>Ga0070737_10002522_pt1 | contig 21862 bp, 19 predicted proteins | sample Coa_R1_10_FD_66438 | JGI IMG/M metagenome (GOLD analysis project Ga0070737, IMG submission 66438) | Surface soil microbial communities from Centralia Pennsylvania, which are recovering from an underground coalmine fire - Coalmine... | ecosystem: Environmental > Terrestrial > Soil > Unclassified...
ATGCCATACAAAAGCTGCCCATACGGCGGAATGATGATCCAGCCCAGCGTGACGCTCCTCGCCTCGATGCAAACGCCCAACGCGCTTTCACCCCCCGAACTTCTGAGCATCTCAACAACCTCAACAACCTCGACGATCCCTCTGACCAGCGTAGCGCAAAGAGCGACATCCACGAACCATCACCCGTCTCATCGTTCTCGTCGCTTCCCCTGCGCACCTATACACGCGCTCACAGCCCAAGCAGCCGCGGTTTGATTGGCCGCTACGGGCGAACAGAGCGGCGTGGCATGTTTTCGCTGCCAGCGGTGGATTGGATCGTTCCCGTGGCGCTGTTCCATGCGGCGGTTGCGGCTGGCGCGGCGCTCACGGCAGCGGCGCTGATCGTCACGATCCCTTCGCTGTCAGGCTGGGCGTTGAGTCTGGCGGCGCTCGCCGGGCTGGGCGCGGCGCTTGCCTACCTGGCGTCGCAGGCAAAAAAGACGGCGCTGGCTGCGCTCTGGCTGCTGTTCTCGGCGCTGGGCATGCTGGCCTGGGCGCTTGTGGCGTTTGGCCCGCGCCTTGCCCTATTGGCGGCGCTGGCTCCGGGCTATATCGCTCTGGCGCTGAGGGCGCGTGGGCGCACATCAGCCGCTCTCACGACGCTCGCCGCGTTGGGGTGTTACGCACTGGCGCTTGTCGCCGCCTTCAGCGGCTGGCTCCATCCTCCCATCGTGCTAAACGCTCTAGGGATAGCAACGCTGGATGGAGGAGGAGCCGCGACAGGATTGGTCATCACGCTGATGACATTGCTGAACTGGCATGCCAGCAATGCACGCGCGCACGCCACCGCCCAGGCCAGCCAGCATGAAGCGGCCTTCCTCCGCCAGCGCGCCGCACAGACGCGCGAACACACCGAACACGACACCGACTATCTGGCGCGCGCGCTTGGCCACGCAATACAGGGGCGCGGCATACCCCCCGTTCATGTGGAAGGATCGCTTAGCCCGCTTGCCGAGATGATCAACGCAGCCGCAGAGCGATTGGCGACCCTGCAACGAGACCGCGAAGATCGCCTGCGCCTGGAAGGCGCGCTGGCCGCCCTCACGCGCGCTGTCGAACAGGCATGGCTGGGGCAGCCCTGGGCATGGCCTGCCTCATCCGGCACGTCGGTTGATGACCTGGTGGCGCTGCTCTACACCCCACGCCCACAAGACGCGCTCACGGAAGCGGAACACGCCGAGGCGGAACGCCTGCGTAATGACCATCGTATACAGCCTCAACAATCCCAGCCCAGCCGACCTAGCCAACCTAGCCAACCTAGCCAACCCGGCGCGCCATCCTGGCCAGATGGCGTCTCGCTTGAGACAGGCATAGCCCACAATGGGGTAATGTATTCATCGCACGCCTCCGTTTTTGATGAACGCCATGAGACAGGCCAGATTGGCGCCTCGATGGAGACTCCTGGCCGGTTCAGTCCGCCATCATGGGAGGGATTCCAGGAAATGGCAGATGTTTCCTGGCCGGAAAGTTGGCTGACGCCCCTACCCGACCCGACATCAGATGACCTCGATGAGAGCGCCAGCCGCCATATCACGCCGCCACCCCAGCGCCGCCGCTGGAACGAGTAAGAGTGTTGTGCATCACAACACGGCGTGGCCCCATTGTCTGTCAGATAGGGGCCACTGGTTCCCCAATCTGAGGCGCCCACCGCCCAAGCCACCCGACCAATCGCTATCAGCATAGAGAACGTTGCTCGACGCGGTGGGCGCGGTAGGATACAGTGTCGCCGGGGGATAGGATGTCGCGGTAGAATACGGCGTCTGTGTCGGGTAGGGTGTCAGCGTCGGGTAAGGCGTCGCTGTGGCCGAATATATACTGCAAATCTCTCTTGACATGATCACGTTCTTTGTTTATAATGATTCTAGACGATAAATCGTTGCAGATGAGGAATCACCCTATGCGAAGCATTAAAGAACTGAGCGACCATGTGCGCCAGCAGGGGGGTAAGGTCACGCCTCAGCGGATTGCCATCTGGCAGGCGCTCACCAACGATAAAACCCATCCAACCGCCGAAGACCTCTATGCGCGGCTGACTGTCGCGATGCCGACACTCTCACTGGCTACCCTTTACCATGTCCTGAACGAGTTGGTGGAATGGGGAGAGGTACGGCGGTTCGACACCGGTGACGGCCATACCCACTTTGATCCCAATACCACGCCGCACGCCGAGCTTGTCTGCCTGCGCTGCCATACGGTGATTGACGCGCCGAAAGCGGCCTATACGGCTGTGGCGCTGCCCCATGAACTGGCAGGCTATCGCATTGTGACCCGTTCAGAGCAATATTTTGGCTACTGCCCTGCCTGCCAGCGCCTGGCAAACGCCATGAATCTCACAAGCGATGAGCGTATTGTCTAGACGCCGTCAATAGTCCATCGTTTCTTGAGACGTTGGAAGCATCCTATATGCTAAACCGGCCAACAGGTGAGAGGAGTTCGTTTCGTGCAGCGCACACAAACCACCCCGAATAGCGCACAAGTCTTTCTCGCTGGCCTCCTGCGGGCGCTGGGCATGTTCACGCTCGCCAGCAGGATAGACCGTCGCCATCCTCCCAGCAGCGAGGCGACCGCCGAGAACTCACGCAGTTTCGTCCTGCGGGTGGTGCAACCGGGATTGGCAGGGCTGATGGATGGCTCGGTCTCAACCCTGGCGCCCATCTTTGCGACCGCCTTCGCCACAAAACATCCCTTTACCGCGTTTCTCGTTGGCATGGCGGCGGCCACCGGCGCGGGTATCAGCATGGCCTTTGCCGAGGCGCTCTCGGACGATGGTTCGCTCACGGGGCGGGGGAATCCGATAGTGCGAGGAAGTGTGACGGGAATCATGACGTTTCTTGGGGGCGCATTACATACCTTGCCCTTCCTGATCGGCAATTTGCATGTTGCGCTGCTTGCCGCCTATGTGGTGGTCGCCGTCGAATTGGTCACGATCTCGGCGATTCGTCACCGCTTCTTTGGCACGAACTGGGGCCTTTCACTGTTGCAGGTGGTGGGCGGCGGCGCGCTCGTCTTTGGCGCGGCGCTCATCTTTGGCAACGCCTGATTACCTGGCGCTTGATACCAGATACCTGGCGCTTGATAGATGTGCGATAGTTGTACTGATCACACGAGGATCGAATGGTTGAGGTGGTTGAGATAAGATAGCAGGGGTACGTATGACACGCGAGGCATTTCACCAGGAACTCGAGACGCTTGAAGCCGAGGCGCTCAAAATGGGCGCGCTGGTGGAGCGGGCGTTGGCAGAGGCGAGCGAGGCGCTGGTCACATTGGATGGCGTGCAGGCCCAGAGCGCGCTGAAGTTCGAGCCGGAGATCAACGAGTTGCACCGGATGATCCGCGTGCGCAGCATTGCCACCATGGCGTTGCAAGCGCCCGTCGCACGCGACTTGCGCGCGCTGGCCGCAGTGCAACAGGTGAGCGCCGAACTCGAGCGTATGGGCGACCACGCCGCAGGAGCCGCCAAACGGGTCGCGCGCATTCGTGCCTCGGCGCCCCCAAGTCTGCGCAACGACCCGACCATTCTTCCTGCATTTAAGCGCCTGAGTACACAGGTGGAAGCACAGGTTTCCGCCGTGATGGCCGCCTACGCCGCCAGCGACGCAGGTCAAGCGCGGATCATCGCCGCGCAGGACGCCGACGTGAACACACAGTACCACACTATTGTAGCTGTGTTGGTTGCCGCAATGGCGCAAGACTCCGCAACCGTCCAGGCGGCAAGCGATCTGCTGTTCGTCGCGCAAGGACTTGAACGCATCGGCGACCGCGTGACGAACATCTGTGAGGATATTATCTTCCTGGCGACCGGCGAGATCGAGGAACTCAATTAGTCGCGCGCCTGCACGAGTGTTCCCTGCAACGACCACGGGCTGGTACGCTCGATCAGCACGTTGACGAGATCGCCAGGGCGCACATGCCGGGCGTTTTCGCGTGTGGCGGGGAAAAACACCAGCTTATTCGTGCGGTTGCGTCCGCGCCACTGCCGCTGCTCATTGCCCACCTGGAGCGACTCGATCAAGACCTCTTCGACACGCCCCTGATACTGCTCGTTGATCTCGCGGGCAATACGCTCTTGAACGGCCTCCACGGCGTGCAGGCGACGCTTTTTCTCGGCTAGCGGCACATCGTCTTCCCATTTATAGGCAAGCGTGCCAGGGCGCGGCGAGTAGGCGGCCACATGCGTCACATCGAAGCGCACCTCTTCCAGCAGGTCAAGCAGCCGCTGGAACTCCTCTTCTGTCTCGCCGCAGAAGCCGACGATCACATCGGTGGAGAGCGCGACGCCCGGCCACCACGCGCGTAGCTTCTCAATCAGCCTGCGATACTCATCGAGTGTGTAGCCCCGGCGCATCCGCTTCAGCACGCCATCGTCTCCGTGCTGGACGGGAATATTGACATGCTCACAGACCTTCGGCAGCGCCGCCATCTGGCGGATGATCTTGTCGGTCATATGGCGCGGATATGAGGTCATGAAGCGAACACGTTCGAGGCCGTCAATCTCGCTGAGACGCTCCATCAGGTCGCCCAGGTCAGCGTGTTGGTCGGGCAGGTCAAGCCCATACGCCTCCACGGTCTGGCCAAGCAATGTCAGTTCACGCGCGCCGCTCGCCACCAGTTCACGCGCCTCCGTCACCAATTCGCCAAGCGGGCGGCTACGCTCCACACCACGCCGTGAGGGCACAATACAATAGGAGCAGACCTTGTTGCAGCCCAATATGACTGGCAGCCAGGCAGTCGGGCCGCGTGTCTTCGCGCTGACGCCCATCTGTCCATCGTGTCCCTCTGCCGCCACTGTGGGATAATGCAGCTCACGAGTGGCCGGACGCGGCGTGATCGCCATCGCGCCCTGTGTATGTGATGGACGCGCCGCATTTGTCGCATTTGTCGCATTTGTCGCATTCGCTGGCGAGGCGTCAAGCAGATCGAGCGCGGCCCTGTCGAGCGTGGGAATCGGCTCCGGCGCTTGAAGCCCTTGAGCGGCTGGAGATTGCAAAACCGGCAGCGCCCCTGAAACACCAAGCGTGCGTGGCGCGCCCAGGTCGGCGAAGTCTATGCACCCTTCGCCGGCAATCGGCGTCCAGCGTTCTTCGAGGAAGCGCGGCAAAATATCTACATTTTCCACCTTGAAGAAGAGATCTACCACTGGATAGCGCCGCTTGAGGTCGTCAATTGTGCGCTGATTGCCGATCATACAGCCCATCATCGCCACCAGCAAATCCTCACGGCTGCGGCGAGCGCGACTGAGCAACGCAAGCTGACCGTGGGCGCGGCGTTCGGGCTGCTCACGCACACTGCATGTGTTGAGGATAACCAGGTTGGCTGCGTCAATCGTCGGCGATTCCTCCCATCCCAGGTCATCAAGGATGCCCGCCACGCGCTGTGAGTCCGCCTGATTCATCTGGCAGCCAACCGTCCAGATATGATATTTTCCCTGAGCAATGCTCATGACGCTTTCCCTCTCGCTGCCGTTGCAACTTTCGGCTGGCGCACGGCATGGGTGGGCTTGCGCACCTCAGCCTTCGCGCCGTTGGAAGGTGGGCGGTTGCTTGCCTCTTTGGCGCCCTTGCCATCTTTACCATGACCGGCATCAGGCTGGTCTACCGGGCCGCCCTCGCTTTCGATGTCTTCCTCAGTGACCTCGCGCACATCCTCAGGGCGAATATGGTCTATGTAGAGGATACCGTCCAGATGATCAATCTCATGCTGAAGGATGCGCGCGAACCAGCCCTCCGCCTTAACTCTGATCTCTTTGCCCTTGGGATTGCGTCCCTTCACGGTAACGGCGGTTGCGCGGGGCACGTTGTCGCCAACGTAGCCAGGGATGCTCAAACAGCCCTCCGTGCCCAACTCGGTTTCTTCGCTGCGTTTGATGATCTCCGGGTTGACGAATGCGACCTGTTCGCCCTCATACTCCGCAACGAAGACGCGCACGGATTCGCCAATCTGCGGCGCGGCCAGCCCAACGCCAGGGGCAGCGCGCATGGTCTCCCACAGGTCGGCGACGAGGCGCTCGATATAGGTATCAAAGCGCGAGACCTTCTTGGCCTTCGCGCGCAACACCGGCTTATCCATTGTCAAGATTTTGCGTACCGCCATAGGGAACCTCGGTATATTCCTGAAGAGAGCTGAAAAACGCTCCAAAGAACATTGGTCTGCTCTCAGGCGTTGCCAAGAGCAGCTTCATCCTATTTTACCACAAAAAACCGGAGCGTTCGGCTCCGTATTCCAGGAACATTCCAGGACTGGAGTGAGCCGACCAGAGGCGATGTGCTTCCCATTCATGAGATAAGCGCGCTCTAACCATGATAGTCACGAGTAGACAAAGTATACCCACTCTCGGATGAAATATCAGCAGTTGGATCTAACTTGAGGATATCCAGGATCATTCCATAGAGCAACGCCCCTTGTGAGTTGGGCGGCGCGCTTGCCAGGCGCGTCACAACCTCGAGTATTCGTGCGTTGCCGCTGCCCAGCGGCTCCCATGAGGGGATAAACTCATTGCGCTGCGCATCCCATGCGGCAACGCCAGCATTTCTCTTGTTTTTGACACTGTTGATGGCATCATCCAATCGTTGCATCACGCGCACGCAAATCCGCGCAGTGGTTTCTTTTTCGCCTTGCGCCTCATATGTCCGGCCGCCCAGTGTCAGCAGCGTCTCCATATCATAGGTGACGACGCCCACACGTATGCTGATATCTTGCAGGATGATCTTCCCGAACTGATAAGCCACATTCAATGCGCCATGTAGGCGATAGGCATAAAGACGCGCATCCTCTGTGTTGACGCCATGTGCCATGACATAAAAGCGATCCGCCAGTATCCGATAAACGCTGTAGTCTTCAGACCGCTGAAGCACTGATCCCCTAATCTGCATGCCTACTTCTTGTACGAGGCGTCGGACAATAGTATCCCCATATTCGCGACCATATTGAGAGAGGTTGTCAATAGAAATCACAATGAAAGAAAGTGTTTCGAGCGGCTGATCTTGAACACTCCCATGCTGTTGCGTATGTTGCGTATGTGGAGAGGCGTCGGTCTTATGCTTACGAGCGAGGGAAAGTTGGCGACTCAAATCCCGCAGAAAATCGCTCTCCGACTGTATAAGCTCATTCCCCAATTGCGCGTCGCTCAAAAACGGTTCAACCACACCCGGCTGCTTGATCATTGCTATCATCTGCTGAGTAGTCAAGTGGCGGGCGCGATACGAATACACAAGTTCACCGATGATCTTGCCCATTACCCGAAGCAACACCTCCTGCTCAGGCGGAAAAGCATCTGATTCAGATGAGGCGCCAGGTTCAGATGAGGCGACATACAGCACACCCTCAACTTCATTCTGTGGCCCTTCCACAGGCACGGCAATAGCCGATCTCGCGTTCTCCGCCTCGTTGTAGACCGCCGTATCCTGTGGGATCACTCGCATACGAGACACGATACGCCCTGTTTGATACGCTCGCATGCTCAGCCCCACGCCAGAATCGGCTTTCACAACAGTCTGCCCGATGGTATACGGCGCATTATCGGTTTGTGCGGTCACAACCAAATCGCGCTCTTGAACCGGGTGTCGAAGATCAGACGGCTGGAGCAGGCAGGCAAAGCTCCAACGTGGGATGGTAGTCTTTCCAGGGGAAACACTCAAACAGATAACTGTCTCGAGCAACGAAGTCAGCAACTTGTCGCCTTGCTTCGGCTCGACAAACTCCGGCGAACTATAGGCGATAGAATTGGCGCCACGTTCAAGCGATCCCCAGAGCGTTGGCAGCCTGGGAAACGGCGACAGAAGAACATGGTTTGCCTCTGCCCCTGGAGTACCCTCCTCCGGCGTCGCGTGGCGCGCTTTTGCGCTTGTCGCCGGTTTCATCTTCGCGCCAAGAGGAGAGGCAAGAGGATCAGTGGATTGTTGCAGGAGCCAGAGCATCTGCAAGGCGCTCCATACCGGATCGACAAATGTGGAGGGCGAGTGTGGGTGGTTCGCGCCTTCTCTGTCAACCAGGTTCCTACGCTGCCGCTTTGCCGAATCGCGCGCTTCTCGTGGTTTGAGTAAGGCATTTGCCAGAGATCGCTCAAACACCAGATAGGCGTTTTTGGGCCTGCACAAATGGGTAGACATGCTCTCGGCGCCAAACGCATCCAACGGAAATATCTCGAAGTCTGCGGCGTTTTCAATGACGAGCTGCTCAGTCAGAAACGCGCAGAACTGGCGCCCCGGAGCGTGCCAGCCAACAAGGCAACGTCCCAAGCGGTGAAGTGTCGCGCTGGAGATCTCGTCAGTGGGCTTGATATGTTGCAACGCATCCAGCTCCGTCTGGCTGGAACGAACAGGGAGAACGACCCCAACTTCGCCGGGAAGGGCAGCCTCCAGTAGCAGGCATACGGCATAGTACAGAAAACGAGGCGTCACATACTGGCTGAAGGCGTTTTCCTCGGCGCTCCCGATGATCATGCGAAGAGTAGGCTGGGTAGGGCGCAAAAACTCGTCGAGCGCCAACTCATTCTCGCTCAGATATTCTTGCAGTTCACTCAATGAATACCGCTCAAGCGCCTTGCTGATAATGACCAAGCGCTGGAGTTCCTGGAGTGAATAGCGTCGCTGGCCGCCCGATCGTATTGTCTCGGCTCTGGCAGGGAATCCCTCATGAGACACCTGCGTGTGTTCGCGCGAACGCTTGGGAGCAAGCAAACCCTTCTGCTCTATGTAACGGAGTTGGGAGTCGCTCAAACCCGTAATTTTGCCCACTTCCCCAATGCTTGTCGTGACTTCCTCGCGCGTGCGCGTCAGGAGTTCCTGCAAGTCAGCGCGTAGCGCCGGTTGCGCAAAGTAGTCTCGTAATGGAAGTTTGCGCGACGAGACAACAGTCATGAGAAAACCCCTATCAAGGAAGAATACTTTTCATATATCTTCTTCGATTATACCATAATGGTCAGTAAACGCAAGTGCGATTAAAGAAAATAGCGCAAAGATATGGCCAAGGTGGCCAAAGCACAAGACGGCGTACCCTCTATTTGAGACGCCCAGCGTCACAGGCAGGAGTAATTTTATCTCTTTCTTAACTTGCCTTGCATTTCATCTATTTATTTCAAATTTTCTTATAAGTTTTTCGACACTCTTATCAAATCATCTGTTTTATCCCTCAGAAACCTTGCACGCTACGAGCATGCACGGTATTGTTCTCCACAAGCCCATTGAGATTTCCTGCAAGACAAAGGAGCAGAGCCATGCTTGAGCGCGACCAAGACGCATTCTACACCGAACTCTTCAACAGAGAATTGGCGACGGAGAGAGACAACGTCTTCCAGTTCGAAGAGTCAACGCTTTCAACTGGTAGCGTCGTCTACCAGTCAGGTTATACCTTTACCATCCGCTTGTCTTCCATCACTCCTGGTGTTGATGGCGCTGATGAAAGCGCGGACGCCTGAACTCAGGAGCCTGATCGCAAGAGAGGTGAAACATGGAGACCATTCAGTGCATCATTCGCACGCAGTTCAGGTATGTGGCGTATGCTCAGGCGCCACGCATGAACCCCGACGAGCATGTCTTTCGTGCGCGCATGTGCATCCCCAATGTGCGCACAATTCTCTCGACCGCCATAGACACCGAGTGGCAGGCGCGCCTGACCTCCCTTTTCGGCGCGCTTCCTGCCCATACGGACAAACCACGCCGAACAATCAGTGCGCTTACTATCGAGCTTGTCGTCAATGATAAAGACACTCGCGCAGCCTTTGTCCTCGCTGCCCAGTCGGGCGTCGCCATTGACCAGATCGTGATCGATCTCGGCCTACAACACAACCTGGAGCCAATTCTGGCTGGGTATCTGTATACGCTGGCTACACAGCTTCACACACAGACGCTCAAAGCGCAACGAGTTGGGTGGCGCCCAGGTGACACTCATTGGCGCTTCCCGCACCAGTTTCATGGCTCTCCGCTGGAGCAAGATGAGCCATTCATCAACCTGCCCGACTCTCTGCCGCCGCACAACGTGCTTTCGGCGGTGGCTTATGAGCTGACAATTGGGCCATCCTCACAGATGGGGCGCCTGTATGCGCTTGGCGCCTCCGAAGATTTGTTCTCGCAGTTGGCCGACTACGGGTTTTTCCCCGACGACCAGTCGCTCGACACGCAGCCGCTCCCTGACGGCGCCGATCTCTACCATCTGCTGAGCCTGCTTCGCTAGCGCGAGCAACGCCCTCATCGCTATTCACGCACTGATCTGGCTGGGGAGATCGCTGTGCGAATAGCGACACATGAGGAGAGCGTTCTCAATCACATTCTACCAAATCGGAAACGCTACCGTCAAGTTATCGGCGGAAAATAAGTGTGTTTATCATCTACTCTGCGACAATCGCTCAGATAGCTTCAGATTTTCTCCATAATCCACAGGCACGGCCACAAGCGATGGTTCGTCGAGCGCCAACGCCCGTTGCAGCGTTGGCAGCAATTCCTCGGTGCTGCTAATCTGGAAGCCCGGCAACCCAAACGCCCGCGCGTACGTCACGAAGTCGGGATTGGTGAAGCGGATGCCAAAGGCATGACCAAAACGCTGCGTCTGCTTCCAGGTGATCACGCCATACTCTTCGTCCACCCAGACAAGCGTCACAAACGCCGTATGGAGTCGTCGCGCCGTCTCAAGCTCCTGGCTGTTCATCATGAAGCCACCGTCGCCCGTCACTGCCACCACGCGCCGGTCGGGATACGCCAGCTTTGCCGCCAGCGCGCCAGGGACGGCGATACCCATCGAGGCAAGGCCATTCGAGATGATCACGGTATTCGCCCATTCGGTCGCGAAGAGCCGCGCCACCCAGAGCTTGTGCGCGCCCACATCGCTGACCACAATATCCTTGGGATCGAGCGCGGCGCGCAGATCGGCCAGGATGCGTTGTGGCTTGACGGGGAAGCTGTCGTCTGCGCGGTAGTCGTCGAGTTCACGCATAATGCGTTCGTGCGCTTCAGGACGGGGGGCAAAAGTGCGGCGTCCCTGCCACTGCGCCGCCAGCGCGCGCAGCGTGGCGCCAATGTCGCCCACCAGTTCCACAGCAGGCAGGTAGGCGCGATCCACCTCGGCAGGCAGCGCGTCAATATGGATGATGGGTCGGCTGGGGTGGGTATTCCACACGGCAGGCGCATATTCGACCAGATCATAGCCGATGGCCAGAATCAGATCGGCGGCGTCCAGGCTATCCATCACCAGATCGCGCATTTGTAGCCCCAGCGCGCCCCACGAGAGCGAATCGCTATCCTTCAGGATGCCCTTGCCCATGAAGGTATGGACAACTGGGATATGCAGCCTGCGCGCCAGCGTGGCAAGATCGCCCGCCGCATGCGCGCGAATCACTCCGTTGCCCGCCAGAATCACCGGGCGACGCGACTGACGCAGCAGCGCCAACGCCGCCTCGATGGCTTCGGCGCTGGCCAACGGCAGCCGCGCCTGGTGGATGGGCAGCGGCGCGGCGTCGGTCTCATCCACCTGCTCAGCCGCCACATCCTCAGGCAATTCCAGATGGGTCGGGCCATACTTCTCGGTGGTGGCGATGCGAAAGGCTTTGCGTGTCACCTCAGGGATGGCGGCGCCGCGTTCGATGCGCGTGTTCCACTTGGTGACGGGCGCAAACATGCTCACGATGTCAACATATTGATGTGATTCTTTATACACACGCTCAAGCCCCGCCTGCCCGGTGATGGCCACCAGCGGCGCATGATCCAGGTAAGCGTCGGCCACCCCCGTCAGGAGGTTTGTGGCGCCTGGGCCAAGCGTGGCAAGGCAGACGCCAGGGGAGCCGGTCAGGCGTCCCCAGACGTCGGCCATGAAAGCGGCCCCCTGTTCGTGGCGCGTGGGGATGAAGCGCGTCTGCTGGCTGTCGCCCAACGCTTCGAGGATATCCATGGTCTCCTCGCCAGGAACGCCCCAGACGTAGCGCACGCCCTCGTGTTCCAAACATTTGATGAGCAGTTCCGCCGCTTTCACGCTGATACTCCTTGTCTCCTTGTTCGCAAGCCGTTTTTCGCGGCATGACAATGCCTAACGCTGACCCTCACCTTAAAAATGGCCTATGGTGTTCCCAGCGAGAAGGTGCACAACGAAAATGTGGGATTGCTTGTGCTGCCACCCGTTGGCAAGCAGACAACCGTCATCGAACCAGGAGTGACAGCGTTCTTGTTGGAGAGGCTCACAAAGAGGCTTGTCGAGAATGTCTTCGCCAGAGACTGACTGACCAACACCTGGGTAATGCCAAAGTTGGTGTTGCTCTGGCTCGGATCAAGTTGTGAGTCGGCAGGGATGAGCGACTGAATAACGCCGGTTATCGCCGACTGGCTCCAACCTGCAGAGTCGCTATGCTGTGTGCTGAGCAGGATAGTCGCCACATGCGGTGTGCTATCTGTTCCGATCTGCAACTCCATATCGAGATCGGCAGGGATACTGGCAATCGTTGTCTGAAAGATTGCGTTTGTTGAACCACTTACCAGCGGCTGGCCATATTTTGAAGTGAACGCGGCTACCGTTCCACCAAGTGTTGGAGACGTAACAATGCCGCCACCAGGCGCGCTGGTAGCCGTAGCGCCTGTCGTTGCGGTTCCACTGCTATGCCCACCTGTCGAAGTGACGCCTTTGCCCCCATTGGCAAAGATGGCGATCAGACCAATGATCAGCGCCAGGATGACCACCGCCGCCACGGCGCCAAGAATCAACAAGAGTCGGTTATTTCGCTGCGGCGGCGGTTGTTGGCCCATCCCATAAGGTGTTGAGCTGTAGGGAGTCGTCCCATAGGGCGCCGCCTGCGTGGGATACTGGGCCGGATATTGTCCAGGGTACTGTGGGGCCGGGCCTGCCTGCCCTGGATATTGTTGTGTGACTCCTTGTTGTGGCGTGTAGCCTGGCTGCTGAGGATAGGCCTGGTTGGGCGCTGTGGGGCCGGTCGGCGGGACATATTGCCCGCTCGTTGCGCCCGCAGGCGGATATCCCGGCTGTTGGGGGTATTGTGGTTGCTGGGGGTATTGTGGTTGGCCGCCCGACTGCTGTTGGGGGTATTGCGGCTGTTGCGGCTGCGCACCGGATTGCTGCCAATCGCTCATGTCAAACACACTCCTCGTCTCTCTGATCTTCGGGAAGATCATCCCTCCCCGAAGCGTTCAATCACAGACCATTCGTTACAGACAGACATCGCTCTATACGGAAAAGTCCTCAAGCTGGCGCGCCAGCAGCCCTAGCGTACCACATTGGAGGCTATCGCGGGTAGGGTAGCCGCAGAGGGAGATACGCCAAGAGCGAGAAAACCATTCGCTTCCATAATATATCAACAATATATCAACATATCGTGCTGTGTAGCATACGCAAGAACAGAGGACGCCAAATGGTTTTCTCGCGCAACAAAGCGGCAAAAGGGATCGTAATACAGGTAACGTGATACCACTCATCAGGAGGTTGTTACCGTATGTCTTCTTCTCAAACTCCACCACAGAGCGTCAATAGCGTAGGCGGCAAGAACCCAAGCGCGCTATCGCTTATGTTTCATATCCCCAAGACGTTTTCGCTGGTGAAGTCTGTCTTCAGTGACGCTCGCGTCCACTGGTTCCCAAAGATCGTTTTTATGCTGAGCCTGGGCGTGCTATTGCTTGCCCTCTTGACTCCCGAAGCGTTCGCCGAAATCGTCGGCGCAATAGGCTTACCCTTGACCGCGCCCCTCGAAATTCTTGGTATTCCGGTGGATGGGACGATTGATTGGGCAGTGCTAGGTATTGCGGCTTTCAACCTCTTGCGTCTCTTCCCTTCCCAGGTGGTCAGCGAACACTATAACCGCATTTTTGGCGGTCGCCAAAGCGGCAAGGTGGTAGACAGCCACTAGCCATAGACCTCTCCCCCCGGCCCCTCCCCATTTATGGGGAGGGGAGTTTTTGTTTACAGTGTGCCTTCAGCCAGCGCGTGTAGCAGCAGATTCTGCGCCACGAGAGCCGATTCGCTCCAATGGATGGTCGCCTCTCGCACGGCGTCTTCGGGCGGCAATGACTCACCAAGATAAGCCAGCCCTATCGCCTTGCGCACGCCCAGGTCGCCAGCCACCACATGCGGCCTGCCCAGCGTCCGCGCAAGGATCCACTCCGCCGTCCAGCGACCTATCCCACGCAACGCCGTCAGCCGGGCGATCACCTCATCATCCGGCAGCGCGCTGAGCTGCGCCAGTGTGACGGAGCCGCTGGCGATGGCTTGCGCCACGCCAATGAGATATTCCGCCTTGCGTGTGGTGAACTGCAACGCCCGCAGGTCGCTGACCTGCGCCTGCGCCAGCTTGGCTGCGCTCAGGCTATAGACCTCCCATTGGCCATCCGGGCCAAACACATGGCGCTCGCCATACGCCTCCGCCAGCCGTCGCCGCGTGACCGTCGCCCAGCGCAGGTTCACCTGTTGCGCGCTGATCGCTCGAACCAACGCCGCCAGGAGATCAAACTGCAAGACAGGCCGCACACCAGGATAGCGCGCAGCCAGCCGCTCCACAACAGGATCGCGCTGGCGCAACGCCTCGAAGTCCGTTGGCAGCGCAGGAAACATCGCGCGCACGGCCTGCTCCACCAGCGCCTGTTGCATAGAATCAGCGGACTCTTCTACGGTGACGCGAAACGCTGGCGCCTCTCTTGCCTCACGTGCGTCTATTGGCTGGCAGGCGAAGGCTACACTGTGGACGTCTACCGCGCTTGTTGGCAATGTGCGCAGCAGCGTCGTCCCATCCCAGCGATCCAGCAGATCGTCGCCATTGCGGCGAAACATCTCAAGCGATGCGCCGACATCCAGCGGCGCATCGAGCGCAACGGTGAAGCTCTGTGCAGGCGCCTTTGGCTCCTCTGCTTCAATCGTCTCTGGCGATACAAAAAGGTGGGGCGCTGTCATGCGTTTACCTCCGCTGGCGACTCCTCCGGCTCCGCAGACATCCCGCCGCCCAGGCTGACGCCAAGCAGATCGTGAAACGCCTGTCGCCCAATGTCTGTGACGATCACCTCGCGCTTCCCTGGCTGACGCATCACCCAGCCGCGCGCCAGGCTTTGCGTCCACAGCGCGGCCCCCAACGCGCCCCCTAGATGGGGGCGCCGTTCAGTCCAATCCAGGCAGGCGGTGACCAGATGGCGGCGTTCACGACGCACAGCAGCCAGGTCAATTCCCAGCGCGCCAAACACAGCGGGCGCAGCCTCACCAAGCATCACACCGCGCGATGCGCCAGCGGGTATATCAGCATGCAGGGCACCCCGCGCAATCAACGCATCGAAGAGCGCCACACCAAGCCTGCCCGCCAGATGATCGTAGCAGGTGCGCGCGGCTGCGATGGCTGGCGTTTTGCGCGGTTGCGCTGGCTTCTGCTGAGGGGCAGAATTACCTGCCATCACAAAGAGCGCCTCGATGGCCTGCGCTGTGGTTGCGTCATGGATGGCATAGATCGTCTGGCGCCCGACGCGCTGCGACCGCGCCAACCCACACTCACGCAACACCGCCAGATGATTCGAGACGTTCGATTGCGTGGCGCCCGTCTCGGCCATCAGTTCTGAGGTAGTCGCCTCACCCGCCATCAATCGTTGCACGAGCGCCAACCTTAGCGGATCGGCAAGCGCCTGGGTGAGCGCCAGCACGCGCGTTGTAGTATCCATCAGCTTCTCCTGATACGTTGCATGTATCACTATCTGCTGATGGATGGTATCATAATAACGCTCATCATGTCAAACTGCTGATGATCTTCACTCATGCCACAAGGCAAGCTGCGTTTGCTGAGGTGGCTGATCTCGCCTGAGGCGTTGGGTTTTGGGCATGAATGATCCAGACATAGCAGATGTATCCACTGCCTGAGGTAAGGCGTCTTGCCAGGCATACAGCGATTCGAGATGTGCCTGATACTCATAGGTACGATGTGTTTGTTTTCGTCGCATTGCTTCGACGATTGCCTGCGCCAGATGTATTGCCTGCTCTTTTGCACATGCGGAAACCCAAAATGGATAGGGCAATCGTTCGACATCTTTGCTCTGAATATTTTTGGTATGATTGATGACCGTTTTGAGAAGGTGCGAACACAGGTCGGTATTCAGCCAGCCCAGGATAAACCATAGCTCGGAGTCATCAACTTCCGGCTTAAGAAACGCACAGGGCGCCCCGCTGTCGAGGATGTAGCCTTCAGGCAGGTAGCGAACATTGAGCCGTGAGGCGATCAACTGCCAGGTTAGTCCGCGCCGCAGAAGCAACTGCGGCAAACTCTGGCGTCGTAATTTCCGGCGTCCAAAACGCTGTCCTCAAGCTGAGGATTGTCTGCTGCGTCCGTTCATCCAACGCCACTGAGCGCCTCCCTCACTTTTGATGCGCCAGTACATATACTGCTCCATTGTATACGATCATCCGCCTGAAAATCGGCCAACTCGACTTTTCTTCTCAGAAGGGGCATAGACACATAGACAATGGAGCAGCACAAACACTTTGCTAGCCAGCAGCCAGGCTATCCAAACAGCGCAGCCGCCAGGATGCCCGGGACCTTCATCGGCGAGGGAGCCGCTTCGAGCATGCTCAGTCGCTCGAAGACCTTCGCGCCCTTCTTGCCCTGCGTCACAAACCAGGGTGGCGTCGGGACGATCTTGAACGGCGCATGCACCACGCTCTTCTGCGGACGTGAGAACATCAGTGTGTTGTGCACCACGCCCACGCCCGACCGGATGTCGGTCAGCGGGTGGCCTGGGAAGGCTCCCCAGGTGGTGACACCAAGCGTGAAACCCACGCCCGCCCAGTAGTTGATGCCCACCGTGCCGTAGCGCAGGTTCGCGATGGCGCGCTCCACAGCGGCGGCGACGGCGGGATCGCGGAGCGAGGCGGGGTGCACAATCAGCGTGGCATTGAGCGTGCCCCACAGCTTCTCATTGCAGAAGGCAACCGCCTGATCCACATACTCGGCGACGCTACTGGCGGGTAGCTCCGTTTCGGCGAAGAGGCTGCAAAACGCCTCGGTATTGAACACGATATCGTCGGTCTGCGCGGCATCGGTCCGCGCGATCAGCGCCCAAGGCAGCGCACGCTCGTCGTCAGTGACAACGCCAAGCTGCTCCGCGTCGGGATGTTCGGCCAGGAAGGCGTTGAAGCGGTCGCGCGCGCCGGGGTAATACGCGCGGCGTTGCGGCGTCTGCGCCAGCACATCGCGAATGCGCGCTAGCAGGTCGTTGCGCTGCCCCCAGCTCGCATGCTGGATAATGACGCGCGTAGCGTTGCAGTTGAAGCCAGCGTTGTTGGTGAGCGAGCTGGCGATATGATCGCCCTGGTAGGCGAGGTCGCCCGCGCTCCATGGGCCGGGGACGACGATCACCGGGCTGACATTGCCAAGCTCGCCGGTGATGCGCTTCGTCAGCAGTGGCGTTCCGGCGGCCTTGCGCGCCGTGCCCTCCTCGCCCGTTCCAAACACAATCGCGTCGAAGGTCTTATCCGAGCCAGTGATGTGTATCTCGTCAACGCCACGATGGTTGCAGAGATACGCGCCCTCAGCCGCGCCGCCGTAGACGATGCGCAGATAGCCCGGCTCGATCAGCGCGCGGAAGGCTTCCTCCATAAGCGGGCCAAGATAAGCGTTGACGGGGTTGGCCTTGAAGATCACCACCTGATCTTCAACAAACAACTTATAGAGCGTATCCAGCGGGCCGATGCTCGACACGTTGCCTGCGCCCAGCACGAGCGCCACCTTGCCAGGATGGTTCTTATCGTGATAGATCACCGCTTGTGTCTCCGGCAGCGAGGCCACCGTGACGCCCGGCTCCATCCATACGTCGGCAGTCAGGCCGCCAAAGAAGAGCGTGTCGTAGCCGTTGTACGGGAAGACACGCGCCACCACCTGCCCGTCCGGGCGTGTCGTCACTGGACCGGGAATGCGTGGACGCCCACTGCTGGCGATCTGGCTGAGGGAGTTGCGCATCTGGCGCAGATGTTTGAGCGTGGCATAGACGCCTGCTGCCCATTCGTCAGTAACGGCAGGCGAGCCAGGCGCGATCCCTTTTGCCTGGATGCTCGCCGCGACCCAGCGCGGGGCCAGGGCGGCGAAGTCGGCGATCAGCCGATCCATCAGCGCGATACGCTCGGGGACGCCGACGGCCACCCAGGCGTCGCGCTTCGCTTGTACATCGGCGATAGCTGCGTCGAGCGCAGCATGGTCGGTTGGTGGAATACTTTCGCTGACAGCGGGAAACTGTGGGGCGCCGGAACGTGTGGCAATCGCCATTGATCTCTGCCTGCCTTCCTGTCTGAAGTACCTATCACTATGAGGGAAGATGACATGCGCGTATCGCATATGAAACGCGCTATTTGGGCAATACTATAGCATGTTACGGCTGCGGCTGGCGATTGCAATTGGAGAAGCCAGTTTTGTTTTAGAACCCTTGACCAAACGTTACATGCAGTGTACGATGGTTGAGGGGAGTAGCCAAGTATAGCGATCAGGCGTATCATACGCCAAAAGCATACCAGATAACAGGTTCCAAAACGGAGGATGGAGATGAGCGCTAATTCCAAAATCGAATGGACGAATGCGACATGGAATCCTGTGCGAGGCTGCACGAAAATCAGCCCTGGTTGCAAACACTGCTACGCTCAGGTCTTTGCCGAGCGGTTCCGTGGCACGCCAAACCATCCCTATGAACAAGGCTTTGATCTACGGCTTGTACCAGAAAAACTCTATGAGCCATTTCTCTGGGCGACGCCGCGCATGATATTTGTCAATTCGATGAGCGATCTGTTTCACAAAAATGTGCCTGATGACTATATAGAACAGGTTGCCAGAGTTATGGTCAGTGCTTCATGGCATACCTATCAAGTGCTCACGAAACGTGCTGATCGTCTAAATGCCCTACTCAATGGCAGATTACGCTTTGCCGCAGAACAACCCCATATTTGGTGGGGTGTCAGCGTAGAAGATCGTCGTTATGGTGTTCCGCGTATCAAGCTCCTACGCGAGACTCCAGCACGCACACGTTTTCTTTCGATTGAGCCGCTTCTACAGGATGTGGGAACCCTTGATCTTACAGGCATTTCTTGGGTAATAGTGGGTGGAGAAAGCGGGCCAGGGGCACGCCCCTTGCGTGAAGAATGGGTACTTTCTCTTCGAGATCAGTGCCAAAACGCCAGCGTTCCTTTCTTTTTTAAGCAGTGGGGAGGAGTTCAAAAGTCCCGTTCAGGAAGAATGCTTGCCGGTAGAACTTATGATGCGTTCCCTGCCCGTATCACTAAGTCCTTCACATGACCATCGCCAACAATGCCCCGTTTGTCCGCCTGTTCTATGCCATGTGCTATACTTCGCTCAACAGAGATGATCGCCTGATATTCCCCATACAGTATGCGCGTCACCGCAATTCACCAGGAGCGCCGCCCGACAGAGCGAGGAGAACAAGGAGCATAGCGCATGGGAACGCCCAAACACCCTGCCCAGGCACAACCGCAGGCCATGCCCGCGCCAACCGGCCAGCGTGCGCCACACAGCGCCGACAGCGCGCAGATAGCCGCCAGCGTAGCTACAACCATACGCCGCGCCACCATCGGCAAGATCGTCCGCTCGGAGTCGCATGTGCGCTATAGTTGCCAGGTCTTCGGCGCAGGCGAGATCGCCATGCCGCCCGCCCCCGCCGACTACGCCTTTGGCGGCTTCGTGCGTATCCCCCTACGCGCCACACCACCGAACAGCGGCCCCGCGCCAGCCGACGCCACATCCGCTGATGATGCGCGCTGGCTGATTGCCCCACATACGCCCGATGCGCTGGAAAGGCCGCAAGCTCCAGCCATCTCTGGCGGCATAGCAGGCGAGATACGCCGCGAGTGGGCCGATGCGCGAGCCTGGGCGATTGGGCTGATCTACGACACCCTCCTGCTCAATCCTGCGTTTGGCGCGCTGGGGCCGCGCCTCTCGAACGACGAACAGGTCGCGCTCTTCTCACCGGATTACCTCACCGAACGTGCCACGCTCGTCTCGATTCTGCTGTTGGGGACGATCACCCTGACGCCAACCGGTTACATCGTCAGCCACGGCACGCCACCACTCGCGCCCGATCTTGGCGCGGTCGCCACTACGCTCACTACCGACGAGATACGCGCTTTCCACTTCTTCGCCAATCCAGACGCGCCCGGCCCTACGCTGCATATGGGCTACCTGCCCCACGCCATCGCCCAGGGACATCCACTGCTGCCGCTGGCCATCCTGCGGACGGTGGAGCAACTCGAAGCACTCTTCCCTGAGAAGACGGCGTTGCTCTCCATCGTCAAACGTAACTTCGCCTGGCGGCTCAAGGTCGTCACCGCCGGATGACACATGAATCTAGCCCGCGCAGGCGGACTTCGTGGCCGCAGGCCCTTAGGCGCGGGTTCACCCGCCCACCACGCTCGCCCGCCACGTCGTTCACCGCCACTACCGCCCGCCAGCCACGCGATGAGGAGACCACCATGCAGAACCGCCAGCCAGCCCAACGCAACCAGCGCCCACCCACAGCGCCCGCTATGCCAGCGGCCAATCCTCAGCCAGTCGGCATCACCAAAGGCCCAGGTGAGACCATTCACGAATATACCTTCATCTCGCGCGATGAGGATCGCCTGCTCAAAAACGGCGAGTACGTCTATTATGAGCTTGACACCGAGACAACACCAGGGGCGAACAACGCCAACGGCGCCACTCCAGGCGCGCCACGGCGCGTGCTTGGGCGCATTCTGCGACGCGATCCTGTGCAGTTGTTCCCCGATACCTTCCTGGCGGAGCCAGGCGTCGCCCCCGCTGAGGTGGCCGCGCTGGTAGGCTACGATCAGCGCGCCAGCGACCTCTTTGAGCTACACGTCGCCATCATGGGCTACTACGACGCCGCGTTTGGCGCATTCATCAATCCCTGGATTCCTCCTAGCTCCGGCACGCCTATCTACCTGGCCGACGACGCCTGGCTGGCAGGCGTCCTCTCGCGCAAACAGGTTGGCGAACAAGGCAGCGCGTTGGTGGGATCGCTGCTCACTCGCCCGGTGGGAGCCGTGCCCATCGCGCTGGACGTGAAGGATGTCGTCAGCACGCATCTTGCCATCATCGCCAGCACTGGCGCGGGCAAAAGCTACCTCGCCAGCGTGATTATCGAAGAGCTGATGCGCCCGTACAACAAAGCCGCCGTGCTGGTGATCGATCCCCACGGCGAATACTCCACGCTGCAAGAACTGATGAACGGCACGGAGTTCCGCGATGAGGGCGCAAACAGCGCCGGGCCGCGTCGCCCGCGCTATCAGGCCACCACGAAGCTCTATCGCCATGACGAGGTGAAAGTGCGACTCTCGACGCTCGAACTGAGCGATCTGCGCTACCTGCTGCCCAACATGACCGACAAGCAGCACCACTTCCTGGGGCGCGCGTATGAGAATCTGCGGCGCGCCAAGCGTGGCCATCCCTGGACGGCGGAGGAACTCAAACGCGCGGTCAGCGATGTGGCGCGCGACCGCAACGAAGAAAGCGGCGACGACAGCGGAAACAGCACGGTTGCGGCGCTGCATTGGAAGATTGACGAACGCTTTGGCGAGAACAACATGGTGTTTGACCCCCACTTCCACCTCGATTTGCGCGAAGTGCTGAAGCCTGGGCAGTGTACCGTCGTGCAGTTGAACGAGGTGGACGAGCGCGACCAGCAGGTGATCGTCGCGACGTTGCTACGGCGGGTCTATCGTGCGCGCATGGATACCGAGCGCGGCAAAGTCCACCTGGGCGATGAGCGCCACCTACCCTATCCCGTCTTCATCTTGATCGAAGAGGCGCACCACTTCGCGCCGCATGGGGGTGAGGTCGTCACGACGAACATCCTCAAACAGGTGTTGGCGGAGGGCCGCA
>Ga0070737_10002526_pt1 | contig 21830 bp, 16 predicted proteins | sample Coa_R1_10_FD_66438 | JGI IMG/M metagenome (GOLD analysis project Ga0070737, IMG submission 66438) | Surface soil microbial communities from Centralia Pennsylvania, which are recovering from an underground coalmine fire - Coalmine... | ecosystem: Environmental > Terrestrial > Soil > Unclassified...
GCCGTATTTTTTCGGGCCGTATCTCCTCTTGATAGGTCAGGTGCGGGTTGCTGCTGCCCTTGAGGATTTCGCCCTCATTGTGGAATCGCATCGACGCCCAATCGGTGATACCGGGCGGAACGCGAAGCAGTTTTCTTTGCTCGGGACTATAGAGCGCGACCTCGGCGGCGACTTCGGGCCGCGGTCCGACAAAACTCATTTGACCTTTCAACACGTTGAACAATTGCGGCAACTCATCGAGCTTGTATTTCCTCAGCACGCGACCCAGTCGAGTAACACGGGGATCGTCCTCCGCCGTCGAAGGGCCTCCAATCATATCGGCATTGAACACCATAGTTCGGAATTTCAGAATCGGAAAAGGATTGCCGAATTGGCCAATGCGGGCTCCTTTATAGAGCGCCGGGCCCGGGGAGGTGAGTTTGATCAGCAGCGCAATGAGCAGCATCGCCGGCGAGAAAACCACGATGCCCGCCAGAGAAAAAACCAGATCGAATAAACGCTTTCCCATTTTCAAACTCCGGCGGACACTGCCGCGGTACGGTGTTCGACGGCGGCCACGGGCGCAAATTCGAAAATTCCTTGCCGCTTCATGCGACCCAGGAACGCTAGAATTCGGTCTGCTTCTTTATCGCTGACTCCGGCATGACACGGTAACGTCACAATGCGCTCGGAGACGGCCTCGGCTACAGGGCAGCTTGCCTTTTGGTAGCCCACGGCCTCCCATTCGTGCTCGCCTAACGGATGGACCGGCGATGAGAACCAATCGCCGAGTTCTACATTCGCTTTGCGGGCTTGCCCGAGAAGCCGCGCCTTATCGGAAACCTGTATCGGGTAGCAGATAAACACGGGCTCGGCGGTCGGGGTTCGATCAGGGGCCGGGAAACCGAGGGCGCGCAGTCCGCAATCGTAGCGATCCGCCAAGCGTTTGTGCCGGGCGATGACTTGCTCGCCGCGCCGCATGTGTGCACTGAGGCGGCGTTGCAAAGAGGGCGGCAGAGCTTTCTCGTAATCCGGGTCGAGTCTTCCTTCTCGCGAGTCGGCCGTCCAGGTCGCAATGGCGACGCCGTTCTTTGAGAGATAGCGATAGAGGTCGCGGATTCGCCAGAAAAATCGAGGATTTCGGGTCAGACGGTGCGCGGCGTATTGAAGATGCAGCTTGAAGGTTTCAAATGCGGCGGGAGCGTGATATAGATGCTGAAGCGCTTGCATCCTGTCGCGGAGCAGCGGCGAATTGACGGTTGCGGCGCCCCCCATGCCAATAATAAATGGCTTGCCGGGATCGTAAGAATAGAAGGCAGCGGATCCGATTTCGCCTAAGTCGCGGCCATTGTATCTTGCTCCCCAGACATGACAGCTATCTTCAATGACCGGCAGCCCGTGTCTTTCCGCGATAGTCATAATCGCATCCATTTCGCAAGGAATGCCGAAGGTATGTTGGGCAATGATGGCCTTAGAACGTTTTGTAACTTGGCGATCGAGTGCGGCAGGGTTCAAGTTATAATTCGCCGGGTCTATATCGACGTAAATCGGACGGGCACCCAGGCCTAGAATCGGGCTGGGGACGGCGATGCAGGTAAATCCCGGGATAAGGACCTCGTCACCGGGTTCAATATTCAACGCGCGCAAAAGTCCATGCAGCGCTACGCGGCCGCGATAAAAATAAAACGTGTTATCGGATAAAAAGCGCTTCATAGTAAATGTTTGCGCTTAGCTATGCGCTCTGTTCGTTGAACACCAGTTGGAAGGCGTGCCCCAGCCGGCGTTGTGACAGCAGCCGAACGACACCCCAGAGCGAACCGAAGCCGCGCATTCCATGCATGGTTGCGATTGTGAAGGGGACGAGAAAAAGAAATCGCCATTCGCGATCCTGGACGGCGATTCGTAGTGCAAGCAGAAATGCCACCAGGGCGTAAAGGCCGGCGATCGAGAAAAACGCCCAAACACAAGCGGGGAAGACCAGTCCGAGCAGAGCCGTCAGTAGCAGCACAGTGACGAGGGCCGCAGGCGCGAGGTGACGCGGGCGGACCGGCATCAGTTGTGCGTGGGCGAACGCGAGCACGGTCCATAAGCCGTCAGACCAATTATGTTTCCAAAACGACTTGAAATCGGAGCGAGCAGCATAATCGGCGAACGCGCCAGGTGCAAGCATGATTTTCCCCCCAGCCCGCGCAAGTCTGCGTTTGAACTCCATGTCCTGAATACGGGTCAATTTTTCATTGAACAACCCAATTTTTTCGAATACTTCGCGTTTGCAACAAAAGAATGCAACCGTGTCGACAATCTCGGGTTCGTCGGGTTGAGAAAAGCGATATTTGAGATTGCCGACGCCGAATTTCAAGGTGAGCGCCTTTACAATCGCCCGGCCGGTGATCGTGTTGTCGCGCGCTGTAATTCGTAGCGTGCCGCCTACGTCATCGGCGCCGTAATCGCGAATTACACGCACGCACTGCGCAATGTAGTGCTTGTCGCAAACGGTGTGTGCGTCCAGTCGCATGAGAATGCCGCCGCGTGCAGCGCGGATTCCAATGTTGATTGCGTAAGGAGTTACCTTTTGCGGATTATCGATCAGCCGGATCAGAGCGTAGCGTGCGGCGTAGTCTTCGATAATGCTGCGGGTTCCGTCATCGCTCATGCCATCAATGACCAGGATCTCGAGTTGATCCGTAGGGAATCCGTTATTCAAGACGGATTCCAAGCAATTGCCAATGAAACGCACTTCATTCCGGCAGGGAATAATGATGGAGAGGGTCGGGGCAGTATACATACTTACTCCGCTTTTAGTAATTCCAAGCTGGCAGTATCGATCAATTGAGGCAGAGATCGGCTTCGAAACGTCTCAACCAGATCTCGAGTGCAATCGGATTGAAGATATCTTTGAACGAAATGGAGCCGCGGTTCGCCGGCTGTTCACAGTAAGCCGCATAGCGGCGCTTCAACGCATCACGGTCGATTAGCCCGACGTCGGCCGCTAGCAGTCCGTCTTTAAAAAGAACTTCGATCTTCTCGCGTAGCTCGTGCTTGAGCCATTCGGCTTGTGGAATGGTAAAACCCTGCTTGTCTTTCCGCCACACGATCGAGGCGGGAAGATCAGGTTCGATGGCTTTGCGAAAGACCCATTTCGTCCAACCTTGGCGTAGCTTCCATTCCGGGCCGAGTGAAAGCAGTAGCTGAACAAACCGGTAATCAAGAAACGGTAGCCGGATTTCGCGCGACCAGTTCATCGAGGTGCGGTCTTCATAGTGGACCAGAGAAGGTACGGAGAGGCGGTCTAAATCGAGACGCTGCCGGTCGCTAACCGTGCCGGCGCCCAGTCCGGTTGGTATGGCAAAATCCTGCTGTTTGAGCCGGGATCCGTAGATGTTGATCTCTGTGCTACGGGCGGGAGCTGGAAGATATCGCTTCGCTTCGCTGATCTTGAACTGCGAGAAGACCGTTCCGTTGCGTAGGAACGACGAGAATACACTAGCCGCATTGAGCCAATGCCCATTGCGGGATAGCTGTTGAAGATAAAAAATTAGGAACTTAAAATAACCACACAGATTCTCGTCTCCACCCTGGCCGCTCAAGATTACAGTGATACCGAGTTTCTTCGCTTCTTGCATGAGCAGGTAGTGCGCAACGGGCGAAAAGCTTCCCACAGGCTCGTCATTGGCATAAATGACGGACGCGAGTAAGTCAAACCATTCCGCGGGATTGTGATTCAGGTTGACGTAATGTACGGGGCAGGAAAGATGACGGCTCACTGTTTCTATGAAAGGGGTTTCGTCGTATTCTGAGCGGCCGCTAATAGCCGAGATGGCATGTAGGTCAGCGCCCTTCCCCAGCGTCTTTCGCATTCCCGCAGCAATGGCGGAAGAATCCATGCCGCCCGAAAGTAAGATGCCGACTGGGACGTCGCTGCGCAATCTCAATTTGACGGCATCGAAGAAGGTTGCACGTACGGCATCAATCCCTTCATTAAGGCTCTTGAATGCATGGCCCAGCGCGGGGTTCCAGTAGCAAGTTAGTTTGGGTGAGGAAATGTTTTCGTGAAGATTCAGTTCGAGCATGTTGCCCGCGGGCAACGCTTCGATGCCGGAAAAAAAAGTCTCGGGCTGGGCGTCAAGAAGGCTTTGGTGCAAAAACCTTCCAATCGTGCGCGCATTGATTTCGAAGCGCTGCTTGCTTCCTGCAAGGATCGCCTTGATCTCAGAGGCGAATAAAAGCGTTCCGTCGCGCCAATATAAATAGAGAGGCTTGATGCCAAAGCGATCGCGGCACAAAATCACCTTCCGGTTCGCAATGTCCAGCCAAGCGATGGCCCACATACCGTTGAAGCGCTGAAACGCATGGTCACCCCAGGTTGCGAGTGCCTGCAGCGCCACTTCGGTGTCTGATTGCGTCTGGAAAATGATACCGAGATCTTGAAGCTCGTTGCGAATTTCCTTATAGTTGTAAATTTCCCCATTGAAGATGAGACCTTGGGTCCCGTCGGGCAGGAACATAGGCTGGCGCCCGCCGTCAGTGAGATCGATAATGGCGAGCCGGAGATGACCGAATGCAACTCCGGAATTTCCCACCCGTCCGGACCAGAAGCCTTCGCCATCAGGCCCCCGGTGGCGTTGGATGTCGATCATGCGCCGGGTAATCTGGTGGCAACAAACGTTCTGGTCAGTCGAGATAACGCCTGCTATACCGCACATATGTCGGGGAACGCGATTTCCGGATCGCCGCTAGGCGGGCGATCGCTTGCTAGAAAACTCTGAAAGTACGTAGTGCAACTGTGGAGATCCGGAGTGCAGCTTGCGCTTAAAGAGGGCAACGACGATAAGATGCGCCAGCCCGGTTGCCGCAAAAGTTAGGAAAAATGTGTAAAGAAGGTCGGAGATGCCGGCTTCGGCTGACAGGCCGCCGAACAGAGCGAAGGCCAGATAGGAAATCCGCCACTGCATCGGGCTTCGCAAGCCGGCCGCATAACGGCGTAAAAGTCCCAGCAAAAGGCCGATGAGTAACATGTAGGTGATAACGCTAAAAAGTTTGTCATCGGCGTAAACGGAGCCAACCAATCCGAGCGAGGGCGCCTCTCCTTTGTATGTATGTCCGTCGGCATGAACCATGAAACCAAGACCCAGTCCGGGAAGATCCGCTCGGGTGCCTGTGATGAATTTGGGTACCCAGGCCGTTATGGCGAATACTCCTTCCGGATGCCCTTCAAATAGATAGTGGTATTTCGGTAATAAATTGATGAACTGGCACCATCCGCGATAGAGACCCTGATCGCCCCATCTGTTCTGGATCGGCCCAAATGTGCTTACGGTCATGCTTTGAGAGCTTGGGCTGGTCATCAGTAGTTCGACTTTTATGCCGATGCCGATCAGAATCGCGGCCAAGCAACAGATTGCGACGCGTAACTTAGCGAACGACCAGAATCGGCGGGGATTGTATATATAGAGGCCGAGTGCAGCCCAAAGAATAGGAGTCTCGAAGCCGCCTTTGTTAGCTCTAAGGAAAAACGACACGGTAAGCATTGCGCCGAGTGTTAAAAAAAAGCGGAAGTTTTTCCGCTGACTGGGCAAGATGAGGGCGAAACCAAAGTCTGCGATATCGGCGCCGCGGTACCAAAAGCCTCCTGCTTGACCCGCTTGGCCTGCTCTGAATGTGTCGAGACCGTGGAAGAAATTAGTTGCACTGTAAGCGTGCGTAAGCAGGATCGCAACCAGCGACATGCTCAACCCGATAGACACCAGGGCTGCTCCGGTACAGGCGGTAAAATCAAGCTCCGCCTCCGAGAAACGTCTGCCGATTGGAGCGGGCTTGGGATTAGCCAGAAATAATCCGGCCAGTAAAACCAGGAGTGCAAGGATATGAACCAAGCCCGGATATAGACGAAAAGTAAACTCGTCCGGACCGAGTAAAAGAGTTCCTGGCTGGAAGAAGTAATCGACCAGCAAATTGACCGTATCTCCGATGATAGCCAACCCAAGAAAAAGTGCACAGTAGCCTTCCACTGACGCGATGCTATGCTTCTTAACAATAAAAAAAATGACGCCGAGCAAGCTGAAGGTGACGAATAAATATTCGAGTAAGTTCATTCGACCGGCTAAGCCTCAGGCTGCGTATTCATCGCTAGGATGAAGGATCGCGTGAAGGCGGACGTATAAGTTTGTACCCAATAAAGCCTTGGGAATGGCGGCTACACGTTCTCTGGCCTGCTTCCAAAATAGCCTATCCCCGCGACAGGCGGAGGCGAAAGCTTCAGGAGGCATGCCACGCTTGATAGAAATTCTACAGAGCCGGTAAGGGTCCGAAAACTTGTCGTTAAGACCGATGCGGCTGGTCGCAACGGAACGATATCCAGACGCTGCAGCGATACGCGCTACCTGCTGGCTCCAGAAGCCGCCCGGGCATGAGAAGTGATGTACGGCCCTGGCGAGAACTTGTTCCAGGCGAGTCTTTGCATCTTCGATTTCGACGCGCAGTTCACGATTGCTCAGACCGGTAAGATATCGATGGTTCATGGAGTGGCAACCGATTTCAAAATTGAGAGCTTGAAGTTCGCGAATCTGGGAGGCAGAGAGATACCCGGGACGGCCCAGCCAGTCGGCAATGACATAGAAAGTGGCCTGGAAACCCGCTTCCGCCAGAAGCGGTGCGGCCACGTGAAGGTCAGTCTCCGAGCCATCATCGAAGGTGATCACCACGGCTGGGCTTGTGCTGCTTTCCGCGAGAGCCTGTGTAACGTTGATCCCCCGCCAATTGTGCGCCCGTAAATAGTCTAACTGCGATTGAAACTCTTCTTGCCGTACAGCATAAGGGACATGGCCGTTGAAATCGCGCGACAGTTCGCGGCCGGATACCGCAAGTTCGTGGTACATCAGAAACGCAATTCCACGGTACACATGAGTTGGCAATATTTCTGCACACATGCTACAAACGCCGGTCCCCGTCTGAATCTCCGCGTGTCAGGTGACACTCCTGAATTTTTAATGTCGGAACATTCTTGGTGAAAAAGTGATAATTCGATGGACCAGAGACGAATCCGGCTGAACGCGCGCATTCAACAAACCGGCGTTCGGATAAATTCGTGACGATCACATCCGCCCCGCAGCAGCTAAGCCACGAACTGCTGTTTGCAGAACTGCTTCGACTTCCGCGGGCTTTTCAGGATCGGCCAAAAGGTCCACCACGGTGCCGACTACCAGATCGCCAAAATACGCGTTGTTACTCATCGCCGTCAATTTCCAAACGATCCATCCAACAAGTAGATCCCCAAAATAGACGCCGACTCGTTGATAGCACGGCTCCGCATATCTCCAATTAAGATATTTTATCGACCGGTCAAAGACAAGCGTAAATTTATCGAGAAGCTGTACCCACAGGGTATCTGCGGCTTCCGGAAATGTACGCCAGTGCTCGACTCGAGTATCCGGCCGCGAATTATTTCTTCCATGACGATGCCGCAACTCGATGATTTTACCGGGTAAGTACAGATGAGAAGCGGCTCTGGCAGCCAAGGAGATAGCGCGATTTCTTCTGAAGACTACCAGGTTTTGTAACAGCTTGGAGCCATGCATTACGAAATAAAGAAATGGCACTTCACCCCAGTAATCAAAACGAAGCGCCCGATATAGTTTTCCGACTTGCGAGTCGACGCCCGGAGTTCCTAACACGGCGTGACCGAGATTCAGTCTCGCCACCGTTAGCATCAGGGCCGCAGTTGCGTTGCCATGTATCGCATCAGACACGGCAAACAAATCGCGCCACCAGCCTGCGTCGATGGGGCGTCCTTCATAATAAGCCGGACATGGGCTTCTCGACAGGTGTGCTATGGGCTCGCCCATCTCGGCAACCAACCAACAACTTCCAGCTCCGTTTTGGAACGGATTACCGACTGCTTGACTCCATAAGTGCCGGCGCTCTTCGTCCGACATCTGTGGGTCACCCTTGGCCGCGCGGTACCGCGACCAAAACTTCTCGATGAGCGGAAATTCCTTGTCGCCGCAGCGTTGAATACTCACCAGAATGTCCTTTGCAGTTTCAAAGCTCCCCGGCGGCGCCACGTTCCACCAACTCGATAAGGACGCCATCGGCGCCCATCAACCAAGCAACACGTCTGCCGCCGAATGCGCATGCCCGAACCGGCGCCGAAATGAGATGCAGCCCTTCCGAACCAAGGCGGGCATATTCAGCTTCAATCGAAGTTGTCGAGTAACATACATGGTTCAGTCCCTCGCCTTTAGTAAGTGCATTGGTCAGTTTACTATTTGGGCTATCCGGCGAAATTAGCTCGAGATAAACCGAGTCGCCGGGCAATTGTAGAAATTGCACATACGCCGTTTGCGTGAAATCGCGAATTATATCCGTGCGGATCTCATAGCCGAAGCGCCGGCCATAGAGCGCTGCGCGTTTTGGTATATCTCTGACTAGTATCCCAACATGATGCAAGACCAAACTCAACCGTGCCTTTCGGTAGCTAGACGTTGGCCGCAGAACACTGTGCAGTATTGGATGTTTCTTGTGAGCCGATCCGAGGTCTCATATAGTCCCAAAAGGCACGGAAGGAGAGAAGTGCTTCCACTTCGGCAGGGGGAAACTGCATCCCGAATTCCTCCTCAATAACGGCCAAGAGCGTTACCATGGCGAGTGAATCCCACCCGGCAACGGAATCCGAGCTTGCGCCGAGAATCTCGCTTGGGGATAGAGTCGGAAAAACCGTTGCGAAACAGGTCACTAATCGACGTTGAGTGTCATCCATGCGCGGTTCCTTGAATGTTGATATCGAGAGGGTGTAGCCGAGCAATCCGGGCCGAAGCTAAACAAGAACTTCGGACCGCCGACCCGTCCGAGCCCCAATTTCAGTGACAATAGACTTTGCGACACTTTCGATATTTTCTGAATCGAGCACACTAGGCGTCGCAAGCGGATCGTGCCATTCTCCATGGTGAGCGGTCTCAAGCATGGCCCAAACGAATTTGAGCAGGAGATCACGATTGGGCTTATAGTCACGAATCGCCCCCGACAGAATCAAGGGCAGTTCACTCATTGTTCCACAGGCATAAAGCAAATCAAAAAATTTGTAGCCCAAAGGACCAAAGGCAACGACAGGTTTCTCATAAAGAATACCTTCCCAGCCTGTAGTGCCGACGATTGTGAGTAGCGCATCGGAAGCTTGAATAACGCTATGGCTGTCGATGGTTGGAGATACGAGCTGCACATTGTAAAGCTTTTTAAGATCGCGATAATAATGTGACGGACGAAGGCCCCGCATGCCGGGATGATCTTTGACGATCAGCCGATAGCCGCTCGGCACGCTCTTGGCGATATTTTCGATAAGAGCTAATTGATTGGTGCAGAATGGCGCACGTACGTCGATGGTGAATTCGGGCTGAACATGCAATGGAAAGTAGACTTTGGGACCCGGCGCAATTTCCGTTTCAAAGAGTGATTTCTGACTGAGGTGACGCAGGATACGCTGCAGATCTTTCCAGACAGGCTCCCATGGCGGCCTTCCATTGTAAGAACCGACTTCAAAGTTTGCGTCTTCTCGCCAGGTACGAACACGGAACGGGATTCGCCTGGCTCTCTTCTTGAGTTGTTCAATTCTCGTTCCGTCCAGCGTGACCGGGGAGCGGAACGCGGGTGCATGTATAGCGGAACGCAGACGCGTGCGGCGGAACGTAATCAGGAAATCTTCGGCAACGCGGGCCTGCTCCGCCGTGAGGCCGCGCTGCTTCACAAGGCTATATGCGGCCTCGGCGGAATTCCATCCACCAGCCGGAGAGCCGACGAAGTAAAAGCGGCGCGGCAAGGGGCCCGGATAGGGAATCAGGTATTGAATGCCAAAGCGCCGCGATAACGACCAGCCAATCCATTCCGAAGCGCAGGCCACTTCTCCGACGATAACGTCGGGCTGAACCTCCTTAAGGAGCTCTTCCCAGAAATGGCAAATACCCGTAATCATTCTTATTACTTGTCCGAACGGTTGCTGCTTGAGAATCCGGTCGGCATAAGTAATAACATTCAGTTCTTCGACTTCGCCAGAAAACTCGAGGTTTTGTAAGTACTGGACGCATTCCTTGAGACTGTAATGAGGAACATGCGTCTTCAGGTAAGCTGCATGATTGTGAACCTGATCATAAACCTGCATACACGGCAACTCGGCAGTAGAAGTAGCAAAGACCAGCGCTTCTATTCTGTAGCCGTACTGTCGCTTCAGGGTTTGGGCGATTACAGGCATAAAGCCGTAATACTCGCCCTTACAAATCATCAGAATTTTCATTCGGATCTGTTTTAAGCGGCCGCTGTAGCATTCATTGTTTTTGCGGCGCGTTGGCGTCTTTGGACAATCGTTTCACCGACCGGTCAAGGAATGGCAGATTGTCATTGCCGCCTGTGACATTGCCTGAGAAGTATGTGAGACTTCCATTCTGGCTGTCCATCACCAGCCAGGGCAGACCGGCACATCCGCTGAGTCTGTTGCCTTCGAGAGCGTTGACACCACCAAGCCGTTCAAATCGTACACCGTCCTGGCAATTGGCAATATAGTTATTCTTGACTTTGATTCTCGATGGGCCGAACTCGCTGCCTCTCGCTTCGAATTTGACGCCATTGCCGCAATTTAGAATTTCGTTACCTGTTACTTCGATGTCACTTACCGCATTTGAATAGAAAAGAACGCCTAAGCTTTGCTGTCCGTAGCATTCGATGTGATTCCCCGAGATGACAAGCTGCTTACCGGTGTTACCTTCGATTCCGAGAGCAGCGCGGTCTTGCGCCATGACCTTAATGTGATTATTCTGAACACGATCGAGGAATTGTGGATGGTCGCCGAAGACAATGCCGGCCTGGATCGCGTTTATATCTATCCTATTGTTTTCAAAGAGCACGTTCGAAGCATTCTTGACCAGGATGCCGGTATGCAGCACACGCCCGATCACGTGCGGCGGCAGACCCGGAAAAGCGAGATTGTCAATGGCGTTGTTCGAAATCGTTCCGCGCGAGTTCCATCCAGCCACGTACATGGCCGCATCGGCGCAACCGGTGAGAGTATTGTTCTCAAACCAAAATTGATCGAGAAATCCGTTGTTACCGCCCAGGCAGTTGATGGAGGCAGTAATAATGTTGACGTTATCCACACGCACATTCTGCTTGAGGGAACTCTGATCCGCACCAAATGCGACGACTCCGACGCCTAACGTGGCGTGCGGCGGATATGCGGTAGAGACGTTCGTGAGCGTGAGATGATCTATTTCGACGTTCACGATGGAAGTTGTGCCGATCTGCACGAATGTTCCGACTTTGTCGAAGCCTGAATCTGTAACCGGCACTGTGGTCGCGGCGGATTGGTCTAGCAGAATCTCCGTGGGGCTGATATAGTTTCCAACCTTGGCATACAGGGGCAAATAGTTCGGACCGGCATACTGCACGACTAGGTGCTCCCCAACGTCCTTAGGAGAAAACCTGCACGGCCTGTCGCCTTGTTCGCCGTAGCGCAGTGTATTCGATCCCGCTCTCATAGTTCCGCCGCTACACCACCGGCCGGTTGGCGACGGCGGGAAGACAATGACGGAGCTTCCCTGACCGGCAGCTTCACCGTCAACGAGCTTTGTCTGTAAGATGGTGCCGCCTCCTGTCATGCGCAGATTCGAACAAGGTTCAATTTGTTTGTCGATGGCGTAAACGCCCGGAGGAAAGATCAGCCACACGGGTTCGGAGCTTCTTGCGCCAGCTCTGCAGGCAGCCCGTCGAGCCAGCAGAACAGCGTTTGTGTCGTCAGAACCAACGATTTGCGCCAGGGCGCGGGAAGTCGTCTGGGTAGCGGCATCGGCCAACCTCGCCGTCCCGGAATCAATGACTTCCTGGAAAGTACTGGCGTGTGACAGGGCATTTAGAGCATTGCTCGCCCCGTACACATAGACTTTTCTGCCAAAGTCAGCGGCAGTGAACAAGCAGTCCGGGCATCGTAAAATGTTAGATCCCGCGGTCATTGAAGCCTGACTAGAAATTCGGGAGTCACCTCTGGCCCCGAATCTGCGGACGTCAAAGGTTGCGGCTCGTTGATTTACGTACCTGGCATGAACGGTCGGCATGAGAAATAAGGAGCTCGCGAGAAAGAGCGCAACGAAAGAAATTTCTCTTCGCTGAATGCCATTGATGGGCATGAGCCGATCCTTTTGTTATGCCTTTACTGGAACATCTGGCGCTGCAGCGCCCCGTCTCGACCGAACCGCGAATGCCTTATATAAGATTGCAAGCTCTTCAAAACGGAAATATCGGGTAATCAGACAAGCGATCGCAAAGAGGACAGCCCCGGCAAGAATGTGCGCAAGCGCGTCAACGAAAGAGGCCGATCGCGCCGGCCAGAGACGCGCGAGCAACAGGACGCTCAGCAACGCCAAACCCATTTGTCCGACCCAGACAATGCGGAAGGTGCGCCGGAAAAGCTGCCAATTTAGAACAATTACAAACATCGCTCCCGCAATCGAGGACACTAACTGGCTTACGCCGGCGCCCGCAATACCCATTCGCGGCAACAGGAACACGTCCATGACCAGGATGATCGCGCCCATACCCGCCCACACGGCAGTCGTCCACCAGACGCGCACGCGAACATAGAACATGACGCTATAGAGCACTACAGCGCTCATAAAAACACCCTGCATGCCGAGAATGGCAAGCGTTGGGCCGCCCGAAGCGAATGCTCCTGTCGTTAGCGCCCTCAGAATCTGCTGCGGGAACGCCACCAGCAAGGCCGTCGCGCCGACCGCAAGTCCGATGACGAACTTCTGCACTCCGGAAAATCGAGCATAGAATTGACTCCAATCTCCGGCGTCATAAAGCGCGGACATCTCGGGCAGTAAGACGTCTGTTAACGGACCGCAGAAAAAGAATCCAATGGCTGAGACCGTGAAACACACGCTGTAAATGCCGACCTGTCGCAGATCGAGATAGTAACCCACTAAATAACGATCCGCAGCGAAGGATAGGGTAGACGCTAAGGCGCCGGGCACTAAGGCCGCCCCGTAAGGGACATATTGACGTAGGATGGCTCGATTGGGTTTGACGAGACGGACTTGCTGGCGAAGAGTTAGATATAAGAAACCGAAACAGACAGCCAAGAGCGCCGTGCAGAAGTAACCGGTAATGGCGGCAATTGGGCTTTTCATCAACCACCATGCGACGGCCATGAGCAGGAATGTTTCAGGCATCTGGCGTCCGAGTGTAAAGAAAGCCCAGATGCGGTTCAAACGGCGTGCGCGCAAAAATCCTCGCATCTCTTCGAAGTATGTTTCGAGAGGCAGGATCATCGCCGTCAAGATGAGTACGGTTCGGCCGCGCGGATCTCGGAATAAAAGACTCGAAAGCTGCTGCGAAAACGCGCTCAGCACAAGCGCGCCGACCAGCGAAGATATCGAGACGGCGGCGAGAACCGATGAGAAAGCATGGTTCTTCTCTTCACGCGACCGTCCACGATTAAGAAAGCGCATCATGGCGTTCCCTTGCGTCATGCTGGTGATGATCAACGCTGTCCCAAGGGTGCCTTGGAAAAGAGCCCAGATACCAAAGCCGCTCGGGCCGAAGGCTTTGGAAAAAACTACCAACCAGAGATAAGTCCGGATTTTCTGGAACGGCATAGGAAGATTCGCGAAGAAAACGTCGCGAATGAACTTTCCGGTTCCATCTTTCTCGAGCTTGGATGGCGCCGTTTCGGATTCCGTAAATGGAGAGAGTGTCTCGGCTGGCATTCGGAGCGGAGTTGATCGATCAGGCCATTGCGGCGGCCGAAATTGCGTATTGGAACTCGAGCATGAGGCGGCGCTTCCTTGGTTTGGCGCCCTTGTGATAGCAAAATGTATCTTCGAAAAAACCTTGCCCGGTTTTCCCGAGCATGACTCTTATGCGGTCGCCGTAGCGACCTTGGGCCTGTTCGTCTGTAAGGCGGCGGTGATTCTTCTCAAACCAGTTTTTATGGTTATGAGTTCCTTCAATGATAACGTGGGGCCCATGATCCTGGTCCACGTCGCACAGGTAGAAGAATAACTTTAGAAACTTATAATCATCGATGTCATAGTGAAAACCGTAAAGCGGATTGTACCCTTCGCAGAGATCCGGATACGAATAAAAAATCCGGCTTGAGCGGAGAAGAGGTTCGGCGGCCAGATATCGGCGCGCAACTTCGACTAGCGCGGGGTCGCGCGTCAGCTTGTCAATGGCCTCACACTGCTTGTGAGGGTTAGAGCATCGATAAGCAAGCCGGCCTGGACGCGGGGCGCTATCGTCTAGCGGATCAATAAGCATTCCTTCCTTGCTGTAGTCGTCTATAAACTGGGCCGTCTTACAGAACTTCAATATCTGCTGGGTGAAATCCGGTTGGAGAAAAAGCCCGGTCGCAAATCCTTTTTGATGCAGCTCGCTTGCAGCCTTATCTATGTCCAAAGTAGGTACTACTGTTTGGGCAGTCGTCTGAATACTCTCACGTCTGATTTGCGAGCACCGATGGATGGCGGCCCTGCGTAGACGATTACTCCGGGAAACCAATCGCATGAGCCGGTAATTTAGCGGCAGACGCGTGTTCAGGGATTCGAGAGCCACTTCTGCGAAGGTCGTACTGTTCAGCCAACGTATGGCGCGGTTGCTCTTGAGAACACGTAGCAAATTCTGTTTCTGATTCTGCATAGAAAGCTTTGCAGAGACGCTTACTTTACGGACGCAAGGCACGATTTGGAAGCTGAGGCACGGCGCTGTGACAAAGCACGACTCCATACCTCGAGCGTTCCAGCTTTCGCGATGAAGCGGTAATTTACTCGTCCTTTGCCGCTTATGAAATTTGTAAATTGCGTCTGCAGATATCTTTCATCGAGGAACTCGAACAGACGAGGAACGCGATTTAGAAGCGTGGGCGTGCGCAGAAGAGTTCGATACCACTCACCGATGGTTCCTTCTAACAGTAACTGCTCCTGCGATTTCGAGCATTTCGGAGTGTTTTCCCCAGGGCGTGGGCGATAGCGCATGCCGCCTCTTCGTAGCAAGGCGCGAATCACGTGCTTCGGTTCGCGGTAAATGGCGCGTGCGGAATAGGGAAGGCTTGCGAAGTAAGTGACGGCACGAGCGTCCATGAACGGCAGTTGTGCGCGACCGCCTTCCTGCCGATATGTGTGGAACAGAAGGCGTGAATCCAGATGCAGCATGTTCATATCCATGCTCATTTGAATCATCTGGCGATAGAAATTCCGCGGATCTAAGTTGGTGACCAGAGGCTGAATAAAACTCGAAGAATACCAATCGACGACTTGCTGAAATCCCGGCGCGGTCAGCATCGGGAAATACCCGGCGGCTATGCCGGGCATTTCTCCGTAACCAAATAGTCGGCCGGCATAAAAAGTTTCACGGTCGGCGAAGCCCGTGAGTACGCTTTCCAGCATATTCGCGGCCCGAGCTCCGGCGAGAGATCTTGCCGCCCCGATCGCCGCCCGGCCATGACTGCTCCCAACACGAGGTGAAGCAGCTTGTAGCAGGGGCATGCAGCGTAGGCACCAAGGCGAAAATAGTGCGCGTCGGACGCGATATCCAGGCGAGGCGCAAGTGTAATTATTGTCCGCGAGCGTATCCGCGGTTTGGCCCGCGATGATGTTGTAGCCTTCGCCGAGTCGCTCTCGCAAGCGTAAAGCGAAACGCCGCCATAGCGGCAGCGTCAGACGTGCGCCGTTCATCCAAGAACTCGTACAAAGCAGCGACTCTTCGGGCAGGGATTCATCACAAGGATCGAGGACAACGGCTTCATGAGAGACGCCGAAATCCGCCGCAATCGAGCGCGCATGCGCGATCTCGGCTTCACCTTGATCCCACCCCTTTACCGAGCCTGTAAGCGCGAGCATATCCGGACCGGCCGCGGCAAGGTTCAGGATGACTGAAGAATCAACTCCGCCAGATAGCAAAAGCGCAGAGTTACTGGTCTGTCGCACGCGGATCGCGTCGTTCACCAGAGTGAACATTTTATCGCGAGCTGTATGAACCGACGGTAGATTCCAGCGCGCCTGAGGCGACCAGTATGTTGTGACAGCCGACAGCTTACCTGTGCTGGATGATATCTTCGCAAAACGCGAGCGCCCGATTGCGGTTACATGCGGCGACACGGTAAACGGCGACGGAATAAATCCTTCGTGGGCCAATAAAAAGGAGACGGCGAGCGGATCGAAGGGCTCGTCCTCTTCGGCCAATTCGTACGGATCAGAAGCGAAATAGAGGCATTCGCCGTTCTTCCGAAGGTAAATGTCGTTGCAGCCCAGTTTATCTACGACTAAGTAGACTGAATTCGAAATAGGATCCGATAACACCAAGCTGAAATCGCCATCTAGCAATGCAAATGCATTTTCACCCTCGACCTCGAAGCGGTGGGCGATCACATCGGGTGCCGAATGAATGGGGAGATGTGCCACCTCCGTAAACTCTCCATATTCGCCATCGCTACCGAGATACAGCGAACCGGCGACGAAGACAGACGGACTTGCGTGCCGATCAGCAGGGATACGCCACGCACTTGCAGTGCGCGCGTGTTTGCCGCTGACAGTTATCTCGAAGCCTCTGGTTTCGTATTGCCACACGGGCGTATCGTGCGGCTCAGGATGGAGCCCGTGGTCGCGGCGAGCCGGCGAACCGATGCGGCCTGAAAAGCGAAATCGTTCCGTTCTCATTGAGGCAAGGTACGAGACTAAGTCAGGCAATCGGACTGACAGGTTGGGGTATGCTCTCCGGGGCAGTAACCGGGAGCGCGACCGACATTCTCTTGAGCTTCTTCCGCTGCGGAAGCTCGATGTCGAGAATCTCGGTCTGCTTGTATCTGAGAGCTTTGCTCACCGCGTCAATGTCGCGAACTACGCGTCGGAGACCGTCAGGCTCAAGCGACGCGGCGTGATCCGTGCCCTTTGAGGTTCGGTCGAGCGTAAAATGTCGCTCAATGTACATCGCTCCAAGACTGTAGGCGACCGAATCGAGCGCGATGCCGAGGTGATGTCCGGAAAAGCCAATGTTTTTGACGATGCTGCCATATGTTTCCTTCAATCTTTGGATTTCTAGCAGCGATACTTGCTCAAACGGCACCGGATAGCCGGACGTACAGGCGTATAACACAACTCGGCGTGCGGCGCCTCGTTTCACGACGAAATCGACAATATTTTCTTCCTCTTGCCGGTCGGTCATCCCGAGCGCGACGTGCAACTCGCCTTCAAACTCATCGGCAAGGTAGCCGAGCAGATCGAAGCGCAGATTGCACGCCGACGGAACCTTGATCATGGCGGGGCGCAGCGCAACAATTTGACGGGCCGAAGTCATGTCCCAGACGGAAGTTGAATAGGTCAGCCCGATTTGCTCGCAAAAGTCTTTTAGCTCGCGATGCTGATCGATGTTGAACTCGAGAAACTCGCGATGCTCACCATAAGTTCGACCATAGCTATGATATGGCTCCGGGTGCGGCGCGTTGTACTCCTCCGGTGTAAGCAGCTCGCGTGGATGGCGTTTTTGAAATTTGATCACATTGACCTTGCAGAAATGCTTGGCTACAGTGATCATTTCCTTGGCCAGCTCAAGACGGCCTTGGTGATTGCAGCCGATCTCGGCGATGATGGTGGCTTTTCGAGATTGAATCATAATTCCTTCGAAAGGAGCTCGAGCATTTCGCGAACGGCTCCGTCGCCTCCTGCATGGGTGAGTATGTAATCTGCCTGGTTGCGCACCTCGATAGCCGCGTCGGCTGGGCAGAAACTCAGGCCCGCTTTGCTCATGCACTCAAGATCGTTGAGATCGTTGCCGATGTAGCAAATCTCCGACCAAGCGACGTCCCGGGCAGCCAGTTCCCGGTCGAGCAAGCAAACCTTGTCGTCGATTGAGCAGAGGGCCTCGAGTTGTAACTTCGCGCAGCGACTTTGCACGATTGGGTTTTTTTCTTTCGTTACCACAAGGACCGGTATTGCGAAACGCTGACCGAAAATGCTCAGCGCCAAGCTGTCCGACTTACTCGATACAATGCCTTCCTCGTAGCACCCCACGGTGTAGACTTTGTTGTCCGTCCAGACGCCATCGAAGTCGCTGATTATCAATTTTATTTTCCTTGCGCGCCCCGCAAGAGTTCGCGTTTTCCGGGAAAGCAGTTTTTCAACGTTTGCCCAATCTTCCGGATCGTCAATCTCGGCCGCCGTGTCCGGCGCCATCTCAAAGATGCCGATGTTTCCACCGAGGCGATTCTGATGCCGGTTTAATGTCTCCCGTGTCGTCAGATAAAACGCGCCATTCTCCATTAAGGAACCCTGAAAGGTTTGGCTGAAGGGACGGTGAAAAGGATCGTAATTCAACGGCTGGGCGTCCAGGGACCAAAAAAAACGCTTGACGCGCACACCGGTCAGTAGAGAATCATTGCGGTCCCGCAAAAATTGAGTTACTGCGAGCTCAAGATCAGTGCTTGAGACCAGAGGAGACGTTGCTTGAATTGTAGCCACGATGTCAAAATCCACGGCAGAGGCGAAATGGAGGATCACATGGTCGGACGTCACGCCGTCTCCGGCGAGCACCGACGGCCTTTCGAGCACACGGACGTTTAAACCGAACGACTCCACTGTGGCACGGATGTGTTCGTCTTCGGTAGAAACCCAGACTTCGCTGATCTGCCGGCATTGGGCAGCAGCGGAGCAAGCCCAATATGCGAGCGGCTTGCCTAACATCGGTTTAATATTCTTGCCGGGTATTCGCTTCGACCCGCCACGAAGCGGGATCAATGCGACAATCTTGGGCGGACTCATTCGTTCGTCTGGAAGCGTATCGAGTTACACACTTCTAGAAGTTAGTTGGAGTAATACTTTTTGTATTTCGGCCGGTAGTAATAATGTCCGTAGTAGCCGTCGCGCCGGGCATCCATTTTGTTCAAAACCGTACCGAGTATTCTGCCGCCCGAAAGGGTAATTACCTTGCTGGCGCGGGAAGTAGCGGCTCGTGTGGTGGCTTGGCTTTCCGCAACCAGGACCACAGCGTCCACTTGACTAGCGAGAATATTGGCGTCGGAAATCACTAACACCGGTGGCGTGTCGATTACAACCGAGGTAAATCGAGACCGAAGCTCCTGCAGAAGCTTGCGCATGGAGCGAGACGAAAGCAAATCGGCCGGATTTGGCGGTCGGGAGCCGGCTACGAGCACCTTTAACTCGGGTCCCGGAAGCTGGGTGAGAACATCTTTGAGATCCGCTTTTCTGGCCAAAACATCGCTCAACCCGGGTTCATTTGCGAGGCCGAGGCTGCGTGCAACGCGCGGCTGACGAAAATCGGCGTCAATGAGCAGGACCTCGCCCCCACTCTGTGCAAGCGCCAAGGCCAAGTTGACGGCGGTGCACGTTTTCCCCTCACCCGGATTGGCGCTGGTAACTAGTACCAGTTGATGCGCACCATCGGGCCTCGACAACAGGACGGAAGTGCGCAGGGCGCGGAAAGCCTCGGCCAACATAGATTCCGGATGGCGTAGCAAGGTGGTAGAAACCGCATTTTTCTGTAAGTGCGCCCCTTGGCGCCGGTGCAGCACTTTCGGAACGCTGCCGGCATCAGGTACGATGGCGAGCGTCGGCACTCCCAGAAGTGTTTCCAGTTCTTCCGCGCTTGCGACTGAGAAATCCATGGTTTCTCTTAGCAAGCTGCACAAAAACCCAAGCACCAACCCGCCGGCGAGCCCCACTAACAATGTGCGCCCCTTTTTAGGCCGGTCCGGCGAACTCGGAGGGAAAGCGCGATCTATGAGATGAATATTGGTTGCTCTCAGGCCGGCCGCTACCGTGGCATCTTTCATTCGCTGCAGTAAGTTGTCGTACAGCGCCTGATTGCTTTCAAAGTCGCGCTTCAGCAGATTATGTTGAATTGAGAGTTCGTTAAACCGGCTTACCTCTTCCTTCTGTTTAGCGACTGCTTGTTCTAGAAGATGCTCGCGCGCTTCCGCCGTTGAATAGTCGTTATTCATGGTGTCGAGCGTTCGCTTCTGTTCGCGTGCGATCATCGACTCCACTTCTTCGATCTGCGCTTGCAAACGCTTCACCTTCGGAAACGTGGGGCCGTACGTCTGCGAAGCATCGGCATACTGCGTTTTCAGGTCCGCTTCGGTTTGCTGCAGCTTCTGCAGTAACGGGCTATCGGTCAGCAGACGGACCCGTCCGGTATCAGAGCCGACGAGGTCGCGCTGCGATTGTTTGCGAACGCGGTCATTTTGGGCTTCGGTGAGGTCGCGGCTCAAATCAGCCAGTTTCTGTTCTGCGATGCTCTCTTTGTCTCCGACGTTCACCATTGAGTTTTTGGCTTCGTAATCGACCAGAGCTTCCTGAGATTTCTGAACCTTTTTCCGTAAGTCATTCAGTTGCGCTTCCATCCACGTGGTTGCCTGTCTCGTGGCGTCGTACTTCAAGCGGAAACTGTATTCAATGTAGTTCTCAACCAGAGCATTGGCAACTTTTGCGGCAAGCTGTGGATCGCGGCTTTCGTAATTGACCGTCAGCATCCGCGTATCTTTCTGGCGCTCCACGATCAGATGTTTTTTGAACTCATTTGCTAGCGCGATCTCGACGAAGGCGGGACTGCGCTTGTCGGCTGAGAGCTTGTCGATGATCGCCTTGAACTCGGGTTCATTCGCCAGTTGCAGTTGCTCGATCGTCTGCCGGGCCACGTTATCGCTCTGGATGACGTCCACCTGGGTGGACAGAAACATCTCCTCTTCGCCGGGCGCATTCTGAAGGCCATCGACTCCCGACTGTATGTAGCGGGTTTCCGGTTCGATCTCAAGCCGAGCCGTCGCGCGGTAGACGGGATGCACGTTGAAGGCATAAAGCGCGGCCAATCCGATACCGAGCAGTGCGAATAGCGCGATTAGGAGGCGGTGCTTAAAGAACACGTCCGCGTAATTTGTCAGCGCCGAAAAATTCGCCATGGGCGGCGGCTCAACGGTGAACGGCGCCGATGCTTGCGGCACCGCCGAGTTGATCCGCGTCAGGTCCCGGGATAGGTCAGGCATAACTACTCGCTTCGAAGAAAGACGTCACCAATAAAGCTCGATTTATCCTATTGACGCGTGCTTGCCATGAGCGGCGTAACAGGCATGACTCAGTCATTTATAGATAAATGCCCCATACGTAAGCACGGTTGCAGCTTGCATGGCCGCTTCTCCGGCGCGATGCATGAATTTCTTCGCACTGCTGTCGGGAACGAAGAGAACATCGTCTGCCATCATGGGCGAATCGGGTGCCTTATTTGCGAGTATCTGATTTAAGTTCACTTCGAACTCCTGTGCGCCATTCGGCAGGGCCGGGTTTTTGCGGATCAGCAAGGCTTTTTTCCCCTCGGCAGTGGGTTTCAAGTCTTCGGCCAAGGCGATCGCTTTGAGTACGCTCATCGAGCCGCGGTCCCCGTTTAGCACGAAACCGCCAGCCTTATTGACCGCTCCAACGACATAAATGACGCCTGCGCGCTGAACGACAACAGAGTCGCCGGGATAGAGATCCAGATTTTCCGAACGCGCGCCAGTGAACAACTGCTGGAGATTGATCGATATCGGTCCGGCTTCGGGACCCTTTGGTCCAGCCTCGGTGGCAGAGGCGCCCCCGCCGCGAAAGATCTGTTCGGCAATTTCCCCCCGCTTGATGATCGCGGTGTTTGAGGCATCATCGGTCAATCCGCCCGCCTGAGAGATCACATTGAGCAGTGTGGTGCGGCCGAACACCTGGTAGTTCTGCGGAGACTTTACTGCTCCGGTTACCGCGATCGCATTGGCGCGCGACTCCTTGACTTCAACCATGACGTGCGGGTCGTGTAGCAATTGGCTGTTGCTCAGTTTGCTG
>Ga0070737_10002527_pt1 | contig 21827 bp, 22 predicted proteins | sample Coa_R1_10_FD_66438 | JGI IMG/M metagenome (GOLD analysis project Ga0070737, IMG submission 66438) | Surface soil microbial communities from Centralia Pennsylvania, which are recovering from an underground coalmine fire - Coalmine... | ecosystem: Environmental > Terrestrial > Soil > Unclassified...
GGTGAGACGCCACCCGGCGTGCCAACACTGCCCGTCAGCACATTCAGGAAAAAGAGGCAGCGAGCGACCATCCAACCGCCGAGGTTGCCCGCCGCCGCCGCGCGCCAGTTGTGCGCGGCGAAAGCCGAGCCAGCGCGCCCGATCTCGTGGGCGACCGCGACAATTTGCGCCGCTGGTACACCGCTCTCCTTCTCGGCAAACTCCGGCGTGTACTCAGCGTACAATGTCTTCAGGATGCGCTCAAACTCGGCAAACGTGGGCGCGACATTGGGATGTTCATCACGCAGAAACTGATCCCAGTTCGTCCATTTGCGCACGAACTCGCAATCATAGAGGTCTTCCTGGATGAGGATGTTGGCCATCGCCAGCAGCGCCGCCGCCTCGCTGCCTGGATACGTCGGCAGCCAGTAATCCGCCATTGAGGCGGTGTTCGAGAGGCGTGGATCCATGACGGCGAGTTTTGCGCCGCGCTTCTTCGCCTCCATGATGCGCTGCGCATGCGGGTTGAAGTAGTGCCCAGTCTCCAGGTGGCTGCTGATGAGCAGCGTGAAGCGCGCGTTGGCGTAGTCTGGCGAGGGGCGGTCAACGCCCATCCAGGCGGCGTAGCCAAAGCGACCCCCTGAGGAGCAGATATTGGTATGGCTGTTGTGCGCGTCTACGCCCCAGCTTTGCAGCACGCGCTCCATGTAGCCATCCTCACCAGGACGCCCAACATGATAGATGATCTCGGTTTTGCGATCCTCCATTAGCGCCTTGCGAATGCGCGTGGCAATCGTATCGAGCGCCTCATCCCAGGTGATGCGCTCCCACTTGCCCTCGCCACGCTCGCCCACGCGCTTCAGTGGATAGAGGATGCGTTCGGGATCGTAGACCTGGTTGAGCGTCGCCGGGCCTTTGGCGCAGGTGCGCCCGCGACTGCCAGGATGGGCAGGATTCCCCTCGAACTTGCGTACCCGCAACGTTTCGACATCGATATAGGCCAGCAATCCACACGCGGACTCACAATTGAAGCAGGTGGTCGGAGCCAGCGTGTACGTTCGCTCGACGCGCTCCGGCCAGGCTTTGGCGTCCAACTCCGTCCAGCGATCCCATTGATCGGCGGGTGGATAGGCTGCCAACTCACCCACTGGGGTCTGAACGGGCGCATGGGCGCCGCTGGGCGCAGGCGCGACAACAGGCGGCGCGCCGCTGAGTGGCGTTTCGGCGCCCACCGTTCCTGGCTGGGTCGTAGCGGGCGCCGTCGCTGCGGACTTCCCAAGTGTCGTCGCAAAGCGGCGAAAGTCATCGGCTGAGATGCGCAGGCGCATGATCATCTCCTCGAAGGCTCTAGTGGCGCTTCTCGCGCGCATAACGGTCTATCTATGTGCATGATAGTCAGCCAGCTTCGGCTGTCGGGCGGATAGCGGGGGATGCGACGCCAGATTCGACAGGCGGCTCAACTCGCGGCTCAACTGAGCGGCGCCGCCTGCCCTGCGCGCACAAACGCATCCTCATAGCCTATCAGCCCGACGAGCGCGGCCAGCGCGGCCAGCGCGATGAGCGCGCCAGCAGCGCCCGGCGCGGCCAGCGCGACGCCCAGCAGCACGAGTGGCAGCGCCACGCCAACCACGACGCCGACACCCCAGAACACGGGCGCCTGTGCTCCGCGCGTCAACTCCCGTCGTCCCCAGGCGGCGTTCGCCGTCGCATGCGGCGCCAGCAGCGCCATCGTCAGCAACACGGCGTGAACCAGCAACGCCACAAAGCTTATGGCAGCCAGTGTGTGAATTAACGGCGCCGATTGGCCTGTCACCACTGCCGCCAACCCCAGACCACCCGCTCCCGCGATGACGGCCTGGGCCAGCAAGGAGGCGGGAAGCAGTGGCTCCTGCCAGAGATCACGCCCCTCGGCCTGAGCAAAGAGAAACGCGGTGTAGATCGCGGTCAGGATCGCAAAGATCGCCACCAGCCAGGTTGCAGGCAGCGGCGGGAGCGGAGCCAGCAGCGCGACCAGCCCCCACAGCGCCAACAGGCCACCATAGCCCATGAGAATGAAGGTTCCCCGTACCAGCCAGGAGCGCCACTGCGCCTTGAAGATGATGTAGAGGAAGCGTTCGGGGCGCTTGAGATCCACTACCAGCAAGAGCGAGGTGATCGCCAGAAAGACCAGTGCCGCCGCGACCGCCGGCAGCGCCAATGCGCGTGCGCCAGGCGCCCCAGCGGTGAGCAGCCCCGCCAGGGTCAGAAAGAGACCCGCCGCCAGCGACTTGGTCAGCAGATAGGCGGAGACGCGCCAGCCCCAGGGGCGATCATGGCGGATATTGTAGTTGGCCTGCGCATGATTCGTATGCGCCATCCAGGTCTCGCCCCTCGCGCTTCTCGCGCCAGCAGACGCCTTACGGGGAGCGACTGGCGCAGTGGAGGGCGCCCCGGCGGAGCGGGTGGCGTCTGCGGTGGCTACGCTGGAAAAGGCAGCGGCGATCCCGCGCTGTGGTTCGGCTGGCGGCTCGTTCCACATGGCGCCCAGTGGCTGTGGCAATGCCTCAGGCAGCAGCGCAGTCTCATCTGCGCCGAGATAAAACAGCTTCGGCTCTGTTCCCTGCTCTGGGCGGCGCACGCTGATGGATTCGCGCCCAATCAACCGTGAGATGCGGGTGGAAGGGTTATCGAGATCGCCAAAGATGATAGCTTCTTCCGGGCAGACCAGCACACACGCAGGTTGAAGCCCCTGATCAATGCGATGGGCGCAGAAATTGCATTTGGCGGCGGTGTGCGATTCCGGATCAATGTAGATCGCGTCATAAGGACACGCCTGCATGCACGATTTGCAACCGATGCAGCGCGACTTGTCGAAATCCACAATACCATCGGCGCGCTTGAAGAGCGCCATCGTCGGACACACCGTCACGCAGGGCGCGTTGGCGCAGTGGTTGCAGCGTTCGACGAGAAAATGCCGCCGGGTGTTGGGAAACTCGCCCTTCTCGACGGACTTCACCCAGGTGCGGAACACCCCCAGCGGCACATCGTGTTCGGATTTACACGCGACCGTACAGGCATGGCAGCCAATGCACGACCGCTGATCGATGAGAAAGCCATAGCGCATAGTGGACAGTCTCTCCTCGCAGATGTGTCGCATACGCCAACCAGGCTGAACGCTTCTAGCATCGCCCGGCCAGCGTACGCCCTACCTATCACTACTGAGACATCGGCGCCAGCCCGACCGTGCCTGCCGATCCTGGTAACGCCCAACGTATCACGCGTGTCCTCTGATGTCTAAAGTCACCCAGTCGCCTGGCAGAACCTGGACACCCCAGCTATCGTGTGATCGCAGCAACCTCCTGTCGGCCCGTCGCGCCATCGGTCAGCGCCGACACCAGCGGCAAACCAGCTTCTGCCCAGGCAGTTGTTCCACCCTGCAGATTGACCACTTTAGCTCACCTCGGTAGATGTAGTACCAGCGGCAATGCTGGAAACGAACAACAACGAGCACAGCCTCAGAGGAGGGCTGCGACAAGCGCCATCGTGGGCGCTGAGGTGAAAAAACGCATGGTAGCGCAAGCAGCGTGCTAGTGCGCGTTTCTTATCGAAGGACTGACACTACTCCTCTCCCTGTCTCTCATGGCGAGGCAGGCTGCCAACGACTTCGCAGTCAACCGACATTGATGGCGCTTGAGGGCGCTAATGCGCCAGCCGGGCCACCATCCGCGCCATCTCGGCGATGAGTTGCTCTTGCTCGTCGGGGTCGTGCGCAGACTGCAAACAACGCAGCGCGAACGCCTCCAGCAAGCGAATACTCAGCGCATGGGTCGCCGATTCCAGCGCCATTAATTGCTGCATAATCTCACGGCAATCGCGGTCTTCTTCCAGCATACGCTGGACACCACGCGCCTGGCCCTCAATGCGTTTCAGGCGTTGCACAGCATCGGTGCGAACAGGATCATCAATTGCCAGAGATTCCATAGTCTTTTCCAGTCTTCGCCTCATTTCGAGCGAGTTCAGCCTGGCTCAGGTACACCCCGCTCACCTCGTGCATGGCATCGAGCGATTGAGTATCCAACACCTCCTGAGGGGGGTATCAGTAACATGTATGCGCCTACGTCTCTTGAAATCTAGATTCAACGATGACATAGGTCGGTACTCCAAGGGAGTAGTTGTGTGTATTGACAGCCATTGTAATATGATCATATCGTCATGTCAAGTCATGTCATGTCACGTCAAGTTGAGTCGTGAAGGGGGGCGGTAGGGGGTAGAGTGTCAACGAGCAGGTATCCTTATCAGCCAGCGAAATACGTCTGGGCAAGAACGAAACATTCGTTCTTGCCCAGGGTCGCGTCAGTGCTACGAGCCGCGCGGACAGATCAGCACATGGTTGTATCGCATCGCCTATAATCATTGTCTGATGCGCTTGCGTCGCACGCATCTCGACGATCCCCTGCCCGACGAGAACATGGGAGTGCCGTTGCCGGGCACACTGGTAGATTGGAGCGCGCTTCCTGAAGATCGTCTGCTGAACGAAGAGGTTCAGACGATCTTGCGCGCCTCCATTGATGAGCTTCCTCCGATCCTACGCGCCGCCTTCATACTCAGAGACGTGGAGCAACTCACTACCGCCGAGTGCGCGCAGATTCAGCGTATCAGCGAGGCTGCGTGCAAAGTGCGGCTGCATCGAGCGCGGCTGCGACTACGCGAGCGATTGAGCGGCTACTTTCTCGACCAGTTTGACCAGCAGGAACCGAGGTTTGCGCCTCCCGAGGAGTCACTATGACCTGTGAAGAACTTCTGACGTATCTCTCAAGCTATATTGACCATGAACTCACCGAGGCGCTGGCTCAGGACGCCCGTTTGCATCTGGCGACCTGCCAAAACTGTCAGGTGGTACTCAATACTACCCAGCAGGTCATTCTGTTGGGGCATGGGCAGGCTAAACGCTCGATACCCGCAGAACGGCGTGAGCGGTTATTTGCCCAGCTACAGGCGGCGCTGCTGGATTCCGAACCGGATCAAACGCTCTGAGGAGCCTCTGGCTGGTATGGCGCGATGTATCTGGCACAGTTGATTGCCAGGCGCATGCGCCAACAATTTGGGATACAACTCAAAGCGCCAGTGTAACCTCTGCTGCTGTGGATCGTTCCACCAATACTGAAGGATACCCGCTTCACCGCCCGCCAGGATAACCGTTAGGCCATACCCCTCGGTTCTTCAGCGTGGCCAGCCATCTCAGGGAAGGGTAGGAAACCAGAAGTGGTGGACGATTTGAACACCCAGCGCAACCGGGATGGCGCCTACGAACGGAAGAACGACCGCCAGCAAACCTGCTCCCCAGCCTGGCCGTCGAGCGAGGCATGTCGGAGGCGCCACATAGGCGGGTAGATACACCATCAGGCCGTAGACATAGACCCAGAACCCAATTTGCAAGGAGTACACTCCAAGTGATATCGCCTCTGCCAGTAGGCCGGTCAGCCCGAACAGCACGAATACCATGAGTGGAGAGAAGCTGTAGCGGGCCAAGAGCCATGACCAGACGACGAACATCGGCACAAAAACGATGACGCTATGTAGCAAGGCGACATCGAAGAAGTTCGTAGACGCCGTGATATGAGCCTGTGCGGACGAGACTCCCCAGAAGGGGGCCAGGTTCGTCATCCCAGTGGTCACGGCTTCTTCGAGGAGCGCCAAGGAGGTCGCGCTGAGCACGAAGGCAAGTCGCCAATGGCGAATTGGGTGACGCTGTAGCCAGTTGAGGAGCGGCCGCCGCAGAAGGAGCGATAGGCTTCCAGCCCCTACGATCCACAGGATCACCACCCCAAGCGCCATGCCGATGACCGCGCGCAGGATGGCGTCATGAGTTGCAGCCTGGACGAAGAACACGAGCATGGTGAAGAGGCCAGCCCAGAGGCCAAAGCCTACTACGAGCACCCGACACAACCGCTCCAGCCAAAACGGTGATTGCGCGGGGCGACGTGGAGCCTCAGGTGGTTGCATAGCGCCGAGAAACGTCATTGTGGCTCCTTGTAACTTCTAACGGTTCACCGTCGCTATAACAGAGAACGGTTCCGGATTGTGCGCAACGGCCTCCCAGGGATGAGTAGCACGCCCTAGTCCCTCAGCGTAGCCAGCCAACGATCTCGTCCGGCCAGCGCCTCAGCATAGAGCGTCGCGCTGGGCGCCTCGACGCTCACCTCCGGCTTACCCGCTGGTGGCATGCCATCAGGAAACGCCACCAGGATGCGCCCAGCTCGCTCGCCGCCCTGCCAGACATAGCAACTCGGCGTGGGTACGGCTGGCGTGGCTGACGCCGGATCGAGCAAACCGAGCGTCACTAGCGCGTCTTCCGCCGCCGCGCGCCCCTGCGCCTCGGCCACACCTGCGGCGCGTGGCAGCGGTGTGGCGGCGACATCGCCGACCGCCCACATCTGTTGCGCGCCCTGTACACGCAGGCGCCCATCCACCGGAACCAACGCCGACGCCCCCGCATACGGCGCGAGCCAGTCCGGACGCGCATGTGGCGGAACGATCAGGCCCAGGTCATAGGGCAGCGGTTCACCTCCGGTCAGGGCCAGCATGCCATCGCGGCTGGCGCCAACATCAATAGATGCGCTCGTACGCAACTCCACATGCCCGTCCGCCAGTAGCTCGCGCAGATAGGTGGAGGCGCGTTCGCCCAGCGCATCGAGAGGGCGTGGCTCAGGTGTCACCAGCGTCACCTCTACGGCGCGAGCCTGCGCCTGATAATAAGCGCGCAGCGCCAGCGCCAGCCCATACGGCGCCGGGGGGCAGCGATAGGGAAGGCTGGCAATCGCGATGACCAGCCGCCCACGCTCCAGCGCCTGGATGGCCTCGCTGGCGCGTGCGGCATGGGTAAGCTCCCAGATGGGATAGGTATGCGCGCCAGCAGGCAAGACGGAGACATCCGTCACCAGGCCCGGTGCGGCGATGAGCGCATCGGCGTACAGTTCGCGGCCATCGGCCAGCGCGACACGCTGCTCGCCAAGCGCGATGACCTCACCCGCATATGTCTCCACGCCCGTGAGCTGCACTGGCCCGGTATACTGATCGAGCGTTCCCATCTGCTGAAGCACCGGCAAAATGCCAGGCGCATAGGTGGAGACACCGCCGCGTGTCACCAGTACGACGCGCAGACCGGCGGAATCGCGCAGCCGCCGCGCAGCGGCGACGCCGCCTGGCCCCGCGCCAATGACGACCACTGTAGGTTGTGTTGCCATGCAGGTTTCTCCCTCTGAACAGGGTGCGCCGGTAGCCGCGCCGCTGGCGCCCAAGCGATTTGCTTGTTCGTGTTCGCTTCTTTCCGATTATCGCCGACGCCGCTCCCAGTCGCCTATTCCATCGGCAGGTTGTGCATCTTCCAGACCGTCGTTCCGCCGGTGATGTTGACGATGCGTGTTCGCCCGGCCTCTTGCAGGATTTTCGCCGCCTGCATACTGCGATGCCCGCTCTGGCAGATGAGCAACGTCTCACAATCTGCCGGAACTTCCTGCGTGCGCCGTCCCAACTGGCTCAGCGGAATGTTACGGGCGCCGCGCGCATGGCCACGACGATACTCCCACGGCTCGCGTACATCAATCAGGATGACCGTGCCCTTGCCCGCGTCCGCCGCGAGGCGTTCCTGCGCCTGGCGTGGATTAATTGACATAATCTCGGCGGCGTTTCCACCAAACAACTTGCCAAACATGCTTCCCTCCATCTCGTACAGGCGCAGCGCGTATGCCAACGCCTATCGCTTGTACCCAGAACCGGCGCCTTGGCCGACCAATCGATCATCACCACAGCGCGCCGCTCACCTCTGGCAATACATTACCATATAACTATACAGTCATCAAACAATGCCATCGCACGGCCATGACATAGCGGCATGCCCACGATGGACGTCGACGGGCGGCGCGCCAGATTCCACCAGGCGATTGGGAACATCGACGCAACGCATGCGCCAGCCGCTCGCTTCTTGTCTGCGCGCCACCGAGCGCGCTAGACTTAAGACAGTATGATGTCATACTGTGATTGGTATACTTAGGAGCAGCGCCTCACGCCCGCAATGTGCGCTTACTGGTTGTGATGCGATGGAATCAGGGTGAGAGATGAACACACAGACGCGACAGCCGCCCCAGCGTGGCGTGACACAGCCGGACGCCGACCACGACAAGCTCGTTCGCCAGGCGGAAGTCATCATCAGCAATGTCTTGCGCGGCGGCGTGCTGTTGAGCGCGGCCATCATTCTGTTAGGCGTAGCGCTGTTTTATATTCAGTCGGCGCGGGTCACGGGCGGGCTTGCCGACCGTCCCTTTCCCACCTCATTGGGCGCCGTCGGTGAGGGCTTGTTGCGCGGCGATCCAATTGCAATCGTCGCCTGCGGCCTACTCGTGCTGCTTGTGACGCCGGTCGTACGGGTCGCGGTCTCCATCATTGCCTTCGCGCTCGAACATGATCGGCTGTATGTCTTCGTCACCACCCTTGTATTGGTCATCCTGCTCATCAGCTTCATTTTGGGAAAGGCAGGCGCCTAGATGGCTGCGCTCTCTTCATCACCGTTCACCGAGCCACACCTGCTCTTCTTTGCGCTGATCTTCCTGGCGTCGCTTGCCGCCGGTCTCGTGGGATCACTGATTGGTCTGGGGGGTGGCATCTTCGTGGTGCCGTTGCTGACGCTGGCTTTCGGGCTGGGTATTCATGAGGCGGCGGGCGCCTCCATCGTCTCGGTGATCGCCACCTCCAGCGGTGCGGCGGCAGCGTATGTACGCGATCATATGACGAATCTGCGCGTCGGCATGTTTTTGGAGGTGGCGACCACGGTGGGTGCAATCTCCGGCGCCTTTGTGGCGACCCTGCTGCCCACAGGGCTACTCTTCGCGGTGTTTGGCGTCGTGCTGCTGATCTCCGCCGTGCCGCTGATCATCAAGATTGGCGAAGAACTGCCGCGTGGCGTCAAGAATGATCGCTTCGCCAATGCGCTGGCGCTGGCGAGTTCCTATCCCGATGCGCAACTGGGCCGCGCTGTGTCGTACCAGGTGGCGCGTGTTCCCGTCGGCTTCTCGATGATGTATGTCGCCGGATTGATCTCTGGCCTCCTCGGTATTGGCAGCGGCGTGTTCAAGGTTCTGGCGATGGACACCGCCATGCGCCTGCCGATGAAGGTCTCGACCACCACCAGCAACTTCATGATCGGCGTGACGGCGGCGGCCAGCGCAGGGATTTACTTCGAGCGCGGCTACATCAACCCGATGGTCTCGGCGCCGGTGGCGCTCGGTGTGCTGGCGGGCGCACTACTCGGCGCGAAAACAATCTCACGCCTGAGCAACAGCACACTGCGCAAGGTCTTCATCCCGTTCCTGGTGATCATTGCTATCGAGATGCTCGTGCGTGGCGTGCCGACATTGTTGCACTAATACAGACAGATGGCGCGTTTGGCGCTCTGCCGTCTGTTCTACCTGGCATGTCGGCTGGCTCCGCCTAGCAGCGCCCAGAGCGAGACGATTGCCAGCAGCGCGCCAATCCCCATAATGCCTACCTCCAACGCTTTGGAGAGAATGCCTTCCCGGTACGGCGAGACGAACACCACCTCGCCAAGATGATCCGCAGCAGCCGCAACGGCCCACCCGGCGCCCGTCAGCCCTGTCACGAGGTACCCCAACCGTCGGCGACTGGTCGCAAGCACGATGCCGCCAACCTGCACGACGAAGGCAGCGCCAAGTAGCAGCGCGGCGGTCATGACGGACAGGTGAAAACGCGCGGGAATGCCATAGACAAAGTCTTCCAGACTATGCGCGATACACACGCCAATCAGCGCCAACGAACTCGTGAGCACAAGCGCATGCGGCCAGCGCGCCGTCGGTGCGCTGGCTGGCGGTACGGTGGGCGCGGAAGCAGATTGTGGCGACATCATCATGCGGTTTACTCTCCCTCGACATGATTGGGCGGTGGTGTAGACGTGTGTGGCGCCTCTCGAAAGATGGGGCGCAGCTCGCGTAGCGCGTTGCGTTCACCCAGCGCGCTGCCCTGCCGTTGCAGCGTGACGCGGTAGTTGACGCGCGACGGACGATAGTAGCGGCGCTGAAGATACACGGGCTGCTCGCCCAGCGTATACGACACCCGCTCGATGACGAGCAGCGGCGCGGCGCTCTTTTCATCGAGGAAACGCGCCTGTTCGTCGGTCGCCGCCGCCGCGCCAATCGTAAACACGCCAGAGACAATTGGAATCTGGTAGCGCGTCTCCAGGATGTGATAGATCGTCTCGCTGATCAGGTCGTTCGCGTCCAGCAACGCGCCGAAACGTAGCGGCAGCCAGGTTGTATCATAGGCGATGGGGCGGTCATCGGCGAGGCGTAGGCGATCCACGCGCGTCACCTCGGCCTGCGCTGGCAGCCCCAGCGCCAGCGCCACCTCTGGCGTCGCCGCATCGCGCAGGATCGCCAGCACCCGCGACGACGGCGCGAGGCCTGCCTGCTCCATATCCTCCACGAAGTCGGTGAGGCGTACCAGCTCCTGCGCGATGCGCCGCTCGGCGACAAACGTGCCTTTGCCGTGGCGACGGACGATCAGCCCCTCAGCTTCAAGGTCGCTGAGCGCCTGCCGCACGGTGATACGACTAACGCCATACATGTGCACAAGTTCCGGTTCGGCAGGCAGACGATCCCCTGGGCGGTACGCGCCTCGTGCAATCTCGGCGCGCAATCGCTGCTTGAGCTGCTCGTACAGTGGGACTGGTCCTTCCGACAATGGCGCGACACTCATCCGCTTCCCCCTCTCGCGCGACATAGACATCATAACAGAGTATGACATCATATTGACATTCTCTCTTTCTTACAGTATACTTCACTCTAACGGCTGATGAGGAGGCTAGTCTCTCGCCTGTCTACTTGCCTGGTATCTCCTGCGTAGTTCGCCAGGGCCATTCCTCATTATGCCCGTTCACAGTGCTGTGAGTGAGAGTGAGCATGAGTGACGCGCCGATGGCTGGCCAATGAGGCTGGTATGGCTGGCAGGCGCGCGGAGGCAGCGACGATGCAGATCGAGCAGTTTTATGTCGGGGGGCTGGGCCACCAATCGTATCTCGTCGTGGATGAAGAGACGCAGACAGCGGCGGTGGTTGACCCACGCCGCGACATCGACGTGTATCTGAACGCGGCGCAGGTGGCGAACGCCCGCATCACCCATATCTTCGAGACGCACGTGCACAACGACTATGTGACGGGCGCCCGCGAATTGGCGGCCCGGGTAGGCGCGACGATTGTGAACGCCGCCGCCGCCGGACTGCGATATGACCACCAAGGTGTCAACGATGGCGACCGTGTCACTGTGGGGTCGTTGGTGTTTGCGGCGCTGGCCACCCCCGGCCATACCCCGGCGCATGTCAGCTACGCCGTCTATGAGCAGGGCGCGTCAGATCCCACTGCGGTGTTTACAGGCGGCAGCATGATGGCAGGCAGCGCCGGGCGCACCGATCTCGTCGCGCCGGGGATGACCGTCACCCTGACGCGCGCGCAGTACCACTCCCTTCGGCGGTTGCTCGACACGCTGCCAGCGACAACCCGCGTCTACCCCACCCATGGCGCTGGCTCCTTTTGTGGCGCAACTCGTAGCGCCGACGCCGCACGCTTCAGCACCATCGGCCAGGAGCGGCTGGTGAGTCCGGCGGCGCATACTGATGAAGCCAGTTTTGTCAAGGCGCAACTTGCCGGGTTCGGCGTCTACCCCACCTACTATGCCTACATGCACGGCATCAATCAGCGCGGACCGCGTGTGTTGGGGGAACTCCCCACTCCGGCGCCACTATCGCCTCATGCAGTCCAGGCGCAGATGCAGGATGGTGTTCCTTTGATTGATGGACGAGGCCGTGACGCTTTTGCGCATGAACATGTGCCCGGCTCGCTCAACATCGAGTTGGATGAAAACTTTGGGACGTATGTGGGCTGGCTGACACCATTCAATGCGCCAGTACTCTTGCAAGTGGAAGACGCCGATGGACGCCGCGAGGCGGTTGCGCAGTTGATCCGCATCGGGTATGAGCAGGTGAATGGCTACCTGGAGGGTGGCATAGTCGCCTGGAAAGCGGCGGGTTTACCCGTCGAGTCGTTCGAGCGCATGAGCGTAGACGAGTTATATCGCCGCTGGAGCCACGATCCGGCATTGGTGGTGCTGGATGTGCGCGACGACCAGGAATGGGCAGCGGGTCACATCCCCGGCGCGCAACACATCCACATTGGCGATCTGATGCGCCACCTGAACGCTCCGCCGCGCGAGGCCCAGATAGCCGTGATCTGCCGCAGCGGCCACCGTGCGGAGATCGGCGCCAGCATTCTCGCCGCGACGGGTCGCCACGTCATCGCCGTCCAAGGGGGCGCGCCCGACTGGATTGACGCAGGCTATCCCACCGAGGTCGGCGCAACGCAACCAGTGTCGGAAAGCCAGCGCGCCTACGCTGCAGCCGAACACGCTCATCCGTAAAGAGACCGAGACGCGACCGAGACGAGACCGAGACGCGACAGAAACGCGACACCGGCAGACGATTCGAGGCACCGATAGCTCCTGTGGCCGCTGATATGGTTCCAGGTTGCTGGAGGCGCCGCTAGGCCGTCAGCGGGCGCGCTGGCGACGGGCGGCCGAACGTGCGCCACCCGAACACACGCTACACGAGTGGTATCGAGCGAGTACTCGACGATCGTTCCCGTGGTAGGCATGCGCTAACAGTGGTTTTGCTGGCCCAGCTACCTCATCTATTTCATCTATCGTACAACACTGTCGGGTGAGATGGGCAGAACCGCGCAATTAGACAAGCGATGGGCATACTTTGGGTTGAGTTGTGTCGCCGCTCAGTTCTTTGCTCGGCGGTTGCTTTGCCCCGCCCACGTTGGGAGGAGGCCCCAGGCATGACAGGCATGGCGCAAATGACTTCGCGTAGTCCTCGTATTGTCATCGTCGGTGGTGGCAGCGGCGGTCTGACCGTCGCCGCGCGGCTGGCGCACATGCTGCGCTCGCCAAACATCACTGTCATCGATCCGGCGACCTACCACTACTACCAGCCGTTATGGACGCTGGTGGGTGGGGGCGTGGCCAAGAAAGAGAGTACCCGCCGACTTGAGAAAGACCTGATCCCGCGCGGCGTCACCTGGATGCAGGAGAGCGTCGTCGAACTAGATCCTGCAGGTTCCTCGGTAAAGACCAACAGTGGCAAGACCGTCTCCTACGACTATCTGGTGCTGGCAGCGGGCATCCAGATTGATTGGGGGCGTATCAAGGGGTTAGAGGGCCATGTCGGTCAGGATGGTCTGTGCAGCAACTACTCGTACGAGACCGTGGACAGCACCTGGCGCGCTATTAGCAGCTTCGAGGGGGGCAACGCGATCTTTACGCAGCCAAGTTGCCAGATCAAATGTGGGGGCGCGCCGCAAAAGATCATGTATCTGGCCGACGACGCATTTCGTCGGCGGAAAGTTCGCGACCGGGCGACCATCCGGTTTATGTCGGGTTCGCCGTCGATCTTCTCGGTGAAGGAGTACGCCGCCACGCTCAACCAGGTAATTGCGCGTAAGGGCATCCAGGCGCAGTTCCGCCATGACCTGATGGAGGTGCGGCCTGCCTCGCGCGAGGCGATCTTCTGTAGCCTTGATACTGGTGAGGAAGTGCGGCTGCGCTACGACATGATGCACGTCACGCCGTTCATGTCGGCGCCCGACTTCATCAAGCAGAGTCCGCTGGCGCAGCCAGATGGTCCCCAGAAGGGGTACATCATGGTAGACAAGTTCACCTTGCGCAATGCGGAGTACCCCAACATCTTCGCGCTCGGCGATTGCTCCGCGCTGCCGACCTCGAAAACCGGCGCCGCCATCCGCAAGCAGGCGCCTGTGCTGGCGCGCAACCTGGTCGCGGCGATCAACCACGACACCAGCTCGCAGGCCACCTACGATGGCTACACCTCCTGCCCATTGGTGACGGGCTACGGGCGGCTGGTGTTGGCCGAGTTCGACTATGATCTCAAGCCGAAAGAGACGTTCCCGTTCGATCAGAGCAAAGAACGCGGCAGTATGTACCTGCTGAAGAAGTACGGCCTCCCCGTCTTGTACTGGCAGGGTATGCTCAAAGGTCGCGCGTGAGCGACGGCCCGCAGGCCGACCTTCGCACACTGACACGTACACACGTACAACGGAGCGCACGACGCCCAGTGGGCGCCGTGCGCGCTCTATCACCCCGCCGTCACTCAGAGCCACCCATCTAGAATTTGCTCAGCAGCACGTTTGGCCCCGTTGGGTGGGAGCTACCACCGCCAGGCTCGATGGTCACGCCCAGTGACTGGTAGTAGGTGAGCGGTTGCGCCAAGTCGTATATGCCGACATCCCCATCGCTGGTTCAGGTGTACTTCTGTTGAGCGGCGCCAATAGGGTCCGATACCACTGGCGAACATGCTGATAAGTGACATGAGGGTACAATGGCAAGAGCTGCTACGCAGGGTCGGGTGGTGATCGTCGGCGCCGGGCACAATGGGCTGATCGCCGCATGCTATCTTGCACGCGCGGGCCGGTTGGCTACGCTCGCGCGCCTGTTGCGCGTAGGGCCAGGCGAGCTGACACGCGATTTGCTCGGCTCCTATGATGAGTTGCTGAAACGCTGGCTGGCGAGCGATCTGACATGCGGCCCGGTCAGCGCCTTCGCCGCCCATGCCAACGTGGGGCCGAATATGCCAGGCGGCGCGCTATTTGCGCTCTGGCAGGCAGCGTACCATCTCTTTGGGCAGTGGCACGCCAGGGGAGGCGCACAGGCGCTGATCGACGCGCTGCTCGTGCGACTGGCGTCCTATGGGCGCGCCGAGGTGCGGCTGAACGCGCCAGTTGCGCGCATCGAGGCGCCAAATGGGCGCACGCAGGCCGTCCTGTTGGAGACTGGCGAACGGATCGCAACCGACGCCATCATCACCGCGATGGATCCCAAACAGGCGCTGCTCGACCTGCTCGACCTACCGCTGAGCAGGACGGTAGCGACCGATCTGGCGGCGGCGCGGCGCTCGAATGTGGTGCAGGCGCTGGTGTATGTCGCCACCAACCGCTTGCCGCCCTACCCTAACGCCACGCCGGACGAATACACTGGCTTGCAGAGCTACGTGGATTCGCTGGAACAGATGCGCCAAGGATTCATCCAGGCAGAAGCGGGTCTACTCCCACAGCCGCTGCCACTCTACGCCTTCACCATGTCGGCAATTGATCCCAGTGTCGCGCCTACCGGGGGGCATACCGTCTATCTGGCCTGTCCGTCGGCTCCGGGCGAGATTCGCGGCGGATGGGACGCCTGGCGCGACACCTTCGCCAACCCCTGCCTGGACATCGTGGAGACACGCGCGCCCGGTTTCCGCGCCAGTGTGCAAGGCTATTCAGTGTTCACGCCGCTGGATATGGAGCGCGCGTCACGATGGCCCATCGGGCATCCCATGTGTCTCGATCTCACACTCAATCAACTCGGCCCATTCCGCCCGACCCGCCGCCTGGGCAACCATCGCACGCCCGTGCGCGGTCTCTACCTCTCCGGCGCGGGAACCAACCCTGCGGGCGGCATTGCAGGAACCCCAGGGAAAATGGCGGCGCAGACGCTGCTCCGCGATAGGCGCTAAACACCCTCGGACAGAGGCTCTGGGTGGCGCCGAATCGATCAATGTGCTCTCTTGACATGTCCCGAATCGAGATTGTATCATCTATATATCGATATATTCGTATATTCGTATATGTTTGATGTTCCGAAAGGGCGCTCGATGACGATATTCTCCTCTCAACAGCCTTCAGCGGCATCGTCCTCTCCTGCTGTCTCCGCTGGCGCAGGCATGTCTGAAGCCGACCTGCTGGCGCGGTTATTCCGTGCGCTTGGGGATCCGACACGGGTGCAGCTATTGACCCTGCTGTTGGATCATGAGCAAACCGTCTCCGATCTTGTGGAGGCGGTGGGCGCTCCACAGGGCCGCATCTCGACGCATCTCGGGTGCTTGCGCTGGTGTGGATTAGTCACAGGGCGACGTGAGGGCCGCCAAATGATCTATGCCGTCACCGATCAGCGCGTGCGCGATCTCCTATCCATTGCGTCGGCAGTGCTGCGAGACTATGCCGCTCAGGTTGCCACTTGTGGAGTCGTGGGTTAGATAACCTGGACGAAGAGGAGAAACCACCTATGGACAAGCAAGACCACTACGATCTGTTGATTCTTGGCAGCGGTTCGACAGCCTTCGCTGCCGCGATCCGGGCCAAAGATCTCGGCAAGACCGCTGTCATGACCGAGGTGCGCACGCTAGGAGGAACATGTGTCAATCGCGGCTGCCTGCCCTCCAAGAACCTGATCGCCGCCGCCAAGCTCGTCTACGACGCCAGTCACCCACGCTATCCCGGCCTTACGCCTGTGGATCTGCCAGTAGATTTCACTGAGCTGATCATGCAGAAGGATGAACTGATCACCGAGTACCGCAATCAGCACTACGCCAGCATCCTCTCCAGTGACACCCATGCTCTCAACCCGATACAGATCGTCGAGGGGCGTGCGGCGCTCGTGGATCCGCACACCGCCGAGGTCACCGCAGCCGATGGAGCCGTGCGCCGCCTCATCGGCGACCAGGTGCTTATTGCGACGGGTTCACATCCCGTCATCCCCGACCTGCCCGGCCTTGCCGAGACGCCGTATCTGACCAGTGACCTGCTCACCAGCCAGGAAGACCTCGAACTGACCGCGCGCCCCGACTCGCTGGTGATCGTCGGGGGCGGCTACATCGCGCTTGAACTGGGGCAGTTCTTCGCCCGGATGGGCAGCACAGTCACAATTCTGGAACGCTCCGAACGGATCCTCAAGGACTACGAGCCGGAGATCAGTGAGGCGCTAACCGAGATACTCCACGACGAAGGAGTGCGTATCGTGACACAGGCGCGCGTGCGACAGGTGGCGGGCGACGAGCATCAGGTCACGGTGACGGCAGATGTACGCGGCCAGCGACGCCAGTATACAGCGGCCAAGCTGCTGATGGCAACCGGACGCGCACCGAACACACAGCGCATTGGTTTAGAACAGGTTGGCGTGCAGCTTGATGAGCGCGGCGCAGTGGTGGTGGACGACGAGCTACGGACACGTGTGCCGCACATCTGGGCGGCTGGCGATGTGATTGGTCATGAGACCGAAAGCCAGATGGCGACGCCTGTGGGTGCGCACGACGGCGGCATCGTGGCGAGCAATGCCTTTGCAGACGCGCATCTGCGTGTCAACCATCATGTTATCCCGCGCGCGATCTTCACCGACCCACAGGTAGGTGTCGTGGGACTGACCGACGAGGAAGCCAACGCGGCAGGTATCGTCTGCGCCTGCAATACGATTCCGCTGACTGTCGTGCCGCGAGCGGGCGCGATCCACGACACCCGTGGTGTGATGAAGATGGTGCTCGACGCCGAGACGCGGCGCATCGTCGGCGTGTCGATGCTGGGCGTTGAGGCGGGCGAGGTGATCCAGATCGCGGCGATAGCCATGCGGTTCCATGCGACGGCGGACGACCTGATTGATCACCTCTTCGTCTATCCAACGATGGCTGAGGCGCTGAAAATCGCCGCCATCTCCTTTACAAGAGATGTCAACACGCTGAGTTGCTGCGCCAGCTAAGGGACGGAGGGATCGGAAGCGTCTATGCCGCCGCTGGCGTCTCCCTGACAGCCCAGGGCGCGCGCACGACGCCCCCGCATACGGTCAACTCCAGAAGACACATGGACGCCCGTCCATGTGTTCGGATGACGAGAGGAGCGCTCGAGATGTCCTTGCTCAGTGCTGACGATACAATGAACCTGGCCTGTGTCCTCACCGAGACACTCCCCGATCTTGCCCGCGATACTGCGCTCAGCCTGGATCACCGAGCGGCTCTATGGCGTTGTGCTCCGCCATCGCGGTGCGTAGGTGTTGTTTGGAACCCCCAGATCATGACGCGCTTGGCTCACCGGTACCCCGGCAAAAAGCGAAAAACTCCAGCACGTGTCCAAGCGCGTGGTGGGAGAACCCGACACACCCCCTCAGATATACTACATAGCCGTCGTACATCTTGACATACAGCGACGCCTGCGGTATACTCTCATATGTACTACGATTTTGTAGTACATTCCGCCGAGGAAACGCGCTGCGACCTATCATCTGAACTCCTCCCTGTGGATCCAGCGCATGTACTCTGCGGATTGACGAGAGAGGATCGTATCCATGCGAAAGACAGTGACTGGCTGGTTCTTCACGGTGACCGGTATTCTGGCATGTCCGTGCCATTTGGTGATTACGTTGCCGCTCGCGGTGGCCGTGCTGAGTGGAACGGCGCTGGGCGGCTGGATGGCGACGCACGAAGGCGCCATCGCGACAGGGGCGACTATCTATTTTGTGGGCGCAGTGGTCGTTGGGTTCACCCTGCTCAGTATGCGGCGCTCCCAGCAGGCGGGATCGACCTGCGCCGTACCCCAGGAGCATTCGGCAGCGCCAGAGGCGCAGTGGCCGGTGAATACATCCCGCCGCCCAGGCGCGTCGACACCTGCGCGCGTCGGCGACACCCTGGATTGCTGCCACCCTGCCCAACCACTCCCGAACCGACGTGACCTTGCGCCATCTCATGCGCTCCTCGTAGCGTATTCCACCAGCCGCGCCAAGACCATGTCGTCGGTCGATCCCGCTGAACCTCCTGCTGGGACTGGCGCACGCGCTGGAGGGAGCGTCTGATGTCACGACGGTGGCGAGGAGGGGATCGGAACCACGCGGCGCCAGGACAGGCTGAGGTGTTGCTCGGCGAACTTGAGGCCGCCATCATGTCGCACTGCTGGGCAACCGCCGAGGCTGCGGGCAAACTGGACGGCGCCCCCCAGACGGTGGCAGATGTCCATCAGGCGCTCGCCGCCGCCGGGCGTCGCTCTGCCTACACCACCATCATGACCGTGATGGGCCGACTGGTCGAGAAGGGCTTGCTCCGGCGCAGCGAGAGCATTGGGCGCAGTGGACCGGGCAGCAGCTACCGCTACTGGCCAGCCCAGCGCGAGACCGACTTTATTGCAGCGGCTTCCCAGGCGCGGGTTGCTGATCTGGTGGCGACATTTGGTGATGTTGCGCTCGCGCAGTTCGCCGATGCCCTCGGCGCCCTCGATCCGGAGCGCCTGGAAGCGTTGAGGCGACTCGGTCAAGGCGCCAGCGACCCCCAAGTGAACCTGACGATCAGACCTGAGCCTGGCGCTGGAGATCAAGCTGCTCCCAAGCAGGCGCATAGAACCTCATCCTCACGTCATCAACCCAGTCAGGAATCAGGCCAGGAATCAGGCCAGCGCAGCCATGACGCAGGCGCGGATGCGCCCCATGCGCCGCCGAGGGAGGAGCATCCATGATCCACATGCCCTTCTTCCGCACGATCTTACATCGCAGGCCGGTCTGGACGGCGCGTCGCACCTGGTGGGCAACCCTCGTAACGGTAGTCGTCGTGTTGCTGCCACTGGCGATGGTGAGCGTACGCGTGGCGCCATGCTTGCTGAGTGCGATCATCGCACGACCGGCTGGAACCGTTGGTACGCGGGACACGAGCGGAGCAGGCGTTTTCGGCGTCTTGCCATGCCGCTGGTCGTGGCAATCGCTGATCTGCGTACCCCTGGCGCAACTTGCCAATGGTCTCCATTGGCTCCCTATGGAGCCGGGATCCGGGCAGGCGTCGCCCGCCGCGCTTCTCCTGACGACGCCTGCCTTGGCTGCGCTCCTCCTGAGCGCGCTCTGGCTTATCCGAGCGACTGGTGGCTTCGTCTGGAGCGTGATCTGTGTAGGCGCTAATATGCGGACGATTGACCGCCTCGCATTGCCAGTTTCGCATGCGGCGTCACGTCGTGTCGCTACCGTCATGGAGGCTGCCAGCGTATCTGACCTATCTGAAGTATCCGGCAGATCCGGCATCTCGAACCATGCGCCGCTACGCATACGCATCCTGGATGATGCGCGCCCGTATGCCTGGACCGCTGGCCTCTGGCGTCCGACAGTGACCCTCAGCGTTGGCCTGCTCACCCGGCTGGATGACACGGCGTTAGCAGCGGTACTTGCCCACGAGGCCGCCCATGTCCGTCGCCGCGACCCCTTGCGTCGCCTCGTCAGCAAATACGCTGCGTGCGCCTGCCCCTATGTTCCCGCGTTGCGTGCGCTAGCCGCTCATCTCCGCCTCCGCCAGGAGGTCGAGGCCGACCAACTGGCGACGACGACCGCCAGTTCCGCTGCGGTGGCCCGCGCGCTCATGTGTATGGTTGCCGTGCCGTCGCCAGGAGCGCCTGCTGGGGTGGTTGTGACGAGCGCGGACACGACGATCCTCCCGGTATGGCGCCTTCGATCCCCTGCCGCTGGCTCACCCACTATCGAATCAAACGAATCAAGGACGCCTGGTGTCGTGCGATATGTAGGTGCGCGCGTGGGATGGGTCTGGCGGCTGTCTATGAGGTGGACATCAGGAGGGCGGTTGTGGGCGCAGCGGCGTGGCAGAGATGACGCACCTAGAAACGGGCGGAGCGCGCTGCGGACGACGGAGGCGTCGAGCGCCTTTGCGCGACGAGTTGATGACTTGCTGGGCCATGCTCCAGCAGGCGACCTTGTCATTCCGTCTGCAACGGTCATGCTGAGCCTGCTAGGACTGGTGACCATATGGTGTCTGCTAGGCTGGTAGTCCCGTTGTGGAGTCAAGAACCACGCCCGCAATAATTGCGAATTACAGCACGGAACAGAGTAGACCCGAAGAGAACGGAAGAGAACAGGAGACCGAGCGATGGCACAGATACCGAAGCGCAACCAGCAGCGGCGAGCGGAGCAGGCGCCACGCCACGCAGTCGCACAACCGCACTCGCAGCGAAGCGTGGGAATCAATCAGATACGCCCTGCTCAAGCGCATACACCAGCGCCTACTACCCGCCATTCAGCGGGCCGCTGGCGTTCGTCGTTCGTCAGCCTTGTCGTCGCGGCCATCGTGGCGCTTGGCTTGGTGACCATCGTGCATGCGGTGGCTTCCAACAGTAGCGGAGGCGGCACACCGACCGCCGTGAGCGGGTTCGGGGGAGCAAACAGCGGCGCGGCAGGCGGTTCCACTGTCGCGTCGGGCAAGCTTGCGCCAGCCTTCACGCTCACCACGCTTTCGGGCGCTTCCTTCTCGCTGGCCAGCGCCCACGGCCATCCCGTCGTGCTCTACTTTATGGCGACCACTTGCGATACCTGCGTAGCGGGCAGTCAGGGACTCGCGCAGGCCGTGCAGTCAGCGCATGTCGCCGGGGCGCAGGCGGTCGCGATTGATGTTAATGCAGGTGATAGCCGCTCGGAGCTTGCGGCCTTTGTGCAGGCGACTGGCGTTCCCACGAACGCGCCTGTCGTTTGGGGTGTAGACACCAACGACCGCATCACCCAAGCCTATGGCGTCCTGACCCTTGAGACGACCGTCGTCATCAACGCTCAGGGCTACATCGCCTATGAGAATCCGGGATCTGTCGACCCGAAGCAACTCGCCCAGATCATCCAGAAAGCGGCGTAAGTCTATGTCAGTGATGACCGCTTTGCCCGCTCTGCTGTCGTTGCTGGCCACGCCGCCGAGTGTGACGGTGGCGCCACTGGCGCTGGCGTTCGGCGCGGGTGTGTTGGCCGTTTTCAATCCCTGCGGGTTCGCATTGCTGCCAGCCTTTGTCTCCTACACGGTAGGGCGCGGAGCGACCACGTCACCCGATCAGCGTGCAGCCGATGAGACGCCTGAGACGCCCGTCGCCATTCGCCTATTGCGCGGCTTGATGCTCGGTCTTCCGCTCACGGTAGGCTTCCTCCTAGTCTTTCTCGTGGCAGGTGGCGCCCTTGCAGCTGGTGGCCGGGCG
>Ga0070737_10002528_pt1 | contig 21809 bp, 21 predicted proteins | sample Coa_R1_10_FD_66438 | JGI IMG/M metagenome (GOLD analysis project Ga0070737, IMG submission 66438) | Surface soil microbial communities from Centralia Pennsylvania, which are recovering from an underground coalmine fire - Coalmine... | ecosystem: Environmental > Terrestrial > Soil > Unclassified...
GCGGTGGTAGCGGGGTTCCACGCCGGCGGTCACGGCTGGTTCGTGCCTGTACCTGTGGTGGCGTTGGCCGTGGCGTGGGGCATCGCCGCCTCTGCCGGCGGCGCAGGGTCTGGGCTGGCATGGGCGTTCGCCGGTTTGGCGCTCGCGAGCGCCCTAGGAGCGGTCGTCCTGGTCGCGCCTGCCCTCGCCTACCGCGGCGTCCCAGGCCCGCCCGTCGGGGCCCAGGCCCTGGTGGGGGCCTCGGGCGTCGCCCTGAGCCCCCTGTCGCCGACGGGCATCTGCCGCGTCAACAACGAGACGTGGACGGCCTGCTCGGTTTCGGGCCCGTTGCCGGCCGGCGCACCAGTCCATGTGGCCAAGGTGGAGGGCGTGCGGCTCATCGTGTGGTCAGAGGCGGGCAGGGTCCTCGGGCCGGAAGCCTTGGCCCCCGCCACCCAACAAGAAAAGGAGGGCGCATGACCGCCCTAGTGGTCGTCGTCGCGATAATCGTCGTCGCAGCGCTCGTGCTCGGCGCCCTGTCGATCAAGATCGTGCGGGAGTACCAGCGAGTGATCTTGTTCCGCTTGGGCAGGGCAGTAGGGGCCCGCGGCCCCGGTTTCACCCTCATCAACCCGATCACCGACCGGATCAACTGGGTGGACTTGCGGGAGCAGTACCTAGAGATCCCCCACCAGACGGCGATCACCCGGGACAACGCGGCGATCGCTATCGATTTCATCATCTTCTACAAGGTGCTCGACCCGCTGACGTCGGTGCTGTCCGTGCAGGACTTCAAGGGCGCCGCCATCAACATCGCCTCGACCACGCTGCGCTCGGTGGTGGGCGACATGTCCTTGGACGACGTGCTGTCCAAGCGCGAGGAGATGAACGACGCTCTCAGGCTGAGGCTCGACGACGTGACCGAGCGCTGGGGCGTGAAAGTCTCCAACGTGGAGGTGCGCGAGATCAAACCGCCTCCCGCCGTCTTAGAAGCGATGACCCGACAGATGGGCGCCGAGCGGGCGAGGCGCGCGCTAGTAACCGAAGCCGAAGGCCAAAAGCAAGCATCGGTCACCGTAGCCGAAGGCCAGAAGCAGTCCGCCATCCTCCAAGCTGAAGGCGAGCGCCAAGCGGCCGAGCTGCGCGCCCAAGGTTTCGCTGCCGCCCTCCGGCGGATCTTGGAGGTCGCTGGCGACGTGGACAAGACCACGATGACGCTCCAGTACCTAGAGACCCTGAAGCAGATCGGCAGCTCACCCTCCACGAAGTTCGTAGTGCCCGTTGAGCTCACCAACATGCTGGCGGGCGCCTTGGCCGCGGCTGGTAAGGCCACTGGGGGCACCGCGACCTCCGGCAACGGGGCGGTCGTGCCCGCTCCCGAGCCGAGCCGCTAACGCTCCCGCCTTACCCGCGTCCCGGCAGGAGTGTCCTCGACTACGTAACCGAGCCCCTGTAGCTCGGCGCGAATAGCGTCGGCTTTGGCCCAGTCCCGCCGTGCCCGGGCCGCGTCGCGCTCGGCCACGAGGCTGGCCACGTGGCTGTCCAAGGCCTCTTCGCCGGGTGCTAGGGCGAGCCCCAGCGCCTTCTCGCAGCACTCCCTCACCGCGGCCGCCAGCGCCGGCGCTCGACTTGGGTGCGCGCGGGCGTCGCGCACCGCCCCGAAGATCACCGCGAGGGCGTCGGTCGTGTTGAGGTCGTCGTCCATGCGCCAACGGAACTTCGCCAGCACGGTCGGGTCGGGAGCGACCTCCGGGGCCGAGCGCGCCTCGCGAGCGAAGTTGTCGAGCCGCTCCAGCATCCCCTTGGCGCTCTCCAGCGCTTCAGGGGTAACGGCCAGCGGCGAACGGTAGTGCGAGTTGAGCACGAGCGTCCGCAGCACTCGGCCGTCGTAGTGCTCGAGGAAACCAGGTAGTGACGTGATGTTGCCCACGGAGCGGCTCATCTTGTCGCCCCGCTCGTCTACGACCATGCCATTGTGCGCCCAGCGCTCGGCGAAGCGCAGGCCTGCGGCGACGGCCTGCGCCCGCTCGTTCTCGTGGTGGGGGAAGGCGAGGTCGAGGCCGCCCAAGTGCAGGTCGAACCCCTCACCTAGAAGCCCGAGCGACATCACCACGCACTCGGTGTGCCAGCCGGGGCGGCCCTCCCCCCAAGGCGAAGGCCAATGCGGCTCGCCCGGTTTGGCCAGTTTCCACAAAGCGAAGTCCAAAGGGCTCTTCTTTGCCGCCTCTTCGGCCGCCTCGACCCGGGCGCCGGCCCTCAACGACGCCAAGTCTTGTCTTGCTAGCAGGCCGTAACCGGCTATGGAGCCAGTGGAAAAGTAAACTCCGTCACCGCCTTCGTAAGCGTGCCCGGTCCTGAGCAGGTTGCCGATGAGCTCGACCATTTCCTCCACGTAGGCGGTCGCGTGGGGGGTTGCGTCGGGGCGGGCCACGCCGAGCTTGCCGGTCGTCTGCCACCAAAGTTCCTCGTAACGGCGGGCCACGTCCTCGGCGGTGGTGCGCTCTTGGGCAGCGCGGGCGATGATCTTGTCGTCGATGTCGGTGATGTTCGAAACGAAACGCACCTCGAACCCGCACCAGGCGAGGTAGCGGCGAAAGATGTCCCATACAAGGCTGACGCGGCCATGGCCGAGGTGCGAGGGGCCGTAGACGGTCGGGCCGCAGAGGTAGACCGCCAGCTTGCCGGGGTCACGGGGCTCTAGGGGAGCCACCTGTCCCGTGGCGGTGTCCGTCAAGGCGAGCACAGCAAGTACCGTAGCGGGATCATGGCAACTGGCACGCCCGATAAACCGTCCCTCGACGGCCTGGAGGCGAAATGGTCCGAGCGCTGGTCGGCCGCCGGCACCTACCACTTCGACGCCTCCGCCCCCCGCGAAAAGGTGTTCGCCATCGACACTCCTCCCCCCACTGTGAGCGGTTCGCTGCACATCGGTCACGTGTTCTCATATACGCACACCGACACGGTCGCCCGTTACAAGCGGATGCGGGGCTTCGCGGTCTTCTACCCCATGGGCTGGGACGACAACGGCCTGCCGACCGAGCGGAGAGTGCAGAACTATTTCGGGGTCCGCTGCGACCCTTCCCTGCCCTACGTGGCCGGGTTCGAGCCTCCGGCGAAGGGCGGCCTCGCCAAGGGACAGGAGCCTGTCCGGGTCAGCAGGCCGAACTTCGTCGAGCTTTGCGGGCGGCTCACGGCTGAGGACGAGAAGGCCTTCGAGGACCTTTGGCGCCAGCTCGGCCTCTCTGTGGACTGGCGGCACCTGTACACCACGATCGGTGAGCGCGCCCGGCGAGCCTCGCAGCGGGCGTTCCTCCGGCTCGTAAAGCGCGGCGAGGCTTACTCGGCCGAGGCGCCGACCCTTTGGGACGTGGACTTCCAGACGGCCGTGGCGCAGGCCGAGCTCGTCGACAGGCAGTGCCCAGGCGCCTTTCACCGGTTGGCGTTCCACCGGGCTGACGGCGAGGACCTGCTGGTGGACACCACGCGACCGGAGCTGCTGCCCGCCTGCGTAGCCGTCGTAGTCCACCCTGACGACCCCCGTTACGCCAACTTGGCCGGTTCGTCGGTCAGGGCCCCTCTGTTCGGCGCCACCGTCCCGGTCTTCTCGCACCGGCTTGCGGAACCGGACAAGGGGACGGGGGCGGCGATGGTATGTACGTTCGGCGACCTGACCGACGTCACTTGGTGGCGAGAGCTGTCGCTGCCGGTGAGGGCCATCGTTGGGCGCGACGGGCGGTTGGCGGAGGCCCCGCCGGCGGGCCTATCCCCGACAGGGGCCGCCCTTTACACAGCGGAGCTCGCCGGCAGGACGGTGGCGGAGGCTAGGCGGCGGGTGGTCGCGCTCCTGCGAGCCTCGGGCGAGCTCGTCGGCGAGCCAACTCCGGTCGTGCACGCCGTGAAGTTCTACGAAAAGGGCGACAGGCCCCTAGAGATCGTCACCAGCCGCCAATGGTGGATCCGCACGCTCGCTCACCGAGACGCCTTCTTGGAGCGGGGGCGGGAGCTGCGCTGGCACCCGGCGTTCATGCGCGCCCGCTACGAGGACTGGGTAGAAGGCCTGAACAGCGACTGGCTGATCAGCCGGCAGCGCTTTTTCGGTGTCCCCTTCCCCGTCTGGTACCCCCTCGACGCGTCGGGCGCCCCCGACTACTCCCGGCCGATCTTCCCAGACGAAGCCGACCTGCCAGTCGACCCGACGACGGACGTGCCGGCGGGCTATACCCCCGCCCAGCGCGACGTGCCCGGCGGGTTCAGCGCCGACCCCGACGTAATGGACACCTGGGCGACCTCCTCTTTGACCCCCCAGATCGCCGGCGGCTGGGAGGACCCGTCTTTGCCGGACCTGTGGTCGCGCACTTTCCCGATGGACCTGCGGCCCCAGGCTCACGAGATCATCCGGACCTGGCTCTTTTCGACGATCGTGCGCTCGCACCTAGAGCACGGCACCCTTCCGTGGTCCGACGCCGCCATCTCAGGGTGGATACTCGACCCCGAGCGCAAGAAGATGTCCAAGTCTTTTGGCAACGTCCTCACGCCAAAGGACCTGCTCGACAAGCACGGCTCCGACGCCGTGCGCTACTGGGCCGCCTCGGGGCGGCCAGGGACGGACACAGCCTTCGACGAGGGCCAAATGGAAGTGGGGCGGAAGCTGGCGCTGAAGATCCTCAACGCGTCCCGCTTCGTGCTCTCGGCGCGGCTGTGGGAGGTCGGTACCGGCAGCTTCTCAGGGAGCACGGGCCGCCCGGGCGCCAGCAGCTCTTCCACCAGCGGGCTCTCGGGGGGCACTGGCGGCCTCACCCCCGAGCAAGCCGCCAGCTTGGCAGCCCAAGCGGCTTCGCACCCCGAGCAGGCCACCGAACAAGTGGACCGCGCCTTGCTCGCCAGCCTCGACCAGTTGGTGTCGGCCGCAACGGACGCGTTCGAAGACTACGACTACGCCCGTGCCCTAGAGCGCACCGAAGCGTGGTTCTGGAGTTTTTGCGACCATTACCTGGAGCTGGTGAAGAGCCGGGCCTACGGGGAAATGGGCCCGGAACGGGCGGGGTCGGCACGCGCCGCGCTTGCCGGTGGGCTGTCGGTGCTGCTGCGCCTCTTCGCCCCGTTCCTCCCGTTCGTCACCGAAGAAGTCTGGTCGTGGTGGCAGGAGGGCTCTGTCCACCGCGCCACATGGCCCTCGCCGGCGGGGGTTGCCGGCGACGTCGGCATATACAGCGCCGCGATAGCTCTGCTCGGCGACCTCCGCCGGGCAAAGTCCGAGGCCAAGCTCTCGCCTCGGGCGCTAGTCGAACGCGTGGTCGTTGTGGCACCGGCAGAGGAGCTCGCCGCCCTCCGCCAAGTAGAAGACGACCTCAAGGTGGCGCAAAATATCACCGAGCTGGCGCTGGCAGGGCCCGGGCCCCGTTCGGTCCAGGTGGTCCTCGCTCCAGGACCTAGGACCGACTGACACCGGTTCCTCGGAGACCAAGCGAAGAGGGCGGGCCCTTGCACTATGGGTACTGGCCGGCGCCGGCCATCACCTCTTCGGTCGCATAGATGCCGGCTAGTGGCGCGCGGACGGCCAGGGCGATAGCGTCGGACGGCCGGCACGGCAGAGTGAGGACTTCGCCGGCCCGCTCGATCTCGAGCCTCGCGAAGAAATGCCTGGCCTCTTCGACGCGCTCTATCACGACCCTCTCCAGCCGAGCGCCGAGCAGTTCGACAGCTTGGAGCAACAGGTCCCAGGTGCCCGGGCGAGCGGGCCGGCCACCGTGCCAACCGGCTTGGACCGCCTTGGCCTCGGGTTGGCCGACGTAAATATGCAGGGCACGGAACGGCTCTTCCATCTCGGCGAGCACGACGAGCCCCGCCTCTTGCCCCGGTCTGAGCTGCACCGAGAGACGCACTTCAGAAAGCCCGAGCTCGACTAAGGCCTCCGGGGCACCTTTGGGCTCGGCTGCGTCAGCCACTGCTGCGCCGGCTGCCCCCGGCGCGCTGTCGGCTTCGTCCCCCTTCGGCTTCGCTCCGCTGGGGACCGCCGGCGCGCCCTGGGCACCGGGGCCTGGCTCGGAGCCGGGCGGCGCCAGCACTGCTTGCGCCTCGGGCTCCGGCAATGGCCCCTGCCCTGGCACCCCTGCCAGCTCGCTAGGTGCGGGCGCTTCGGGCTCAAGGGGCGCTCCTCGCTGAGCAGCGCCTGGCACATCTGTCATACCGCGAGACTAGGGCCGGGGCCGGGAGAGGGCCCGAGCCCCCTCGAGCGGAACGTCGCCCTCGCCAGCACCAGCCCGGCGACCTCCGAGGCGCCAGCAGCCCGGAGCGTGCGAGCGACAGCGAGGAGCGTCTGGCCCGAAGCGCACACGTCGTCCACCACGAGGACCTTCTGACCCTCGATGCATGCCCCCGGGGCGGGGGCGAGCGCGCCAGACAGGTGCTCAGCTGCGGTCCGGCAGCGCTCGAGGCGAGCGGCGGCGCTCATGGGCGACGTCTCTGCGACCTTGTGAACTAGCTGCTCTACGGGCCACTCACCGGCGGAGAGCGACCCGAGCTCGGCGCATACGAGCTCGACGTGCCCCCAGCCTCTCCGCGCCCCCGGGCCGGTGTAGGACGGTACAGGGCAGACGAGCGCGTACTCTTCGAACCAGGTGCTATGGAGCCGCAGGAAGTGCAGTAAAAAGGCGGCGAACACCTTGGCCCAGCGCAAGTCGGCGCGGTACTTGTAAGCGAGGACGGCCTTGCGCAGGGAGCCCTCGTACACGCCAGCCCAAAAGACCGCTTCCAGGGGGCGCTCAGGTGCCGAGCACCAGCAGTTGCGACAAGGGGTGCCGGAGGCCGCCCGCTGGCCACAAGCGCAGCAAATCATGGAACTTTGTGCCATAGGCCAACCTTGCCAGGGGGGTGGGACATGTCAATGCCAGCAACTCCCGTAGCCTTTCATGGGTACTGAAAGCAGCCATCAGCAACTCGTCGGCAGACCACCTGCGAGGAGCTGCTCCACCGCGCCCGAGCTTGGAAGGCTCGGGACAGCCCCACGCACCGTGGTGGCCAAGGCGCCGGCAGCGCAGCCTCGCCTGGCGGCCTCGACAAGGCTTGACCCCTTCACCAAGGAGGCCGCCAGCGTCCCGCAAAACGCGTCCCCGGCCGCCGTCGTGTCCACCGCGTCGACCCGGAAGGCGGGGACATGCTCGGGCGTGGCGCCCGCGGCCGCCACCAACGCTCCTCTTTCGCCGAGGGTGAGGGCGACCGAAGCCCCCGTTGCCTCGCCGAACCAGCCCAGGGCCTCCTCAGGGGACGAGCAGCCGCTGATGGCGAGCGCCTCGGCTTCGTTGGGCACAACGACGTCAGCAAGCTCGAGCAAGCGGCGCGGGAGGCCGGCGGGCACGGGCGAGGGGTTGAGGACCGTTGTAGCGCCCATCTGCCTCCCGAGGGAAAAGGCAGCCTCCACGGCTGCGAGCGGTACCTCCAGTTGGGCGAGCACGGCGCAGCCAGGAGAGAGGAGGTCCCCGGCCGCCTCCACGTCGGCAGCGCTCAGCTGGCCGTTGGCACCTGCTGCCACGACGATCGTGTTCAGGCCGGAACGTTCGACCGTGATGAGGGCAGTCCCCGAAGCCACGCCCGCCGTGGCGCGAGCCAGGCCGGCGTCTATGCCTTCGTCTTGCAGCACAGCGAGCAACCGCCCGCCCCAGTCGTCCTCGCCCACCCGGCAAGCCATGGCCACCTTGGCACCCTGGCGGGCGGCGGCTACGGCCTGGTTGAGGCCCTTGCCCCCAGGATTGGTCTGGTAGCGGTAGCCGCTTACGGTCTCGCCGGCAGCGGGCAGGCGCTCCACAAAGATCGTGTGGTCGGCCGAAGCACTGCCCACTACTAGCACCAAAGGAGCCACGGGGCCCATGTCTAGCATGGGTACATGGACATAGAGGTCGTGGTCGAGATACCCAAGGGGACCCGCAACAAGTACGAGGCCGACCACGAGACCGGCGAGATCTGGCTCGACCGGATGCTCTTCACCGCCACTCGTTACCCCGAAGACTACGGGTTCATACCTCGGACCCTAGCCGAGGACGGCGACCCGTTGGACGCTTTGGTGCTGCTTGAAGAGCCGACGTTCCCTGGCTGCCATATCCGAGCGCGGCCAGTCGGGGTTTTCATGATGCGCGACGAGAACGGCAACGACGCCAAGATCCTCTGCGTGACCTCGAGCGACCCCCGCCAGGCGGGCGTACGTGAGCTCGAGGACCTGCCCCGCCACGAGCTCGACGAGATCGCTCACTTCTTCGCCATCTACAAGACCCTCGAGCCAGGCAAACGCTCCGAGACCCTCGGGTGGCGGCCGCGCGCGGCCGCCGAAGAGGTCATCGAGGACGCCCAGCGCCGCTACAGGGAGCACAGCAGCTAGTAGGCGCCGGCGGGGAAAAGCCGAGGGCCCTAAAGTGCTTAGAAGCCGACGAGCTTGGCAACTGCGTCGAACGCTTGACCGACCGTGGCGAACTGAGCGGGGTCTACGTCCGGCAAACGGATCGAAAAGGCGTCGTTCAGGGCGAGCGTGATCTCCACGACCGCCAAGCTGTCGGCGTCAAGGTCCTCGGCCCAGCGCGCCTCTGGCGTGACAAGAGCCGGGTCGATGTCGAGTACCTCCGCCACGCAGTCCCTGAAGGTGGCGAAGGCCTCTTCGCGGCCCATCTTCTTGGTCTCCATCGGGGAAAGAGGCTAGCCGACGCCTACTAACCTAAGCTGCCATGGCTCTCCTGGCCGGCAAGAGGCTCCTGGTCACCGGCGTCCTGACCGACGACTCCATCGCCTACGGGGTAGCCGAGCTCGCCCAAAAAGAAGGCGCCGAGGTCGTGCTCACCGGTGCGGGGCGGGGGCTGTCGCTCACCAAGAGGGTGGCCAAGCACCTCCCCGACCCCCCTGATGTGCTGGAGCTGGACGTGACGGTACCCGCGCACGTGGAAGCGGTGGCGAGCGCGCTCCAGGCCCGCTGGGGCAGGGTGGACGGGGTGCTCCACTCGATAGCGTTCGCCCCCCAGTCCTGCCTGGGGGGCGGGTTCCTCGAAGCACCTTGGCAAGACGTGGGTGTCGCCCTCGAGGTGTCCGCCTACTCGTTGAAGGTCCTGGCTGCGGGCTTGCTCCCCCTGTTTTCGGCCGCCGGCGGAGGCTCTTTGGTCGGGCTCGATTTCGACGCGAGCGTCGCGTGGCCGTTCTACGACTGGATGGGGGTGGCCAAGGCGGCACTAGAGTCGACGGCCCGCTACCTGGCGCGTGAGCTCGGCCCGCACAACGTGAGGGTCAACCTGGTCTCAGCTGGCCCTATCCGCACGGTGGCCGCCAAGGCCATCCCGGGCGCGTCAGACCTCGAGCAGACGTGGGCCAAGCGGGCGCCGCTCGGGTGGGACGTGGCCAGCGCCTCCGCAGTAGCCAAGGCGTGCGTGGCCTTGTTCTCCGACCTCTTCCCCGCCACCACGGGAGAGATACTCCACGTAGACGGCGGCTTCCACGCGGTGGGGATCTAGAGCAGAAATGGGAAGCGGTCGCGTCGTGCTCGTGTCCGGAGGCAACCGGGGCATCGGCCGCTCGATAGCCGGCGCGTTCCAAGAAGCTGGCGACCGCGTGGCGGTGACGAGCCGGCGGGGGGCGCCGGTGGACGACTTGGTCTCGGTCCGCTGCGACGTGACGGACGCAAAAAGCGTGGACCAAGCCGTGGCCCAGGTAGAAGCCGAGCTCGGCGCAGTGGAGGTCCTCGTGGCCAACGCCGGCATCAACGACGACAAGCTCCTGTTGCAAATGGACGAGGCGTCTTTTAGCTCCGTGCTCGACACAAACCTCGTAGGGACTTTCAGGCTGGTGCGGCGCGCATTGCCGAAGATGTTGCGCGCTCGGAGGGGAAGGATAATCCTGGTCTCCTCTGTCGTGGCGTTTTCCGGCAGCGCCGGGCAGGTCAACTACGCCTCGTCCAAAGCCGGGCTCGTCGGCTTCGCCCGGAGCCTCGCACGGGAGATCGGTAGCCGCGGCATAACGGTCAACGTGGTGGCGCCCGGGTTCATCGAGACCGATATGACGGCTGTCCTGCCGCAAGCTCGCCGCGACGAGGTGCTAGCCCAAGTGCCGCTCAAGCGCTTCGGCAACACCGGCGAGGTTGCCGCCGCCGTTTTATGGCTCGCCTCGGCTGAAGCTGGCTATGTCACCGGTGCGGTGGTACCGGTGGACGGCGGCCTCGGGATGGGCCATTGAGCTCGCAAGACGAGCTAGGGCCGCAGCCAGCCGGCCGACGGAGCAGGCTGCCAGCGCCGGCCGAAGTCCTACCTCACCGTCCTCCGTTCCTCTTTGTGGACGAGGTCACCTCGATCGTGCCCGGACAGTCGGCTAGAGGTCTATGGCACCTTAGCGGAGACGAAGATTTCTTTGCCGGCCATTTCCCGGGACGCCCCACGCTGCCCGGTGTGCTCATGGTAGAGGCGCTCGCACAGCTAGGCGGGCTGGCCGTCCTCGCGGACACGAGGTTCGCCGGCTACCTACCGCTCTTCGGCGGCATCGACAAAGCCCGCTTCCGCCGCCAAGTGGTGCCGGGAGAAACGCTCGAGCTCTCAGTCGAGCTCGACCAGCTCGGATCCTCCGCCGGCAGAGGCCATGGGCAAGCGAGCGTCGGGGGCAAGGTCGCCGCTACGGCGTCGATGCTGTTCGTGCTCGTGCGCCCATAGGAAGCGCCCGTCCCGGCGAACGGTTCTTTTCACTTTCGCGTCACCGGCCGTTAAGCGGGAGTTGGCCTCGAGGTCAACTATGCGCCCGACACTCGACAGATCGCTACCAAGCCATCGCCAATTGCCGAACCGAGCCGGCCGCCCAAGCCGAAGGTGGCCACCGCGGTCCTCGTCGCTCACCCGCTCGGAGCCGGCGCACTTCCGACAGATTTGGAAGGCTCGGGGTTCGAGGTCGTGGCCGCGACCGACGCCAGTTCTGCCCTAGCCGCCGCATCCGGCGGCCTTGTCGGCGTGGCGGTCGTAGACGGGCGCTTCGAAGGCGACGGGCTGGCCTTTTGCGAGCGTCTTTGGGGCGAAGTGCCAGGCTTCCCGGTACTCATGATCGGCCCGAGCGACGAAGGCCTCATCACCCGAGCCCTGGCGGCCGGGGCCGACGACTACGTTGTGCTGCCGCTCAGGCCGGCCGAGCTCATAGCTAGGGTGCGCGCCGTGCTCCGGCGCGTCCCCAAGAGCCCTGCGCCGCTCGGGCAAACCGAGCGCGTCGTCCAAGTCGGCGAGGTGAGCCTCGACCCGGCCAAGCACGAAGTGCGGGTACGCTCGCAGCGCGTCCACTTGCCTTTGCGAGAGTTCGAGCTATTGAAGCTGCTCATGGAAAACGCCGGCATCGTGCTGCCACGGGCGACCCTAATAAGGCGGCTCTGGGGGCCAGCAGCACCGCAGGGCGGCACGAGCTTGGAGGTGCACATAAGGCGCCTGCGCTCCAAGCTGGAAGACGACCCGTCCAAGCCGGAACGTATAAAGACCGTAAGAGGCGTCGGGTACCGTTACCAAGCACGTCGGTAAGAGCCCCGAAGCACGTCGGTAAGGGCCCGGCCGCAGCCACCTCCAGCAGAGAGCGAAAAGTGTTCACTGCGCGATCGCTTTGCTGTTGCCGCCCGTTCACCTGAGGTTCAACTCGGCACTTTAGGCTCTTTGCTGTGAACCGACGGGACGCGTTCGGTACCAGGGGCCGGCTGTGACCTCGCTGACTACGACGAGCGCAACGGCCCTCCCGGGCCAGGCGGCAACGGTCGTGGAGGCGAGCCGCCGGGCCGTCTGCGTGCAAGCCAAGGCCTTGGCCGTCGGGTTCGGTTCTTCCACCGTCCTTTCAGGCATAGACGTCGAGGTGCCGAGGGGCCAGGTGACAGCGCTGATCGGCCCGACCGGCTCAGGCAAGACTACGTTCCTCAGGTCGCTCAACCGGATGAACGACAAAGTCGCCAAGCACTGGCGCAAAGGCGACGTGCTGCTCGAAGGCGTCAGCATCTACGCGCCCGGGGCCCAGCTCACGGCGCTGCGCCGGCGAGTTGGAATGGTGTTCCAGCGCCCCAACCCGTTCCCCATGTCCATCGCAGCCAACGTCCTGGCGGGCGTGAAGGCGCACCGCATCGCGAAAAAGGAGCACTACCAGGACATCGTCGAGGCGCGCCTTAGAGAAGTCGGGCTGTGGGACGCAGTGAAGGACCGCCTGAAGTCGTCCCCGTTCGGCCTGTCGGGCGGCCAGCAACAGCTGCTGTGCATCGCCCGAGCCTTGGCGGTAGGCCCAGAGGTCTTGTTGCTCGACGAGCCGACGTCGTCGCTAGATCCCATAACAACCGAGAACATCGAAGCGTTGATCAGCTCGCTGGCGCCGGCGCTCACGATCGTCATCGTCACCCACAACCTGGGCCAGGCGAGGCGTACCTCGAACAGGACCGTGTTCTTCTACCAAGGCAAGGTCGTCGAGGCCGGGCCGACGGAGCAAATCTTCGAAAAGCCCAACCAGCCCGAAACGACGAGGTACGTCACCGGCCGGATGGGCTAAGGACCTGCCCGGGTAAACGGCGCCGGGCAGCAAGCAAGAGCGGGTGGCGCCGCACCCGTTTGGAGCAAACCGACTGCTATGTGGAAACGCACTTGTGCGTAAACGCGCTCACCAAAGAGGAGGCACCCAAACAAATGCGCAACCAAAACCAAGAAACTTCAGCACGACAAAAGCCCAGGGCCGCCCGGGTGCTGACGGCGGCGGCGGCTGCCGCCGCTCTCACGCTAGGTACGGCAGGCCTCACAGGAGCTTCGACCGCTCTAGCAGCGCCGCGGCCAGCTCATGCCAAGGCGGGGGCCACCAAGTCCAACGAGATCCCGCCCAAGGCCAAGGTCAACCTTTCCGAGACGGGCAGCACGCTGCTCTACCCGCTGTTCCAGCTCTGGGCGGCCGCCTACCACAAGCACTACCCCAACATCACGATCACTCCCCAGGGCACCGGCTCGGGCACCGGGATCTCAGACGCCTCGTCGGGCACCGTCAACATCGGGGCTTCGGACGCCTACCTCTCCCCGACCGTCTTCGCCCAGTACCCGGGCATCGAGAACATCGCCCTGGCCATTTCAGCCCAGATGATCAACTACAACGTAAAGGGCGTCCCCGCGTCTGTGCACTTGAAGCTCGACGGCGGCGTCCTGGCCGGCATTTACGAGGGCCACATAACCAACTGGGACGCTCCGCAGGTCAGGGCCCTCAACCCCGGCGTGAAGCTTCCCAACGAGAAGATCGTCGCCCTGCACCGCTCGGACTCCTCTGGCGATACGTTCTTGTTCTCTAGCTACCTCTCGGACACCAACCCGAGCGGCTGGGGCAAGACCATCGGTTACGGGACGAGCATCAGCTTCCCGGCCATACCCAACGCGCTCGCCGAGGAAGGCAACGGGGGCATGGTGACGGGCTGCGCCGCCACACCCGGGTGCATCGCCTACATAGGGATCAGCTACCTAGCGAAGACCGAAGCCGCCCACCTCGGCGAGGCCATGCTGCAAAACCGCGACGGGTTCTTCCACTTGCCCAACGCCGCCACGATCACCGCGGAGGCGGCGGCTGCCTACAGCCAGACGCCTCCCGACGAAGCGCTCTCGCTCGTCGACGACACGGCCAAGGCGGGCTACCCGATCATCAACTACGAGTACGCCATCATCCCCCCGAAACAGCCGAACGGCACCGACGCTAAGGCCGTGAAGGCCTTTTTGTACTGGGCAATAGACCCCACCGGGGGGAGCTCGCCCGCCTTCTTGGACGCGGTCAACTTCCAGCCGCTGCCGGCCAGCATCGCCCAGCTCTCGGCCGCACAGATAGCCAAGATCAAGGGCTAAGGCTCCGATGGCGCTGGCAGCTAGGCACCCGCTCGAGGCCGAGCCGCCGCGCGGTTGGGCGGCCTGGCTGCCGGCCGCTGTCCGGAGGGCGGCACGAGACGGTTCGTGGGCCCGCTACCTGACCGGTGCTGCCGCCCTCCTGCCGGTCCTCGCCTTGGCCGCCGTACTCGCTGTGCTGGCTGCAAAGGCTTGGCCGGCAATGAAAGTAAACGGGACCGGCTTCCTTGGCCGGAGCACCTGGCAGCCGGGGAGCACGTACGCAGCTGCGGTGAGGACAGATGGCGTGCTCCACCCCGCAGGCAGCGAGTACGGAGCTCTCGCTCTCATAGTCGGCACGCTGGCAAGCTCGGGGCTCGCGGTCGTCTTCGCCGTACCGCTCTCGGTCGGGGCAGCGCTGGCTGTGGTGGAAAAGCTCCCGCGACGGGCTTCCTATGTCGTCGGCATGTTCTTGGAACTGCTGGCTGGCATCCCAAGCGTCGTTTTCGGCCTTTGGGGCATAACCTCCTTCGGGCCAGCTCTCGCCCGGGACGTCTACCCGGTCGTCGCCAAGCACATGCCTGACATAGCCGTGCTGCGGTTCTTGCGAGGTGACACCGGCTACGGAGAAGGGCTGCTCACTGCGGGCCTCGTCCTGGCGGTAATGATCGTGCCGATCGTGGCCGCGACCACCCGGGACCTGTTGCGCCAGGTCCCAGCACTGGCGAAGGAAGGCGCTGCGGCCCTCGGCATGAACGACTGGGAAATTGCTTGCAAGGTGAGCGTCCCTTGGGTGCGTTCGGGCATAATCGGTGCCGCTGTCCTCGGCCTCGCGAGGGCGCTCGGCGAGACCATGGCAGTAGCGATGGTATCGGGCTCGCTCCTTGGCACCATGCCTCTCAACCTCTACGCCAAGATGGGCACAGTCGCCTCGACGATCGTCCAACAGCTCGACGGGGCTTTTTCCGACGGCACGGGCTTCGAAGTGCGCACCCTAGCTGAGCTAGCCTTGGTCCTAGCGGTCATAACGCTTCTCACCAACGTCGCGGCACGCCTTTTGGTCCGCAAGGTCTCCACTGTTGCCCTCCCCGTCGGACGAGGTGTTTAGGCCATGAGCGAGCTGCAGAACCGTCCCCCGACGTCCCCTGCACCCGGTTTGCAGCCAGCGTTCGTCGACCTGGGCAGCCAAGCAAACCAAGAGCCCCCGGCGGCCGGCGGCGGCGCATTGGACCTTTACGGCCGGCCGTCTTGGGGCCGGCGAGCAGCCAACGCAGTTGGGTGGGGCGCCTGCGTGCTTGCGGTGGTGCTGATCGGCGCCCCGCTCTTCTGGGTGGTCTACGGCGTCGTAGCGCGCGCAGTGCCCCACTGGCACTGGAGCGTCATCACGACGCCCACCTCGGCAGTCGGGGGAGGCCTAGCCAACGAGATCGTCGGCACCTTGCTCATAACCGCCGGCGTAGTCGTCCTCGCCGGGACGGTCGGCATCTGCTCTGGCGTGTACCTTTCCGAGTACGCGAAGGGCCGAACAGGGGCACTGCTGCGCTCCGGCTCCGAGGTGCTCGCCGGCGTGCCCTCCATCGTCCTCGGCTACGTCGGCTACATAGCGCTCGTGATCGGGGCGCACTGGCAGTTCTCGCTCGCTGCGGCGCTCGTCACCCTTTCGGTACTGACCGTCCCCTATATCGCGAAGACGACCGAGTCGGCTTTGCGCCAAGTGCCGACGTCGTACCGGGAAGGAGCCGAGGCGCTCGGGATGTCGCAAGTGCGCACGATGACCCGGATAACCCTGAAAGCGGCCGTCCCTGGCGTGACGACCGGCCTCCTCATAGCGATCGCAATATCCGTGGGGGAGACAGCCCCGCTCCTGTACACCGCCGGGTTCAGCGACAGCATGCCGAGCCTCTCCCTCACCCACTCCCCGGTGGGCTACCTCACCTACGCGGTGTGGACCTTTTACAACCAGCCCTCGGTGACGTTCCAGCAACTGTCCTACGACGCCGCCTTGGTGCTCGTCGTCCTCGTAGCCGCGCTGGTATGCCTCTCGCGGGCCATCGTGGCCCGTAGCCAGCGCTACGCCGAGCGCGCCTGACCCAACGGCCGGGCGCCGCCCGCAGGCGCCCCTAGCGCTCGGTGCCTAACATGAACGCGTGAGCGAGCCGCTAGGCGTTAGCGCCGAAGCCGCTTCGGTGGTCGAGGCGGCTGGCCACTTTCGCATCTATCTAGGCGCGGCTGCCGGCGTGGGCAAGACCTATGCCATGCTCAACGAGGGCAAGCGCCGGCTCGAACGAGGCACCGACGTGGTGGCCGGCTTCGTAGAGGCCCACGGGCGCCCGCTCACTGCTGCCCTCCTCCAAGGTTTCGAGGTCGTGCCCCGCAAAACAGTAATGTACCGGGGCGCTCGCTTCGAGGAAATGGACCTAGACGCCGTGCTCGCTCGCCGGCCCAAGGTGGCCTTGGTCGACGAGCTTGCCCACACCAATGTGCCGGGCTCCGGCCGTCACGCTAAACGCTGGGAAGACGTGTTAGACCTCCTCGACGCCGGCATCGACGTGATAACCACGCTCAATATCCAGCACGTCGAGAGCCTTGCCGACGCGGTGGAGCAGATGACCGGTGCCCAGGTGCGCGAGCGCGTCCCAGACTGGGTCGTGCGCAAGGCCAGCCAAATAGAGCTCGTCGACTCTTCACCTGAGCAGCTGCGCCGGCGCATGCTCCATGGCAACATCTACCCTCCAGAAAAGGTGCCCTACGCTCTCACGCATTTCTTCCAGACCGACAACTTGATCGCTCTGAGAGAGCTTGCACTGCGGTTCCTCGCCGACGAGACCGAGGAGGAACTACTAGAACACCTTCGTCGGCACAGCCAAAAGCGTCTTTGGGAAACGACCGAGCGCATATTGGTGGCTGTGACGTCGGCGCCGGGGACCGATGTCCTGCTGCGCCGCGCAGCCCGCCTAGCCTCGCGGGCCAAAGGCGAGCTGCACGTGCTCCACGTCACCGACGCAGACGCCAAACCAGAAAAAGACCAAGGCGTTTTACGCTCGCTGCGTACCCTCGCCGGAGATCTCGGGGCGACCTGGCACGAAGTCGTCCACCCCGGCCCGGCCGAGGCGATAACGGCCTTCGCCCAAGAGCACCAGATAACCCAGATCGTGATCGGTTCCAGCCACAAGAGCCGCTGGCAGGAGCTGACCGGCACTGGGCCGGTCGTAAGGCGCGTCATCCGCCGGGCCAGCGAGCTCGGTATCGACGTCCACGTGATCGCAAGGCGTGAGCTCCCCAAGGGCTTCGAGCAAGCGGTGCCGGAAGAAAGCTAGCGGCCGGCGAGCCTAGCCCGCACAGCACGCTGCGCTAAGCGCTAAGCGTGCTGCTCGAGGTCGTACAACGCGATGTTCAGCTCCAGCACGTTCACGTACGGAGCGCCCAGGAAACCGAGCTCCCGGCCGCGCACGTGCGAGGCGACCAGCGCCTTCACCTTGGCCACGGACAGGTGGTCGGCCCTGGCGACCGCGTCGACCTGAGCGTACGCGCTCGCCGGGCTGATGTCGGGGTCGACGAGGCTCCCCGAGTTCGTCACGAGGTCATTGGTAGGCTCTATGCCTTCCTCGCGAAGCCGCTCTGCCTGGGCGACGACGAACCTTTCGAGCTGCTTGGAGCGCGGGCCCCACTGCTGCGTGCCAGAGACGACGACCCGGTCCGCCTTGTTGGTGAGCAAAAAGGCGTCTGGCCGGCCCTGGAACCACTTCGGCCCGTCCCAGCCCTGGCCGATCAGAGCCGAGCCGACCACGCGGTTGCCGGCTCTGACGAACGACCCTTCGGCTGAGTGCCTGAAGAGCAACAGGGACACGCCGGTGCCCGCGAAGCTGTACGCGAAGCCACAGATGGACAGGAAGACCAAAGAGATCGTGAACGATCGCCGAAGGTTGGCAAGCACCTCAGTACCACCCGGTCGCAGTAAGGAACAAGTCGATCAGTTTTATGCAGACAAACGGCACGATTACCCCCCCGGCGCCATAGATGAGCACATTGCGCCGCAAGATAGACGCCGCGCTCACCGGCCGCCACTTCACTCCCCGTAGCGCGAGGGGGATGAGCCCAATGATAACTAGGGCGTTGAACATGACAGCTGAGAGCACTGCGCTCGCAGGGCTGTGCAACCTCATGACGTTCAGCGCGTCGAGCTGTGGGTAGGTCGCAGCGAACAATGCGGGTATGATGGCAAAGTACTTGGCGACGTCGTTGGCTATCGAAAACGTCGTGAGCGCGCCTCGCGTGATGAGCAGCTGCTTACCCACCTCGACGACTTCTATCAGCTTGGTCGGGTTCGAGTCGAGGTCGACCATGTTGCCGGCTTCCTTGGCAGCCATCGTGCCAGTGTTCATCGCGACGCCGACGTCGGCCTGGGCGAGCGCGGGAGCGTCGTTGGTGCCGTCCCCCGCCATCGCCACCAGCTTGCCCTCCGCCTGCTCGGCTTTGATCAGCTCCATCTTGCGCTCGGGGGTAGCCTCAGCTAGATAGCCGTCCACGCCGGCTTCTTGGGCGATGGCGGCGGCAGTCAGCGGGTTGTCGCCCGTTATCATGACCGTCCGGATCCCCACCGCCCGCAGCTGCTCGAAACGCTCTCTTATGCCCTCCTTGATGACGTCTTTTAGCTCGATCACCCCGAGCAGACGGGGCCCGTCGGCTACTACGAGGGGAGTGGAGCCGGACCTCGCCAAGCCCTCGACCGCCTCTGCCAGCTCCGCCGGCACTGCGCCGCCCTGAGACTCGGCCCACTTACAGACAGCTTCGGCTGCACCTTTGCGGATCTTCCGTTCACCTATGTCCACCCCAGACATGCGACTGCTTGCAGAAAAAGGTACGAACACTGGGTTTTCGCCCAGATCGCGCTCCCGCATGCCGAAGCGCTGCTTGGCAAGCACTACGATAGAGCGCCCCTCGGGGGTCTCGTCAGCCAACGAAGCGAGCTGCGACGCCTCGGCGAGCTCCCGCTCGCTCACCCCCTTGGCGGGGATGAACTGGCTAGCCATGCGGTTACCGAGGGTTATCGTGCCAGTCTTGTCGAGCAACAGGGTCTGCACGTCGCCGGCTGCCTCCACGGCCCTCCCGCTCATAGCAAGCACGTTGCGCTGCACGAGACGGTCCATACCTGCGATGCCGATAGCAGAGAGCAGCGCGCCTATCGTCGTCGGGATGAGGCAAACGAGCAAGGCCACCAGGGTGACCACCGACACCGCGCCGTGCGCGTGGCTCACGAGGTCGGCGTAGCGCGCGTAGGGGTCGAGCACGACGACCACGGGCAAAAAAACGATCGTGAGCGCAGCAAGAAGGATCGTGAGGGCGACCTCGTTCGGAGTCTTCTGGCGGTCCGCACCTTCTACCAGAGAGATCATCCTGTCCAAAAAGGTGCGGCCCCGCTCAGCGGTAATACGCACGACTATCCTGTCCGAGAGCACCTTGGTGCCCCCCGTGACAGCTGAGCGGTCCCCACCAGACTCCCGTATTACCGGGGCCGACTCGCCCGTTATCGCCGACTCGTCCACCGACGCAATGCCCTCTATCACCTCTCCGTCAGAAGGGATTACGTCGCCGGCTTCGGCTACGACTACGTCGCCCTTTACTAACGCCGAAGCAGGCACGCGTTCTTCGCTGCCGCCGGGGAGCAGCCGCCGCGCCTCGGTTTCGGTCTGCATGCGACGCAGCGTGCTCGCCTGTGCCTTGCCGCGGCCTTCGGCCATCGCCTCAGCGAAGTTGGCGAAGAGCACCGTCAAAAACAGCCAGGCCGTGACCGACCAAGTAAAAACACTGGGGTGGGCCACCGCCTCCGCGAACGTCACCACTGAGCCCACTACGACGACGAACATCACCGGGTTCTTCACCTGCACGCTAGGTGCCAACTTCTTCACCGAGCCGGCGAGCGCCATGCGCAGGACCGTGGGGTCGAAAAGGCCCCGGGCCTGCGCGACACCCCTCGGGCCTCCCAAAGAGGCCCGGCCACGCGCTCCCGCACTGCGCGGCGGGGCGGCGGGGCCAAGTGCCGCACGTCGACCGTCCGCGCCGGTACCGGGGCCTGCGCTTGCACCGGCAAAGCTCCCAAAGCTGTCGGGCACCTAGAACAACCCTTTGCTCAACTGCTCTGCCAGGGGGCCGAGCGACACCGCAGGAAAAAACGTAAGGCCACCAACTATTAGGACCACCGCGATCAAAAGCCCCACGAACAAAGCAGTATCGGTCCGGAACGTGCCTGCGCTCTCGGCTACTACGTCCTTGGCAGCGAGCGCTCCCCCCAGGGCCAGGCACGGGACCATCACTGCGAAACGCCCGAGCAACATCGCTATCCCGCCCAGTACGTTGTAAAAGGCGGTGTCACCAGAAAGGCCGGCAAAAGCCGAGCCGTTGTTGTTGGCCTGGGACGTGAAGGCATAGAGGATCTCTGTAAAGCCATGGGGGCCGGCGTTGTACGCCCCCACCCTGCCGGCGTGCACTGAGACCGCCAGCCCGGAAAAGATCAGCACTACCACCGGCATAACGAGCACGCCCAACGAAGCCAGCTTCACCTCTTTTGCTTGGATCTTCTTTCCGAGGTACTCGGGGGCCCGGCCGATCATGAGGCCGCCCAAGAAGACGGTCACGATAGCAAAGAGCAAGATGGTGTAGAGCCCGCTCCCGTCACCGCCTGGTGTCACCTCGCCGAGCATCATGCCCGTCAAGAGGAAAAACCCGCCCATAGGCGTGAAGCTGTCGTTAGCTCCTGAGACGCTGCCCGTAGAGGTCTGGGTGGACGCTATGTTGTACAGCGTCGTCTGCATTGGCCCGAAGCGCACCTCTTTGCCCACCATGTTGCCCGTGTGCTGGGCGACTACGTGGGCGGCGGCCACGGCCGGGTTCGGCTGGTGCTCGAAATAAGAGGCGAGGGCAACCCATACGCCAAAGAGGACCACCATCGCGCTCACCAAAGCGACGCCCTGCCGCCGGTTGCCGACCATCTTGCCGAAGGTGTAAGTGAGGGCGAAAGGCACGGCTAGCACCAGCACAATAGACAGGAAGTTGGTGAGGCCGCTTGGGTCTTCGTAGGGGTGAGCGCCGTTGGCATTGAAAAATCCTCCGCCGTTGGTCCCAAGCTGCTTTATCGCCTCCATGAAAGCGGCGGGGCCGCGCGCTATCACCTGGGTCGTGTTGTCCAAGAAGTTATGCACCGTGACGGGGCCAGCCATCGTCTGGACCGCGCCTTCGCCCACGTAAACAATGCCGGCGGCAAAGGCGATGGGGAGCAGTACGTACAAGGTGGCGCGTACGATGTCAACCCAGAAGTTGCCGATAGTCGGCGAGCCCCGGCGGGCAAACCCACGTACCAAGGCGATCGCGACGGCAATGCCTACTGCGGGGCTCACGAACTGCTGGGTACTCAGCGCACCTATCTGGGTGAAGTAGCTCATGGTCGTCTCGCCCGCATAGTTTTGCCAGTTGGTGTTGGTGACAAACGATACGGCAGTGTTCCAGGCGAGCGCTGGCGTGACCGCTCCCAAGTGTTGCGGGTTGAAAGGTAGGCTGCCTTGAGCTCGCTCGATCGCGTACGTGAAGAGCATCGCCATCCCTGAAAACACGACCATCGCACTGGCATAGCGCTGCCAGGGTTGTTCGACCTCTGGGCTCACGCCTATCAGCCTGTAGACGGGCCGTTCGGCCCAGGCCAAAAAGCGCACCCGCCCGGCGAAAACGGCCTCCATGTACGAGCCAAGGTAGCGCCACGCCAGCGCAAGGGCACCGGCTAGGGCGAGGACCGTCCAGAAATATGCCATCTACGCCACGCAGGCCTTCGCCGGCTCAGAAGCGCTCGGGCTTGAACAACGCCACGCCCAAGTAGATAAAGATCACGACCGACACGCCGAGCAAGATGGCGTCAGTGGCGCTCATATGCGTTGGAGGCCCTTTATGAGGGCGGTCATCGCCACCACGAAGGCCACGATGCCGAGGACCGAACTGACATCAGCCATGAAGCACATCTTGTACCTCATGGGCGTAAAT
>Ga0070737_10002529_pt1 | contig 21801 bp, 19 predicted proteins | sample Coa_R1_10_FD_66438 | JGI IMG/M metagenome (GOLD analysis project Ga0070737, IMG submission 66438) | Surface soil microbial communities from Centralia Pennsylvania, which are recovering from an underground coalmine fire - Coalmine... | ecosystem: Environmental > Terrestrial > Soil > Unclassified...
CCTTGCTTTCGACGGCAACTTCGTAATGCACGTCCACGCGATTCTCGTTCGGCGCGAAAGCGGGCTCCGCGACGCGCGTAACACGTACATGCGCATCTTCCATGCGCTTGACGCGTACCGCGGGTCGATCAGCGAGGACAGCGGGGCCATACCAGCAATCGAACGCGAAAACGCCGCCGCGTTTCAAATGATGAGCAGCCGTCCGAAACATGGCCAGCAAATCGGCGTTCGCAACTTGGTAGCTGGCGACATGAAACAGTGAGATCACTGCGTCGAATTTTGCGGCTAGGCGCACCGTGCGTACGTCGGCGCACTCCATGGTAAGCTGCTTCGCGAGCTGCCCAGGTTTCCGCGCCTCGGCTTGGGCGACCATAGCTTCGCTGGCGTCGATCCCGTGCAAACAATATCCGAGCCGTGCGAGTTCCGCGGCATGGCGCCCCGTGCCGCATCCGAGCTCCAGCAGGCGCCCCCCAGCCGGCACGCCATGGCGGGCCAACAACCCATGAACATAAGCAGCTTCCGCCGGGTAGTCCTTGTCGCGATAGAGCAGATCGTAATAGCCGGCATAGGCTTCGAAAACGGAAGTCATCGAAGGACCTCGGCGACCGCTTCGGCGACCCGCTCGGCCTGCGCGTCGGTCAAGCCCGTTCCGCTCGGCAGGTAGAAGCCGCGTCTATAAAGGCGCTCGGCGACCGGATAGCGTTCGTTCTGGAACAGTCCCTTGTCTCTGAGCACCGGTTGCTGATGCATCGGAAAGAAGAACGGCCGCGTCCCGATGCCGCGTGCTGCGAGGCGTGCCATTGCCTCTTCGGCGTCGAAGGCGACACTATCGTCGAGCACGAGACCGTAAACCCAAAAGACGTTTTCGGCGAAATCGGTTCGTGGCAACGGCCGTTGGATTCCTTGTATCGCGCCGAGCAGGGCGTCGTACCGCGCGCCCAACCGCCGCTTGCGGGCGACCGTCTCGTCGAGATATTCGAGCTGCGCCAGCCCGAGCGCCGCCTGCATATTGGTCATGCGCAGATTCCAGCCGAGCCGCTCGTGCACGAAGCGCTTCTTCGGCTGGAAACAGAGATTTCGCAGCCCGCGGCATGTCTCAGCGAGAGCGGGATCGTCGGTAACCACCATGCCGCCCTCGCCGGTAGCGACATGCTTGTTGGCGTAGAAGCTAAACGCGCTGATGTCGCCGAAGCTGCCGCAAGGGCGGCCCTTATAGGTCTGTCCGATCGCCTCGGCCGCATCTTCGATCAGCTTGAGCCCATGCCGGCGAACCAATTCGAGGACCGGATCCATATCGACCGGCAGCCCGTATATATGCACCGCCATGATCGCTTTGGTGCGCGGTGTAATCTTCGCTTCGATCGCGCCGACATCCATATTCCAAGTGGCGGGATCGGAATCGACCAACACGGGAACGGCGCCGGCCCGCACGATTTGCATGACACAGGAGATGATCGTGAACGCAGGCACGATTACCTCGTCGCCGGGTCCGATGCCCAAAGCCTCGATCGCCACGTCCAAGGCGGCGGTGCCGTTGGTCACCGCCACGCCGAAAGCGCGGCCAACGCGGGACGCGAAGCTTTCCTCGAATTTTCCGACGAACGGTCCGTCGGACGAAACCCAGCCGCTGTCGATGCACTCGTTCAGATATTTTTTCTCGTTGCCGGCGAACAAGGGCTCATTGACGGGAATGAACGGGTTCATTTCGACGGATCGGCCTTCCGTGATTCGAAGCGAACCTCGCTCGCATCGACTCCCTTGAAGCGCGTCTTATCGTGCTCGCCGACATAGGGCCCCTGCTTCACCTCGATCATCTCGGTGGGCTCCAGCATCTCGAAGCCGTGTCCGCCGAACGCAAGCAGCAGCACGTCGCCTTTCTGCAGGATACGGCTTTCGAGATAATTGCGGTCGTCGTCGTAGAAATCGACCCGCACGCGGCCCGATTTGATGAACAGCACCTCCTTCGTGAAATGCACTTCGCGAGCGACCGAATTATGGACATGCGGTGCGATTACGTATCCTTGAGGGCGATTCATGTACGCCAATTGCTGCGAAAAATCGTTGGGCGTGAAAAAACGGATTCCGTCCTCGCGATAGTCGGCGCGAAGTAAAATCGCAAGCATGCGGCCCTGATGACACACATGCTCGACCGCGCTCGGCGGATCGGTATTCATGTCCCTAGCACTTTAACAGCAGGCAGGCGTCCAAGCCAACAGAGCGACAGAAGATGAAGCATTTCGCGAGTCAGCGCGTGCCGACGTTGCGATCCAGGGGTTTCACGAGCCTGATACAAGCGACAGCACGCGCTGCCGCCGCATGGTCGGGCTCAATCGGAATTGGCTGTGGCGCGTGCCCCTCCAGCATGGAGCGAGCGAACCATTCGACATAACGCGCATCCGCGCAGGCTTCCGCCGACGCCCGTTGCCAGCCGGCCTCACTATAGCGATAAAACGCCTCCTGCTTTTCCGCGGCCGACCCAAACGCGGCGATCATCTCGTCGAGCAGCGCGCGGTCGAACTGCTGAAAAGTTCCGTAATGCCGGTAAGCGCCATAAGGCACGCTGATGAACAGCGATCCACCCGGTTTCAGCACCCGGCGCAGTTCGCGCACCGCATCGCGGAGGGTCTCCGGGCGATTCTCGCGTGCCGTCGAATCGCGCTTATATTGCGTGTTATCGCAGCCTACATGCTCCAACGTCGATAGGCACACGACGGCATCGTAATAGTCGTCGCGAATCGCGATCGCGCGCAGATCGCCGAAGAGATAGGAAATGCCCTTTTTCCAAAAGCAACTCGCTTCAGGCGCCAAGGTCAGGATATGCAGCGTGCGACCGTTCAGGAAACGGTCGCCGAGAAGGAATTCGTGGTTCAGTACGGAACCGGCATCCAGAACGCGCCGCGCATCGGTCGAGAGATTCGCGAACAGCCACGGATATTCGATGCAGCGCTCGTCGATTCCGAAGCCGTAATTTTCCGGAAGCGGCGTGCCGTTGCGAAAAGACGACATGATCTCTTCGTTCAACAGGACCGCCGCAATGAAATTCTCCTTATGAAGCCCATATCCGCGCGACCAAGGTACCGATCCGTTTCTCACAAACGCGGCTTCGGGCGATGCCCGTCCGTGACGAACCTTCCGCGCGAAATCGTAGAGGACGGGCGGCATCATAGCTTTGCCAAGGTTACGCAGTCCTATTTGCGCGAATTGTGTCACTTATAGATACCCTGCAAGAGCCGGTCTGCTAGACGGACGAAGCGCGCGCTCGGACCGCTCCGCGTTCCCAGAAGCCAGCAATGTACCGCGCGTTCGGTCCAGGTCCGCGGATCTTTGATAGCGAAAGCGCGCAAGCCAAGCTTCTCGCCGATTGCGCCCCAGTCGGCATCCCAAATCGGAAGACGACCGAAACGCTCGGTGCCGTATGACCGCATCCAATCGATCACCTGCGCGTCCCACCAGTAAGCCTCTGTCTCGGCCCGAGAATTTCCCGTGGTCTGGTTTCGCGTGACAGCTTCAATCCATGCCCGCCCATCCTCGTCGAGCCAGCGGTCTTCAATCGGCGCGAGCTTCGCGGGCGAAACCGTCCCCGGAAGCCCCGCACTGTAATAGCGGAACGAGGATATCGGGTTCTTGCGGCCGTTTAGCGCTTCCCAACACTGATACCAGCGCACCTTGCTCTCGAGCTTGGCGACGTCGAGATACGCCATGTGAAGCGCCTTGATATCCTGCAACTCGAGCACCGGCGCGTGCGGAGGCAGCGGAATGCGCGTGGTATGGATGACCGTGCCGGCGAACGGGCTGCCATCGTCGACGAAACCGAGTGGCATGTGGGGAACGTCGACCCAGTAGCGCCGCTTATCCGGATGGATGCCCAAGCGATCCATCCGTATCACCGTCCCCGGCGCCGCGGCCAGGACGCGCCCCCATTCCGAACATTCGCGAAAATTAGCGCTCAACATTTCGTCGGCGTCGAGCGCGAAGATGATTCTGCGGCCCGCGATCTCGCGCGCGGCATCGATCAGCCTACCAGCTCTATACCTCTCGTCATATTCCTTAGCTTCATTGTGCAGGATCGTTACTTTTTCGAACCGCCGCGCGATCTCCAACGAGTTGTCCGTCGAGCACTGATCCAGCAGCACGATACGGTCTGCCCAGCCGCTCGCCAATTCGAGAAAATACGCAAGGTTTGACGATTCGTTCTTGATCGGCGTGACGCAGATCAAAATTGGGGCAGAACTGTCCATTCACGCACGAAGCCGGTTGCGCAGAATACCGGCTCATCCCTGTTGACTGTTTTTGCCCAGCGTTCCGCGAGCAAGCGCCGGCAACGACTTGCTGCTAGCCGATCTTCCTGATCCAGCCGAGAGAGTCGACGTAGCCGCCAAGTCGCCACTTCCCCGAAGCGAGGGCTTCGCCGACGACGATGCCAACGCCCGGATAGTATGCATTAACATCGTGGAATGCGACGGCACCGTCACGTTTGATCAGGGGGGAAACAAGGGCGAAGTCGGCTCTGACCGCTTGCTCGCTATGATCTCCGTCCAAAAAGGCGAGGTCGATTTCCGAGCCAATATCGGATGAAGCCAATTCGTCGCTCCGCTTTCGGATAGGCGTGATCATGTCGGCAAATGGCTTCGTGTTCGCGATAAAGTCGCCGTAGTTATCCTGCTGGCCGTCCGGCATCGTGTCGTTCATCCACGTATCGACGCAGTAGAGATGACCGTGCTTTTGTCGCAACCCCGCGCATAAAAATAGCGCAGAGGATCCGACATGTGATCCGATCTCGATCGCGCGGGCGTTGGTCTCAACCCGGCGCGCGATATGAAAGAGTGCAAGGCGTTCCCGAGCAGTCGTGTGCGAGAAGACCTTCATGTGGCGCGCAAGGCCGTATTTGCGCAGCCGCAGGGCGGTCAGCAGTTGATCAAGCGACGGCATAATTCTAACGCTCCCCGAGCGCGGCGAACCGCAGATTTTGCGAACCGCCGTTACTCAAGGAAAGGCTCCCATGTCGTTCCGTGCTTCGGGGCAACAAATTGCTGCTTGAGCGTCTCTCGCAGCTCGACGACGGTGATGTACGGGTATGTCGAAATGCCGGTTATCATCGACTGCGCTGCCGAGGTCCGTGTCGCAAGACGACGTGCCGGATCATTTACATTACCCGCAATGTTGCTCGAATCGTTCAAATAGCTAGCTAATCCATGCACGAAATCACTGTATCGGTGTTCCACACCGTGTACGTCCTCGCAGATGTAAACACCTCCCGGTCGCATGTGGGGAAGTAGTTCTTGAAGGGACGTAATTTGCTGGTCCGGGTGGTGGCCGCCGTCGTCGATTACGACATCCAGTTTTGGCACCGTTTGCCGGAACCTAGACCAGAATGAGCGGTCTGACTGATCTCCTATAAAGATCTTCGCTCCTAACCTTTCGTACGCTTTACAGGCAGGCTCGATATCCACGCCATAAATTGTCGAAGTGGCACCGAAGTAGTCCCGCCACATCAGCAGGCTACCTCCACTATAGATTCCAATTTCGAGGACATTGGGCTTTTTCCCGCGAAACTTCGCCAGATGACGATCATATACTTCGAAATAGTGCTCCCATTTCCAGATTCCTGGACCCTCACGGTGGCCATCGAAGAAGGCCCGCAAATCGTTAAATTCCAGGTCCCCACCTGATTTCAAATCCTCGTTTTCGGCGCTGGGATCAGTTGGCGCTAACATCCGGCCGAACTCGCGTCCTTCCTGAGTTGCGCGGTAAAGAGATGCAGCGGAACGTACTCTGCGAGGAATGAATCGACGAAGCATGGCTCAGATCACCGAATCTTCGCTATGTGCACGCCACACCGCAGGCCATTCCAAAAATCCAATGCCGTTCGGTCGCTGAGGATTACTTTCACTCATTCCGAGCCTGACGCTCAGTACATCGATCTTTTCGTCGTAGTTCTGATGCCAGTCGGCCAACCATATGGATGCAACATAGTCGCCTGGCTCAAGGGGAAGGTTGCGTGCGGCGCATTGGATCACGCCCGAGCAAAGGCCCTGGCCCTGATCGATGCGTTCATGAAATCTACCGTTGGAACCCCATACGTTTTCTCCGCTCGCCGCACGCAAGATCACACCGCCGATCGGCGGCTTTAGCGGCCAGGGCGAGGAAAAAAATATCTTTAAATCGAGGTTGTTCGACACTAACGCTTGCTGATCGACGGAGACCTTAACAATCGTCGGGCGTCCGCGCTGCGCGACGAAATCTACGGTTGAGCTTTGCGCGCCCAAACCGATGTAGTGAGTTATGACTTGATCGATGGAGCCGGTACCTGCGATCCCGCCATTCGCTAGTAATATGCCCCGCGTCGCCAGCGCGCGAACAGCGGCCATATTGTGGCTCACGAACAGTACCGTTCGCCCTTGACGCGAAACCTCGCTCATTTTGCCAAGACACTTCTTTTGAAACTCGGCATCGCCAACCGCGAGCACCTCGTCCACGACGAGGATCTCCGGCTCCAGATGAGCGGCGACCGCGAAGGCGAGCCGCACGTACATGCCCGAGGAGTAGCGCTTCACCGGCGTATCGAGAAAACGCTCCACCTCGGCAAATGCCACGATCTCGTCGAACTTGCGCCTGATCTCCGCGCGGCCCATGCCGAGGATGGAGCCGTTGAGATAGATGTTCTCGCGCCCGGTCAGCTCGGGATGAAAGCCGGTACCGACTTCGAGCAGGCTGGCGACGCGGCCGCGGATCGTGACGCGACCTTCGGTCGGTTCGGTGATGCGCGACAGCACCTTCAGCAGGGTCGACTTGCCCGCGCCGTTGCGGCCGATGATCCCGAGCACCTCGCCTTCCTTGACTTCGAAGTTGATGTCTTTGAGCGCCCAGAATTCCTCGACCTCATCGCCTTGCAACACGGCCCGACCCGTAACCATGTCGCGCGTCTTGCGGGCCAGGTTGCGGGCGTTGCGCGCCAAGACATCGCGCAGCGCGACATAACGCTTTCCCTCGGACCGCTGATGCCCGATCAAATACGATTTCGACAGGTGCTCGCTTTTGATAACGACGTCGGCCATGGCTCAGATCAAATCCGCGAAGCTCTTTTCCATCTTGCGAAACTGACGAATGCCGAGCCAAAGAAAGAAAGCGATGACGCCCCAACTGAGCAGGAAGCCCGGCATGTAGATCGCCGATTCGCCGCCAAGCAGCGCCCAGCGAAAGCCGTCGATGACGCCTACCGTCGGATTGAGCGAATACCAGAAGCGCCACTGCGCGGGAATGATGCCGGAGCTGAAGCCGACAGGAGAGGCATAGAGTCCGAACTGCACGAGGAAGGGGATGACATAGCGAAAATCGCGGTACTTCACATTAAGCGCGGTGATCCAGAGGCCCGGCCCCAGGCTGGCGAGGAAGGCCATGACGACGAAAAGGGGTAACGTCACGACCTGCCATCCGGGTAGCCACGCATACCAGATCATCAAACCGACAAGGATGGCGAAGCTGACCAAGAAATCGACAAAGGCGACGGCGACGGCCGCGGTCGGCACGACGAGACGCGGGAAATAGACCTTGCTGATCAGGCTCGAATTCGCAATCAGGCTGCCCGACGCGCCGGTCAGCGAGGTGGAAAAGAGCTGCCAGGGCAGGAGACCCGCGTAGACCAATAGCGCGTAAGGCGCGTTGCCTTCGCTGGGCAGCTTGGCCACCTTTCCGAAGACGACGGTGAACAGCACCATCGTCAGCAATGGCTGGATCAGCGCCCAAGCGAGTCCGATGATCGTCTGCTTGTAGCGCACCGCAACGTCGCGCCAAGCCAGCACATAGAACAACTCGCGATAGCGCCAGAGGTCGCGCCAGTATTGGCGCTCGGCAAGGCCCGGCGCGATGACAAGCGTTCGGGAGTCGCTCACCTGCTACGCTCTCGCTGAGGCATGAATCAATCGACCCCGCTGCGAGGAAGATGCTTCCGGTTTCGGATCTTCCGCCGCGTCGCGCTTGCGGGCGATCACAAGGAGGGTGTGAGGATCGCGCCACCACGATAGGAGGGCGCTCACCCCGTAAAACAATGGGAACAGCAACAGCGAAACTGGATGGTTCCTGAAGACCCGGCGCTGCGCTTCAATGATAAGGCGCGAGCCCTTGTTCCCATAGGCACGGCGGTCGACCGGCTCGAAACCTGCGGCCTCCAGACGCGCCTCGAGCTGCTCGAACGTGTAGCTGTGCCGAATATGCCAACCGAGCTCCCGGCGCTGAACGTGCCGTTCCTTTGTGCTTCGCTCATAGTCGCGGTTAGGTACTGTGACGAATAGAAAGCCGTCTTTTGCGAGCAGGCGGTGCACGGTCTTTAGCGTTCCCAGATCGTCGCGAATATGCTCCAAAACATCAAGCATCAAGACTTGGTCAAAGCTCGCCTCCGGCTCTCGCAAGGCGAAATCCTTCAAGGATTGAAGCTTGAAACGCAGCCGGCTTTCCGCAATCCCGAGATGGTTACGCAGCGCCTCGCAGCGTCGTAACTCGGCCTCATGTATCGTGATGCCAATGCAGCTAGTGCCCTGTGCGGCGGCTTTCCAGGCAAAGTAGCCATTGCCACATCCGATATCGAGGGTGCGCACTGCGCCTTCGGTCGTTTCTTGCAGCAGCAAGTGGGTCAGACGGGATTTTTCGCGCGAGGCCCACCGCACGTTTCCAAGAATCGCCTGCATCCAAAAATGCAGCTTTTCCGTTCTCATATTACCCACGGCTCAAGACCGATAGGCCGGCGCCTTCCATCAAACCGTTTCCGCCGGCTGCGGCGATCGAGCCGGTGCGGCAACGCTCGGGTTCTCGCCTTGCGGAACTTGTTCCGACCCGGCCGCTCGCTGCGTCCAAAACGAAACGCAGGGTATTTTGCGCCGATCGCAGCGGTCGGCGTACCTTTGCGCAATCTTCGTTACCTCATCCATCAAGCCGGCATTGAGGGTTATCGGCTCGAGCCCGAGGCGTAGAAAACGCTCGTTTCGCACGTGTAAATCATTCTCGTCGGCCTCGTTGCGCGGATTGCGCAAGTAGGCGATCTTGGCTCCGGTCAAGTCGGATACCATCTTTGCCAGATCGCGCACACGATGGGTTTCCGTCATTTGGTTGAAGATCTTAACGCGGTCGCCGGGCTGCGGCGGATTCTCCAGCGCGAGCTGGATGCATCGTACCGTATCTTGGATGTGGATGAACGCGCGGGTCTGTCCACCGGTGCCGTGTACCGTCAAAGGATGGCCGACGGCAGCCTGCATCAGAAAGCGATTGAGCACGGTGCCGTAATCGCCATCGTAATCGAAGCGGTTGATCAAGCCTTCGTCCAGCCGCGTCTGCTCCGTCTGCGTTCCCCATACGATGCCCTGGTGCAGATCGGTGATGCGAATACGATCGTTCTTATTGTAGTAAAGGAACAAGAGTTGGTCTTGCGTCTTCGTGAGATGATAGATGCTACCCGGATTGGCCGGGTAGAGGATTTCGTTTTCGATCAATTGCCCTTGGTCCGTCTCGATCTTAACTTTGAGATAGCCTTCGGGAATCTGCATCCCTGCCGTACCATAGCCGTAGACACCCATGGTGCCGAGATGGACCACATGGATATCCTGGCCGCTTTCAACAATAGCGGCGAGAACATTGTTCGTAGCGTTTAGATTGTTATCGACCGTATAGCGCTTGTGCCAACTCGATTTCATCGAGTAAGGCGCCGCCCGCTGTTCGGCGAAATGTACCAGGGCGTTCGGACGAAACTCGTTCAGCAGATCCAAAAGACGCTGGTAGTTCTGCGCAACATTGATGTTGTGGAACGGGATTCTCGGGCCCGCAATATCCTGCCATATCCGAAGGCGATCGCTGATGGGCCGGATCGGCGTGAGCGATTCGCACTCAAGCTCGATGTCGATTTTGCGCCGAGAAAGATTATCGGCAACCACAACCTCGTGACCCAAAGCGGACAGATGAAGCACCGTGGGCCAACCACAGAAGCCGTCGCCGCCAAGAACAAGGACCTTCATAATTCTCTCCTATTTCAGCGATGAGTTGCCGACTCGGTACAAACCTCGCTTGAGGACGGCGAGGGACAAAGGCTTTAGAAATATTTTGCTATCGAGGACCGGCCCCGAGGCCGAGTAGAGCAAGTTGCTTTTGCGACATTCCGGCAGCGGCCAGCGCGCTTTCGATTTCGGCGCGGGCGTCGGGCGTTTGCTTGGCCAATAATGCTTTGCCCAAGCCGATATCCGTTTCGCTGACGATCTTTCCGTTCACGGCATGCGCCACGTCGAGCGCCGCCTCGTCCCGCGCCTCGCTCGAAAGAGCATCCCATCGAGCCAACTCGAAGAGGCCACGTTGCCACATGACTTGGCCCTCGTTCGGACCTGTGATCCGGGACATCATGATTGCAGCGTCGATTTGCGACTTGGGACGGTCGAGCGCGAGCCGCTCGTTGGCCAGTGAAAGCCAAGCCTGCGCGAACATCGGATGCGCCGCCAGCAAAGATGAGACCTGCGCCTCGCGCAGCACCGGCGGCAACGCCGCGGCACCCGGACGACGCCAAGAGCTCTCGAGCGCCTCCGCCGCTAGCCCGGGCACGCCAAACCAAGCGCCCAAGGATACTCCCGCCTGTTCCTCGAGAACCGAGGTACGTGCCTCGGCAAACTGGGTTGCCTCCCAGCCCCATGCGACGGTGAAACCGCAAACCGAAATGATCGTCAGCGCGGTGAGCCGGCGCCCGAGCGCGGCGGGCCGGCGCACGGCGGCTAAACCTCGTCCTCGTAGTATTTCTTGTAATAGCGCGTCCCGTAGTAATAGGAGTACGCGTACCGTCCGTATTTTTGGGCTTCGCGCTCGTTCACCTGGTTGAAAACGGCGCCCGCAATTTTGGAATGGCCGGAAAGCTGATCGACCGATTGTTTGACGAGCTCGCGCGCGGTGGCGCCCCACCGGATGACATAAACTATTTTGTCGCAGAGTTGCGCGACAACCACGGGATCAATCACCGGCCCTGACGGTGGCGTGTCGATGATGATCAGATCGTAAGCCCTCCTAAATCCGGTGATGATGCCTTTCATTTTTTCCGAGCTGAGCAAATCGGTCGGGTTCTGCGTCTTGTTACCCGCTGAGAGCACCCAATACCCGCCGCTCTCGTTGAAGCTCACCACGTCGTTAATTTCAACCTCGCCCAAGAGCAGGTCGACGAGCCCTTGCGCTTTTTGCAGACCAAACGCGCGGGTCGCCGAAGGATGCCGCAAATCGGCATCGATAAATAGAACCCGGAGCTTCGCCATGGCAGCGGATGCAGCGATCGACATCGCTATTGTCGTCTTCCCTTCGCTTGGAGCGGCTGACGTCACTTGAATCACCTTCGGCGGGTGATCGACGTCTGTCATGTGGATGCCGCTGCGCAAGGACCTGATCGCCTCGCTGAAGCGTCCAAGTGGTTTGGTGATGGGGAGCTCGTGGAGCAGCAGTATGCCGGTATCGCTTCTCAAGTCCCGCGGCGAAATGCGCGTGACTGAGGCCAGGAGGGGCAAACCCAATTGGTCTTCGACCTCTTTCGGCGTGGTGAATCCGGAGCGCAGCTTCTCCTTAGCGAACGCACCGCCGACGCCTGACAAGAGGCCGATAAAAAGTGTCACTGCCATGAATCGAGTCTTTTGCGGAGAGCTTGGAGCGACCGGCGCGACGGCCGGAGTAATGATGCGGGCATCCTGGGGCTCGAACGTCGCATCGGCCTGAGTGATCTTCGCCTGTTTAAGGAAATCCTCGAAGAGAGTTTTATTGACCTCTGCGGTGCGCTCGAGTTCATGCAGCTTAACCGCCGTTGCGTCGTCAATATTCGTTTGTCCGGTTGCTTGCCGGAGAGAAGTTTCGAGCGACGCATCTTTTGCTTGTGCGAGGGCGTAATCATTGCGAATGGAGGCCGCCAGACGCTCTGTTTCAGCGGCGATCGAGCGCTGAACATCGCGCAGTTGTGCCTCAATGTTGACGACAAGAGGATAGGATTTGTCGTAACGCGTCAACAGTTTCGCCTCCTCTTCGGTCAGCGCGCTTTGCTGGGTCCGAAGAGCCGGCAGAGCGCCGGCATTGGTAATCGCCGGCATATCCTGAAGGCTGCCGCCTTTTGCTATGATCGAGTTTAAGAGATCGACTTGCGCTTTTTTCTGCGCAAGATCGGCCCGCGCCGATATGAGATCGGAGTTCAAATTGGCGAGTTGCTGCTGAGTCAGAGTGACCCCGTTGCCGCTTTGTGTAAGTCCATGTTGCGCGCGGAAATCCGCGACTGCCGCTTCCGATTCCTGCGCCTGCTGTTGCAGCGTGACCAGCCGATCGCTGAGCCATGAAGAAGCACGTTTCGCTTCTTCGAAACGCGCATCGAGCTTATCCACGAGGTATGCGTCGGCAATATCGTTAGCGATCCGCGCGGCACGCACAGGGTCGGGCGAGGTGAAAGATACTGTGATGACATACCCGTCCCCTTCGGACTGGGATACCTTAAGCCCGCGGCTCAGCGCGCCCGCGATGGCGATCACGCTGGGCGCAATCGGATCGCCGACGGCGGTCGCGGCCGCACCGTCCGCCGGCGGGGCATTTTCAACCGGACGTGAGCTCGCCGCGAAAGATTCACGACCAGGAAGGAATGAAGATAACAGCGCAGCGGGGTGCGACCACAAACTTTCCGAGGGCTCGGCGGCCACATAAGCGGGATCGGAGGCCAAATGATCGCGCTCGACCACGCGGCTCAAAAATGCGCTCGAACGGATGATCGCCATCTGACTGTTCATCATTGCGAGGTCGAACGGAGCTTGCTGCTGCGCCGAGTCCAGGCCAGGCGCTGTTTGCTGCTGCCGGTCAAGCAGGATTTGCGCGCTTGCGGTGTACAGCGGCGTTTCCTGAAACAGAATGACGAGGCCGATTGCGCAAATGAGCCCCACGATGGCGAGGACGAACTTCCACTGACGCCATACGAACCCGAGGGCTTCGCGCAGATCGAAGCCTTCTTCGGCTATTTCCGCTGACGAGGTCAGCAGAGGTCGGTGTTCAGTCATTGGGCAAGTCCATTTTTCGCGGGTTTAAAGTCGACGGCTTCGAGCGAACGAGGTGCGCCGATCCCTGATCGACGCAAAGTTGGAATATCAATCGCCAAGTGCGATACGCGAGCTTTCGGCTTGCGCTGCACCGGTGCCCAACAGGATCGCGAGCGTTAACGCGACTGCCTGTATTTGCAGGCTAAAATCCACCAGAGCATGGACCGCGACCACCGCGGTCGCGCTGATCGCGACAACCGGTGCCGTGATATCGTGCTGGCGCCGCGTCGCGCCTTTGAAGCAGCGCAAAGCGATGATCGTCACGCAACTGATCAACATCGCGCCGAAGACGATGCCAAGGCCCTGAAATAATTCCAAATAGGTATCATGCGCTTGCAACCATGTACCGTGGGCGCTGATCGTCCGATCGCGGTACATCGGGAACACGTCGGCAAAGGTCCCATAGCCGTAGCCGAGAAGCGGCTCGTTGAATATCGAGCGCAAGGTCAGGATGTAAACCGAAAAGCGATTTGCATCGTAGAACCCGCCCGCCTCGAACTTCGCGCCAACCATGCTGCCGAACGCAAACAATATTGCGACGACGGACCCGGCCCCGATTGCCAGCAGCAGAAACGGCGTCTTGCCATGTTCTTGTCGACGGCGCATGAGCGCACCGAGAACAAATAAGCCAAAAGCCGCGCCAAGCAGTCCGCCCCGCGAACCGCTTAGCAAGAGAGCCACGAGAAGAACAAACGCGCCGCTTAATAGCAAAGCGCCTTGGCCACCGGTCCGTTCAATGAAGAAAGCGAACTGCAAGCGGCGATTTCCCGCCCCTTTTCGCATGGCAGCGCCGTAATGACGGAGGACGAACGCGGCGATGACTACAAGTCCGATCGCGGCATAGGTGGCAAAAGTGTCCGGATCGATGAACGTCGCACTCAACGTATGGCTGGTCGTATCGATATACGACAACCACGGCACTTGGCCAAACCTCATCGCCATCAGCCCTTCAAGAGAATAAAGGGCGGCGATGGTCCCAACAGCTGCCAGTAACCGCTCGGCGCGCTTAGCGTCCCGACTGATTTGCAATGCGAGCCAAAACCCGCTTGCCGCTGTGATGAGTTTCACAATAGCAAGTGCGGTTAAATCGCGGTTGACGCTGATGCTTCCCGCAATTGGATCGCCGAGTGCGTCGCTCGCCATGCGCCAGATTGGATTGACGAGCACAGCGGGCAACCAAGTAACCGCTTGAATGGCGCTCCATGATATCACGGCAGCGAAGAGCGCTGCAGGCACGGCCAGATACCGGATGGCGACGGGATGGGGTTTGTCGCGCAGGAGAAGCGATAGTTCGTATATCGCCGCAAGTCCCGGAAAGACGATCGCATTCACGCCCCAAGCAAGCCAGTCGTTGCTGCCATACCAGAATGGCACCCAAGCAACGGCTGCAATTAGGAGCCACAGGACGCCTTCCTCGATCGGCTCCGAGCGGAAAATCCGACCTACCGCGGCTCCTGCAATGTCGGCGAGGCCGCGAAGACCTATCGAGCGTTTGGCGCGATCGGAGCCTCGAACAGCTGTTTGCAATTGTTTAATCGCGTACTGCTTAAAACGCCAAGCGGCGCCCCGACCCGACGAAAATTCCATGCTACCGCCGTTCAGGTGAAACGACTTGTCACACCTGTTGGCAAGTATGCAAATTACTTCCCCCTCAAGGAATGTCGCGGCATCGTCCCCTCGACGGTGCCGAATTAACTTCAATCCGCCATTTTATTCTTGTCTCGGCGCCGAACCTTCGCTCCGATCAGCACGGACCGGGTCTGCTTGGGCTGACACAACTGTTTTGCGCCGAGCCGCTTGTGAAGTTCGTCCTCAAACTCCCAGACGTTCCCGTGCCGCCGCCGCCAGCGGTGGGCGAGATTTCGGCGTCAGCCGCCGCGACCATGACAGCCGGACCAGTCGCGATTGCCGCGACGATCTGGTTGACAAGGTCTTGGTTACCGTTCCTTGCATAGAAATTCGCGGCGTCTGCGAGGGCGATGCCCAATGCCTGCTGCTGTTGCGGATTCGCATTAGCCGCCAGCTGGACAACGTAATTCGCGAGCGCGGCTGCGATATCCGGATTCTGTTCAATGATGGCAGAGATTTCGCTGCTTAAATCCGTCGTTCCAGGCGCGGCATTGGCAGGATTCCCATTGGGATTAGCCGCCAGATCCGCACTGATCTGGGCTTCAGCCGCATTCAGCCGCGCTATCCGATCTGTCGCGGTCTGCGCGAACGCGGAAGGTACGGCAGCGAGAACAACGAGCGCCAACGAAGCAGCGACGAAGAAGCTACGCATTCCAACCCCCTTGGTTCCACGGGCCCGATCTTCTTCCATGGGCGGACTTTCAGTACTTGTAGCTTACACCGACTGACACAACGTCGCGCGTAAAACTCGCATTAGGCACGTTCGACGTCGTCGCGATGTGTTGGTAGTCGAGTGTCAGGCCGAAGTTTTGCCAAACGCTGTACGTAAGTTCCGGACCAACCGTCCATGCATTATCAGCACGCGTGAGGCCTTTGTAATCGGTATGAATGTAGCCAGCCCGACCGGAAGCCGACCATTCCGGCGCAATTGCATAAGTTGCAACGCCGAGCACATCAGTGACAGTCGTGGAGTTCGCGGTCGTTGAGGTCGTTTGCGATGTGCCGATCGTCCTATCGCTACCGAGCTTAATGTCCAACTCTGGAAGCGGGCTATAATCGAGTTGCCCGCCGAAGGCGAGCCCGCGGTTCGTTCCCACGGCCGCGGACTGATACATCTCGGCCTGATACCCGGCGTATATCTCGCCCTGCATGAGCCCGACACGTCCGGTGCCTAGACCCAACGTAGCGCTATACCCGTCAGAGTTTTCGAAGCTGGAGTTGTAACTTCGTGAGTCGCCCGACCCCTGCACAAACCCATAAATATCGGGCGTTAACCACAGGCCTCCGCGCGTAGAACCCGTATACACCACGTTGTTCGGGGAACCGGTCGCGTTTGTCGAATCGTAAAGCTGGGACACGACCGACCCACCCAGATCGGCAAAAGCGGAGCCGACACCCGTACCGAACCGCTTTTCCGCAGACGCGACGCCGCTCAGCTGGTTATAGGTTTGAGGATTCGTCGTAGGCGCGAGGCCAACACCGGTTGTGTTCAGCGTCGTGACGCTGTGGTTAACGCCGAACGTGTCGAACAAATCGCGCTGACGCGTGTAGTCGCCTTGGCCGGTGAAGGTCCAATCGGGCAGCGGCGAATAGGTTTCGATGCCGCCCAATTGCGCCGTCAAAATGTTTTGGTTGCTCGCCTGGCTGTTCGTATAGATACGTCCATCGGCCATCCCATAAAGGTCGGTTTTGCTAATCCCGGTGTTTCGTTCGGCAAGCCCGCTCATCGTCAGGCGAAGGCCCTCGGCGCCCTTGCCATGAGAGACCTGAGCCGGGTTCGAATCATAGATTCCGCCAACGAAAGCACTGGGGAAAACCAGCCAATCGCCGAGGATCAGGGCGTGCTCCGACTGCTCCCGCAGTTGCTGCCGCAAGTCGATGTTCGTTCCGACGTCGATCGGCGGCGCACGCATTCCGGTAGGCTGCGCCGAAGGCCCTCCATATTGACCGATCTGTGCCTGTGCAGAGGATATGACGAGGGACGTCGTAACAAGCACCCCCATGGGCACCAGAGCAAGGCGGCGCACCAAAATACTAAAGATTTCCATTACTTCGGGCCCCCGAATGCTCTTCTTATACCGCAACAGAATACTACTCTATATCCAATCGCCTTGCCAAGCGACTTGCTGGTCTTAACGCCGATCTGTGATATAATAATATCGCCCCGTTACCGCTCTGAGAAGGATCGGAAACATCTAGCTAAATGTAGCGGCGCGGTACCTGGATGATGTCCCCTGGCAGGATGGGAATTGGCCAGTTGAGATCGTAGGAGTGCATGGCCGTTTCGCCGACATGCTGGATCAGGACGTGAGATTGATCAGCACGGTAAGTTTGACCGCCCGCGATTGCGATCGCGCTCATGACATTAAGGCCGCCGACGTAAGGATAGGCGCCCGGCTTATCGACCTCCCCCAGAATATAAAACGGCCGGAACTCGGTGACCTCGACGGTCACGTTCGGATCCTTGATGTGCGCCGCCTGGAGCGCGCCAACGAGTCGATCTTGCAGCTGCTTCGGCGTCATCCCGGCAACTGCAAGCGAGCCCACGACCGGCATCGCCAAATATCCGCTCGGATCGATTACGTAATCCCCGGTGAGCGTCGGCTCGTCATAAACGAGAACATGCACTTTCTCGCCCGGCTGTAACGGCGGCGCTACATTGGCGGCAGTCTTCAATGCGGCAATTTGCGCCTGGCTAGCCGGTTCGACGCTGCTGCCGCAAGCTGAAAGCAGCGTGCACAGGCCGAGGAGAGTTGCCGCAACCATAAGCCTGGGAAACCAAATTCTTATCATCTCGTCTCCGAATGCCTGCCGGACTCCAGCACTGCCCTGCGCTAACAAACGTGATCGCGAGGCCCGCCGTCAAGCGCGAAAGCGTCTGCGCGGCTTTATAACATTTACCAATTAAGCAACTATTCTGTCGAGCGTGGAAATAGTTAACGCGATTATTGCGATTTTAAGATGATTGCATTTTCGGCGCCGCATACGTTATATTTCGCACAATAACGGGGGAAATCCTCATCGGAACCGGATTGGCCGGGGCACCCGACTCATTGCGGTGCGATGGAGGCGTGCGTTTGGGTATCGGGATGCCGAGCCGGGAGGCCGCTTTTCGCTTTGGCTTCTCGCCATACGATGTCGTACTCGCTGTCGCGGCTCCCGTCGTTGCGCTTTACCTTCGGAATGCGCTCGCTCTCGGGCTCAATCAAATACCCGAAGCCATCACGTATTGTTCAATTGCTGCGGTCTTCTCGCTCGCGGTTTTCGCAGGGTTTGGCATCAACCGCAGTATCCCAGGATACTTCACGGTCCGCGACGTTATCAACCTCGCGAAGGCGGTGTTCGTCGGCGAGATACTGACCAGCGCAACACTTTTCTCCATCACTCGTCTTGACGGCATTCCACGCTCGGTGCCGGCGATCCATGCACTGACCCTCGGCGCCGGGCTCTTTACCGTTCGCTTGATCGCGCATATCGGAACGAGCCGCCGCTATCCCGGCGAACGCCAGCCAGCAATCGAAGAAGCGGCGATCCTGATCGGCGTGACGAAACTTTCCGCGCTTTATATGAAGCTGGTCGACGCGGTCGAGCATCGCCGCGAGCAGATCGTCGCGCTACTCGATGACAAGCCGCATTCGGTCGGCCGCACGGTGAACGGCGTCCGCGTCTTCGGCCGCTCGGCCGATCTCGAGCGCGTAATCGTCGACTTCGCGTTGCACGGGGTCCAAGTCGACCGCGTGGTCATCGCCGATCAAGACGTATTGTCTCCGGAAGCCTTTGCCGAGGTGCAGCGTGTCTGCATTGCGCGCGGCCTCGACCTCACCCTTATTCCCCAACTGCTCGGTGTCGATCGCAACGAGCCGCGCCGCAAAAGGGCAATAAAGCATCGTGTCGTACAAGCCGGGGGCGAACCAACGAAAACTTGGCTGCCGAGGTATTTCGCTTACAAACGCTTGGTCGATTTAGCGCTGGTCGTTCCCCTGATTGTTATTTTTTCTCCTCTGATGCTGCTGGTCGCCGTGGCCGTGCTGATCGACATCGGCATGCCGATCTATTTCTGGCAACAGCGGATCGGCCTCAACGGTCGCCCATTCCTGCTTTACAAGTTGCGCACGCTCAAAGAGCCGTTCGACTGGCAGGGGAACCGCCTCTCCGAAGACCAACGCCTCTCCAAGGCCGGCAAGATCATTCGCAAATGGCGGCTCGACGAGCTGCCGCAGTTGCTGAACGTGCTCGTCAGCGACATGTCGTTCATCGGGCCTCGGCCGCTGCTGCCGCAGGATCAGCCGCCTTCAGCGTCGTTGCGGCTCATGGTTCGGCCGGGCATTACCGGCTGGGCCCAGGTGAATGGCGGCGCGATCATCAGCCCGGAAGAAAAAGGCGCGCTCGACGAATGGTACGTGCGAAACGCGTCGTTATGGGTCGACATTAAGATCCTTTTCCTGACCTTCCGCTCGATCGTTGGCGGCGATCGCCGTCGCGAGCTCGCGCTCGATCGCGCCCAGCGTGCGCGCCGCAGCACGGCTCAACGGATTATCTTTCTCAATCGCTTCTTCTATCCGGATCAGTCGGCGACCAGCCAGATGGTCAGCGACCTTGCCTTCAACCTCGCACGCCATGGTTATGACGTTCACGTCTTCACCAGCCGCCAGCGCTACGGCGATCCGCGCGCGCAGCTGCCGCCGTTCGAACGCGTCGACGGCGTCACCATCCATCGCATAAAAACCACCCGGTTCGGCCGCGCGGCGTCCGTCGGCCGCGTGTTCGATTACTTGTCGTTTTACGCCGGGGTGCGGCGCGCTGTGCTTGCCTGGGCGCAGGCCGGCGATGTTCTTGTCGCCAAGACCGACCCGCCGCTCTTGAGCGTGCTCGGCCAGCGCCTCGCCCGCCGCCGCGGATTGACGCTCGTCAACTGGCTCCAGGATCTTTACCCCGAAGTTGCCGCCCGATTGCGCGTACCGCTGCTCAACGGCGCACTCGGCCGCAAGCTCGGCGACATGCGGGATGCGTCCCTCCGCTCGGCCGTCGCGAACGTCGCGATTGGCGAGCGAATGGCGACCGCTTTACGCATGCACGGTGTCGAGCCGGACCGTGTACACGTGGTTCCGAATTGGTGCGACGACGAACGCATTTTCCCGGTTTTGCACGAGGAGAACCCGCTCCGCCGCGCGTGGCAACTCGACGGGAAATTCGTCGTCGGCTATTCGGGCAATCTCGGCCGCGGTCACGAATTCGAAACCGTCCTTGCCGCGGCGGAACTGCTGCGCGATGAGCCGCGACTGGTCTTCCTCTTCATTGGCGGCGGCAAGCGCTTCGACGAGTTGCGCGACGCGGTGTGCGAACGCGGCCTCGAGGCACAATTCCGTTTCCTGCCCTATCAGGACCGCGAGACGCTGCGCTATTCGCTGGGCGCGGCCGACATGCACCTCGTGTCGCTGCGGCCCGAGCTCGAAGGCCTTATCGTTCCGAGCAAATTCTATGGCATCACCGCCGCCGGCCGCCCGGTGCTGGCGATCACCGCGATGGACGGCGAGATCGCGACGCTGGTGCGGGCGCATGATTGCGGCATTGTCGTCGAGCCGGGCCAGGGCGCTCTGCTAGCGGGTTTGCTGCGCGACATCATGAGGGACGGCGCGCGGCTCGAGGCCATGGGCCGCCGCGCCCGGGCCATGCTGGAAGAGAGGTTTACCCGCAACCAGGCTTTCGAGCGGTGGCGGGATATTATTAAGGGTATCACCGAGGGGTTGCCGCAGGGAGCTCCGGCAGAGGCCATAACACCGAGCGCCGAGGGGGTTCGGGTCACGACTGTTTCATAAACCTCGTTTATCTATGCGTTTCCAAATGGTATCAATTCCCCGCCCCCGGAGCAGCAATGCCGTCTGACCTTACGAACATCACCTCATCGCCCGCCCTGGCGATCGCCGGCGTGGCGCTTGATCTTTGTGCCGGCGAACGGTGGTATGCCGTCCATAGCCAGCCCTTCGCCGAGCTTCGCGCTTCCCTGCAGCTTCAGAACCAGGGCTTCCGGACGTTCATGCCGCAACGGCGTAAGACGGTCCGCCACGCCCGGCAGATCAAGACCGTCATGGCGCCGCTCTTTCCACGCTATTTTTTCGTCGTGCTGGATCTCACGCGCGATCAATGGCGTAGCGTCAATGGCACCTTCGGCGTCTCGCGCCTTGTGATGGGCGGCGAACAGCCTCACCCGGTGCCGCGCGGCGTCGTCGAGGCGCTCATCGCTTCGACGGATGCGGATGGCTTCCTAAATCTCACCGAAAATCTAAAGCCCGGCAGTCCTGTGCGTTTGATGACCGGTCCCTTCGCCGAGCAGCTCGCGATCCTCGAGGAACTCGACGACGTCGGCCGAGTCCGCGTCTTACTTGATATCCTCGGCCGCAAGGTCCGAATCAATACTCTGGCAAACAACCTCCTGCCGATCGCGTAACCGGCAACAAAAGAGCGCGGCTAAGATTCGCCGACTGACGGGTCTTCTATGGATTCGAAGTAAGATCGTAGACGCAACCTTCACACCGCGAGCGCCAGTATGTTTCGAGTATCGTTTTGTTTTCCTAGTGCTGGGATTTTTAGATGATCAACCGCAAATTCATTCGGCAGGTGGGTTTTTCAAAATGGATATTTCGCTATAGCTTGCTTCAATTTCGCAAGCGCGTTTTGCGGCGCGATGGGTGCATGAAACTGCCGACCGGAAGTAAGTTCATCGTGCCCCGCCACAGCCCTAACGCAAGCGAAGTCTTCGTTACGAATGCCAATATGGACTGGGGCTCAGAGGCACTATTTGCACGTTTCTCCCAACCAAAGCGAGATTTCCTCGATATTGGGGCCCATGTCGGGTATTACTCTGCATATCTTTCGCCACTCGTTAGGTGTTGTTACGCTTTCGAGCCCGACCCGCGAAATTTAGCGGCTCTTCGCGCCAACGCAGCGCTCGCTGGCAACATCAAGATAATCGAACAAGCTGTGTCGTCTAAGAGCCGTTCCGGAAAGTTGTTGAGTCGGAGGAATCGGATGTGATTCATTGTCGGGCACCGGAAATCGAGGAGGGTGCTCGATGTGGAAGCCCGAACATCGCCGCGCCGCAGACCGG
>Ga0070737_10002531_pt1 | contig 21784 bp, 19 predicted proteins | sample Coa_R1_10_FD_66438 | JGI IMG/M metagenome (GOLD analysis project Ga0070737, IMG submission 66438) | Surface soil microbial communities from Centralia Pennsylvania, which are recovering from an underground coalmine fire - Coalmine... | ecosystem: Environmental > Terrestrial > Soil > Unclassified...
TCGCGCTATTTCATCGCCCGGGTGGTCCGCTACCTGGCGGGGGAGGCGGGCATCCGGCAGTTCCTCGACATCGGCACCGGGCTGCCCACCCAGGACAACACCCACGAGGTCGCCCAGCGGGTGGCGCCGGACGCGAAGGTCGTCTACGTGGACAACGACCCGCTGGTGCTGGCGCATGCCCGGGCGCTGCTGACCGGCAACGCCGCGGGCAGCACCGATTACATCGACGCCGACCTGAGCGACCCGGAGGCGCTGCTGCGCGCCGCCGGGAAGAAGCTGGATTTCAGCCGCCCGGTCGCGATCTTGCTGATGGGCGTCATGGCGCACATCGGCAACCCGGACGAAGACGATGACCGTGTCGCCCAGTCGATCGTGGGGACCCTGAAGGCCGCCCTGCCGTCTGGCGGGTACCTGGCGGTCTACGACTCATCGGACGCGGACCCGGCGCTGAACGAGGCGCTGCGCGCGTACAACGAGAGCGGCGCCGCCCCCTACCGGGTGCGCAGGCCCGATCAGATCGCGCGGTATTTCGACGGCCTGGAGCTGGTCGAGCCCGGCGTGGTGCCGATCCAGCAGTGGCGCCCCGACCACAGCCCGTTCGGGCCGCCCAGGAACCTGAGCAACAACCTGGGCGGGGTCGGGAGAAAGGCGTGATGCCGCCACAGGGCTGCCGTCACGGGGCGGGAGACATTGCGGGCCCGCCTGACACCGGGGACGGGCGGGCCGAGCCGGCCGCCGGCTACGAGGCGGGGCCGACCGCGATGCGGATGCTGCTGGGGGCGCGGCTGCGCAAGCTGCGCGAGGCCGCCGGAGTCAGCCGGGAGGACGCCGCGCGGGCGATCCGCGGGTCGGAGTCGAAGATGAGCCGGCTGGAACTGGGCCGGATCAGTTTCAAGCTGCGGGACGTCAGCGACCTGCTCGGCCTGTACCGGGCGGGCGAGGATGAGCGCGGGACGCTGCTGACCATGGCCAGGGAAGCCAACGCGCCCGGCTGGTGGCAGGCCTACGGCGACGCGGTGCCCGCCTGGTTCGCCCCGTATCTCGGGCTTGAGCAGGCCGCGGAGATCATCCGCAGCTATGAGGTGCAGTTCGTCCCCGGCCTGCTGCAAACGCCTGGCTATGCCCGCGCCGTGCTGGAGATCGGCGCCGGCGATAACCCGGCGCTTGATGTCGCCCAGCAGGTCAGCGTGCGGATCCGCCGGCAGCGGGTCCTGCACCGGCCGAATCCGCTGCGGCTGTGGGCCGTGATCGACGAAGCGGCGCTGCGCCGCCCGATCGGCGGCGCCGCCGTGGCGCGCGCCCAGCTGGAGCACCTCATCGAGATGACCCGGCTCAGCCACGTCAACGTCCAGATCGCGCCGCTGCGCGCCGGCAGCCGCGCCGTCGCCGACGGCCCGGTCACCATGCTGCGCTTCCCCGCGGCCGAGCTGCCCGACATGGTCTACCTCGAACAGCACACCACGGCCGCGTACCTGAGCAAGCCCGCCGAACGGCTGTACTACTGGAACGTCATGAACCGGCTGGCCACCGAGGCGCTCCCGCCAGCCGACACCGAGGCCATGCTCCGCCAGATCCTGCGCGAGCTCTGACCCGGCGGTACCGGTCAACTCAGGTCCCGTCCTCGGCCTTACGCCTGGATGTCCGGCACCCCTGAACCGGCGCCGGCCGGCCCCGAAACGGGACCCGGCCGGGTTGGCCGGGCCCGAAACGGGACCCGGCCGGCCCTGAAACGGGACCCGGCCGGGTCGGCCGGGCCGGCATCCGGGGCCTGGGCGGCTTCGGATGCCCGATTTACACTAATTGCCGGAATATCGCCTTGAGAGTTGAGGGCCGCCGTCCATGATCCGGTAAATTTTTTGCACCTATTCCGGTTTTTTCTTACATGGTGAAGCATTTTCCGGTTCGTGCGGCCGGCTACGGCCGCACCGTCCGATCCCGGGGGAGTGCGGCCGTGACGGAAGCGGCTTCCGTGGCACCCGGGGACCGTGATCGAGGCACGAGGTCTCCCGGCGACGGGAAGCCCGCCATCCCCGCCTAACGCCTGCCGCAACGACGCCTGCCGCCACAGGAGACATCCGGCGGCATGCCGCACGCTCACGCTGGTCCGGTATGCCCTGCCCGGCGGGGAACATCCCCCGGCCCTCGACGATCAGGCCGTCGCGGAAGGTCAGCGCCTCGGCCCGCAGCTCACCCGCCTCGTTGCGGAACAAGATGACCAGTGTGTCGGTGCCCTCGAAGACGCCGAGCACCTCAAAACGCAGGTCCGGATGGGCTGCGAGCCCGGCCGACCAGTACTCCCGCAGTCCGGCCAGGCCGCGGACGGTCCCGTCCGACCCCGGCAGGACCCGCGCCGCGAGCGGAGACCGGAACGCCACGTCCGGCGCGTAATGGGCCAGGATCGACCCAAGGTCGTGGGAGTTCCACTCGTCGGCCCACGTCCGCGCGAAGGCCGCCGCGTCGGGCATGCCCCGCGTCATGTGGAACACTGTAGCGGCTGCGTCCGCCGCGCCTAACCGAATTAAGAGCCGGGCCGTCCGCCGCCGTCCGGGTGACGGGCGGGGAAGCAGCTCCCGAGGTAGGGTGCCGGGTATGCGGAACGTTGAGCCCGAGGTGTTCCTGGTCGCGCGGCCCGAGGTCGACTACGACGCACTCGCCGCCTACCTGCGCGAGGTCGGCGGGGAGCGCTGGCTGGAGCGGCTGGACCGCGACCAGCTGGACAACGACGCGCAGAACCTCGCCGAGTTCGCCGGCAAGATGTGCTACCGCTCCTGGGAGCCGGGCCTGAACCCAAACGTCCGCCGTGTCCGCGACGACCAGGTCAAGTACCTGGAGAACATCCTGCGCAGCGGCCACGGGTCGGTACTTGAGCACGTCAGCTTCACGTTCGTATTGCACAACGTGAGCAGGGTATTCACCCATGAGATCATCAGGCACCGCCCGGGAACGGCTATCTCGCAGGAGTCGCTGCGGTTCGTCCGGCTCGGCGAATTGCCTTTCTGGTTCCCCGGGTGGGCGCGGGAAGACCCCGAGCTCATGAAACGCGCCACGGCGCTGCTCGCCGAAATGGAAGCCTTCCAGCAATGGATGGCAGATCATTTCCGGCTGGATGACGACGGCGTGCCGATGCACGAGAAGAAGCACAAGACCTCGTTCATGCGCCGTTTCGCGCCGGACGGCGTTGCCACCGGCCTTGTCTGGACTGCGAACATCAGGGCGCTGCGGCACACGATCGAGGCGCGCACCGACCCGGGGGCCGAGGAGGAGATCCGCCTCGTGTTCGGCAAGATCGGCGAGATCATGCGGGCCGAGGCGCCCGCGCTGTTCGGCGATTACCAGGTGACTGACGGCGCGTGGGTGCCCGGCTGGCGCAAGGTTTAGAAGCTCCGGTGATCCCGGGCGGGCTGCCGGCGCCCGCGCGCGTTACGGGTTTTCCCCCGGCAGGTCGTAGCGGAGGAGTTCCGGGCGCGCCCCGGACATCCGCAGCGCCTCGGCGGTCCTGGCGATCATGGCGTCCGGGCCGCTGATGTAGACGTCCCTGCCCACCCAGTCGGCCCGCGCCGCGAGGCTGGAGATCGTGCCGTGCTCCGCGCCCTCGGCCATCTCGTCCGATGTCACCGCGATGACGTCCAGCGAGGGGTAGTCCAGTTCCATCCGGCGCAGCGCGCCTAGGTCATAGAGTTCGGACTGGGTGCGCGCGCCGTGGTAGAGCACGATTTCCCGTCCCTGCCCGCCGGGCCCCGCCGAGCGGACGATCGCCTCGGTGATCGCCTTCAGCGGGGCGAGCCCGGTCCCGCCGGCCAGGCAGAGCACGGGCCGGCGGCCCTGCGTGTCGGCGGTCATCCGCCCCCCGGGCGGGCCGAGGAGCAGCGTGTCACCGGGCCCGAGGTGGTGTACCAGCGTGTTGCTGACGAGGCCGCCGGCGACCGCGCGGACATGCAGCGTCAGCGACCCGTCGTCGCGGGGGGCGTTGGCGATCGAGTAGCGCCGCCACAGCCGGGGCCAGCGCGGCGTCTGCACCCACAGGTGCTGGCCGGGCAGGTAGCCGAACGGCTCGGACGGCTGGACCGTGAGCACCGCGACCTGCGGGGTGCGCAGCTCATGGCTGGTGACCTCGGCGGTCCACCACGCGGGGGCGTGCGCCGCGTCCTCGGCGGCCGCGGTGACCATGACCTCGATCGCGTGGTCGATCGCGGCCTCCCACTCGTCCTTGGCGTCGGCGCTCCAGCCGGACGGCGCGAACTTGTCCACCATCGCGTGCAGCGACGTCCGGAACGCGGTGTAGTGTTCCGGACGCACCCCGAACTTGCGGTGCGCGCGCCCGAGTTCGGCGAGATAACGGTCGAGTTCGCCGTCGCCCCTGGTCGTGACTATCCGGCGCAACGCCCGGTACAGACGCTGTCGCTGAGCGTCCATCGCCGCCGGGAACATGGCGCTGATCTCGGGTTCGGCGGCAAAGAGATGGCCATAGAAATACGTCATCGCCGCTTCGCAAACGCGTTCGTTCAGGAAGAATGGCGATGCGGCCGGGCCGGGCCCCGTGGAACCGTCGGACGGTTGCGGCGTCACAGCGCACAGTGTCGCACCCTGGGCAAAGCGCTACAAGGACATTCGGCTTTGCCGGACAGATATAGCGTGATTGGCGAGGAGGACCGATGGGGGACCGCCCGATCATCGGCGTCACCGGCGAACTCGACGCGGCCCGCTGGGGGGACTGGCTCCGGGAGGCCGTGGTCTCGCCCGTCAGCTACACCCGGGCCGTGGAGCGGGCCGGGGGAGTGCCCGTGGTGCTGCCGCCAGTGCCGCCCGACGCGGCGCGCTCTCTGGTCGCCGGGCTGAACGGCCTGGTCTTCACCGGGGGCAGGGACGTCGACCCGGCACTGTATGACCAGCAGCCGCTGGCGGAGACGGACCCGCCCGAGCACCGCAGGGACCGGTTCGAACTGGTGCTGATGCGTGCCGCGATCGAGGCCGGGCTGCCGTTCCTCGCGGTCGGACGCGGCCTGCACGTGCTGACGGTGGCGCGCGGCGGCTCGCTGACCCAGCACCTGCCCGCGCACCGGCGCGACCGGGCGCGGTACCTGCCGCACGAGGTGTACCTGGCCGGCGACAGCCTGCTCGGCCGGCTGCTCGGCACCCGGGTCCAGGTGCCCGCCGCCCACCACCAGGCGCCGGACCGCCCCGGCGAGGGCCTGGTCGTGGCCGGGTGGGCGCCGGACGAGGTGATCGAGGCCCTGGAGGTGACGGGCCACCGGTTCGGCGTCGGCGTGCACTGGCATCCCGAGGAAGGCGACGACCCGCGCCTGATGACCGCCCTGGTGGAGGCGGCAAGCCAGCCGCGCCTGGCGGCCGCCAGCCAGGCCGAGCCGAGCCAGGCCGAGCCGCGGCATAAGAGGGGGGCCAAGCCGAAGGCGGCCGCCCGCGGCCGCTAGAGCGGGAGGTTGTAGCCGCCGAACCAGTTGGCGCGCAGCCAGTTGATCGCCGCCGTCCACGCCCCCGTGACCTCGAGGACGCCAACGATCACCAGCATGGCCCCCCCGATCCGGCTGACAAGCCGGGCGTTGCGCCGGAAGAAGCCGAGCACGTTCACCACGCGCTGGAAGGCCGCCGCCACGATCAGGAACGGGACGCCGAGGCCGAGCCCGTAGACGAACGCGAGGAACGCGCCGCGCGCGGCAGTGCCCGACGACGCGGAAAGCGCGAGCACGGCGGTCAGCGTCGGGCCGATGCACGGCGACCAGCCGATGCCGAACATCGCGCCGAGCAGCGGCGCGCCGGCCAGCCCGGCCCGGGGCCGGGCGGACGGGCGGAAGACCCGGCCGGCGAAGGAGAACCGGTCGAACGCGCCCGCGAACATCAGCCCGAGCAGGATCGTGATCCCGCCGAGGACCCGGGTGAGCGCCGTATCGTGCGCGCTGAACAGCTGGCCGAGCCCTCCGATGGCAAGGCCGTAGCAGGCGAAGACGAGCGAGAACCCGAAGACGAACAGCGCCGCCCCGGCCACGGCCCGGCCCTTGGCGGGCGCGGCCGTCCCGGCAGCCGCCGCCCGGGTCCGGGTGGTGACCGCGCCGCCGTCGCCGCCCGCGGCCCCGGCCGCCGCCAGCAGCCCGGTCCCCGCCCCCGCCGCGGCGGCGTCCCCGGCGGCCGCGCCCGCGCCCGTCCTGCCCGCTCCCGCGCCGGACATCCCGGTGATGTAGGACAGGTACCCGGGGACGAGCGGCAGGCAGCACGGCGACAGGAACGTCACGGCGCCCGCCGCGGCGGCGACCGGTATCGCCAGGACCAGCGGACCGGAGGAGACCAGGCTCTCGACGCTCACGGGGCGGCGCCGGCCTTCGGTTCGGTCAGCGTTGACATGCAACCAAGTATGACCGACAACCCGTGGTGCCCGCCGTGGCCCCGCCCGCTAGCCGATATCGTTACCGGTGTGAATCAGGTCGCCGTCAAGTCCCCAGGAACCCGGCTCGTCACGGCCGGCGCCATCGCCTTCCTCGCCGTCGTCGCGAGCTGGGTGGTCTACGCAGTGATCAGCGGCAAGAACGGGGCACTCGACGAGGTGGACCTGACGGTGTACCGGGACGGCGGCCTGATCGTCCGGCACGTCCGCCCGTACTTCGACCCGCACGCGGCCGATCCGCTGTACGACTGGGGCGGCTACAGCTCGCTGGCACTGAAGTTCACCTACACGCCGTTCGCCGCGGTCGCGTTCGCGCTGATCTCGTTCCTCCCGTGGACGCCGCTGTGGGTGGCCTCGGTCGTGGTGAACATCGCGGCGCTGGTGGCGGCCCTGTGGTTCACCTTCGGCGGCCTCGGCTACGCCAGCCGCCGGGTGCGGCTCGGCGCGACGCTGGTCGCCGCCGCCGTCACCTTCTGGCTACAGCCGGTGGTGCGGACCATCTACCTGGGCCAGGTCAACCTCATCTTGATGGCGGCGATCATGTGGGACCTGTGCCAGCCTGATAACAGCAAGGGGCGGGTCCGCTGGTGGAAGGGCCTGGCGACCGGCGTGGCCGCCGGGATCAAGCTCACCCCGCTGATCTTCGTCCCGTACCTGCTGCTCACGCGGAAGTTCCGCCAGGCGGCGGCGACCGTGGCCGGCTTCCTCGCGACCATAGGCGTCGGTTTCGTGATCTTGCCGAACGACTCGTCCAAGTGGTGGCTGCACGGGCTGATCATGTCCGACGGCAGCCGGACCGGCTTCATCGGCTGGGCCGGGAACCAGTCGCTGCGCGCGATCGTCACCAGGTTCAGCGGGAGCGTCGCGGCGGGCCAGGCCCCGTGGATCGCGGTCTCCGCGGTCGCGCTCGTACTCGGCATGGCGGCCGCCGTCCTGCTCGACCGGGCCGGCTACCCGGTGCCCGCCCTCCTGGCGACCGCGCTGACCGGGCTGCTCATCTCGCCGATCAGCTGGGACCACCACTGGGTCTGGGTCGCGCCCGCCGTCGCGGTGACCGGGCACTACGCGATCCGCGCCTGGCGGGCCGCGCGCGACGGCGCCGGCAGGCGGCGCGCCCGCTGGCTCGCCGCGCTCGCCGCGATCATGATCTTCATCTACGCGGCATGGCCGGACGCGCTGTGGGAGCACGAGCGTAACCTCGGCAAGTTCTCGCTCGGCTTCCTCTGGGCGCAGAAGAACACCAACCCGATCCTGTTCAGCAAGTACGGCGACCAGCCGTGGTTCGTCGAGTACCACTGGCACGGCTTCCAGCTGCTGTGGGGCAACGCCTACATCCTCGGCGGCCTGTTCCTGCTCGCGGTCCTGCTCGGCCTCGCGCTCAGCCTCCGCGGGGCAGGCCACGTGCCCGCCTCCGAACCGTCGTCCGTGCGCACCTCGGTCCCGGCGTCCTAGCCGGCCGGCCACGCCGCGCCCCAACGTCACTTCGCTCACTTTTCGTACCGACATTCCGGGCATTCCGGACGCCAAAGTGGTCGTAAGGTGTGCGAAGCAGAAAATAAGTGAAATCAGTCATCCGGCGTGACGAGATATGTCACGTCCCGCCGGGCCCCGGCCGGCCCGGGCCGGGCCGGCCGGAAAGCTCCCCGGTTTTCCCCGCGAGGGGTGTCGCCCTGAAGGTTACTGGCGAGTAGCATAGGGCTGGCAGGCGTGACCGATGAAGGAGCAGCCGATGCGCGCACGCGATGTGGTCTTCGTCGACGGCGTCCGGACGCCGTTCGGCAAGTCCGGCCCGGCAGGCATCTACGCCGGGACCAGGGCGGACGACATGGTGGTCCGGGTGATCAGGGAACTGCTGCGGCGGAACCCGAACCTGCCGCCGGAGCGCGTCGGCGAGGTCGCGATCGCCGCCACCACGCAGATCGGCGACCAGGGGCTGACGATCGGGCGCAGCGCCGCGATCCTCGCGGGCCTGCCGGCGACCGTGCCCGGCTTGGCGATCGACCGGATGTGCGCGGGCGCGATGACCGCGGTCACCACGGTGGCCGGCGAGGTCGCGCTCGGCGCCGCCGACGTCGCGATCGCTGGCGGCGTCGAGCACATGGGCCGCCACCCGATGGGGGAGGGCGTCGACCCCAACCCCCGGTTCATCTCCGAGCGCATCGTCGACACCTCCGCGCTGTCCATGGGCGCGACGGCGGAGAACCTGCACGACCGGTTCCCGGCGATCACCAGGGAGCGCGCCGACGCCTACGCCGCGGCCAGCCAGCGCAAGCTCGCGCAGGCCTACGCCGACGGCAAGATCCAGCCCGACCTGGTGCCGGTGGCCGTCAGGACCGCCGAACTCGGCTGGGGCCTGGCCACCAGGGACGAGCCGCCGCGCCCGGACACGACGGCGGAGGTCCTGAAGAACCTGAAGACGCCGTTCCGTCCGCACGGGCGGGTGACCGCCGGCAACTCCTCCGGCATCAACGACGGCGCGACCGGCTGCGTCATCGCCGCCGAAGAGGTCGCCGCCGAGCTGGGCCTGCCCGCGAAGATGCGCCTGGTCGACTTCTCCTTCGCGGGCGTCGAGCCCGAGGTGATGGGCATCGGCCCCATTCCCGCGACCGAGAAACTGCTCGCCCGCAACGACCTCACCATGGACGACATCGGCCTTATCGAGATCAACGAGGCGTTCGCGGTGCAGGTGCTCGCGTTCCTCGACCACTTCAAGATCGCCGACGACGACCCGCGGGTGAACCCGTGGGGCGGCGCGATCGCCGTCGGGCACCCGCTCGCCTCCTCCGGTGTCCGGCTGATGATCCAGCTAGCGCGGCAGTTCGCCGAGCACCCCGAGGCGCGTTACGGGCTGACGACGATGTGCGTGGGCCTGGGCATGGGCGGCACGGTGCTCTGGGAGAGGGTGCTCTGAATGACAGATATCCCGAACGCAGGCGGCGCTTCGCGGACAGGGCCGGGTTCCCCGCCCGCCGGGCGGGGCCCGGCAGGCGGGGGGCTCGGGGAGGTCGTTCCCCCGGACTGGCAGATCCCGGACGAGGTGGTGACCCGCGCCATCGTGCGTGACGTCGACCTGGGCCCCGGCGCGGGCACGATGGCGCTGATCACGCTGGACAACGGGCACGACCACACCAAGCCGAACACGTTCGGCGTCCGCGGCCTGCTGTCGCTGAACGAGGCTCTCGACGCGGTCGCGCCGCGGGCCGGGCGCGGTGAGATCGCCGCCGTCGGCGTGACCGGCAAGCCGTTCATCCTCGGCGCCGGCGCCGACCTGGACGGGGCGGCGCTCGTCGGCACCAGGGAGAGGGCGCTGGGAATCGGGCGGCTGGGGCACGCGGTGTTCCGGCGGCTGGGTGAGCTGGGCGTGCCGTCGTTCGGGTTCATCAACGGCGTGGCGCTCGGCGGCGGCCTCGAGGTCGCGCTGCACTGCACCTACCGGACGGTCTCCTCCGGCGCGGCGATGATCGCGCTGCCCGAGTGCTTCCTCGGGCTGGTGCCCGGCTGGGGCGGCACCTACCTGCTGCCGCGGCTGATCGGGCCTGCCCAGGCGCTGAAAGTGATCATCGAGAACCCGCTGTCGCAGAACAAGATGCTGCGCGGCCCCGAGGCGTTCTCGCTCGGGATCGCGGACGCGATGTTCTCCCCGGCCGATTTCCTCGAGGAGTCGCTGCGCTGGGCGGCCGGGGTGCTGTCCGGGGCCGTGACGGTGCCGCGGCCCGCGCTGGCCCCGCAGCGGGAATGGGACGCCGCGGTGGCGGCCGCCCGGCTCTTCGCCGACGGCAAGACCCGCGGCGCGGCGCCCGCGCCGTACCGGGCGCTGGAGCTCGTGGCCGCGGCTCGGACGCGGAGCCGCGACGAGGGGTTCGCGGCCGAGGACGAGGCCCTCGCGGACCTGCTGCTCAGCGACGAACTGCGCGCCGGGCTGTACGCGTTCGACCTGGTTAACAAGCGGGCCAAGCGGCCCGCCGGGGCGCCGGACCGCTCCCTGGCCCGGCCGGTGACCAAGGTGGGCATCGTCGGCGCGGGCCTGATGGCGGCGCAGATCGCGCTGCTGTTCGCGCGGCGGATGCAGGTCCCCGTGGTGATGACCGACCTGGACCAGGCGCGGGTGGACTCCGGGGTGGCGTACGTGCACGCGGAGATCGACAAGCTGCTGGCGCGCGGGCGGCTGTCGGCGGACGCGGCGAACCGGCAGAAGGCCCTGGTCACCGGTTCGGTGTCGAAAGACGGGTTCGCGGACGCGGATTTCGTCATCGAGGCGGTCTACGAGGAGCTGGCCGTCAAGCGGCAGGTGTTCGCCGAAGCCGAGGCCGTCGTCCGGCCGGAGGCCGTGCTCGCCACGAACACCTCGTCGCTGTCGGTCACCGCGATGGCCGACGCTCTCGCGCACCCGTCGCGGGTGGTGGGATTCCACTTCTTCAACCCCGTCGCGGTGCTGCCGCTGATCGAGGTCTCCCGGGGGGCACGGACCGATGACGCGACCGTCGCGACCGCCCTCGCCGTCGGGCGGGCGCTGAAGAAGAACTGCGTGATCGTCGCCGACCGGCCGGCGTTCGTGGTGAACCGGCTGCTCACCCGGTTCCTCGGCGAGATCACCCGGGCGGTGGACGAGGGCACCCCGCTGCAGGTCGCCGAACACGCCGCCGACCCCCTCGGCCTGCCCATGACACCGTTCCTGCTCCTTCAGCTGGTCGGCCCGGCGGTCGCGCTGCACGTCGCGCAGACCCTGGCCGCGGCGTTCCCGGACCGGTTCACCGTCTCGCCGAAGCTGCGCGCGCTCGTGGAGGCGGGCAAGACCTCGCTCTACCGGCCGGACCTCACCCTCGACCCGGACGCCGCGGCGCTGCTGGCCGGCGGGGACCACCCGTCCACCGGGCCGGAGGTGCTGGCACGGTCGCTGGAGGGCCTGGCACAGGAAATCCGGATCATGCTCGATGAGGGCGTCGTCGCCGCGCCGGAGGACATCGACCTGTGCATGATCCTGGGCGCGGGCTGGCCGTTCCACCTCGGCGGCATCACGCCGTACCTGGACCGCACGGGCATCGCGGCGAAAGTGACCGGGTCCCCCTTCCGGGCTGGGAGCAGCTAGGATGTGAGCCGGCGAATGACGCCTACGCGATTCAGCGGCAAGGGGTTGGCCTGCGGTGACGGACGAGTGGCTGCGATCGGCGGCTCGCCCGGTCAGGCTTGCCCGTATCGACACCACAGTGCCCAATGTGGCGAGAGTATGGAACTACCTGGTCGGCGGCCGGGATAACTTCGAGGCCGACCGCCAGGCCGCGCGGCAGCTGGTGGACGCCGCGCCGGTGATGGCGGACATCGGGCACGCGTCGCGGGCTTTCCTGCGCCGCCTGGTCAGGTACCTGGCCGCCGAGGCCGGCATCCGGCAGTTCCTGGACATCGGCACCGGCATACCGACCGCGGGCAACACGCACGAGGTCGCGCAGTCGGTCGCCCCGGAGTGCCGGACCGTCTACGTGGACAACGACCCGGTGGTGCTCGCGCACGCCCGCGCGCTGCTGCGCTCGGCGCCGGAAGGCGTCACCAGCTATATCGACGCGGACGCCCGCGATCCCGGCAAGATCATCGCGGCGGCCCAGGATACCCTCGACCTCGGGCAGCCGGTCGCGATCGTGATGATCGGCATCCTGAACTACATCGAGGGCACCCGCGAGGTCGGCTCGATCCTGGACACGCTGCTGGAGGCGGTGCCGCCGGGCAGCTACCTCGCGCTCATGCAGCCGGCCGCGGACGAGAGCCTGCTGGCGGCCCAGCGGCGATGGAACCAGGTCTCCCCGGTACCGATGTGGCTGCGGACCAGGGAGGAGGTCGCCGGCTGGCTCGATGGCCTGGAACTCGTCGAACCCGGTATCGTTGACGTGGACAAATGGCGCCCGGCCGACGGTGACCCGGTGTATCCCGACGGGATGCCGCTGCATGGCGCGGTGGCACGCAAGCCGTAACCGGGGGGAGAGATGTTCTGGTGGGAGCTGACTGGCGGCAGGACGCCACGCGCCGGGCGAAGGCGGCGCTCATCGATACCAGCGTGCCGAGCCTGGCCCGGGTCGGTGACTACCTGTACGGCGGGCCGAACAACTTCGAGGCGGACCGCCGGACCGCACGGGCCCTGGTCGCGGCGGCGCCCGCCGTCGGCGCGATCGCGGCCGCGGCGCGCGCCTTCCGCCAGCGCGTGGTGCGCTACCTGGCCGCCGAGGCCGGCATCCGGCAGTTCCTCGACATCGGCGCCAGCCTGGTCGTAGCGGGCAACACCCACGAGGTCGCGCAGTCGGTCGCCCCGGAGTGCCGGATCGTCTACGTGGACAGCGACCCGATGGTGCTGGCGCACGCCCGCGCGCTGATGAAGCCCGCCCCCGGCGGCGCCATCGACTGCGTCGACGCGGACGTGCGCGACCCGGCCGCGATCGTGGCGGACGCGCGGGCGACGCTGGACTTCGCCCGGCCGGTCGCGATCATGCTCCTGTACACGCTGGCCCGTATCGAGGACACCGCGGCCGCGGCCGGGGTCGTGTCGGCGCTGACGGCGGCGGTGCCGTCCGGCAGCCACGTCGCGATCTACCACGTGGCGAGCGACCTGGACCCGGCCATGCCGGCGGCGGCACGGCAGTGGAACCAGCTGTCCGGCCAGCCGGTCACGCTCCGCTCCCGCTCCGAGGTGGCCAGCCTGGTGACGGGCCTCGACCTGGTCCCGCCCGGTCTCGTCCCGGTCACCGAATGGCGCCCTGCCCCCGGCGATCCGCACTTCGAAGACGTAGTCCCGGTGCACGGCGTCGTAGCGAGAAAGCGCTGATTCACGGCCTCCGCCCCGCCGGCCCGCGCGGCCTGCCGGGCGGCACCCGAGCGGCTCAGGCGGCCGCGGACAGGCCCGAGGGCCGGACGCCAGCCGGCTCCCGGGCACGCCGCGGGCCCTGATGACCCGCGGCGACGGGCATCGACCGATATGCTCACCCTGGCCATGAGGACGCTGGCGCCCCTCCCGGGCAACGCCGGCACCGGGCCGGGGCCCGTCACAGCGCCGTGCCCGGCCGCTCTGCCGTTAGCACTGTCGGACCGTCAGCGACGCAGGAAGGCACCCCGATGACCCCGCAGCCGCCGCGCACCGTGGACCTGTTCGTGAACGGACGCTGGCAGCCCCCGCGTGCGGGCCGGTACGAGCCGGCCACCAGCCCGGTGACCGGTGAGCTGATCGGTCAGGTGGCCCAGGGCGACCGCGCCGATGCGGGTGCGGCGGTCCAGGCCGCCGCCGGCGCGCTCGGCAGGTGGGCGGGCGCCACGGCCTTCGAGCGGGCGCGCGCCCTGCACCGGGTCGCCGATGCCTGCCAGCGGCGGCGGGACGAGCTGGCCCGGGCGCTCACCCTCGATCAGGGCAAGCCGCTGCACGCCGAGGCCTACCCGGAAGTCGACGACCTGATCGGCTACTGGCGCGACGCGGCCGAGGACGTGCTGCGCCTGGACGGCGCGGTCCCGCCCAGCCGGCTGCCCGGGGCCCGGGTCTTCATCGAGCGCCGCCCGCTGGGCGTGGTGGCGGTCATCACCCCGTGGAACTGGCCGTACACGATGCCGGCGCAGGTCATCGCGCCGGCGCTGGCAGCGGGCAACACGGTGGTGTGGGTTCCCGCGCCGAGTACGTCGGTGTGCAGCGCGGTACTCGCGGACGCCATCGCCGACGCGGGCCTGCCGCCGGGGGCGGTCGCCTTCCTGCCCGGCCCAGGCCCGGTCGTCGGCGACGAGATCGCCGGCCATCCGGGGGTCGCCGCCGTCGCGTTCGTCGGGTCCACCCAGACCGGCCTGTCGGTGGCCCGGCGGGCTGCGGGCAAGACCCAGCTGCTGGAGATGGGCAATAACGGCCCACTGGTGGTCATGGACGACGCCGACCTGGACCGGGCGGTCGCCGGGACGCTCGTCGGGGCCTACCTGTGCTCCGGGCAAAGCTGCACGGCCGCCGAACGGGTCCTGGTCCACGAGCGGGTCCACGATGCGTTCGTGGAAGCGCTGGCCGCCGCGGTCGCCAAGGAGGTCGTGCTGGGCGACCCGTTCGACCCGCAGACCACGATGGGACCGCTGAACAACGCCGACGTCGCCGCCAAGACCGCCCGCCACGTGGCCGACGCGCTCGCGAGGGGCGCGGGCCTCATCGCCGGCGGCGGCCCGGAGCCCGGGCGGCCCACGGCCTTGTACTGGCGGCCAACCGTGCTCGACAACGTCCCCAGGGACGCGGTCGTGGCCCGCGAGGAGACCTTCGGTCCGGTCGCGCCGGTCATCGCGATCGCCTCGCTGGAGGACGCGATCACGCTGACCGATGACCTGCCCTACGGGCTGATGGCGTCCATCTACACCGCGGACGCGGGCACCGGCCTGCGGTACGCCGACGCCGTCCGGGCGGCGTGGGTGAACATCAACGAGTCCTCGAACTACTGGGAGACCCACCTGCCGTTCGGCGGCGGCGGGGGCAGCGCCAGCGGCGTCGGCCGGGTCGGCGGGCGGTACGCCATGGAGGCCCTGTCCCAGGTCCGGACGGTCGTGCTGTCCGGCCTGGCCTAGCCCCTGCGCGGAAGGTCTGTCCCGTCGCGGATCTGGGCCCGCGGCCGGGGTTCCGGGCGATGCCGGGCACAAGGGCCGGGACGGCCGTGTCCCGTCGCGGATCTGGGCCAGGTGGCGGAGGGGGCCGCCCGGCTGGCCGGAACGGGACTCGTGCCGGCGGCCGCACCCGCTCGCCGGCGGGGGAGACCGTGACGGTGAGCCGCCGTCCGTCCGGGGCCGCGGCGCCGGCATGCCCGCATCCGGCGCCAGCGCGCCGCGGTTGTGCCCGGCTGCCAATCGGGCCGGCCCGCGTTCTGGCCTGATGCCCCCTACCACCGCCGTCACCCGCGCGGGAGGATTCCGGTGGGAAACCGTGGGAGGAGCCATCCGATGCCGCAGGTCCAGACCGTGCTCGGTCCGGTCGACGCCGCCACCCTCGGCCGCACGCTCATGCACGAGCACGTCTTCGTGCTGACCGCCGACGTCCAGCAGAACTACCCGCAGGAGTGGGGCGACGAGGACGCCCGCGTCGAGGACGCGGTGCGCAGGCTCAGCCAGCTGCCACGGCACGGCATCGGCACGATCGTCGACGTCACCGTGATCGGCCAGGGCCGGAACATCCCGCGGATCAAGCGCATAGCGGAGCGAGTCCCCGAACTCAACGTCGTGGTCGCCACCGGCTGCTACACGTTCGACGAGGTGCCGCTGTTCTTCTCCCGCCGGCCGCGGTCGACGATGACCGAGTTCTTCGTCCGCGACATCACCGAAGGCATCGCCGGCACCGGCGTCAAGGCCGGCATGCTCAAGTGCGCGGTCGACGAGAAGGGCCTTACGGAGGGCGTGGAGCAGGTGCTGCGCTCGGTCGCCCGGGCACACCGGCAGACCGGGACGCCGATCACCATTCACACCTACGCCGCCGGCCAGCACGGCCCGGCCATCCTCGAGGTGCTCAGGCAGGAGGGCGCGGACCTGGACCGCGTCGTCCTCGGCCACAGCGGCGACTCCGCCGACCCGGACTACCTGGAGGCGATGGCCGAGGCCGGCCTCACCCTCGGCATGGACCGGTTCGGCATCGACCACTTCGGCACCTTCGAGGTCAGGGCCGCCCTGGTCGCCGAGCTCTGCCGCCGGGGACTCGCCGGGCGCATGGTGCTGTCGCACGACACCTGCTGCTATATCGACTGGTTCGCGCCCGGCTCGCTGGACGACCTCAAGCACTGGCACTACCTGCACATCAGCCAGGACGTGCTGCCCTACCTGCGCGACCACGGCGTCAGCGAGGACGACATCAATGCGATGCTGGTCCGCAACCCGGCCCGCATCCTCGCCGGCCGAGAAGCCGGGCAGCCGTAAGGGCGCGCCGGCGATTGCGTTGCGGTTTCCGGTGCCGGCCTGCCGCGATGCGGCCGGGTGCGCCCGGCTTTTTCTGGGGCGGTGGGGCACGGACCCGGGACGTTTCTGGGGCGGTGGGGCACAGACCCAGAAAGAGCGGGGCGGTGGGGCACCGCCCCGGGCGTCCCGGCGCCGCCGCACCGACGGAACCGTACGCAACGGTATAAATCACGCAATCCGGCCGGGCCGCGTGGCGCCGCCCCGCCCGCGGCACGCCCAAGGCTGAACCCGCGGCACGCCCGAAGCTGAAACAGACAAGCCCTAACATCCTGACCGTCACGTCCGCAGGCCCTCGAACGCCAGCTTGCAGATCGCCTCGGCCAGGGCGCCGCCGCCCGGCCCGCTCCCGCCGCCGCCCGGCCCGCTCCCGCCGCCGCGCTCCGGCCGGTACCACTCAGCCGCCGAGCTGACCATGCCGAACAGCAGTTTCGCCGTCATCACCGGGTCGATGTCCGGCCGCAGGTCGCCGTCCGCCACGGCCTGCTTCACCAGCGAGGCGGTGAACTGGTCGAACGCGCGCCGGCGGGCCAGGGCCTCGCGCTCGGCCGCGGTGTTCCCGTGCACCCGCAGCAGCAGCGTGACGAACGGCAGCTCCGCGACCAGCACGGCGACGCTGTCCCTGACGAGCCGCTCCAGCCGGTCGATCGCGCGCCCGGGAAGCGCCTCCACCGCGGCCGCGGCCGAGAACAGCCCGTCGAGGGCGCGCCCGGTGGCGAGCCGCAGCAGCTCCTCCTTCGAGGAGACGTGGTGGTAGATCGCTGATTTCGTGATGCCGAGCGCCCGGGACAGGTCCTCCATCGACGTCGCGTCGTAGCCGCGCTCGGTGAACAGCCGCACCGCGGTCCGCAGGATCGACTCCAGGTCGTGCCCGGGCCGCCCGCCCCGCCCGGGCCGCCCGCCCCGCCCGGGTCCGGGCCCAGGTCCCGCCCCGGCCCGGCTTCGTCCCTGGGCGGGGCTCATGGCGACCGCTTGTCGATCACGCGGCGGAGCTTGCCGGCCGACCGTTCCAGCGACCCCGGTTCGAGGACCTGGGCGCCGACGGTCACCCCGATGCTGTCCTTCACCGCCCGCACCACGGCGGCGGCCGCCGCCGGGCGCGCCGCCGCGTCCGCGTCCGGCGCGGCCTCGGCGAGCACGGTCAGCTCGTCCCGCCCGGAGGAACGGGTCAGCAGCAGCTGGAAGTGCGGCGCGAGCCCCGCCGTGCCCAGCACGATCTGCTCGATCTGGGTCGGGAAGATGTTGACCCCGCGCAGGATGATCATGTCGTCGCTGCGCCCGGCGATCTTCTCCATCCGGCGGAACGGCGCGCACGCGGTCCCGGGGAGCAGGCGCGTCAGGTCACGGGTACGGTACCTGATGACCGGCATCCCCTCCTTGGTCAAGGTGGTGAGCACCAGCTCGCCCCGCGCCCCGTCGGGCAGCACGGTGCCGTCCGGGGAGACGATCTCCGGGTAGAAATGATCCTCCCAGATGTGCAGCCCGTCCTTCGTGGCGCAGGACTCCTGCGCCACCCCGGGGCCGATCACCTCCGACAGGCCGTAGATGTCGACCGCGTCCAGGCCTCCCCGCGCCTCGATCTCCGCCCGCATCGCCTCGGTCCACGGCTCGGCCCCGAAGATCCCGGTCCGCAAGCTGGACTTGGCGGGGTCGAGCCCCTGCCGCTCGAACTCGTCCAGCAGGGTCAGCATGTAGGTCGGGGTGACCATGATGATCTCCGGCCGCAGGTCGTTGATCAGCTGCACCTGCCGCGCGGTCGCCCCGCCGGAGGCGGGGATGACGGTGCAGCCGAGCCGTTCCGCGCCGTAGTGCGCGCCGAGCCCGCCGGTGAACAGGCCGTATCCGTAGGCGACGTGCACCGTGTCGCCGGGCCGGCCGCCGGCCGTCCAGATGGAGCGGGCCATCACCAGCGCCCACAGCTCCAGGTCGCGCCGCGTGTAGGCGACGACCGTGGGCTTGCCGGTGGTGCCGCTGGAGGCGTGCACCCGGGCCAGCGCGGAGCGGCCGACCGCGGCCAGGCCGAGCGGGTAGTTGTCGCGCAGGTCGTCCTTGCTGGTCAGCGGGAACTTCGCCAGGTCAGCGAGCGACGCGCAGTCCTCCGGCCGCACCCCGGCCGCGTCGAAGGCGCGCCGGTAGAACGGCACGTTCGCGTACACGTGCCGCAGCGTCGCGCGCAGCCGCTCCAGCTGGAGGGCGCGCAGTTCCTCAGGGGTAGCGGGCCCCGCCAGGGACTCCGCGAACGGCTCCGTCACCGCGCCACCGCCTTGATTACTGACCGAACGGACGGTCATCATTGTCTTATGGGGCTCAGTGAGAGGCAACTCAGCGAGCATTTCGAGGCCACCATCGCCCGGCAGGGCCGGATCGAGCCCCGGGACTGGATGCCCGACGGGTACCGCAGGACGATGATCCGGCAGATCGCGCAGCACGCGCATTCGGAGATCATCGGGATGCAGCCGGAGGGCAACTGGATCACCCGGGCGCCCAGCCTGCGCCGCAAGGCGATCCTGCTGGCCAAGGTGCAGGACGAGGCCGGGCACGGGATGTACCTGTACTCCGCCGCCGAGACGCTCGGCGCGGACCGGGCCGAGCTGACCCGGATGCTCATCGAGGGCAGGCAGAAGTACTCGTCCATCTTCAACTACCCGACGCTCAGCTACGCCGACGTCGGCGTGATCGGCTGGCTGGTGGACGGCGCCGCGATCTGCAACCAGGTGCCGCTGTGCCGGTCGTCGTACGGGCCGTACGCCCGGGCGATGGTCCGCATCTGCAAGGAGGAGTCGTTCCACCAGCGGCAGGGGTATGAGCTGCTGCTGACGATGATGCGCGGCACGCGGGCGCAGCGGGACATGGTCCAGGACTCGGTGAACCGGTTCTGGTGGCCGTCGCTGATGATGTTCGGCCCGCCCGACGACAAGTCCCCGAACACCGAGCGCTCCATGGCCTGGGGCATCAAGCGGCACACCAACGACGAGCTGCGGCAGCGGTTCGTCGACATGACGGTCCCGCAGGCGGAAAGGCTCGGCGTCACGCTGCCGGACGGCAAGCTGCGCTGGAACCCCGAGCGCGGCCACTACGACTTCGGCGAGGTCGACTGGGACGAGTTCTGGAGGGTCGTCGGCGGGGGCGGCCCGTGCAACGCCGACCGGATCGCGCGGCGGCGCGCCGCGCACGAGGAAGGCGCCTGGGTGCGGGAGGCGGCTGTGGCGCACGCGGCGAAAAGACAAGGCCAGCATCCCGAACGTACGCGGCTGACTCCGGCGGGCCGGCCGTGACTGAGGCGCGCGGGCAGTGGCCGCTGTACGAGGTGTTCCTGCGCGGCAAGCGCGGCCTGAACCACGTGCACGTCGGATCGCTGCACGCCGCCGACCCGGAGATGGCGCTGCGGCACGCCCGCGACCTGTACTGCCGGCGCAACGAGGCGGTCAGCATCTGGGTGGTCCCGGCGTCCGCGATCACCGCGTCCAGCCCGGACGAGAAGGACCCGTTCTTCGCGCCGTCCGGCGACAAGGTCTACCGCCACCCGACCTTCTACCAGATCCCCGGCGACGTGCCGCACATGTGAGCCTGGCGATGGACGACGACAACCCCTACGACCTGCTCGCCGCCGCCGACGAGGACCACCGGTGGGCGTTCGGCACCGGCTTCGCCGACCCGCTCGCCGGCGTCGGCACCGCCATACCGGCCGGCGTCGACGCGGCCGCCCTGGCCGGGCAGTGCCTCGCCCTCGGCGACGACGCGCTCATCTACAGCCACCGGCTCCAGCAGTGGATCACCCGGGCGCCGGAGCTGGAGGAGGAGACCGCCCTGGCCAACATCGCGCTGGACCTGCTCGGCCAGGCCCGGATGCTGCTGACCCGCGCCGCCCAGGCGGAAGGGCGGGGGCGGGACGAGGACCGGCTCGCCTTCTTCCGCGACGAGGGCGAGTTCCGCAACGTCCGGCTCGTCGAGCGGGCCGACGCCGACTTCGCCGAGCTGGTGGGCCGGCTGCTGGTCTTCTCGGCCTGGCGGCTGGCGCTGATGCGCGGCCTGGCCCAGGCGCCCGACCCGGTGCTGGCCGCGATCGCGGAGAAGAGCGCGATGGAGCTGGCCTACCACCGCGACTACGCCGCGGGCTGGGTGATCCGCCTCGGCGACGGCACGGAGTTCTCCCGCGCGAAGATGCAGGCGGCCCTGGACACCCTGTGGCCGCTGGCGGCCGAGCTGGACCTGGGCGGAGAAGCCGATGCCTTCCTGGACACGGTCTTCGCCGCGGCCGCCCTCACCCGCCCGGCGGCGCCCCCGCTCGCCACGGTGGCCGGGAAGAGCGGCCGGGACGGCGTGCACACCGAGGCGATGGGCTACATCCTGGCCGAGTTGCAGAGCGTGGCGCGTGCCCACCCGGAGGCGAGATGGTGACCGCCTGGGAGACAGCCGCGTCCGTTCCGGATCCGGAACTTCCGATGCTGACCATCGCGGACCTCGGCATCCTCCGCGACGTGCGGGAGGACGGCGGCGCGGTCACCGTCACGATCACGCCGACGTACTCCGGCTGCCCGGCGCTGGGCGAGATCGCCGCGGACCTGCGCGGCCGGCTCGCCGCGGCCGGCTACCGGGAGGTAACGGTCCGGACGGAGCTGTCGCCGCCCTGGTCGGCCGGCCAGATCACCGCCGAGGGGCGCCGCAAGCTGGCCGCGGCCGGGATCGCGCCGCCGGAGCGGCGCGGGCCGGCGCCGGAGCGGGACGGGCCGGTGCCGGTCCCGCTGCGCGTGCGGTGCCCGCGCTGCGGGTCGGCCGATACGCGCCAGACCGCCCGCTTCAGCGGGACCGCATGCAAGGCGCTGTACCGGTGCCTGGCGTGCCTGGAGCCGTTCGAGCACGTCAAGGAGTTCTGAGTGCCGCCCGCGGTGTTCTACCCGCTCGCCGTGGCGGCGGTCGACCGGCTGACCGAGGACGCCGCCGCGCTGACCTTCGACGTGCCGGCCGGGCTGCGCGAGGCGTTCGCGTTCAAGCCCGGGCAGTCGCTCACCCTCCGGCACGGCGGCGAGCGCCGGTCGTACTCGATCTGCGCGCCGCCGGGCCGGGCGCTGCGCATCGGCGTGCGCGAGATTCCGGGCGGGGCGGTCTCCGGCTGGCTCGTCCGCGGCGTGCGGCCGGGCGACGTCATACCGGTGCAGCCGCCGTCGGGCACGTTCACCCCGGACACGCTCGACGGCCGGCACGTCCTGATCGCCGCGGGCTCGGGCATCACGCCGGTGCTGTCGATCGCGTGGGCGCTGCTCGGGGCGGGCTGCGAGGTCACCCTGCTCTACGGCAACCGCCGCGCCGCCACGGTGATGTTCGCCGACGAGGTCGCCGACCTCAAGGACGCCTTCCCGGCCCGGATGCAGCTGATCCACGTGCTGTCCCGGGAGAGGCGGGAGGCCGGCCTGCTCAGCGGCCGCCTCGACCCGGCAAAGCTCCGCGCGCTGCTGCCGGCCGCCGTCG
>Ga0070737_10002534_pt1 | contig 21767 bp, 21 predicted proteins | sample Coa_R1_10_FD_66438 | JGI IMG/M metagenome (GOLD analysis project Ga0070737, IMG submission 66438) | Surface soil microbial communities from Centralia Pennsylvania, which are recovering from an underground coalmine fire - Coalmine... | ecosystem: Environmental > Terrestrial > Soil > Unclassified...
GAAGTGGACGCCGAAGGAGAAGGACCTCTACAAGGAGTGCCACGAGACCATGTACGCGGCGATCGAGATGATGAAGGCCGGCAACACCACGGCCGACGTCGCCGCCAAGCTCCCCACCTACGCCGACGACGAGTACAAGACGGTCACGCTGCAGCAGTTCGCCCACTCGATCGGGCTCTCGCTCTACGAGGGGATGTGGATCTCCCGCGCCTACTCCCTGGAGTACCCGGTGCCGCTCGAGGAGGGGATGTACTTCGCGGCCGAGACCTTCGCCGGCCACCCCGGCCTGGAGCAGACCGTCCGGTTGGAGGAGAACCTGCTGGTGACCAAGGATGGGCCGGTGATCTTCACCAAGTACCCGTTCGACGAGGAGGCCCTCTCCTAGGTCGAGGGCGCTGGAGTCATGCCCGAGCGCGTGCTCGTCACCGACACCCTCGCCGTGTTCGGCTCGCTCGACGTCGAGCGAGCCGTCCTGGCGCCCTTGGGCCTGGAGCTGGTGCCCGCCTCGGCCACGGACGAGGCGACGTTGGCCCGGGAGGCGGGCTCGGCCGCGGCCATCCTGGTCGTCTACGCCCGCATCACCGAGCCGGTGATCGCGGCCGCCGCCAAGGCCGGCTGCCGTGTGGTCGCCCGCTGCGGCATCGGCGTCGACAACATCGACCTCGAGGCCGCCACCCGTCATGGCGTCCAGGTCACGAACGTCCCCGACTACTGCCTCGACGAGGTGGCGGACCACACCCTCGCCCTCCTGCTCTGCGCCGCCCGTGGCGTGCTCCAGGCGGCGACCGCGGTCAGAGAGGGGGCCTGGCAGGTACCACGGGGCGGGATCCGACGGCTCCAGGGCCGGCGCCTGGCGCTGGTGGGCACGGGGCGCATCGGACGGCGGGTCAGCGCCCGCGCCCGCGCCTTCGGCCTCGAGGTGATCGGCTTCGATCCCTACCTCTCGCCCTGGGATCTGGAGGGGACGCGGCGAGCGTCCACCCTCGTCGAGGCCATCGCCGAGGCCGACTTCATCTCCCTGCACGCGCCCCTCACGCCCGAGAACCACCATCTCATCGATGCCACGGCCATCGCCGCTATGCGGCGAGCGCCCGTGCTCGTCAACACCGCCCGAGGTGGCCTGGTGGACCTGGAGGCGGTGCTGCGAGGGCTGGACGGGGGCCAGCTCTCGGCCGTGGCCCTGGATGTCACCGAGGTCGAGCCCCTCCCCCCCGATCATCCCCTGCGCCGGCACCCTCGGGCCTTGATCACCCCCCATATGGCGTTCTACTCCGAGGAGGCGGAGCATGAGCTCAGACGACGAGCGGCCGAGGAGGTCGCCAGGGCGATCAGAGGGGAGCCACCTCGCTGCCCGGTCAATGCCCCGGGGAGCAGGGGCCATGGCTGAGGCGACGGTCGACGGGCTGGCCATCCCCACCTACCCCGACCTGGCCGGGAAGGTGGCGGTGGTGACCGGGGGCTCCCGAGGGATCGGGGCCGCGACCTGCCGCATGCTGGCCGCGAACCGCGCCCGGGTGGTGGTCAGCGGCCGCGACCAGCACGCCATCGACCAGGTGGTGACGGGGATCGTCGAGGCCGGCGGCCAGGCGATCGGGGTCAGCGCCGATTGCACCCGCTTCGAGGCCGTCGAGCGCCTGCGCCAGCAGACCGAGCGGGAGTACGGGCCGGCCGACATCTTGGTCGCGTTCGCGGGCGGCTTCGGCCGCTACACCCCCGCCCACCTCATCAGTGAGGAGGAGTGGCGGGAGGTGATCGACGCCAACCTCACCTCGACCTTCCTGACCGTCAAGAGCTTCCTCCCGGGCATGATCGAGCGCCGTCGAGGGGCGATCGTCACCATGGCCTCCAACGCTGCCCGCTTCCTCGACATCCTGACCACCGCCTCCTACGCCGCCTCCAAGGCGGGCATCGCCATGTTCACCCGACACGTGGCCAAGGAGGTCGGCCCCTACGGGGTTCGGGTCAACTGCGTCGCCCCGGCCACGGTGCTCTCGGAGCGGGTTCGCCGCATCATGCCCGAGGAGCGACAGCAGGAGGTGGCGCGGATGGCGCCGCTCGGCCGCCTGGGCACCCCGGAGGACGTCGCGCTCGCCACCCTCTTCTTCGTCTCGGACAGCTCATCGTGGCTGACCGGGGTGACCCTGGACGTCGCCGGTGGTCGGATCATGCTGTGAGCTAGGGCGGGGCTCGGCCTTGGATCGGGGGCGTGGTGGGCCCGCCCCGGCCGTCGCCCCCCACCAGGCCCCTCGCCCGGAGGGAGGGAACCATGCCCGACATCGTTCATGAGCCATCTGGAGGCGTCGACCTCAGCCCGGAGCCGGCGCCCCGATTCGAGCTCGGCCCCGGCCTTGAGCGCCTACGCCAGGAGGCCCACACCTTCGCCGCTCGGGAGCTGCGCCCTCGAGCGGCGAGCATGGAGTGGGCCACCGACCCGGCCCAACGCGTGGCCTGGGACCTGGTCGAGGAGGCCTCCAGGCGGGGATGGCGCACCCTAGGGCTCCCCCAGGAGGACGGCGGCGGGGGGGCCACGGTCCTCGCCCTCTGCGTCCTGATCGAGGAGCTGGCCTGGGGCGACATGGGCTTCGCCGTGCTCCTCGACCAGACGCTCAAGGTGCAGCGCATCCTGGCCCGGCTGGCCGGCGGGGAGACCCGACGCCGCTTCCTGGACCGGTTCCTGGCCGACCCTCGCTGCGTGCTGGCGATCTGTTTCACCGAGCCCGAGACCGGCTCCGACTACATGATCCCCTGGCCGGAGTTCCGCTTCCGGACCCGGGCCGAGCCGCGTCCGGACGGGAGCTGGGTCCTCAACGGCTTCAAGCGGTTCATCTCCAACGGGGCCGACGCCGGCTTCTACCTCGTCTTCGCCTGCACCGACCCGTCCCGGCCGGCGGCGGAGGGGACGAGCGCGTTCCTGCTCGAGCCGGGGCTGCCGGGCTTCGAGGTCGTCCAGGTCCACGAGAAGATCAGCCAGCGCACCATCAACAACGCCGCCCTGCGCTTCGAGAACGTGGTGCTCGAGCCCTGGCGGATGGTGGGCGAGCCCCACCGCGGCTTCGCCGGCACGCGCGAGATCCTGAAGGAGAGCGCCATCGAGGCGGGCGCCACCACCCTGGGGACGGCCCGTGCCGCCTACGAGATGGCGGTCGAGCACGCCAGGAGCCGAGTCCAGGGCGGGCGGCCGCTGATCGAGCACGCGAACGTGGCCTGCCGTCTCGCGGAGATGCACGCCCAGCTGGAGGCCGCCCGCAGCCTGATCTGGCGCGCGGCCTGGGCCGTGGAGCACGACCCCGCCTACGACTATCGGCTGGGGAGCGCGGCCAAGCTGGTCGCCGCCGACACGGCGGTTCACGTCTGCCTCTCCGCGATGGAGATCCACGGCGGCCTGGCCATCATGTCACGGGAGGCAGGGGTCGAGAAGTGCCTGCGCGACTGCCTGTCCTTCCTCCACTCGGACGGTGCCCAGGACTCTCACCGCCTGCGCATCGCCGATCTGATCCGCGCCAGCGGGTGACGACCACTACCGAGGAGAGCCATGAGGATCGACGTCCACAACCACGCCATGCCCGAGCCGGCGCTCGACCTGCTCCGCCGTGAGCCGGTCTACGGGGTCACCATCAAGGGCGACCAGATCAGCGGCGGACCGCACGTCCCCTACACCCTGGTGCGCTCGTTCTACGACCCCGCGGCCAAGTTGGCCGAGCTGGAAGCCAAGGGGTTGGAGGGGGCCGTGGTCTCGGTGGCCCCACCCCTCTTCTACTACGAGGTCGATCCCGAGGCCGGCGAGGCCATGTGCGAGGCGGTGAACACCGGGCTGCGCGACTTCTGCGCCCATCGCCCCGACCGGCTCCGCTGGATGGCCCACGTCCCCCTGCGACGGCCGCAGCGGGCGGCCCAGGTGCTGGAGGAGCAGCACCGCGCCGGCTGCGTGGGGGTCGAGGTGGCGAGCAACGTGGCTGGTCAGCGTCTCGACGACCCAGCCCTGGAGCCGTTCTGGGCGGCGGCGGAGCGCCTCGCCCTGCCGGTCATGATCCATCCCGCCTACAACCCGCCGCACCCGGCGCTGGGGGAGTGGTACCTGCAGAACGTGATCGGGAACCAGCTCGAGACCACGATCGCGGTCGAGCGGCTGATCTGCGCCGGGGTCCTCGATCGCCACCCACGGCTGGTCCTGGTGCTGGTCCACGCCGGCGGGTACTTTCCCTATCAGGCCGGCCGTCTTCGGCACGCGCGCACCGTCCGCCCCGAGCTCGCGGAGGCGCCCCACGACCCCTGGGCCTATGTCGGTCGCCTGAGGTTCGACACCATCACCCACGACCCTGCGGCCCTGGCCTACCTGGTCTCGCGGGTCGGGGCCGAGCACGTGCTCATGGGCACCGACCTCCCCTTCGACATGGCGACCCCTCAACCCTGGGCCGCGCTCTGCGCCGCCGTCGACCCGGAGACGGCGCGTCGTGTGGCCGAGGACAACCCGGCCCAGCTCTACGGATTCGAGCCCACCCGCCCGCTACCGGCATCGTCCGCCGATGCCGGGGGAGGTCGCTGAGCGATGTCGGAGCACCACCCCACCCCCTTCCTGATCCACGTCGACGACGTGCCGCCAGCGCCGGTGCGCGCCGAGGAGGGATGGCACGGCCTCGACATCCGCTTCCTCGTCGGCGAGGACCGGGGCGCGGTTCGCTCGGCCTGTCTCTTCCGAACCCTGTTCCCGGCCGGGGCGGCCCACCAGCCGCACCGCCATCCCCACGCCGACGAGGTGCTCTACGTGGTCCGTGGCCGGGCGACGGTGGGGGCCGAGGGCGAGGAGCGAGAGGTCCCCGCCGGCACCGCCCAGTTCGTCCCCGCCGGGGCGGTGCACTGGCTGCGCAACCAAGGCCAGGAGACGGTCGAGGTGGTGGGGGCGTACCTGGGCGTGGGCAGCCTGGCCGAGGCCGGCTACGAGCCGGTCGAGGAGGCACGGGCATGAGAGCGGCCGTCCTTCACCGCTTCGACGCCCCGCTCGAGGTGAGGGAGGTGCCGGAGCCGACGCCGGGCCCGGACGAGGCTCTGGTCCGGGTCCGAGCCGTGGGCATCTGTGGCACCGACCTGAAGATCGCCTCGGGGGCCTTCTCCACCACCCCCCTCCCCATCATCCTCGGCCACGAGGTGGCGGGGGAGCTGGCCTCGCCGGCGGCGGGGATGGGGCGTGGGCAACGGGTGGCCTGCTACGTGTACGACCCCTGCGGTCGCTGTCGTTGGTGCCGGGCAGGGCAGGACACCCTCTGCCCCGCCTCGCGACGGATCGGTTTCGACCGTGACGGAGGGCTGGCCGAGTACGTCGCCGTCCCCGCCCGCAACCTCCTCCCCTTCGGGGAGCATCTGCCCTTCGAGCTGGCCGGGATCGCCATGGACGCGGTCACGGCGCCCTGGCGGGCCCTGGTCCGGCGGGCGACGGTCCAGGCCGGGGAGACGGTGGTGGTGGGCGGCGCCGGGGGCCTGGGCTTGAGCGGGATCCAGATCGCCCGCGCCCTCGGGGCTCGGGTGGCGGCCATCGACCCGGTGGCAAGCCACCGTGACCTGGCGATCGCGGTCGGGGCCGAGCTGGCGGTGGCGCCAGAGGAGGCCGAGCGGGTGCGGGCCTGGGCCGGGGAGGGCGCCGACGTGGGGTTCGAGGCCTCCGGCTCCCGGCAGGGCTTCCTGGCCGTCCTGGCCGCCCTCCGCCAGGGCGGACGGCTGGTGTGCTGTGGCTACCGACCCGGCCTGGAGTACGGCCTGGACTCGGCCCAGCTGGTCCTGGGCGAGATCACCCTGCTCGGCTCCCGCAACGGAAGCCGCGAGGACGCCAGGGCCGCCCTGCGCGCCGTGGAAGAGGGGAAGGTGCGGCCGCAGGTGATGGAGCGACTGCCGCTGACCGAGGCGAACCGGGCCCTGGAGCTGCTCCGGGCCGGCGACGTCCAAGGACGGGTCGTCGTCTGCCCATGACCGGCGCCACACCGAGCGCGATTTCGTGGACACGGAGGTGATCCTCATGGCCGACCAACCCTGGAAGACCGAGCAGTACTTCGTCAGCCCCTGGAACTATCAGCCGGAGGTGGTGGCGGGGTTCTCGCCGCCGGAGCGTCTCGAGATCCACGACGTGAGCCTCCGCGACGGCGAGCAGCAGGCCGGGGTCGAGTTCACCCCTGACGAGAAGCTGCGCATCGCCGAGGCCCTGGCCGAGGCAGGCGTCCAACGCATCGAGGCCGGCCTGCCGGCCGTGTCGCCCGCCGACGCCGAGGCGGTGAGACGGATCGTCCGAGCGGGGCTCCCGGCACGCATCTTCGCCTTCTCACGCTGCATGGTGGACGACGTGAAGCGCGCACTGGACGTCGGGGTCGACGCCATCGTCATGGAGATCCCGTCCAGCGAGCACATCATCCAGTACGCCTACCGTTGGGAGTACGAGCGAGCGCTCGAGCTGACCATCGAGTCCACCCGCTTCGCGCACGAAAACGGCCTCTTCGTGTCCTTCTTCCCCATCGACTCCACCCGGGCCGACATCACCACCTTCTTGAACATGATCGAGGTCATCGCCCGGGACGGGCACATGGACTCCCTGGCCCTGGTCGACACCTTCGGGGTGCTCAGCCCCCAGGCGGCCGCCTTCATGACCAGGAAGGTTCGGGAGCGCATCTCCAAGCCGCTCGAGGCTCACTTCCATATGGACTTCGGGCTTGGCGTCGCCAACACCGTGACCGCGGTCGCCAACGGTGTCCAGACCGTGCAGGTTTCCGTCACCGGGATCGGGGAGCGGGCCGGCAACACCCCGCTCGAGGACACGGTCATGGCCCTGCGCACCATGTACGGAATCGACAGCGGCCTCGATCTGAGCAAGCTGTACCACCTCTCCAAGCTGGTGCGGGAGCTGGCCGGCGTCCCCGTGCCCCCCAACCGGGGCATCGTCGGGGACCGGCTCTTCCACGTGGAGTCGGGCATCATCGCCAGCTGGGTGAAGAACGTCGGCTCCGAGCACCTCACCGAGGCCTTCCCCTTCCGCCCGGAGATGGTCGGCCAGCACGGTCCCGAGGTGGTCCTCGGCAAGGGGAGCGGCCTGGACTCGGTCCTGATCTGGCTCGACAAGCTGGGCATGGGGCCGGCCAGCGAGGAGGAGATGATGGCCATCCTCCAGGAGGTCAAGGCGCTCTCCCTGCAACGGAAGGGGCTGCTGGACGAGGACGACTTCCGACGCATCGCCGAAGGCGTGCTGCGGAAGCCGGCGCGGACCTGAGCCAAGCCCGGGAGAGCGTGCCCATGGCACGGAGGATCGTCGACCTGACGGTGCCCATCGGGACCGGCACCAAGAGCCCGCCGTCCACGGACCTGCCGGTCGAGCTGGCGAGGCACCGCCGGGGCCCGGGGTTCTGGCAGGTCACCTCGATCCGCCTGAGCCTCCACACCGGTAGCCACGTCGACTCCGGGCTCCACTGCTTCGAGGACGGCGGGACCACGGACGCCATCGGCCTGGACCAGGTATGCGGGAGGGCGGTGCTCTTCGACCTGGGCGAGCTCGACCCCTCCACGGAGGTCACGGTGGCCATGCTCGCCGAGCGTGATCCTGGCCCCTTCGAGGGTCAGATCGCGATCCTGCGCACGGGATGGACGGATCGGGCGTGGGGGGACTTCCCGCGCTTTTTCGTGGACTCCCCCTTCCTCAGCGTGGAGGCGGCCGCATGGCTGGCGGCGCGCCGCCCCAAGGCGGTTTGCTTCGACTTCTTCGAGGAGTACGCCGCCCGCCTCCCTGCCTTCACCTCGGAGGACTTCCGGGTCCACCGGACCCTCCTGGCCGCTGGGATCGTCCTCATCGAGCAGGCCACCCGCCTGCACGAGTTGGTGGGCAGACGGTTCGAGCTGTTCGCGCCCTTCGTCAAGGTCATCGGCGCCGAGGGAGCACCGGCCCGCATCTTCGCCGTGATCGAGGAGTGAGCCGGCCCAACCGCACCGTGCCCCGACCACGCCCCGGCCCCCGCCGGGCCGGGGCGCCGGCGCGGCCCCAGTGATGGCCGTCGCCCGGACGCCACCGGCACGGCCGTCGCCCGGACGGGTGCTGGCCATCACCGTCCTCGTCCAGTTCTGCTTCGGGCTGGTGTACGTCTGGGGGGCCCTGGCCCCGGCGCTGCGGAGCCAGGGGTGGCCACCGTTGCTGGTGGGGTTGGTGTGGTCGGCCGCCCCCTCGGGTTGGATCCTGGGGATCGTCGTCTCAGGTCGGCTGGCCGACCGGCTGCCGCCACGCCGACTCTGCCGGGCCAGTCTCGGGATCGCCGGGGTGGGGTTCGCGATCGCGCTGACCATGCCCAACGGGATCACCTTGCCCCTCTGCTACGCCGGGCTCGGCCTGGGAGTCGGGGGATCGTTCGCCATGGCCGGCTCCCTGGCCGCCGGGACAAGCGTGCTGCCCAGCCGGGTGGGGATGGTCGGGGGCGCCCTCACCGGGGCCTACGCCCTGGCCGCCCTGATCCAGATCCCGGTGGCGAGCCTCCTCCTCCCTCGCCTGGGCTGGGCCGGCACGCTGCGGGCCATGGCCTCCGCGCTCTGGCTGCTGGCCGCCGTCAGCCTGACCTTGCTGCCGACGCTGCCCGGCTCCACCCGGCGGGCGGAGGGCGCCACCGTCCCGCTCCCGCGACTGGTCAGGCGCCCCTCGGTGCTCACCAGCTTCCTCTTCCAGCTGCTGACGGCCCCGTTGGGCGCCTACGGCTTCGTCTTCCTGCCCACCTACGCACATGCCCCAGGCGATCCGGCCTGGCTGGCCCCGGCCGCGTTGGCGGCGGTGGCCGCCGGCAACACCGTCGGGCGCCTGGGGGCGGGGGCCATCAGCGACCATTTGGGCATGAGCCGGCTCCTGGCCGGGATCGTGGCCTGCGACGTGGCGGCCGCCGGTCTCCTCCTGCTCTGGCGGGGTCCGGAGGCGTTGATCCCGAGCGGCCTGGTGGCCGGCCTCGGCTTCGGGGGCCCGGCGGGCGCCATCTCCCGGATGGGCGCCCAGGCCGCGCCAGACGCCCCCGGCTCGGCCACCGGCCTCGCCTTCGCCGGCTACTCGAGCGGATCGGCCCTGGGCCCGCTGGTCGGGGCGGCGCTCGGCGCACCCGCCAGCTGGGCGGTCCTGGGCGCCTGGGCCCTGGCCGGGCTGCCCCTGCTCGGGCTCCGACGGTGGGCCATGGCCAGGGCCGGGTGATGGGCCATCCGTCCCTCTCCGCAACCCTGCCAAGGATCGGAGCCGGGTTCGGTGGTACGGTATGCACGCATGCTCGAGTCGGCGGATCGGGTGCTGCGGGTGCTCGAAGCCTTCAGCCCCACCAAACGAGACCTCACGTTGTCGGAGATCGCGGACCAGCTCGGCCTGCCGCGCAGCTCGGTCCATCGTCTGCTCGCCGTCCTCATCGCCCACGGCTTCATCGAGCGCGACCCGGCCACCCGTCGGTATCGGCTCGGGATCCGGCTCTTCGAGATCGGCTCCATCGTCATCCACCAGCGAGGGCTGCACTCCGCCGCCCACCCGGTGGTCGAGGAGCTCTCGGTGAGCACCGGGGAGACGTGCCATCTGGCCGTGCTCTCCGGCATCGAGGCCGTCTACGTCTACAAGATCGAGGGGGCCTCCAGCATCATCATGTCTTCCCGGGTCGGAGGCCGTGCCCCTGCCCATTGCACCAGCATCGGCAAGGTGCTCCTGGCCTGGAGTGGACGTGAGGTGGTGGAGCAGGTGGTGGCTGGCGGCCTGCGCCCCTATACCCTGAACACGATCACCAGCCCTGAGCAGTTGGAGGTGGAATTGGAGCGCGTCCGTGCCCAGGGGTACGCCATCGACGTCGAGGAGTACGAACGAGGGCTATGCTGCATCGCCGCCCCGGTGCGTGATCACTCCGGCGCCGTGATCGCGGCGCTGGGCCTGGCCGGGCCGCGAAGTCGCCTGGGCCCCCGGCGCCTGACCGAGCTGGCCGGCCCGGTGCGAGCAGCCGCGGACGCGGTCTCCCGCAACCTCGGCTACATCCCCGCCGCAGTCGTGGCCGGGAGCTGACCGACCCGTGCGCGCCGACCTGGGAACCTTCGCCCATGGGCAGTTCCGAACTGACTACGAGGACCGACCCGACCCTCAGGCGTTGCGCGAGCGCCGGGTGGAGCGTGCCCGGGAGGCCATGGCCCGTCAGGGCCTGGACGCCTTGCTCTGCTGGAAGGACGAGAACGTCCGCTACCTGACCGGGCTCCGCGCCCAGATCATCGCCGGCAAGAGCGCCTTGCTGAACGGCTGTCTGCTCATCCCCGATCGAAGCCCCATCCTCCTGGCGTCGGGCGGTGAGGTCCAACGGGCCAAGGTCGTGATGCCCTGGCTCGAGGAGATCCACATGGTCCCGATCATGGAGGCCAGGGGCCTCGTCCGTGGCGCGGTGGAGCACACCCTGAGGCCGATCCTGGAGCGTCACGGCCTGACCCGGGGCCGGCTCGGCCTGGACGAGTCGGGCTATTGCCTGGTGCAGGCGCTGCAGGAGCTGCTCCCCGATCTGGAGCTGTGCGACGGCGACGCGGCCATGCAGGCTGCCCGCCTGGTCAAGCTCCCCGAGGAGATCGCGCTCATGGAGGAGGCCAGCGCCATCGCCGAGGCCGTGACCCAGGCGGCCATCGACGCCGTCGCCCCCGGCGTGCGCGAGACCGACGTGGTGGCCGAGGCCATGCGCACGCTCTTCCGCCTGGGGGGCGAGTACGCCCACGTGATGACGCCCTTTGTGGCCTCGGGCGAGCACATGTCCCCTCCCAACCGCATCGCATCGGACAAGATCATCCGCGAGGGCGACCTCGTCTTCATCGACATCGGGGCCCAGTGGGGCGGTTACTTCAGCGACATCGGTCGTACCGTGATCTGCGGCCGCCCGCACCGCCGCCAGCAGGAGGTCTACACCGCCGTCCATGAGGCCCTGCAGGAGGCCACCCGGGCCATGGTCCCGGGGAACACCAACGACGACGTGGCGGCGGCGGTGCGCCAGGCAGCGGCTCGCCATGGGCTAGCCGGCAACTTCATCAGCCTGTTCATCGGCCACGGCGTGGGCATGGGCTCCAACGAGCCCCCCTACATCGGCGAGGACCTGCCAGGCGCGGAGACCGTGGTGCTCCAGGAGGGCATGACCTTCGCCGTGGAGCCGCTGATCTGGGTGCCGAACGTCAGGGGCGGCGGCGGTGTCAGGCTGGAGGACACCATCTTGGTGTCACCGGGCGGAGGGCGCCCCCTCACGCGTCTCGGGTTCGACGAGCGGCTCCTGATCTGACGGCCCCGGTGGGCGACCACCCGCCGACGGCCGCATGACCTCGACCCGAACGGCGTCTGCCCTCAGTCGGGGTCCGACACGTAGGTGTCCGCAAGGTGCTCGAAGTCGTGGGCCAGGGCAGGCAGCGCGTAGGTCACCAGCTCTCGGCCCTCCCAGACCGCGCCCAGGAACTCCGCGAGCGCAGGCTCGTGCAGGCCGGCGGGCTCACGGCCGCTCCATCGAAACCCGACCGGCAGGCTATCGTCCCGCCATCCCAACACGACCCGCTCGCCCATCGTCGCTATCTCCCATGCCCCGGCCCCCGTTCAACTCCTGGCCTTCCATGACGTCCTCCCCCTCGATCGTGACCAGGTCCCCCACGGTCAGCCGGCGGCCCTGGCGGATGGCCTGGTAGACCCTGGCCGCTTGCCGCATCCGCGCCCGGTCCAGAGCGTTCCTCACGCTCCGCCCGTTGGCGAAATGAGGCTCGTGCATGCGTCGCCGCAGGTGCTCCCGAAGGGCCGCCTCCGCGTCGGCCGAGAGCCGGTAACGATGCTCCCGCACCATCAGCTGCGCGATCGCCATCAGCTCCTCGAGCGGGTAGTCGGGGAAGTGGAGGTGATGGGCGACTCGGGAGCTGAGGCCAGGCACGTCGGAGAAGAAGCGTTCCATCTTGTCGCGGTACCCGGCGAAGATGACGACCAGGCTCTGCCGCTCGTTCTCCATCGCCTGGAGCAGGAGCTCCACCGCCTCCTGGCCGTAGTCGCGCTCGTTGCCCAGACGGTAGATGTTGTAGGCCTCGTCGATGAACAGCACCCCTCCCATCGCCCGCCTCAGCACCTCCCGTGTCCGAGGGGCGGTATGACCGACGTACTGGCCGACCAGGTCCTCGCGCGAGGCCACCACCAGGTGTCCCTTGCGAACGTACCCCAGCTGGTACAGCAGCTCGCCCATCCGCATCGCCACCGTTGTCTTCCCGGTGCCTGGGTTGCCGGTGAAGCACATGTGCAGCGTCGGGGGCGTCGTCTCCAGCCCCAGCCGTCGACGCAAGCGTCCCACCAGCAAGAGGGCCGTGAGCTCGCGGAGGCGCTGCTTGACCTCGTAGAGGGCCACGAGCTCTCGATCCAGCCGGCCCAGCACCTCCTCCGCCCGGCCGCCCTCCAGGAGCTCGGTCGCCTCCACGGCGGTGTCCTCCCCGCCCCCATCGATGAGGGCGGCGAGGTCCTGGGGACGAGGTTGGGCCTCGACCTCCCACCCCCCACCTTCCTCCGTGCCCGGCCCCAGCGAGGGCACAGCACCGGCGATGCCCGGATCCGGCTCAGCCATGGTCATCTCGATAGCGCTCTCCCGGCGGTCGCTCGCCGGCGTACGGATGCAGGCGATAGCGGATCACCCGATCTTGCGCCTCCTGCCGATCCAGCCGGAAGCCGGGCTCGCGGGCCGGTCGGTTGACGATGAACTGCAGGGCGGTCGTCTGCCTGGTCAGCCCGGGGTCGTAGAGGCTGACGCGGACGTAGTGGGCGGGGAACGCCTCGCGACACCGCTGCACCTCACGCAACGCGGCCACCGCGTCCCTGATGTCGAACATCGGCATCCCCCACATCCCCCAGTACACGTTCCTGGGATGCGGGTCGTCGGTGAACTCGATGGACACGGCCCAGCCCTTGTCGACCCCATACTGGATCTGGGCCAGGATCTGCTCGTCGCTGAGGTCGGGAAGGTAGGAGAACGTGCCCTGCGTGATGCGCAGGCCTCCGCCCATGGCCGGCCGGGACGGGTTCCTTGCTTCCATGCTCCTTGGCTCCTTGCGCCCCTCCCCGCTCAGAACGCGACCGGGGTGGGCACGCCCACCGTGTCCGGCACATCGGTGGGCTCGAACTCGAAGGTGACGTCGCCCCAGACGTCCAGGGCCGCGCGCAGCTCGGGCGACCAGCTCGCCGCCCTGCGCAGGATCTCTGGCCCCTCGCGCAAGACCTCGTGGCCCTCGTTGCGGGCCTGGATCATCACCTCGAGGGCAACCCGGTTGGCGGTGGCGCCGGCCGCGATCCCCATCGGGTGGCCGATGGTGCCGCCACCGAATTGGAGCACCACATCCTCGCCCAAGTAGTGCAGGAGCTGGTGCATCTGGCCGGCGTGGATGCCACCCGACGCCACCGGCATCACCCCGGGCAGGTGGCACCAGTCCTGATCGAAGAAGATGCCGCAGGCCAGGTCGCGGCGCACCACGTCCTCGCGCAGGGTGTCGTAGTAGCCCTTGACCGACGCCGGATCGCCCTCCAACTTGCCCACCACCGTGCCCGCGTGCATGTGGTCGACACCCAGCAGGCGGCACCATTTGGCGAGCACGCGGAAGCTCACGCCGTGGTTCTTTTGCCGGGTGTAGGTAGCGTGGCCGGCCCGGTGGAGGTGCAGGAGCATGCCGTTGGCGCGAGCCCACCTCGACATCGACGCCATGGCGGTGAAGCCGGCGGTCAGGTCGATCATGATGATGACGCTGCCCAGCTCCTTGGCGAACTCCGCCCGCTCGTACATCTCCTCCATGGTCGCGGCGGTGACGTTGAGGTAGTGCCCCTTGACCTCGCCCGTCTCGGCCATCGCCCGGTGCACCGCCTCCATGCAGTACAGGTAGCGATCTCGCCAGCGGTTGAAGGGCTGGGAGTTCATGTTCTCGTCGTCCTTGACGAAGTCCAGGCCGCCGCGCAGGCCCTCGTAGACCACCCGGCCGTAGTTGCGAGGCGAGAGCCCCAGCTTGGGCTTGGTGGTGGCCCCCAGGAGCGGCCGCCCGTACTTGTTGAGGATCTCTCGCTCCATCACGATGCCGTGGGGCGGCCCCTGGAAGGTCTTGACGTACTCCTTCGGGATGCGTAGGTCCTCAAGCCTGAGCGCTCGCACCGCCTTGAAGCCGAAGACGTTCCCGATGATCGACGAAGCCATGTTCGGGATCGAGCCCTCCTCGAACAGGTCCAGCTTGTAGGCGATGTAGGCCAGGTACTGCGGCAGGCCCGTGCTCGGCACCGGGTCGATGCGGTAGGCCTTGCCCCGATAGTTGTCGTGGGCCGTCAGCCGATCGGTCCAGACCACCGTCCAGGTCGCCGTGGAGGACTCTCCAGCGACCGCGGCCGCCGCCTCCTCCGGCTCCACCCCCGGCTGCGGCGTGATCCGGAAGACGGCCAGCACGTCGGTCTCCTCCGGCTCGTAATCGGGACGCCAGTACCCCATCTGCTTGTAGGGGATCACCCCCGAGGCCCATCGCGACCTCTGGGGGACGGGTTCACGCTCGACGAACACTTCAACCTCCTTGGCCGTCTACAGGTGACGGTGGGTCCAGGTCAGATCCTCATGCTGCGGGGCGGTGAGGCGGACCATCATCGACTTCTGCGCGCTCAGGATTCGATGGGCGAGGATCAGCTGGGTCAGCGCCAGGGGATCGCTGTGCCGTTGCTCGCGGGCCGCCTCGTAGGTACCCAGCCGCTCAGGGGGGACATGATGGACGCTGCCGTGGACGCCATCGACATGCGCCCAGATGGTGCGCTCCAGCAGCCCGGCCTCGTGCGTCGTGATCTGGCCCTCGATCTCGATCACATCCGAGCGCTCGCCATCCTCGTCGAGCACATCGAGGAACAAGTGGACCCGCTCAGCGCCGTGCAAGGATCGGTCGAAGGAGAGCCTTGGGAGCGCGTGACGCTGAGTGATCCTGACGCTGAGGTGGCCCATGTCCTCCCACCCCGGCGTCGGCCGGTAGAAACGCACCACCATGTCGGCCCAGCGGCGCTGGGGGTGGATGTAGGCCTCGGCGTCGAACCGCCGGGCCTCGATCTCCGCCAGCACCTGCTCCCGTGAGTATCCCCGCCGGGCCACGTCTCGGCGCAGTTTCCAAGCCACGCGCAGGTCGGCCTCGGGGTCGAGCCAGACCTTGAGGTCGAAGGTGTTGCGGATGCCCGGCACCAGGAAGGGATGGAGCCCCTGCACGATCACCACCTGGCGGGGCTCCAGCCGTCGTGGGCACCCGAAGGTACCGTCGCGGTGGTCGTAGACCGGCTTCTCGATCGCCTCGCCCCGCTTCAGCGCCCAGAGGTGCTCCTCCATCAGCGCGAAGTCGTTAGCCCGGGGATTGAGCGGGGTGAGCCCCACCAGCGCCCGCTGGCGGCGGTCCAGCGAGTGGTAGTCGTCCAGGCAGACGGTGGCGATCCGATCCTCCCCGAAGAGGCTGTAGAAGGCCGCGGTCAGGGTGGTCTTGCCGCTCCCGCTATCGCCACCGATGCCGACGAAGATGGGCCGGCCGGCCACGTGCATCTCGGTCATCGGCCCCGGGCCTCCACCTCGAGCGCACGGGGGCGGAAGCTCGGCATCGCCCGTGGTCGTCGGGGCGCGACGAGGGCCACCCTCCGACCGCAGGCGCAAGCCAGCCCAGGCGAGGAGCGGTGACCGCTCGCCGGCCCCCTGGACCTCTGCCACCAGGGGTCTCCCCCCGATGGCGGTGGGGCCATGGGGACCATCCCGGGACGCACCGGCGACGGCCCGGGCCATCGCCCCTCGGTCGCATCCTGGCCGCTTCGCCCGAGGACCTCGTCGGGGGGGCGGATGATCCTGGCCACACCCTCACGGTACGGGGAGCCTATCATGTTGTCAAATGCAACATTTTCATATTAGGATGAGATTTTCTGCATGAGATCAGCGGACCTTGAGCGACGGCTGACCCTCCATCAGCTCCGCATCTTCGTGACCGTGGTGGAGCGCGGGAGCTTCACGCGCGCAGGCGAGGCGCTCGCCCTGACCCAGCCCGCCGTCAGCCATCAGGTCCAGGCCCTGGCCCGCGCCATCGGCCATCCCCTCCTCCAACCCCTGCGTGGCACACCCGAGCTGACGCCGGTGGGACGGGCGCTCTACGAGCGGGCGCGTCGCATCCTGGCCCTGGTCAAGGAGACCGGCGAGGCGATCGAGGAGCTGGCCGGCGTCCATGCCGGCTCGCTCAGCGTGGCCGGCGACACCACCGTCGGCATCTACGTGCTCCCCGACGCCCTGGCCGGCTTCCGCCGCGCCCACCCCAGGGTCGAGCTCCGGCTCGACGTCCTCAACCGGCAGCAGGTTCGAGAGCGCCTGCTCTCTGGCGAGGCCGACCTGGGCGTGGTGGGCCGTCCCTTCGAGGTGAGCCTGTTCCACGCCGAGCCCCTGCTCGAGAACACCCTGATGTGCTTCAGCGCCCCTGACCATCCCCTGGTCGCGAAGGAACCGCTGCAGCCTGCCCAGCTGCTCGAGGGCCCCCTCCTGCTCCGCGAGCCCGGCTCGGGCACGAGGGAGTCAGCCGAGGCCATCCTTCGTCAGCACGGGGTGGAGCCGGTGGCGGCGATGCAGCTGGCCAGCAACGGGGCACTGAAGCGAGCCGTGGCTCGGGGCCTGGGGGTGACCGTGCTGTCCGTCTACACGGCGCGCCTGGAGATCGAGCTGGGGCTCCTGCACCCCTTGCGCGTGGAGGGATTCCCCGTGCGTCGCACCTGGCACGTCGTCTGGCCACGTGAACGCATCCTGAGCCCGGCCGCCCAGGCCTTTCGGGCCTACCTCCACACCCCCGAGTGGCGCGCCTCGCTGCCCCTCCCCATGGGCAGCGACTGATCCGGGGCCGGGCACACGGCCTGTCGAGGGCAAGGACGGCCGCCGCTCCCGCCGCCCGTCACCGCCCCTCGAGCTCGGCGAGAACCGTCTGGACCAGGACGACCGACCGTCTGAGGCCGATCAGGACCGACTCCAGGGCGATCCGCTCCGTCTTGGTGAGCTTGGGATGACGGAGCATCAGGCTGAGCGCCCAGGAGGCCTCCTGCATGCGCTGGTTGGCCCGAGCTGCGGAGGCGACGGCGGGGGTGGACAGCAGCTCGGGCTTTGGCTCCGTGAAGTAGGCGAGAGGCTTACCCGTACGGTTCGCGATGTGAGCGAGGGTGGCGGCGGAGGGACGCGACTTGCCGGTCTCGATGAGGTGGATGGCGACCGGCGTCACCGCCCCGGCGGCGAGCTGGGCCAGGCTGAGGCCAGCGTCACGACGAGCGGCCCGCACTCGCTCCGGGATCACGTCGATGCCCGGTCCCCTCGGGAGCGACCTCGCCATCGTGATAATGGTACCGATCTGCTTAAGCAACTACTTAACCAGATCCATGTCAACCTCCCACATTGGACGACCAGGGCCGCACTCTCGCCGATCGCTTGGAGGCGAGGTCGGGGTCCTGGTCGGATGCTTAACTACCGCCAGTTAACATACACCCGAAGGGCGGGGGTTGGCAGCAGGAGCGGCAGAGGCAGGCGTGAGCGCCCGCGAATCGAGGTCACCGTCCGGAGGCGACACGGCCAGGCACACCCCGTGAACCTCAGGCCACGGGCGAGGGCGGCCACCTCCCCCTTCACGACTCCTGCTACGATGGGGGCAAGGTCCAGGTCCGCCCGGAGCTGGGGCATGCGCCAGCCGCCGGCGACCAGAAGGCTGGCCGAGCGTCGTCCCGGAGCAGATCGACGAACAGTCACCAGGCAGACGAGGCGGCTCCATCCCAGGAGCTGGCCAGGGACATGGTGGGGCGTTGTCAGGCCAAGCCGGCGCAGTCAAGGTCGAGCTTCTCGCTGGTCGCGATGGCCGCGTCGGCCGGCGGGCTCCAAGCGCTGGGTACGGTGCTTTCGAGCTTGCCCTCCAGGCTGCCCGCAGCCATCGTCGTCGTGCAGCACCTCGACCCTCGTCACCGAAGCCGGATGGCGGAGATCCTCGCCAAACGGACGGCCCTCCACGTGGCGGAGGCGGTTGAAGGCGAGCAGCTCCGGCCGGGCCAGGTCCGCATCGCCCCACCCGACCGCCATCTGCTGGTCAACCCGGATGGCTCCTTGACCCTGAGCCAGTCCGAGCTGGTGCACTTCGTGCGGCCGTCGGCCGACCTGCTCTTCGAGTCGGCTGCGGCCGCCTTCGGGAAGCGCGTCATCGCCGTCGTCCTCACCGGCACCGGCTCCGACGGCGCCATGGGGGTGACCGCGGTCAAGAAGATGGGCGGCACGGTCATCGCCCAGGACGAGGCGAGCGCGGACTTCTTCGGCATGCCTGGCGCAGCGATCAAGGTCGGAGCCGTCGACCTCGTGCTCCCGCTGGCGGAGATCCCCTCGGCCATCGTCGCCCTGGCCACGGGCAGCGGCGTCCATGAGTGATCCCCCTCCCGAGGCCGAGTTCGACCAGCTGCTCGATTACCTACGTCAAGCCCGGGGCGTGGACTTCGCCGCCTACAAGCGCTCCACGCTCATGCGACGGGTGCTCAAGCGGATGAAGCTGGTGGGGGCGACATCCTTCGTCGACTACGTCGACTACCTCCAGGTACACCCGGAGGAGTTCGCGCACCTGTTCGACACCATCCTGATCAACGTCAGCTCGTTCTTCCGCGACCCCCCTGCCTGGGACTACCTCCGAGACCAGGTCGTGCCCGCGATCATCGCCTCCAAGCCCGAGCACGTGCCCATCCGCATCTGGTGCGCGGGATGCGCGGCCGGGCAGGAGGCCTACTCGCTGGCCATGGTCTTCGCCGAGACGCTGGGGATCGACCGCTTCCTGAAGCGGGTGAAGATCTACTCCACCGACGTCGACGAGGACGCCCTGGTCCGAGCCCGTCAAGGCTACACCCAGACCGAGCTGGAGCCGGTCCCGGAGGAGCTTCGGGAGAAGTACTTCGAGCGTCAAGGAAGCCGCTACGTCTTCCGCGCCAGCCTGCGGCGACCGCTTATCTTCGGGCGCCACGACCTGCTCCAGGACGCCCCTATCTCCCGGCTCGACCTCCTCTCCTGCCGCAACACGCTGATGTACTTCACCGCTGAGGCCCAGGAGCGCGTCCTGGCCCGCTTCCACTACGCCCTCAGCGACGACGGCTACCTGTTCCTGGGGCGGGCGGAGATGCTGCTCACCCACGGCAACCTGTTCCGCCCCATGGACCTCAGGCAGCGCCTCTTCAAGAAGGTCCCCCAGTTCCAGCGCATCGAGCGTCTCCTGCCCGCCCAGCCCAGCGGCCGCGAGCGGTCGGTCGTGCTCTCCCGGCGGGTGCGGCTCCGGGACGCTGCCTGGGAGCTCTCCCCCGTGGCCCACTTCCTGCTCGACGCCAACGGGACCTTGGCCATGGCCAACCGGGCCGCCCGCACGCTGTTCAACCTGAGCCTGCGAGACGTGGGCAAGCCCCTGCAGGACCTGCAGGTCTCCTACCGGCCGCTCGAGCTCCGCTCGCAGCTGGAGCGGGCGGAGCGGGAGCAGCGGACGGTGGTGATCAGCAACGTCACCCACGACGCGGACGACGGGAGCCTCCGCTACCTCGATGTCCAGATCACCCCGGTGACCGACGACGAGGACACCATGCTCGGGTTCAGCGTCCTCTTCGTCGACATCACCCCCCACCAGCGGCTGCGGCTCGAGCTGGAGCGGACCCGTCAGGAGGTCGAGACCGCCCACGAGGAGCTCCAGTCCAGCACGGAGGAGCTGCAATCGACGGTCGAGGAGCTGGAGACCACCAACGAGGAGCTCCAATCCAGCAACGAGGAGCTGGAGACCATGAACGAGGAGCTGGAGTCGACCAACAGCGAGCTCCAGGCCCTGAACGCCGACCTCAGGTCCCGTACCGACGAGCTGGACCGCGTCAACTTCTTCATGCAGTCCATCCTCACCAGCCTGCAGATGGGCGTGGCGGTGCTGGACGAGTCGATGCGGGTCAACCTCTGGAATCAGCGGGCGGAGGACCTCTGGGGGTTGAGGGACACCGAGGTGATCGGTCGCTCCTTCTACGCGCTCGAGTTCGGCCTCCCCGTCTCCCAGCTTCGGCCGCTGATTGAGTCCAGCCTCGACCGCGAGGGCGAGCGGCACGACCAGGTGGTGGAGGCGACCACCCGGCGGGGGAAGCGCATCCAGTGTCGGGTTACCGCAAGCCCTCTGGTGACGGTGGAAGGGGAGGTCAAGGGGGTCGTGCTCTTGATGGAGGAGCTGGCCACCCCCATCCCTCCCGCGGCGCCGGCTTCAGGCGGGGCGTGAGCCAGAGGCGCTCTCGAAGGGCCGGCATGGCGCCCGGCCGCAAGGGGGCCCACCGCATCCCGGCCTGGCCCCGGATGCGGCCGGGCGGCTTGGGCTCAGAGCGCGATCACGCGCCCCTCCCGTGCCGAGCGGGCCATGGCCTCGGTGAGCTGCACGCTGCGCAGCCCATCCAGCCCGGTCGCCAGCGGCTCCCGCCCCTCCAGCACCGCATGGTTGAAGTCGTCGATCAGCCGCCGGTAGCAGTCGTGCGTGCTCTCCTGGGTCACCTCCTCGCCGGCCTCGGTCAGAACCCGCATCTCCCCCTCACGCCAGGGCCGAGTGACGCCATGCCCCACGATCCTGCCCCGGCTCCCATAGATGTCGATGTCGGGCTGGAAGTTGGGGGTGGTCTGGTTGGCGTTCACGTAGGCCATGGTCCCGTTGGCGAAGCGGAAGAGGGCCAGCGCCATCGTCTCCAGCTCATCCCTCCGCCCGACGTCGGTCAACGTGACCACCTCGCTGACCTCGGCGCCGAGCAGGTAGCGCAGCAGGTCGTAGGCATGCACCCCGATGTTGTTGATCGTGCCCACCCCCGCCAGCGACGGGTCCGTGCGCCAGCCCCGCAGCGGAGAGGCCCCGGCGCTCACCTCCACCTGGACCAGGAGCACCTCCCCCAACGCCCCCTCCGCGATCAGGCGGCGGGCACGCTGGAAGCAGGCATGATGCCGGGTCTGGAAGTTGATGCCCAGCTTGACCCCCGCCTCCCGGCAGGCCTCGACGACCCGCTGCGCGTCGGCCGCGGTCAGCGCCAGGGGCTTGTCGCAGAGCACGTGCTTGCCGGCCTTCGCCGCCGCGATCGCCTGCTCCGGATGCAGGGCGTTGGGGGTGGTGATGGCCACGACCTGGACGTCAGGGTTGGCCAGCATGTCTTCGTAGCGTGTGTACGCGCAGCGGGCTCCGTGACGGGCGGCGAACTCCTCCGCCCGCCCCTGGTCCCGGCTGACCACGGCCACCAGCTCGCTCTCGGCGAGCTCCTGCACGTGCGGGGCAATGGCCCGGTTGGCGATGTTCCCGATGCCGATGATCCCCCAACCCAGGGTCATGAGCGAACCTCCTCTTCGTGCTCCTCGTCGACCTCGACGTGCCCGGCGCCGGCCCCAGGCAGGAAGCGGCCGCTCCCCGGCTCGGCCAGTACCCGACCCTCTTCGGCCGCCAGACGGCCTCGAAGATAGGTTCTGACGGCGCGACCGCGCAGGACCCTCCCCTCGAAGGGCGACCATCCCGCTTTGGAGCGCAGGTCCGAGGCCTCCACCCGCCAGCGATAGGCCGGATCCACCAGGACCAGGTCGGCGTCAGCTCCTGGTCGCAGCCCGCCCTTCTTGGGGAACATCCCGTAGATCCGGGCCGGCGCTTCAGCGTACACCTCGACCACCCGCTCGTAGGCGATCCGGCCGGCGTGGGCCGCGTCGAGCAAGATGGGCAGGGTGGTGTCGACGCCGGGCAGCCCGAAGGGCACCTCCCAG
>Ga0070737_10002539_pt1 | contig 21701 bp, 15 predicted proteins | sample Coa_R1_10_FD_66438 | JGI IMG/M metagenome (GOLD analysis project Ga0070737, IMG submission 66438) | Surface soil microbial communities from Centralia Pennsylvania, which are recovering from an underground coalmine fire - Coalmine... | ecosystem: Environmental > Terrestrial > Soil > Unclassified...
TCCGACGCTGGGGCTTTTTCTCGACGTAATCACCGACCCGGCGCAGGCCGCTGCCAATTGCCGCGCCTACAACCGCTGGCTAGCCGAATACTGCAGCGCCTATCCGCAGCGCCTGTTCGGCGCCGCCGCGCTGCCAATGCAATCGGTGGAAGCGGCGATCGAGGAAATGCATTACTGCGCCCGGGAGTTCGGCTTCAAGGCCTGTTTCGTGCGCCCCAACCCCTACAACGGCCGCCCGCTGCATCACAAGGACTTCTACCCGGTGTGGGAGCAGGCCCAGGAAATGGGCGTGGCGATTGCGGTCCACGGCGGCGGCGCGCAGCCCAATCTGGGCTCCGATCGTTTTCCCGCCAAAGAAGGCTTCGCGGTGGAGCATTGCGTGGTCCATACTTTTGAGATGATGGCGGCAGCGGCCAGCTTCATTATGTGCGGCATCTGCGACCGCTTTCCGCGTCTACGCGTGGGGTTCATGGAAGCCGGTGGCGGCTGGATGCTGGGCTGGCTGGACCGGATGGACCGTCACGTCGACGACAAGGGCATGAACGACACCGGGCTCAAACATCGCCCCAGCGAACTGTTTGCGCGCCAGTGCTTCATCTCCTTTGAGCCCACGGAAAAGAGCCTCAAAGTGACGGCGGAAGCAATCGGACCAACCAACATCCTGTGGGCCAGCGACTATCCCCATCACGACGGCTTTTGGGGCGCCGCCAGGATGATCAAGAAGATGGGGCTTAAGCCCGAAATCGAAGCCCTGGTCCTGGCCGAGGGCGCCAGGCGCTTTTACGCGCTGCATTGAGCACCGGACGTCAGGGAACCCACGCCCATGATGTTTTCGGAGCGTGGGCCTCGATGCGCGGCCTTCGCGGCGTCCGGCGCAAGGGCCATCCAGAACCGAACGCGCAACAATGCTCCGTCTCCGATCGGCTCTGGCGCTGGCTCATGCCGCGGTCGAAGCAACCGTCGCGCCGGCTCCCGGGGCCGCTCCCATAGCGCTGCTTATGAAGCGCGGCGCCAGCGACGAAATCACGGCTGGCAAGACCCACAGGCTTGCCAGCAGGTTGGCGGCCAGCAGGATAGTCAGTAGGACAGCCATCTGATGATGAAACAGGGCGGGCGAGAACATCCACGGCACAATCCCGCCGATCATCGCGCACGCGGCCCCCAGGGCGCCGGCACCGCCGCGGCTGAGACTGATACGGATCGCGTCATCCAGACCGTGCCCGGCGGCAACTTCGGCGTGGACGCGCGAAACAACGGTAATGGCGTGATCGATACCCAGCCCGATCGCCAGCGATATCACCGGCAAAGTATCGATCGTGAGTTGTATTCCGAAAAGGTAGAGGTAGGTGAAGGCGGCAAAGTTGGCCAACACCGAGGACAATACAAGCAGCATTCCGGCCACAAAGGAGCGGAACAGGACTGTGCACAGGATATAGACACAGCCAAGCACCATCACAATATTGATCAGACCGACCCGGTACAGAACCTCATCGGCCGCCGCATACAGGCCGGCAACGCCCGCCATATAGTTGACCTCGACCCTGGCATATGCCGGGTTGCGATCGGTGTAGGACTTTAAAAACTCTTTGATCTCGTGCTGAACGCGCGCCAGTGTGGCCGCGGTATGATCGCGCAGCAGTACCCGGATGCAGGTGTCTTTCGCATCGGAATCGACAATATAGCGTTGCATGCCGCCAGGGGCGCTTCGGCTCGCAAACAAGTACCACAGGTTGCCTGCTTCCTGCACGTTGTTGGGTATCCCAAAGTACTTCGGATGACCATAATGAAATATCTGGTTGAACGGCCTGATGACGCTGGATGCGAAGGATAGGACTTGAATCACCCCGCTGTCTTTCAGAAGGTGGCTTCGCAAATCGTCCGCCAGGCGCAGCACCTCAGGTGCCAACACCGACTGGCTGTGCGGAAAGGGGGGTGTGGAGAACAGCACCCAGGCCTCGTCTGCGGGAAACTTACGGGCGATCGCCCCGGCGTCGCGATTGACGCGGCTTTCGCGGCGATAAAGCGGCGTACCGGGTTCGGTGTAGCCAACTTCCACGTTGATTGCGGAGACCACACCCACTATCAGCAGCGCCAAGGCTCCAGCCAACGTCAACTTGCGAAGCGCCCCGGCCGTCACCGGCACTTCGACGATTCGATCCACCAGCGGCTCGGCGCGGCGGCTCAGTTTGCGGCCATGCTCGAAACCGCGAACGTTTGCCGGCGCGCCGAGATAGCTCACCACAACCGGCTGCAATATGTAGATCATCGGCAGACCGGCCCCCAGCCAGACCACACCCGCACGCGCGGCATGGTCCAGCACCGGGATGCCGGAGAATGAAACGAAAACGATGCCGGTAACGTCAGCGGCGATCGCGACCAGCCCGGGCATTAGCGCCGCATCGATCGTGGCTGCACAGGCCGCGCGACAGTCCTCCAGCTCGTCAAATGTCCTGTAATAGCGCCGCTGCCACGCGACGGCGTGACTGATATTCCGGGCGGTCAGGATAAATGGCACCACCAGCATCAGAGGGTCGAAGCTGTAGCCGATCCATCCCATGAAGCCCAAACCCCATACGGCCGTGCCGGAAGCGGTAAGGAGTGGCACCCACCAGTCCCAGTAGCTGCCGAGCGTGGCATAAAGAGCGAACACGATCGCACCGCAGGCTGTAACGAGGATCGCCGCAAGTGCAGGCAAATAGTAGTGACCGTATCCTCGGACCACCGACTCGCCGGTCACGTAGATGTCATGGTCGTTATCGCGGTTGTTCGCAACGATTCTCCTCAGCGCCCTGACAAAGTCCGCATGATCGGTGAAAGGTTCCTTCAGCGTAGCCGTTATAACAGTGCTTTTGTTGTCCTCGCTGACCAGATGGCGCAGCGGTCCGCGGTGAGCCGAAATCTTCCGCTTGAGCGCTACGATCTCCTCTGGTCTTTCCGGAATCGACGGATACATGAAGGGTCTGAGATCGATTCCGCCCGTTACCAACTGGGCATACACCGTCCGGAACGATGAGAGGGAGAGGACCTCGTAGTGGTTAACCCCAGGAAGACCGTCTACCTCCTGCGTGAGCTTTTGAATTTTCTTGAGGGTCGCCGCATTAAATATATCGCCCTTGCGTACCTGAACCATTACTACCAACGTTTCGTTGCCGCCAAAGCGGCCAAATCTCTCCGAGAGGACAACGTTATGGTGTTGGTGCGGGAAGAAATCGATGAAGCGAGTCGCAATTCTGACCTCGGCGGCCCACCACGACATGTAGAGAGTCGCGGCGACGAGAATGACACCAACCGCGCGGCGAAATCGCAGTATTGTTTCCCCAATCCCCTTGATCTTCACGATACTCTTTTCAACCCGGATGGTGCTGTCATACGGACCGGCGTGGCACTCGCCTGTATAGTCAAGCTACAGGGTTTGACTTGAGCCCGGTCTTGCTTGAGGACAATTGAAATCCGCGCAGGGAAAGGCAAGGTGCGTACCGAACCTACCGGCCGACGGTGGGGCCGTCCGCCTTGGAAAATTGGGGCGCTTTTCCGCGCAGCGTCGCAGAACTCCACACTTTTCCGTTTCTGTCCCGAATTTCCACAGACCCCCCTGCGCCATCGCTGCCCTGCCCTGAAACGGTCTGCGGAAAAGTGGCCAATTGCCCGCACCTGTCAAGTACGGTGCATTTGGCGATGGAAACTACCCGCAGGAGCCTATCAAGCTTTGGGCATGCACCGCGGAGGCGCAATCAGGAAAACCGACGTCTTTGCGCCATCTATTTGACCATCCCCAAGCGATTGTTCGAGCGCCGGACTTTTGCGTCGGACAAATCCAGCCAAGGAGGCGGTTCTTGGCACCGATCTTGCTGTCGTGCACGCCGCACCGCCATCGACGATGTGTCAGTGAAGCACTGCCGCTGGGGAAGGCAGGTTGCGGTACGTCCGCGCAAAAGCGGGCCAACCAAGGAGCGGGGTAAATGTACAAACGGGGATGTTTAGTATTCGGGGTCTTAGCCGGCGCATTTGTGTTGACCTCGGGGTGGTCAACAGCAAAAGCCCAAACTGTGGTGATGTGGGACAGTCGCGCCTACGACCAACTGGTCTCAGCCGACTCCCCCGACACCATCCCACCAGGAACCAAAATCACCAAGCAAAACTGGCAGCAATACAAGAACTTCATGCCGGTTGGCATGCAGGCGCTGTGGCAGCAGAAGTTTTACTGGAAGCTGCCTGATGATGCGGTGATGGAGACCCGAGCGACACAATCAATTCCATTGCCGAAGAAGTACCAGCAAGATACCGAAAAGTATAGCGGGCAGGTAAAGCTGGTACCGACGGGAGATGGCGGCTACAACCTGGAAAACTACGTAGCGGGAGCCCCTTTTCCCCATCCCGGTGGAGAGCTGGCAGGAGTACAGATTCTGTATAACGAGTACTATGCGTATATACCATACCTGATCACCACGTATGCCCATCTGGGATTCACGATGGACCGCTTCCATAACAAAGTAGCGAACGAGGTCCGCGAGGTTAATTTCAAGGTCAAGCACCTGAGCGATCCCAACAAGCCGGTCGATATCCCGGGGACCGGCGATTTGTTCATTACCCAGAACAACATTATCTGGACCCCGGAACAATCCAAGTACGTCAACGCCCTGCAAATCTTCTACAATGACCCGGGCAAATTGCCCGAGACCTTTGTTTTCGTCCCCGCCCTGCGCCGCTCATTGCGGACCTCGACCGCCGCACGCTGCTCGCCGCTGTTAGGCAGTGACTACACGGAGGACGACGAGCGCTCCATGAACCTGCAGCCTCCGATTTTCCAGGCCAAATTCGTGGGCTACAAAAAAATCCTGATGATCGCCCATCCCAACCCGGCGTACGCAGATGAAGGCGCCAAATTGGGACATCCCACCGCCTACTACTGGCCGCTGATGTTTCCTAATCCCAAGGCTGGTGCCTGGGAGCTGCGCAACGTCGCGGTACTCGACGTCCGCCGCGTGCCTTCCCATTCCTCAGGCTATTGCTATGGCAGCCGCATGGCGTTCATCGACAAGGAGACGTGGCAGCCGGTTTGGATGGACCTGTACGACGCGAATCTGAAGCTGTGGAAGGTCGGGCCATCGGTGTACCGTCCAATGACTCTTCCTGGAACCGGGGGCGACGTGGCCACCGGTGGGGGCGGCCCTGGAGACGGCGTTTATATGTATTGGGATTTGCAGAATGCCCACATCACCTTCGACCCGCAGAACGGAGCCCAGATCAACGAGGATGCGCCCAGGGCTTACGATGACTTCGCCCGTTGGGGCACGCCGGCCGGCATGCAGCAGGTAATGCAATGACCCGCAGGCCCTGAGCTCGTTATTCGGCTGCGCAGGCTTGGCAGTTCTTCCGGGTTATACACGCGCGCGGCGCTCTGCCACCCACGAGCATTAATTCGGACGCGCGGGGCTGCCTGGTTGCGCGACGGCGGCCCGCGCGCGGCGAGGACTGGCGGCTTCGGCGTCGTAGGGGAAGTCCTCTAGATGGCGCGCCACCTGGGCCGGGGTTGCCTGGCTACCGGGGCGGGTCAGCGTGTTTATCACCATCGCAGTGAATGGCAGGAAGATGAAGATCGCGGACCAGGCGATAGTCGGGGCATCAATCATGAACGCGATCGTGATACCGAAGCATACGATTCCCAGGTAAAGGCCCGGCCCCAGCAGCCATCGTAGCGGCAGATGAGGCAGCACGCCCGGCGGCTTGCTGCGGCCCGCCGCCAGCCGCGCGTCGAGGAACTGGAAGATCGCCACCGACACCGCCGCCACAAAGAACCATCCCAGGTAATTGCTGATCGGCACGCCGAAGTGCGGACCGGGCGGGTCGTACCAGAAGATCCTGCCCAAAAACCATCGATCGCCGAGCACCGATAGCGGATCGATCACCAGGTCAATCATGACCATGAACATCGCGGCCATTATCCAGACCCGCGGGGAGCGGCGGATTGCGCGGGTGTCGTACAGGCGCAGATCGTAGCCGCGCCATTGAATGGGTGAGGCCACCAGGAGTGCGACCGAGTAGCTGGCAAAGGACAGGAAGGTGAAGGATAGCGAATCCATGAACGGCACGCCGAACACCCAGATTTCCCGCCCCCTGGTGGCCGCAATGTAGTGATACAGGCCGAAGGGAAAGCCGTTATGCACCGAACTCCATTCGCAGGCCAGCGCCACCGCGTAGGTAAGAACCGTGAAGATTGCAGTGGTTCGAAAGCCGAAGTTCACAATCGACACGAACAAGTAGACGGCCAGAAAGACGAACACGTAGGGCCGCAGGACGATGGTGGAAATCAGCAGATGCACGCCGGCAATTATACATGTCTGCGCGCGATTGTCAGTTACCCCACGTTCGCGGATGTGGCGCCGCGTCGGCGGCCGGTCCGGCGATAAGGACCGTCAGAACCTGACCGCTCTCGGCGAGCCGCCGCCCTGGGCGCGTTCCAGTGCGGATAGACGCCGTGCGAATTCGCTCTGCATCACCTGCAGGTCACGCTGATGGCGCGCTTCGAGTTCAGCTACCTTGCGCTCGACCGCTGCCTTGTCCCGAGCCGACTGCTCGGAGAGCCGCCGCAACTGGGCATTTTGTTTCTGCAACTCGTTGAGCAGCATCGCGCTGAGCTCGGAGTAGCGAACGGTCAGGACCTTCCCGTCGGGTCCGTAAACCACCAGCTGCGGGTAGACCCGCGCGACCTCTTCGGCGACCAGGCCGTAGCGCAGCGTGCCACTGGGGTCGTTGTTGTAGCGGAAAGTCACCGGGCGCAGTTTCAATAGCTCGCTGCTGGCTTCGCCCATGTTGCGAATATCGTGCTTGAAGCGCGCCGCGGAGGGCGCCACTCCCAGCCGGCCGCTGGCATCAACCACCACGTCAACCCCGGTCACCGGCGCGCCGCTGATCCCTGCGATATAGGTCTGCGTCTGTGTGCCCTGTTTGCCGATACGAATCGCGTTGGTCTCAGCCGCAAGGCCAGGATTGCCGATTTCGATGTTGTTATTGCCGATAGTCAGGCTATGGCCCGCTAAAACACCCAACGCGACATTGTTCGCTCCGGTAGTGTTGCTGTCCAGCGCGCTGACTCCAATTGCCGTGTTGTTGATGCCCGTAGTGTTTTTGCCCAGTGCACCGACTCCGGCTGCGCTGTTGGCGTACCCGGTGGTGTTGGAACCCAGAGCGTTATACCCGGCAGCGGTATTACTGCCGGCGGTGGTGTTGTTGGCCAGCGCGTTGACCCCCAATGCGCTGTTGTACTGGCCCGTGGTATTGGCGTTGAGCGCCTGCAACCCGGTGGCCGTGTTGTAGTTGCCGCTGGTGTTGTGCGCCAGAGCTGACACCCCAACCGCGGTCTCACCGCTTCCAACGGTATTAAAGAACAGGGCTCTGAACCCGGCCACGGTATTGTTGCTGCCGCTCGTGTTCTGGTTGAGCGCAAGCGCCCCGGTGGCGGTGTTGCTGTTGCCAATTGTATTGTTGAATAGTGCGCCCTGCCCGTCGGCGGTGTTGCTGTTGCCGCTGGTATTGGATACCAAGGCCTGCACTCCGCTGGCCGTGTTGTTGCTGCCGGTCAGGTTGTTTCCCAGCGCGCCGAATCCCGCCGCGGTGTTCTGGTTTCCGCTGGTGTTGAGTTCAAGTGCGAAGGTTCCAGTGGCGGTATTGAAGTTGCCCAAGGTGTTTTTCTGCAGCGCAAAAGCGCCGCTGGCGCAGTTGTCGGCGCCGCTGGTGTTGGATTCCAGCGCACTGGCACCGAGCGCGGTATTGTTGTTGCCGTTGACGTTGGCGCCAAGGGCGTGTTCTCCCACCGCGGTGTCCCTGCCCCCGGTGGTATTCTGCATCAGACTCAGCGCTCCGACGGCGGTATTGCTGTTACCGCTGGTGTTCAAGCGCAGCGCATAAGCGCCGGTGGCCGTATTGTTGTCGGCCGTGTTGAATTGAAGGGCCAAAAAGCCAGTCGCGGTATTGTCGTTGCCGGTCGTCCCCACCTCCAGGGCGGCCGACCCGACCGCCGTGTTCTCGCTGCCGCCGACGTTGGACTCCAGCGCCGCCGAACCGTCGGCGGTGTTGTTCGTTCCGGAAACATTATGTTGAAGCGCCGCCGCTCCGGTTGCGGTGCTCTCATTGCAGGTCGTGCAGTCGGTCAGTGCACTGAATCCCAGCGCGGTATCCGTGGCTCCGGTCGTCACGCTGTCAAGCGCGAAGGTTCCCAGTGCCGTGTTGTCCGAGGCAGCCCCTGCGTAACCCGATCCCGTGGCCAGCACAATCAGCATCAGGCCAAAACCACGCAGCCAACGTCTCATTGTATCCTCCCCGAGTCTCAGGAATGCCGGCCTGTGGCCAAGCGTCCAAATTTGGGGACTTTATCGCAGAATGGCCTTGAAATGTCTAGAGCTACTTTTACAATGTCTACTACACCTGGCTTTAACATGACACCATCGATTTAGCCCGCAGCCCGGGCGCGCCACGCCGCCAGCTAAAGGCGCCCAGCCTGACCGGCGGTGCCCGGCGTGAACTCGTTGAGCGCGACGCAGCAGCCGCCAACAGCCCCGCCCTTCAGAGCAAGCGCATGCGGCCTGCCGCTGTTCACGTGTAGCTCGCATCCCATCATTTCATGATGCGCGACAGGCTGCCCGGATTCGACATTCCTGCCGCATCCCGTAAATCTCCCGGTACGTCGTCATCGAAGCGCATGTTGGAGACCCCGGAAGCGCTTGAATGCGTGTTCTGAAAATCCGTCATCAAGGGTGAGCAATAGGCATAACCGATAATCGTTTTCTGACCCTTGAAGTCCACCGGCGCCCACTTTACCCAGAACAGTTTATAGAATTTGTCGGTGTTATCGTAGGAGTCGGCCATCATCTTGATATTGGTGTTTTCATCCACGTAAAAGATATTGTGATTGTAGCAGAAGCTACCCAGAGACTTATTCCACACCAGGTCCAGTATATGCATCTTGCGGATTTCCCATTTGCCTGATCCATACTTGGGCCAGCCCGGGTATGCACCGCCTGGCTCGCCGGGCAGAACCCCGACATAGGAACTCTTTTCGAATCCCTTTATGGGGTCCCCAATCCACATCAGCACCTTCTTGTAGCCAAGGTAACCGACGTGGTAGTTCGGCGGCATCCAGGAGTTGTCATCCTGAACGTAATCGGTGCCCAGAATCGGGGCGCATCTGGCCGCAGCCGACAGACGCAGTGAGCGGCGCAGCGATGGGAGAAACACATAATTCTCCGGGACGCGGCGCGGATCATCAAAAACCTGCGTTAGCTGCGTTGTGTACCTGGATTGTTCGGGCGCCGTGACCAAAAAGCGCGTCGCGTAAAGCACCCCGTTGGCATAAGGCATGTCTATCGGCATGCCTGGTTCGCTCAGGTGAGACAGACCATAAAAGGTCGCATCGACGTTGTTGGTGGTCTTGTTGCCGAAACGGTCCACCAAAAAGCCGACGTTGAGGTTGTGCAGGATATGTGCCCGGAAGACCAGCCAGGCGTTATATAGTATCTTGACCGGCCGATTAGGTTCCTGAGGGTTGGGAAATGGTATTCCGGCTACGTAGCCCTTAATTAACCAGCCACCGTTGGGCAGCTTCTCCAGCGTGGTTTGGCCACCATACTTCTCGGTATTCTTGAGCATGTCGCCGGGCTGCGGAAAGTCGCTGGTCGGCCCGACCTCGATTGTATATTCGGGCGTCGAGCCGACCCGGATGGCGTACTGGCCGGAAAAGGCAGCCTGCAACCCCACCGGGATGAACTTGCGGTACTGCTGCCAGTTCTGCAGGGTTATCCTGGTTCCCGGCGCGATGGTTTCCGATGAGTCGGCGTCAGCCAGTTGTTTGTAGGCGTCCGCGCTGTACGCCATTTGCGCGTGCGCCACCGCGGCGCACGTGCAAATCAGCCAGGCCGCGGCGGCTCCGACTAAGACCCCCAGCAACCTTTTCATGACGACTATTACTCCCTGACTGGTTAGGAGAGCGATGAGCGGACCGCGAACGGCAGCGGGCAACTGCGCAGCTCCTCGCTCGGCGTTGTCGAACCTTCGGCAAAGGCATTGCCGGCATCCCCAATTTTTATGGTGGGTCCGCTCTGATGAAAAAGTCAAGGGAAGATAACGACAGACATGCCCACGTGGAACGTGCTATCTTAGATAGAACCAAAGGGTCCAGTGAGGATCGGCGCAGGTCGGCCCGCTAGCGGGCTGGGGCGGCGCCGGTCATGCGGTAGTAGGTGACCGCGTCGCTCAGTGCGGTGTCGATCGGGCCGGGCTTGTAGCCGAGATGGCGCTCGGCTTTGCTGTGGTCGAAGAACATCTTTTTGCGCGCCATTCGCACCTCGGTCAGGCTGGCGCGCGGCGGCCGGCCGGTAATCCGGCGCGATACGAAGTCGGCGCCGATGGCGAAACCCAGTGCAACCCCGTAGGGAATTCGAATCCGCGGCGCCGGGATGCCCGAGATCGCGGCCAGCCGCTCGAACAGTTCCCGCAGCGTCAGGTTCTCCCCGCCCAGGATGTACTTCTCGCCGGGCTGGCCGCGTTCGGCGGCCAGCAGATGGCCCTGCGCGCACTGCGCAACATCGACCAGGTTGAGCCCGGTGTCCAGATACGCCGGCATCCGCCCGTTGAGGAAATCCACGATTATCCTGCCGGTCGGGGTGGGCTTGTAATCCAGCGCGCCAATCGGCGTGGACGGATTTACCACCACCACCGGCAGGCCCTCACGCGCCGCTGCCAGCGCCGCCTGTTCGGCCAGAAATTTCGACCGCTTGTAGGGACCGACCATGTCATCCAGCCCAACCGGCGTATCCTCGGTACCGGGCGCGCCCTTGGGAACGCCCAGCGCGCCGACCGTGCTGGTATGCACCACGCGCCCGACGTTGTGGCGGCGCGCGGCGGCCAGCACGTTGTGCGTGCCCTGCACGTTGGTCGCGTACATCGGCGCCTCGTCCAGCACCCACAGGCGGTAGTCGGCGGCGACATTGTAGACCTCGTCGCATCCGCGCATCGCGTTGGCCACCGCCTCGGGGTCGCGCAGGTCGCCGATTACATGCTCGCAATCGACTCCTTGCAGCGCGCGCACATCGGCGCCGGCCCGCACCAGCACGCGCACATGATCGCCGCGCGCCACCAGCGCCCGCACCACGTAGCATCCGACAAAACCGTTGCCGCCTGTGACCAGCGACGTCCTGGCCATGACCGCGTCACTCCAGCGTGGGCACGGGCGAGATGGGCCCGACCCGGTTTTTTACCGCCTGCGCGGCGGCATGTCCGGAGGCGACCGCGCTTTCGATGGTCGCGGGCAATCCGGTCTGAATCCAGTCGCCGGCCAGAAACAGGTTGTCGATCGGGGTGACGGCGCCCGGACGCAGCCGATCCGATTCGCAGTCGGGCGCGATGGTGGCCTGCTTTTCCTTGATCACCAGAGCCTTGAGCAGTTTGGCCTCCCGTGAGGCCGGGATCATCCGATGCAGGTCGTCGAGCACAAGGTCGAGCAGCTCCTCGTTGGATTTGTCCACCAGCGCGCGGGCGCCGCTGATCACGAAGCTCAGGTAGCCGCCATGCTCGGTGCCGCGCTGGGCGAAGATCACCCGCTTGTTGAACAACCATTGCGTGGTCGAGCCGATAAACCCAACGAACGCGCAATCGGTGACGTCGCGATCAAGCCAGACGTGAACGCAAATGATGGGCGAGAGTCTGAGCTGCGCCAGGCGCGCAAAGAACGGGTCGTGCGCCACCGGTTCCGACAGCATCGCGAGCAGCGCTCCGGCCGGGACCGCGGCGATGAAGTTGGCCGCCTCCAGTTTCCTGCCGTCGCGCATCCGCACGCATCCCACCGTGTGGTTGCCGTCCATCTGCAGGGTTTCGACCCCGGTATGCGCGGCGACGAAGCCGCCATGCTCCTCGATGTAGGCTTGGGCCGCCTGACAGTAGAGGTCGCTGAGGCCCACCGTCGAGTAGACGAAGGCGGAGTCGCGGCGGCGGGAGAAGAAGGCGCGCCGCCACACCTCGGCCAGCAGCGCCGCCGAGGCCCGCTCAGGCTCCTCATTGAGCGTGGCGATGGCCAGCGGAAACCAGAAACATTTGCAGGCGTTGTCGGACTGATGCAGATCCTTGAGCATCGCGGCAACCGTCATGCGCTCCAGGCGCTTGCGCGCAAAGCGCCCCAGCGCCATCATCCACGCCCCTGCCGCCAGCACCGCCATCCGCTCGCCCGCACTGAGCAGCGAAAAGCCCATCAACGCCGACACCATATGCAAGGGTCCCGGCAACCATCCGGTCTTAAGGCGTCCCTGCCGGCCGCCGGGCGCAATCATCTCGATCTCCATGCGGTCGCGGAACTCCAGCTTGTCGTAGGTGCCGATTTTCCGCAGAAAGTCGAAGGTCTGGGTGTAGCAGCCCATCAGCACATGCTGGCCGTTGTCGATCCAGTCGCCGCCCTCGGGGTCCTGAAAGGAGTAGGCGCGCCCGCCCAGTTTGGGCTTGCGCTCCAGCACCGCGACTCTGAAACCCGCCTCTGCCAGCTCCACCGCGGCGCTGAGCCCCGCAAAACCCCCGCCGACGATTACCACGTCGCGCGGATCGGGCATCACCGTGCGATCAACTTCGGCCACGCCTCAACCTCCCGCTGGCCCACGCGCGTCCAACCAAAAACAGCTTGTGCGGGGCCGATAACCTGAGCTTCCCATCCATCACACGATAGCGCGACTTGACGATGCGTTGCAGCAGGGCGCTGTAAATCAGCCGCATCGCCTCGGCGGTCAACAGGCTTGAGCGATCCTCGGCGGGCAGCGCCTGTTCGGCCAGGCGGTAGAATTGCCACGCGCGGCGCGCCTGGAACTCCATCAGACGCTCGAAGCGCTCGCTGTGACGCCCGGCCAGAACCTCCTCCTGCGCGACCGCGAACCGCTCCAGGTCCTCCAGCGGCAGGTAGATGCGGCCGCGGCCAGCGTCCTCGCGCACGTCGCGGATGATGTTGGTCAGTTGAAAGGCGATGCCCAGATTCTCGGCGTAGGTGCGGGTCTGTGGATTGCGGTAGCCGAAGATCTCGATACAGACCAGGCCTACCGCGGAGGCGACGCGGTAGCAGTAAAGGCGCAGTTCCTCGAAGGTGCGATAACGCTTGTGCGTCAGGTCCATCTCGACGCCGTCGATGATTTCCTCGAAGTAGCGTCTGGGGATGGAAAACCGGCGTACGCTGTCAGCCAGGGCGCGCGAGATGGCGCGGGTCGGTGCGCCGTTGTAGACGCGCTCCAACTCCTCGCGCCACCGCTGCAGCATCGCCGCCGGCTCGCGCACCTGCTCATCGTCGGCGATATCGTCGACGAAACGGCAGAACGCGTAGGTCGCATGCAGCGCGCGCCGGCGATAGGCGGGCAGCAGCTTGAAGGCGTAGTAGAAATTGGAGGAAGACTTGCGCGTGATGCTGGCGCAGCGGGCGAAGTCCGCCGCCAGAGTGCCGTCCACCTCGGTCAGCGCTCCCATCTCCTCCACCCTCTCAGACACAGACCCGGCCTCTCAGTGCGTGCCAGCCCAGGCGCAGATAGTCCAGCTTGCGAAGCTCGGGGCGGCGGCGGAACACGTCATAGCCGACCGCTTCGATCGCACGCAAAATCGCCAGTCCACCGCCGGCAAACATCAGGATATCGCGCCGCAGACGTGGCCCGACCAGCTCGTGCAGCGCGGCGCCCGAGCGAAGCAGCTCGCGCGCGAACCCGACCTCATGGCGCATCAGCGCGATGAACGCCGAAGTGGCGGCTCCTGCGCGCAGCTCTTCGATCGAATAGCCAAAGCGGGCCATATCGCGGCGCGGCAGATATACTCTGCCCTTGCCGAGATCGATCGCGATATCCTGCCAGAAATTGGCCAGTTGCAGACCGCTGCAGATGCGGTCGGACAGCTCCTGGCGGCGCGCGTCGCCAAAACCGAACAGGTAGAGCACCAGCCGCCCCACCGGATTGGCCGAATAGCGCGCGTACTCCATCAGCTCGTCGATTGTCTCGAAGCCTTGAAAATCGACGTCAGAGCGGAACGCCCGCAGCAGGTCGGTAAAGGGCTGGCGCGGAATGTTGAAGCGCCGCACCGTGTCGGCCAACGCGACGAACACCGGATGGCGCGGTGCGCCGGCATAGGCAAGGTCAAGCTCATGCTCCCATTGATCCAGCCTGGCCAGGTCGTGCTCCTCGTCGGCGAAGTCGTCGGCGATGCGCGCGTAGGCATAAATCGCGTGCATGTGGGGACGCATCGCGCGCGGCATCAGCCACGACGCAATAGTGAAGTTCTCGTAATGCGAACGCGCCAGCCGCGCGCAGTATTCGTACGCCTGCTCAAGAGTGACCTGACCGTCATTGGGATTGTGCGGTTGGGCACTTTGCGGTCGATGATTTATGTGCGCGTCGAGCATTCAGAAGCGAGCGACAAAAAAATGTAAAAGGACAACACGACATACCACGTCAACTCTGCTGTCCCATTCTTTTCCCCCGTACACCATTACCTCATCAGCTCACGAGTGGCGGCCCGCGCCCAGCCATCGGTTTCCAGCACGTCTTCCAGGGTGCGCGCCGGACCTCCATGATGGCGTCCCATCACGGTCTCGATATGACGGGGAATTTCCACGAAGCGGATCCGGCCGGCCAAAAAGCCCGCCACCAGTTCTTCGTTGGCGGCATTCAGACAGGCCGGCATCGTCCCGCCCGCCCCGAGCGCTTCGTAGGCCAGGCGCAGGCAGGGGAAGCGCCCGAAGTCGGGCTGCTCGAAGGTCAGCGCGCCGCACTCCGCCAGCGCCAGCGGCCGCAGATGGTCCATCGGCAGACGTTCGGGAAACGCCAGCGCATAGGCGATCGGAATCGCCATATCGGGAATCGCCATCTCGGCCAGCACCGAGCCGTCGATCATCTCGACCATCGAATGCACGATGCTCTGGGGATGGATGATGACGGAGATCTGCGAACTGTCCAGACCGAACAGCCATCGCGCCTCGATCACTTCCAGTCCCTTGTTCATCAAGGTGGCGGAATCGATGGTGATCTTGGCGCCCATTTGCCAGGTCGGATGCTTAAGCGCATCAGCGACCGTGACGGTGGCGAAGCGCTCGATGGGCAGTGTGCGGAACGGCCCGCCGGACGCGGTCAGGATGATTCGCTTGACGGCGCTGCGCTTGCGCCCTTCCAGGCACTGGAACAGCGCATTGTGCTCGCTGTCCACCGGCAGCAGGCGTACACGATTGCGCTCGGCGGCACGGGTCACGACTTCACCCGCGATCACCAGCACTTCCTTGTTGGCGAACGCGATATCCTTGCCCGCTTCGATGGCGCGCAAGGTGGGACGCAGCCCCAGCGCACCCACCATCGCCGACACCACCAACTGCGCGGCTGGCCACGTGGCGACCGCAATCGCGCCCTCCATCCCGGTCAGCACTTCCACCTTATGCCCGCCCAGCAGTTCCTTGAGCCGACTGGCCGCTTCGGGATCGGCGACCGACACCAGTTCGGGGCGGAAGCGGCGAATCTGCTCGGCCATCAGTTCGACGTTGCGCCCGGCGGCCAGCGCGCCGACACGGAAGCGTTCGCCGAAGCGCCCGGCCACGTCCAGCGTCGTGACGCCGACGGAACCGGTGGAACCCAGCACCGCAATCGTCTTCATCGCCCGCTCACCCCGATTTCGCATTCAGCCGTGTTCTGAATCTGCCCAGCGCCATCAGCGGGAAATAAAGGGGATACATGTAGTAACGCAGGTAGAAATGATTGGGGAACCCGGTGCCGGTCGACGCGGTCTCCTCCCAGGTGCCATCTTCGTTCTGACGCTCCAGCAGCCAATCGACTCCGCGCGTGACCGCGTCGCTGATCGCATCTTCGCCCGCCAGCAGGCCAATCACCGCCCAGGCGGTCTGGCTGGCGGTGCTGTCGCCGCGTCCGTGCCAGGCGCGATCCTTGTCGCTGAGCGGACTCTCGCCCCATCCGCCGTCGGGATTCTGATGGTCCTTAAGCCACTGCACGGCGCGCCGAATCCACGGCTCGGAGACATCGACGCCGATCGCGCGCAGGCCGGCCAGCGCGGAGAACGTTCCATAGATATGATTGACGCCCCACCTTCCCCACCATGAGCCGTCGGCATCCTGCGCCTTCTTAAGCCACGCGATCGCGCGGCGCGCCACCGGATGGTCGGCGCGGTAGCCCACCGCGGCCATCATCTCCAGCACCCTGCCGGTCAGATCGGGGCAGCTCGGATCGGTTACCGCTTCGACGTCGGCAAACGGCAGATGGTTGAGCCAGTTGGAGTCGTTGTCGGCGTCGAAGGCGGCGAACCCACCGTCGCGCGACTGCATTCCCATTACCCAGTTGGAACCAGCCCGAATCGCCCGCTCCCTTGCCGCCCCATCGTGAAACGGCGTTGCCGCGAGCACGCACAGGATTACTGCAGAATCGTCAACATCGGGATAGCAGTCGTTGTAGAACTCGAAGGCCCATCCGCCCGGTTCCAGCTTGGGCCGCTTTACCGACCAGTCGCCGCGTTTGAAGATCTGATGGTCGATAAGCCAGCGCGCGGTCTTGACCATCGCCTCGTCCTGGGGACTGATTCCCGATTCCAGCAGCGCCTTGGCGGCCAGGCCCGTATCCCAATTGGGCGACACGCACGGCATGTAGAGAATCTTGTCGCCCATGTCCCAGATCAACTCGCGGCTGGCCTCGATCGCCTTCTTCAGCACCGGATGGTCGGAGCGGTAACCCAGGGCCTTGAGCGCCATCGCGCTGAGCAGGTAGCAGGGCTCGATCCCGCCCCACGATCCGTTGGCCTCCTGACGCTCCAGGATCCAGTCCTCGGCGGCCTTAAGCGCCCGCGCGCGCAAGCTCTTGATCGGATGGCGGTTGTAGGCACGCAGCAACGGGTCGGTCAGGTTGAGCAGGCCGCGCAGCGACAGGCGGCTTTTTGCCGCCGGCGGGCGGAACCGGGTGAAATGTGGCGGCTCGATGTAAAGCTCGAGCACGCCCGCTTCGTAACCGACTTTGACCACCGGCTGGACCGCCTGCAGCAGCATCAGCCCGAACAACGTCCCGCGCGCCCACGACGCCAGCTCATAGACATTGATTGGGAACCAGTTGGGCAGCAGGCAGATTTCCACCGGCAGGGCGGTGGTCGCCTCCCATGGTATCTGGCCCATCGCGGCCAGGTAAAAGCGCGCCAGCGAGCCGATCTTGGGCACGCCGCCGCGGGAAAGAATCCAGCGCCGCGCCTGCGTCATCTCTTCGTCGCCGGCACGCATCCCGGCCAGTTTGAGGGCGAAGTAGGCTTCCACGCTGGTCGACAGATAGCCCTCGCCGCCAGCAAACAGGCTCCAACTCCCGTCGGGCTGCTGGGTTTCGAGCAGGTACTTCTTTATCTTGGCCTCTTCCTGCGGGTCCACGCAGTCCATGAAGTGGGTGAAGATGACGTACTCGGCGTTCATCTCCGCATTGGCTTCAAGCGGAGCATGCCAGTAGCCTTCGGGTTTTTGCAGGCGCAGCAGCGCTTGCTGGGCGCGGCTGATCACCTGGTCCAGGCGCAGACCGATGCGGCCGTCGGTAACTTCCGGCCCCTGCGGCGGGGCAGTTTCAATCTGGGTTGTTTCGTTCATAACCAATTCAACTCGGCCCGCTGCGGGGCGCATCAAGGTATAATCGCGCACTTCAAAACATCACCCTGCTCCAGCAGGTCGAAGACTTGCGGCAATTCGCTGAGCCGGCGCCGCTCGTTGATGATCCGGCCCGCGCCCAGCTTGCGCTCGACCAGCAGGTCGCGGGCGCGGCGGACGTCGGCGGGACGATAGTGGAACGGAGCCAGCAGCGTCAGGCTGTCGTAATGCATGCGGCGGGTATCAAGTTGCAGCGACGTCCCGGCCGCGCACCCGCCGAAGAACACCACGCGCCCGCCGCGCCGCACGCATCGGACCGCGCTTTCCCATCCCGAGACCTGTCCGGTCGCCTCGACCACCAAATCCGGGCCGTACCCGCCGTTGAGCGCGCCGGCCTGGCTCGCAACATCTTCGCGGCGTGCGTCGATTACGCGATCGGCGCCCATCTCGGCCGCCCAGCGTAGCCGCGCGTCGCCCCGTCCCGCGACCACCACTGTGCGCACGCCCGCGGCCTTGAGCAGGATGACGTGGAGCAGACCGAAGGCGCCCGCACCCACCACCATGCAGGTTTCCGATGGTTCGGGGCGGGCCATCGCCTGCGCATGGACCACGCAGGATAGCGGCTCAAGCAGCGCCGCCTCCTCGAAGGGCAGGGTGGAAGGCTTTTTGAATACGTTGCGAGCCGCGACATGCGCCGGCAGCAGCAGCAGGTCGGCGTAGGCGCCCATCACCATCGTATCGATCACCTGGACGCACAGGTTTTCCTGGCCGCGCGCACAAAAAAAGCATTCGCCGCACGGCGCCGTGGGGGCTGCCATCAGTTCGTCGCCGGGCCTGAAAGCGTCGACGCCCTGCCCTACTTCGAGCACCACGCCGGAGAACTCATGCCCAAAGGGCATCGGAAAGCTGAACAGCGGATGGCCGCGGCGATAGAACTTGAGGTCGGTGCCGCAACTGAGCGCGCATTTGACCTGAAGCAGGATCTCGCCCGGCGCCGGATGGGGCACGGCGGCCTGGCGCAGTTCAAAATGCCGCGGCTCGACCAGGACCGCCTGGCGCGGCAGGGCAGGAATGGCGGCCTCGCTCACAGCGAACGCTCCACGACGAAGCTGGCGATTTGGCGCAGCGGCTCGGCGCGGCCGTCAAAGCCGCTTAACGCCGCAATCGCCTGCTCCTTGAGTTGAACGGCAAACTGGCGCGACTTATCCACACCCATCAGGGCCGGATAAGTAGCCTTGCCGTGCGCGTCGTCCTTGTGGGCGCGCTTGCCGAGTTGTTCGGTGGAGGATACCACGTCGAGCAGGTCGTCGATCACCTGAAAGGCCAGTCCCAGCGCACGGCCGTAGACGGTCAGCGCGTCGAGTTGAGTGCGGTCGGCGCCGCCCAGCAGGCCGCCGCCGCGCACCGATACCAGGAAAAGCGCGCCGGTCTTGCGCGCGTGCAGATACTCCAGCGTGGCCAGGTCGGTGGGCTGGCCTTCGGACAGCATATCGAGCGCTTGCCCGATCACCATCCCCGCCGAGCCCGCCGCTTCGGCCAGTTCGGCGATCACTTCGAGCAGGACCGGCGCACCGGCACGGCTGGCGGGCGAACGCGCCAGCACCTTGAATGCGTCGGTCAGCAGGGCATCGCCCGCGAGCGTCGCCATCGCTTCGCCGTATACCTTGTGATTGGTCGGGCGGCCGCGGCGCAGGTCGTCGTCGTCCATGCAGGGCAGGTCGTCATGGATGAGCGAGTAGGTATGGATCATCTCCAGCGCGCAGGCGAATCCCAGCGCATCCTGGGGCTTGCCGCCGACCGCCTCGCAGGCGGCCAGCGCCAACACCGGGCGCAGGCGTTTGCCGCCTGCCAACAGACTGTAGCGCATCGCTTCAAGCAGTTTGGCGCCGGGTCCGCGGTGCTCGACCACGGTGCGGTCGAGCGCGTTCTGGACTAATGCGGCGCGTTCCTTCAGGTAGCGCTCGATGTCGAATCGGGATGCATCAGAGCTGTGGCTCGGGCCGGAGCTGGAATGTGGCATCGCTTATCTCAAAACCGCGGACGTCCCCCATGCCGCGACCGGCGCGGCCCTGTGGTGGGGGGCAATTCAGGATATGTAATAGCGGACCATCTTCCACGAATCCCTGAGGTTCTTGCCGAAATCCAATGCGACCGTCCCCTCGAAGCCCGAATGCATTTTGCAATCGCGGCAGCGGATGTCCTGTTTGGTGCGGTAGAACTCCCAGTCGATGGCTTCGTGCAGCTCCTTGAAGGTCCGGTAATGGCCGTTGGTGATAAGGTAGCAGGGGCCCTTCCAGCCCTGCGGATTGCGCGTCACCGTGGTCCAGGGGCTGCACAACAGGTCGCGCTCGCCGGTCAGATACTCCAGGTAAATCGGCGTGTTGATAATCTTGTGGTCCTCGGCCAGCTTTTTGACCCGCATGAACTTGTACGGCATCTCATCCGACTTGAGGTAAATGTCGTTGGTCAGCACCTGGTAGTGATAGCCGGGGCTGAGCAGCATGCCGTCGACCTTGAGCGAAGTCAGCAGCTTGACCAGTTCTTCGATCTCATCGGCGGTGGTCTCGCGGAAGATGGTAGTGTTGGTCTGGACCCAGTAGCCCTTGTCCTTGAGCAGTTTGATCATCCGCACGCAGGTGTCGAAGACTCCGTCGCGATCGACCACGCGGTCGTGCGTTTCACGCATCCCGTCCAGATGGACGTTGAAGCTCAGATAGGGGCTGGGCGCAACCTGCTTGATGAATCGTTCCAGCAGCAGGGCGTTGGTACAGATCATCGTATGACGGCCGCGTTCGATCAGCCCCCGGGTCAGCGGCACGATATGCTTGTAGATAAGCGGCTCGCCGCCGCAGATCGATACGATGGGGGCGTCGGCCTCCTCGGCGGCGCCCAGCGCCTCCTCCAGCGGCATCTGGTCGCGAATCGTGTCCTTGTACTCGACAATCCGCCCGCAGCCCACGCAGGCCAGATTGCAGGCGTGCAGCGGCTCCAGCATCAGCACGATCGGGAAGTAGCGCTTGCCGGCGCGCTTTTGCCGCGACATGTAACGCGCCAGATCTGTCATCAGTTTAAACCGCATGCGCATGGCGCGATTCTCCTGTCAGTGGGCTGCGGGTTCGGCCTGAGGCGCCGCACCCGGTACGTCGCCGAACAGCAGTCTGTAAAGCATTGCCAGGGCGCTGTCGAGGTCAAACGGCGCCTGGCTCATGAACAACAGGTTGATCAGCAATCCGTTAAGCGCCGCCATCACGAAGTCCGCCAGCACCTCGGGCTGATTGGACCGCGCGCACAGCCCTTTTTCCTGACCCAGACGAATGCGATCGGTCAGCAGCGCTTTATACAAATCGTAAAGGCGGCGGATTTGTTCCGTAAATGCTTCGGGCATCTCTTCACCGCTCATGAAACGGCGCAGGAAAAAGCTGACCGAACTGGCATTTTCGCGCACAAAATTGACATAGCCGCCAATCAGCTTGCGGATCTGCTCGCGCGCGTCGAGCTTCTCCGACTCCTCGGCAAAGTCAATCACATACGGCTCCAGCAGCTTGTTCAGGACCGCCAGGAACAGGTCCTCCTTGGTCTTGAAGTGCCAGAAGATCAGGGCTTTGCTGACCTTGGCCTCGCGCGCCACCTCCGACATCGAAGTCTCATGAAAGCCGCGGGTGGCAAACAGCCGTATCGCTGCCTTTAGAATCTCGTCGCGTGAATCCTGGTTCTGAGCCTGCCCTCCCGCCGTAACCATTGCCTTCCATCGGCCCGGACGATTCCCAAGCCCTCAGCGCCCGCTCTGCCTGTCTCCGAACTCCTTGTCCATGGCGGAATGCCGGCGAAGGTCTCGCCGAACCGTCGTATTGACCTCCCGCTGCCGGGAGCCAGCCTGCCGCCCCATCCCTAACCCGTCGGTCAATGGCAACTCTGACGCGCCCCTCCGGGCAAGTCAAGAGGGGCGGGCAGGAAGCTGACGAAGGGCGCCGCAGAAAATCAACAAGCCCTTAGCAATTCCCTGATTTTCCGCTCCCTGACGGGCCCAGCGCGACCGGCGTGCCGGCGGCGGCGTGGGAGGCCTTGGCCGCTTCCAGCATCGCCAGGGCGGTTGCCG
>Ga0070737_10002541_pt1 | contig 21685 bp, 15 predicted proteins | sample Coa_R1_10_FD_66438 | JGI IMG/M metagenome (GOLD analysis project Ga0070737, IMG submission 66438) | Surface soil microbial communities from Centralia Pennsylvania, which are recovering from an underground coalmine fire - Coalmine... | ecosystem: Environmental > Terrestrial > Soil > Unclassified...
CGAGCAAGAAGCCGAAGCCCAACGTATTTTCCAGATCCTTATAGGGCACTACCGACGATGATCTGTTGGCCCTCGCCAAACTCTGGCATGGCAGTGACGAGGCGCCGGCTAAGGGCTAACGGCCTTTTCCCTCCCCCTTGTGGGGGAGGGTTCGGGTGGGGGGACACCACTCCTGGGCTCCATTGCCTTGACACCTCCTACCCCAGCCCTCTCCCACGAGGGGAGAGGAGGTTTGGTCCGCTAGCTCTAAGGAGTTGGGTCAACAGTGGAGTCATTGTCTGAAGTACGAAGGCGGCCAGGCGTTATTGACGTTGCTGCAAGGGCTGGACTTGCGTGGCCGGAGTGCGGCGGTGCGAGAGAAGCATCGTCAGGTGACGCAGGAGGTGCGGCACAACGTGCATCGCATGGATTATCCGTCTTATCGAGGCAAGGGTTGGCTGATTGGTTCGGGCCACATAGAGACCGCTCGTAAGACGGTAGTGAGCCAGTGTCTGAAAGGGTCGGGCATGCGTTGGAGTGAGGCAGGTGCGGACGCTGTCTGTTGTCTGCACGCCCTGTTCAAAAGGGAAGTCGATCCAGGGGACGCTTTCTGGGAGACACACATCGCTGCCTAGATTTGCCAATTATAAAGACGCTTACCCTTCTTGTCGCACAATAATTTTTGGTTAGCCACGACCCGCAAGGACACACGCAGTAGGACTGGCGTTTCACCGGTCATGTGTTCTCCTGCGGCTGGCGTCTTTAGTGCTAACGGACAGAATCGTAGGGCAAGTTGCCAGTTTGTCTTACGGTTCTGTCCGCTAGCACTAAATGACACCATTGCTGCAGGTCGGGAGGGTGAAAGAGTTCTGTGCCGTAGCTGCAAAACAAGCACAGGCACGTCGTCCCGATCCGATATGTCCTCAGGTGAAACCTGGATCGTGTTTGACAACGTTGAAGATGAGGTGAATCGTGAGAGTCGGATGAGTGCCGTCAAAGTTCCGCAGCTCAAGAAACCGGACTACCCTCGCACTGGTGTAGACTGGTGGAATAAGATATGAGCGGAAACAGGTTGCCAAGAGTTCCCTTGAAGACTTTTTTGTACCACAATAACTTCGTTTAGTCCCGACTTCAACCCCGGCGAACGGGGCGTTAACACGTCCTGCTTGCCTTTCTGCCGCGAGGGTCTCTGCCATGTTCACGCCGCGCTGTTTCGTCACATTGGCTGGATTGTGTCTACTCTGTTTGGCCGCTCCGACGCGGGCCGCGGAGACGGAGAAGTGGAACCTTGTCTCCATCGTCACCGATGATCAAGGCGCCTGGGCCTTGGGTTGCTACGGCAATAAGGACTGCCGTACGCCGAATATGGACCGGCTGGCACGCGAGGGAGCACGTTTCCTCAACGCTTTCACCCCGACGCCGGTCTGTTCCCCGAGCCGGGCCAGCATGCTGTGCGGACTCTACGGCACGCAGGTCGGCATCACCGACTGGATCGCCCCCAAGGAATCCGATGCCGGCCTGGGGCTACCGCCGAATGTACGGACCTGGCCGAAGATCCTGCATCAACACGGCTATCGCACCGCGCTGGTCGGCAAATGGCACCTGGGCACGCAGTCATGCTTTCATCCCACCAAGAACGGCTTCGATCATTTCTTTGGTTTTCTCGGCGGCGGCAACCAACCGATGGACCCGGTGTTGGAAAAAGAGGGCCAAACCCGCAAGATCAAAGGCTCGCTACCCGACCTCCTCACTAACGACGCTTTGCAATTCATCGAAGAGAACAAGAATCGGCCGTTCGCCTTGCTCGTGCATTTCCGCGCCCCGCACTTGCCCTACGGTCCTGTCCCTGACGTCGATTCCATGCCGTTTCAGGATCTCGATCCGGCCATTCCATCCATCCGCGGCATCGACGTCAAGCAAGTCAAAGATTGGACGCGCGCCTATTACGCTAGCATTCACTCGGTCGATCGCAACCTCGGCCGGCTGCTCGCCAAGCTCGACGCCCTGGAACTGACGAAAAAAACCATCGTGATATTTACAAGCGATCACGGTTACAACATTGGCCACCACGTCCTGCACACCAAGGGCAACGGCTGGTGGATTGCCGGCGGCATCGCCGGGCCGAAGCGCCCGAACATGTGGGACACCTCGATCCGTGTGCCGCTGCTCGTCCGCTGGCCGGGCGTGGTCAAACCGGGCAGAGAGATTGCCGAGATGGTGACGTTTCTTGACCTGGCTCCATCGATTCTTGCAATGCTCAACATGGCTTCGCCGTCTGAGGCGAAATGGCAAGGGCAAGACTTCACCCCCCTCTTGCGTGGCCGCAACATTTCCTGGCGCGACACGATCTTTGGCCAATACGACCTGCACAACGGCGGCCTGGCATACATGCGTATGATCCGCACCAACAAATGGAAGCTGGTGCGCCATCACCATGCCAACGGCCTCGATGAGCTATATAACCTCGAAAACGATCCCGGCGAGACGCGTAATCTCTACAGTGCCGCCCAACATGCCGCCGTTCGTGCACAGCTACAACAGCGACTAACTGCATGGCAAAAATCGATTAATGATCCACTGCTGCGCGAAGAACAAGCCGGCGAGAAGTGAACGGGCACATATGTTCTATTCCGGGTCGGTGACGGCTTTTTCCCTCCCCTTATCCGAGGGACGGGAGAAAAGACGTGCTGGATTCAGCCGGGAAAAGATGGCTTAGTGTTCGCGGACCAAACTCCCTCCTCCACAAGGGAGGAGGGAGTTTGGTCCGCGAACACTCATTTCTTCGCCAAAACAAGCTCCACCTGGAGTGATTCGGCGAGGCGGAGGATCGCGCACAACAATTCTTCCCGTCTCTCAGCCTCGCTTTCCAGATCGCTCGCCTCGAGGTAGCACCACACTTCCCATTCGATGCCGCTCTCGGCAATGCGATGCACATGGACGTGGACCCGGCTGGCATCGACGCGCGGGTGAGCGATGAGATGGCTGCGCACAGCGTGGCGCAGGGCATCCAGGCGATCAAGCGGCGTGGTGATGGCTACCCAGAAGAGCAGATGGATGCGGCGGAAAACACGCAGTCCCAGATTGTCAATTACGCTGCCGGCCAGCAGAGCATTGGGCAGAACGAGAAGGGAATCGTCCAGAGTGCGCAGCTTGGTTGAGCGAAAGCCAACTTGCTCGACGATGCCTTCTTTGTCTCCGACAATCAAGCGGTCGCCGATGCGGAAGGCGCGATCGCCGATAAGCACAAGCGTGCCAAAGAGGTTTTTGAGGGAATCCTGGGCGGCCAGCGAGACAGCCACTCCGACAATGCCCAAGCCGGTGAAAAAACGTGTTACAGAATCGGCTTGGCCGAACTGGTATACCAGATATGTGGCAGCCGATAGAACCACGGCCAACTTAATCAGGGTCGCGACGAAAGGCACAAGCAAGTCGCCCAATCCGCGGTGCGACTTCAGACGCGAGGTACGCTGGTAGAACAGACAGCCCAGGTCCGTCCCCTGAAAACCGAGCCAGGCGAGCACAGCTGTCAACAAGAGTTTCTCTAGCAGATAGAGGCGTCCAGCCATCGCACTGGGCAGGTCGGCCCATTCAATCAACCAGTACAGGACGACAACGAACGTCAGGGCACGGAGAGAGCGGAGCTTGTGGCGCAGCAGATCGAGGTCGGCAGGGGCATTGCCTAAGTGGAAAAACCAATGGATCAGGCGCAGGACCAGCCAGCGCAACAAGAGCGAACCAACCCAGGCTAAGGCAACCGCTCCCAGCAGCGCCAGCCATTGGTAATCTTCCAGACCCAAATGAGTATGGCGCAGCCAGGCAGGCACACGGATACGTACCCAGACACCCGGTTCAAGAAACCACTCAGGTTCTCGGTGCGTGTATCGCAGCTTTTTCCTGTTGGCGTCGCCAAGTTGGCCAAGGACCCGGTTGAACATTGGTTCAATCTGGGCGACGGTGGCTGACGTGAAGGTCCAGACTTTGCCGTCGGGGCCGTCGTGCGGGCCGAGAACGATCCGTCCCACAGGCCCTCGATAGAGAACAAAAAGAGGGCCATCGGTTTCATTAGGGACTTCATGGAGGTAAACGTGCTCCAGGTGATCGATGACGTACTTAAGCTTGAAGGCCAAGACGGGACCAAGATTATCGCGCACCGAAGAAGGTAGTTCCGAGAGATCAAGACAGCGAGCCGCGCGAGCATTGTCATGCTGATTGACAGCCGTGAAGAACAACGTGAGGGTCTCCCGCGGAGTGCTCAGACCGTGAAGCCTGCGTGGCTCGATACGGTCTTTGTCGCTGAGGGATTCGTACATGGCGGGCAAATTAGCCACTGTTTCGCTGCTGAAGCGCCATCGTCCGTCAGGCTGACGGACGATCTCGATGCGAAGGCCGCCAGGTCCCCGAAGCACCTGCGGCAGGGCGCTCCAATGATCAGGGAGGCTGCTTAGGTCCGGATTGATCTTGCGGAGCACAGCCTCCAGCATGACCGCACGTTTGGGGCCGACCAGCGGGTGGTCTTCCCCAGGAAACTGTCCAAGGTCGAGGAAAACGTAGGATTGCTTGGAGGCGTCATCGTCATACTCAGCTTCCTCAACAGCGTGATAGAAGGCGCGGACCATGCGGCGCGGGGAGGCAAAGGCTTCGGGCACCGTCTCCGGTACATGCGGGTCTTGGGGCGAGGCCGGCGGCAACTGGTCAGGGGGCGGCGGTACGAGCTTGCCAAGAAGCGCATAGCGGACATCCGGGAGATGGTCTTTCTCTTCACGCCACATGGCCTCGATAGCAGCCACCGTAGCACGGGTGAATAACCAAGTGTCTTTGCCGTCTGGCTGGTGGACACGCTCGACGCGAATACGTCCGGCAGCATTCGCACTCCACGTGTAAGGCAAGCCGTTGGGATCGATGGGTATGTCGGCACTATATAGGTAGCCTCGCCGCTGCATGACACAAGCGAGTTTCCAGGCGAGATAAGGCCCCAGGCGCGGTCGTTGCTCCAGGGGAATATCCGCCAGATTCAGGTGGAGAGCCGCCGACTCGTAGTCGCCCGCCGCAGCGTCGTCCAAGAAGCTGACCAGCGTTGCCGTGGGATTTTCCAGGCCACTCTTAAGCTGGCTACTGATGGTACGGCGCTGCTTAGACCGCCCCTCCATGACCTGATGCATCAGGGGGATCTGTTCGACCGTCTTGCGGTCAAAACGCCACAGGCCATCTCGTTGGCTCAGGGCGATACGGACCTCGTTGTCCTGGTAGAAGACGACCGATAGTTGGTTCGGATCGTCAAGGAGCGTCCGAAACGGAAAGGATAGTTCATCCAGGATCTCATAGAGTTGGATAGCGAGCAAGGGGAGCGTATCCGTGCCACTGGCGTCCTTGGCCTCGACATCGAGACAGGCAACCGCATCCGCCATCAGGGCAGGGATGCGATCGCAGGCACTCATGGCGAAACAGAGGGTCTCAATGGTGTGGCGTGGGCTGTTGAGTTTCTCAGTTAGCGGCCGTTTGTGGAATTCCTCGACGCGCGGGTCCTTTGGCTGTTCGGCAGCAGCCACCGTAGAGACCACTACCAGGAACAGACCGGCGCGAAGAGCTAGAACAGAATCGATACGGAATCGAGGCACCACTTCCATTCTCCCATGAGCACCTGGAACCAATGGCAAGTCCGTACCGGACAACAATCCGAAGCTATAATCCGACTGGGTTATCCGATTTTATACTCGACGCGGATCGATTTGTCTCTGACCGCTGTGCCAGCCCGAAGCCGTTCCTTGCCGGCATGGCGGACGGTATCCGCTTCTTCCGGGTGGCGTGAAATGGCGTCGTAGGCGGCTTACAAGAAAGTATGGGGGCAAATACTGCAACGCTTTCTTCCTGCGGCTCCGTAAATCCTTCATGACGCCGAAGGAACCTTCTGCTGTATCGCCATCTGAACGCACTCCTCCAGGTGAGTGATGGCTGTGGGAATGCGACGCAGGGCCAGTTGCAGGCGCTCGAAGTCAGAGCCGCCTGTGGCAGGCCATTGGGCCAGCCATTCGGCCAATGGAGCGGAGAGGTGTTGCTTCATCAAGGCTTGCTGACGCTCGCGCGTTTGCTCACGCTGGGCATCGACCACAGTTTTGCCCAATAGCTCGACGAGTTGATGCGTCAGCGAAGCGACCAACGGCACCAGGATGAAATCGTGCCAGTTGATGCCGCCGGCAGCGAGAGTGCCGCCGATGGCGGCGGCGTCCAGGGCGAACTTGCTGCCGCGCAACGTGTTCAATAGTGCCGGTGTTTTCTCCAGTTGCTCGTAGATGGCCCGTGCCGTGCGATCGACCTCCGTGGCCAGGCCTGTCTGGAAGTTACGGTAATTCTGCTGGAAACGCTCCCAGATGCGTTCGGCGAGTCCGCTGTGGTGGAAGCCGGCTTCGATATGCGCCCACAAGCCGTGTTCGTCGGCGTGCCGCGCCGCTTCTTTGCGGAGCAGATCGATCCAGCTGCCCAGAGCGTCTTCGAGGATCGGCAGTTCCGGCCGGCTTGGAGTCTCAGGCCGACGGAATGCTTTGGTAATTGCGCCCATGAGTAGCCGCCCTGGCGTACGCAGGACATAGAGGGTGCTGCTGAGAAACTTGCCAATGCCGGGCAACTCCAGCAGCTCCATCAGACGAAGCAATGCCTCATCGAAGCCGCGGAATTTCTCGCTGGTCAGATACTCGCGGAGATAGCGCTGCTCGAAATCGGCCTGCCCAACAGCAACAACGGCTTGCCAGCTTTGCAGCGCCCGTAGATCTTGCTGAGCAACTGACAGCAGTTGTTCACGCTGATGCACGAGAAATTGCATGGCTCCCAGGACAGTGCGCCGCCGGGCGGCGGCGGCCGGCGTGCCCAAGACGGCGACTTGATTGAGCAAAGGGATGCGATAGCGCGGGGCCTGGCGTACTGGATCGGTAAGCTGATCCGACGTCAGAAAGGGAACGGCCAAGGTAGCGATGACGCCGCCGCCCGGTGGATGCGGCAAATGAGCGACTACTTCTCTCTGAAAATGCGCGATCAGAGCAGGAGCATCCGACTCCTTCATCTTCATCAGGACAACGACGACCGGCTTGCCCGTTTGCAGCAAGAGATGCAGAAATTGCGTTGGGATTTCATCGTTGTAGCGCTCATCAGAAGCAACGTAGACGAGGATGTCGGCCAGTGCAGCCGTTTCCAGGAGACGCGGCAGGTAGCTGCTGGCTGCCCAGGTCGTCATGTCGGGGCAGTCCCAGATGATGAAATCTTTGAGCAAATCGCCGCTGACGGGATCGGCTTTGATGCGGCGGACTTGATACACGTCTTCATCGAGATTGGACGGACTCGGCTGGGGCAACAGCTGCAAAGCCCCCAGAAAGCCCGCGTGGGCAGTCCAGTTAACCGGACCGTTGCTGCTGGTGTAAGCGATAGGATGCCGAGTGAAGCCGGCTTGCGGATTGGCTTCGGCGGTGACGGCGCCGCTGAGGAGGTTAGCAACAGTGCTTTTGCCCGCACCGGCACCGCCGACGACCACGACATGAATTGGCACTGGCGGCTGCTCGTCGAGCATCGGCCCGATGCAGTTACGGACCAGAGCAGCGGCCAGATGCAGCTTACCCGCCGCTTGTGCCTGATCGGGCTGTTCGCGGCAGTGCTGTTCCAGCCAGCCGAGATCGTCGGCCAACTGGGCCGTCAACGCTCGTGCCGTCAACGTTTCCATGTCCACCCTCCGCTACCCGCGGGCCACTCTGCCCGCAGTCCCCAGCATCGCCAAAGGTCCATCAAGATTTTACCGGAAAGCGACGGATGGCGGATAGGGAACAGCGGCCTCGGCTAGCAATCGACATGGAACTCTTCCAGCGGCCGCTTGTCGATGAGGTTTAATATAGTTAACTATCCTCCCCTATCTTCTGCATCTTCTCTCGTTGCTATAAGCCGTCCGTTACGTGGACCAAAAAGTTGATTCAAGACAGATCCATTCAAGGACCGATTCCATCTCTTAGGGCTAGTGGACTTTTCCCTCCCTCCTTATGGGGGAGGGTTGGGGGTCTTTTCCCTCCCCCTTGTGGGGAGGGTTGGGGTGGGGGAACACCACTCTTTGGCTCAATTGTCCTTACACCTCCTACCTCAGCCCGCTTCCACGAGGAGAGAGGAGGTTTGGTCCGCTAGCCCTTAGTAAAGGAAACGATTCATCCGTTCGAGGATGCGCCGGGTTGGCGGGAAGGTCGTCGCTTCGCAGTTCTGCCAGCTGCCCATTTCGTCACTCTTGTTCGCTTTCCCACGACCGCGCCAGGCGGCGAGGAGGTTGCTATGTCTCGGTTCGTCTGGAGAAGAAGCCAAGTGCGGGCACGCCAAGCGTCGCCGAGCGTGCGACTGCAGCTGGAAGTACTGGAGGACCGTACGGTACCGGCCGGCGGTCTGCCTTATTCCACTGCGGCCAACGTCGCTCAATTGATCGCCGACATCAACTATGCCAACCAAAATCCCAGCACGGCGTTCACCATCAATTTAACAGACAACACCTACGATTTTACATCGGCCAACAACAACACCTTTGGGCCGAACGCCCTGCCGGTCATCACCGGCAATATCACCATCAACGGCAACGGCGCTGTCTTGATGCGCGATCCTTCGTTGGGACAAAACACACCTTTCCGGTTCTTTTATATCTCTGGAAGTCAGGTGGCCAGCCCATCGGGTGCACAATCGACCGGCGCAGGGACGGGAAGCCTGACGCTGGAGAATTTGACACTGGAGGATGGCTTGGCCCAAGGCAGCAGCAGCGGCACAGGCGGCGGCGGCCTGGGAGCAGGCGGCGCCATCCTTAACATGGGCAACCTCACGCTCAACGGTGTGACGCTGGAGCAGAACACCGCCGCAGGCGGCAGCAGCGGCACAGGCACAAGCACAACCGGCGGCGGGCTCGGCGGAGCCAATGCGACCACGGTAGGCAACTTCGGCGTGGGGGGATCGGCTTCGAGCAGCGGCGGCTTCGGTGGCGGCGGCGGCGCCGGCAGCACGGGCGGTTGGGGAGCAGGGGATGGCAACAGCAGCAGCGGCGGCGGCGGACTCGGCGCCGGTGGTGCCATCTTCAACATGTACGGCACTACCACGCTCATCAACTGCACCTTGGCCAGCAACCTCGCCGAGGGCGGTCAAGGGGCAACCAGCGGCGACGGCTATGGCGGCGCTATTTTCAACGTGGACGGCACGCTCAACATCGTCACCAGTACCATCGCCGACAATAGCACCACCGGCGCGGCCAACGGCGGCGGAGCCGTCTATAACCTCTCGTTGGGCACGACCTCCGGAGCCGGCGCGGCTTCAACTGTCACGCTTACCGACAGCATCCTCGCCAACTCGGTTAGCAGCAACGATCTGACCAACGATGAGAACAGCAGCACGGCCGGCGCAGCCGTGGTCAATGCCACCACGCCTAACCTCATCATGGCCTCCAGTACCCTTAATGGGGCCACGACCAACGGCACGCCTCTTACCGCCAATCCACAACTGGGGGTGCTTTCCAATTACGGCGGAGAGACGCCGACGATGCCTCTGTTGTCAAGTAGCCCCGCCCTGGGCGCCGGCGCCTCCGGCAATAATGTGCCTACCACCGATCAGCGCGGTGTGGCACGCGGCAGCGTCATTGACCTCGGTGCTTATCAGGCCACCCCGGCCTCGGCCGTGGCCACAACCCTGAGCTTGACCAGCAGCACCCCGGCCACGTCGTCCGGGGCCTCTGTCACCTTAACGGCCACCGTTACAGCGGCCTCCAGTAGCACGGTGCCGGCCGGATCCGTCCAATTCGTGGACAGCACTACAGGGGCAGTCTTGGGCAACGTTGCCCTGTCAGGTGGCCAGGCGACGCTGACAACCACGTCCGTCTCCAGCGGCGACACTATCACAGCCATCTATACTAGCGCCAATGGCATGGGCAGCAGCAACGGCAGCACTACGGTCCCCGCCGCTTCGACGAGTAGCGGCGGTTCCTTGAACGGCGGTTCCTTGAACGGCGGCTCCTTGAACGGCGGCAGTTCTTCGAACAACAGTTCGGTGACGGTCAGCCCGCAAAATCAACAATGGCTCAATGCGGTCTATCAAACCTTACTCCATCGGCCTATCGATGCTGCTGGTTTGAAAGAATGGGGCGCCGACCTGAACAACGGTACTCCGCCTGCCCAGGTGGTCTACGACATCGAACAGACCGACGAATACCGCACCGATGAAATTCTGAACGCTTACCAGCAATTGCTGGGGCTTTCTGCGCAACAAGTTCCGTCTTCAGCCGTCAGTTACCTGCTCGGCCTGATGCAAGGGGGCGCCGATTTCAGCGTCATCGAAGCCATCATCGCCGGTTCCGACTACAGCAGCACAAATACCGATTTCCTCAACAAGATCTATCAGGAGTTCCTCCAACGTCCGATCGATCAGACCAGTGAGACCGCTTGGCTCAACTTGCTGAACGCCGGCTACAGCCGCATTGCCGTCGTCTACGGCATCTTGAGCAGTCCAGAATATCTCAACGACTTGGTGGAAGAGGATTACATGACCTACATGGGTATCCAGCCCGACTCGAACAGCCTGGGCGCCTTTGTCGCTGCCTTGCAGGGCCATACTATGAACAACGATATGGTCGTCGCCACGCTGCTCGGCTCGCAAGAATGGATGTCGCTGGCCTCCTCAACAATCACTTCCAGTACTTCCAGTAGCTGATCTATCCGACAAGGTTAGGGCTAACAGGAAGCGTTGCAGGACAGGCTTGCCGCTCAACCCTAATGCTGCCGGGTGAAAAGGAAAGCGAAAGGAACGAGTTTACCGAAGGAAGGGCGGCCACGACGTCGGCCAGCGTCGTGGCCGCCCTTCTCTATCAGGCGATTTGCGAGTATAAAAAAATTATTCTGGCGAACGGCCGGCGTCAGCCGGCTGGTTTGGCCTTACCAGCCGGCTGACACCGGCCGTTCGCCTTTAAGCCGGGAGTCGCCATGCGTGCCCAGTTATTGCCTCTGGATGGCAGCGCACCTATCACCATCACCAAAGATTTGGTCCTCATCGGCCGCAAGGAAGACTGCGATGTACGACTGAATCACAAGAGCGTCTCGAAGATACATTGCGTCCTGGTCAAGACCGATGGTCTGCTGCTGTTGCGCGATCTGGGTAGCACCAACGGCACACGCGTCAACGGCACACGCGTTCGCCGCGCTGCCCTGCTGCCCAACGATCAGCTCAGCATCGCTCACTACAAATTCCGCGTCTACCTCGGACCTGATATTATAGAAGAGATCCGCACCCACGAACAGACACAACAGCTCGACGCTGTTGAGCTTGCCGAACTAATGCGGCAGAGGCGTGACCGCGAGGATAAGGATGAGGAAGAGAGCGCCGGCAAGCACACCGAGGGCGAACTGCATCGCAATCAACTCCCTGATGTCTATCCGGACAGCTCAGCTAACTCGTCGTAATGTTCTACCTTGCTGGCGCGGGGGCGGGCAAAATTTTGTCCGCCCCCCGCGCCAGCAAAGGGTGAAATTACGTCTTGACTTCGATCTTCCGTCCCAACGCTTCCGGCGTCTTGGGCAGGTGAACCTCCAGCACGCCATTGCGATAGCGCGCTTCGACCTTGTCGGCATCCAGGCCGGCTGGCAGCGTCAGCCAGCGCTCATAAACACCGTAGCGCCTGGCGTGCTCTTCCTCTTCCTTGGCTTCTTCTTTATGCTCGGCGCGGATGAACAACTGATCGCCGCGCAGTTGCACATCGAACTCGTTGGGTTCAAAGCCCGGCGCTTCGGCGCGAACAATCACTTCCTTGCCGGCATCCTCCAGGTCCACGTCCCATCCGTCCCATCCCCATCTCATGGTCATCGGGGTGGGCCAGCGACTAAAGAAATCGTCGAAGAACGAGTCGATTTCGCGCCGGAGCGTAACAAAGGGACTTTCGTACCGAGGCGCCAGCGCTCGACTCCTTGTTCCTCTTTCTTTCGTCCAGGGTATCAAGCCGAACATGGTACAACCTCCTTTCGCTCTCTGTTTCGTCAGGGTATTGGCGTTCGTATCTCGCCATCGGCTCCCTGCACAGGAACGCGATGCGGCTTGACCGCTTCGGTCTTGGGCAAGACCAGGCGCAGCACTCCTTGATCGAGCCGCGCTTCCACCTTGGCGGCATCTACCGGGACAGGCAGCGTCAAGGTGCGCTGGAAGCGGCCGTCGCTGCGTTCTCGGTAGTGCCAGGTACCGGTTTCGCTGACCACCGGCTTACGCTCGCCTTGCAGGATCAACTCGGTGCCGCGGCGGATGAGCACTTCGATCTGATCCTGCGTCAAGCCCGGCACTTCCGCCTCGACGTAGAAGGCGTCGGCTTCTTCACGGACATTGACGAGCGGATAAGGGATTGTTTTCATCCACCACTCACGTGGTTTGGATGCGAGGATCTCCATCAGCCCTTCCAGCTCGCCTGGCAAGCGACCGAGCCGATGCAACAGGGCTTGTAGCGAAACATTTGGAGACATAACCGCCCCTTTGTGCGAGGGAGAGATTACGAACGCCAACCGTCTAACTTTTCTTGCTTATCCCTGTTATCTCAAAAGACAAGATTGCAAGGAACATGCCAAAAATCGTGACACAGAACGATGGCAAGAGATGAAACGTAAGTCATTGTAAGAAAAAGAATTGCGATCTAAAATCATCCTGAGCTTCTACCGGACGTTCTGCCAATTCGGCAGCTTCAGCAACGGTTCGCGACGCTTTTGCGAAGCGTCGCGAACCGGAAGAATCACTTCTCTGCCTGCGGCGGCACCTGGAACACCACGTCCGCCGAGCCAGTGTTGCCCGCTGCATCCCGTACACGTAGCACCAACACATACATCCCCGATTGCAGAGGCTCGGTTTGGAAATGAAACGTCTCCGCCTTGCTGTCGAACAAGCCATCCTCTGGAAAGACGTTGATCCATTTCTTGCCGTTTACGGCGAACGACGCCGATATCAGGCGCACTAACGGCGAACGAGCCGTCGCTTCCAATGCCACACGGCCACGGTCGATGCCCACCGTCTTCACTGTCACCGCCGGCGCTTCGTGGCAGACAACAAAGGGCAAGCTGACACGCTCGCCAGTCAGCGCCTCGCTTTCTGGATTGTCCTTGCGGTCGCTGGCCATCACCTTGACGCGATAGATGCCAGACGGTGTGGTTGTCGTGTCCCACTCGAATTCCGTCTTGTCGAGATCGTCTTCCAGCTCGACCCAGTTGTTCCAGCCGTCTTTGCGCACGAGAAGGCGATAAACGAGCTCGTCTTCATTGGCATCCGCAGCGGACCAGCGGATTCTCAGTTTTTTGGGATTGTCCAGGTTGACGGCATTGAGGTCGGGAACACTGATTTTGGCAACTTCGGGTGCCTGATTGGTCGTTTTGTAGCGCAGAGTAACAGCACGCACGGTCGGGCTGCGTGCCGGATCGTTCGTTGTCAGAGTGACGCGATATTGCAGAAAGCGGGCCGGCGGCGCGGTGATGAGGGCGCGTTCGGGATCAATCTGTTCATCGGACCAATCGCTCCAGGTGTCGTCCGGCTCGGCCACGTTACCGCTGCGCGTGGCCACACTCACGCTGGTCCCTGGCGGTGTCTGGCCTTCCCAATGTAGTGTGCCCCATTTGCTGATAATCTTGGCATCCAAAACTTCCGAGCATACGCTGCCTTTTTCCACATAGCGATCTTGAAGGATGTACAGCTTGCCGGGATCGCCGGTACCCAGCACGATAGAGCCGTCTCGACAGCGATATAGGCACAAAATCTGACCATGATCTAGACGGGCGATCTCGCTGCGTTCGTGAGTAGCCTCATTGAACTCGAACAGTTGTCCATCCATGCCGGTGCCGACGTAGAAACGCTCGTCCTGGCGCAGCAGACTCAAAATCATCGCTTTATCGCGGAATACCTCGCGCACGGTGCCATCCGGTGCGATGCGGTAGATGGAATTGTCGCTGCTCGTGGGTGCAGAAGGAGCAGAGGCCGAATTGGACCTGCTGTCCTCTTGTTCTTCCGAGGCAACGATCTTGCGGCGTCGCTGCGCCGGCGTGCTGGTAGCGGCATAGACAGCGTCGCGCGTCACCTTGAGCGTTCGTATCTCACCCTGCTTGGCCTGATAAAGCACAAAGCCTTTGCCGGATGGATCGATGCGGTAGACGAGCCCGCCCTTGTCGGTGCCGGCGTAGAGCCTGTTGTCGCTGTCGGCTGCCAGGCACAGAATGTGTTCCTGGCGTGTGCGGTAAAACACCGTCGCCTTGCCCTCGCCGTTGATGCGATAGATACGGCCGTGCGGCCCGGTGCCGGCGTACAATGCCTGGCCCTTGGCATCGATGGCCAGCGACCAGACGTAACTCGCGCCCGTCGCGCTGAACACTGTAGTTTGTCCACGGGGATCGATGCGAAGGATTTGTCCACGCGGTCCCGTGCCGGCATAGATGCTGCCGTCGGAGGCACGGACAAGGCATAATATCTCGCTCTGCTCGCCGGCATAGAGGACGACCGGCTTGCCCTGCGACGGCACTTTGTAAATTTTGCCCTCATCACCCGTGGCGACGATGAGGTTGCCGTCACGGTCCTCGATCATGTCCCAGACATGGGCGGCATCCAGTCCGGCCAACGGTCGCAGCTGCCGCGACAGCCGCAACACGCCCTCGTTGTTGAGGACCGTCTGTTTGAGCTGTGCCTTATCGTACTGTGCCGGCGTGTGCTGATGCCACACCTTGACCTTGGCCGCCATAAGCAACGACGGACACAACAACATCCCGGCCGCAACATATGTCTTCCAACGCGATGGCAACATGAGAACTCCTGCGCTATAAACAGGCGAGCGGGGCCGCGTTAGTGCTCCGAGCGCGACTCTTCCGGGGCGCTAACGCGGCCCCGCTCGCCTGTTTGTTTTCATTCATCTCTCGTTTTCTTGTGCTTGACTACATGGAAGCGCACCGTCTCCGATCCCTGGATTACCCACGCCGTCGGTTGCCGTGCTACCAGGGCGCTGTGGAGCGGCTGCGCACCGGTGCGGCGGCTATTACCGAGAATTTGCACCATGCTCGGTGGCAAATTCGGCAGCGTTTTGCCGTTCAGGGCCACGCCGCCATATGGTAGCGGCAGACGTATCATCAGATTGGTCCGCTGGACACTTGTTTGCACGCGTACGGCCTCGAACACCTGATCGAGATTGCTGGGATTGCTCAGCGTCGGATTGTCGCGCAGCGTCAGCCGGGCATTGAGCAGATCATCGCCGATCGTGGCGGTGTACGAGCCTTCGGGCAAATCGCTGGGCAGCGTCAGGGACAGCAGCACGCGCTGGCGAACACCCTTGTAAGGGCGCAAAAAGACCGTGGCCTTGACCGTCTCACCCGGTTCATAGAGATCCGAGGCCAACTCGACGGATTCGATCTCGGCTGTGCGCCGGCCAGGCCGAACTTGTGTATGGCACTCAATGCGCTCAAGCCGAACCGGCTGGAACGAGTTGTGCGTCAACAAGCTGACCACGGCGCCGACTTGGCTGTACAGCGCCTGCGGCGCCCGGCTGCCGCTGAAACCGGAGAACGTGTCCTTGATGACGAGGGGATCGCGCCCTTCGATCTCGATGCGTGCTTCCAGGTCAGCCGTCATCTCCTCTGGTAGCTCGCCCTCCATATCGACGGAGTTCGCCAGAGCAGTGAAGACCAGGGTCGGCAAGAGTGCCGGTTGGCGAGCAATCTCGACATGGAAGGTGCGGGCCGGGCTGTCGGCATCCAGGGCCACGGTCATGCGCACGGGCAGCATATCGGCCTTGCGGCCCAGCCAACCAGCGATGCAGGTACTGACATCGGCGTTGATGACGCCCAACGGCTTGAGCGGCGCGCCCATTTTGAAGCTCACCGTCTGCCGTGGATAGACCGTGATGATGTAGCCGGACATGAGCGGAAACTCGCAAGAACCGAGGCTCAAAAATGGATGGCCCCAGCCATAAACACGATCGCCTTCGACGTGGGTAACGGTGCCGATACCGGACAGATCGAAGTCGCCGCGGATCAGCGCCACGGCCAGCGGACTGCCTGGCTCCAGCGGCGCATCTTTCTCCTGGTCCGTAAGGCGCGCCGGCGCGGCGCCGCCCTGCACCGGAACCAGGCCGAAGCGGCCGCAGCGCTCGTGCAGCAGTTTCAGGCTATTTGCCGTGAAGCCGGCTGCTGACAGGGGTGTTCGCAGCGGCATCATCCATAAACCATCACTCGCCGCTGGCTTCGTTTCCTCGAAGCTTTGAGCCACAGTAACGGTATGGAACTCATGGCCGTCGATGACAAGCGGTTGTCGCAGGCCGACGCCTCTCCCTCTTCTCTCCTCATTCTGGGGAGGGGAAGAGGGGGTAGCCCGGATGGTATCGCGGCGCTCAAACGCCTCGACGAAGCCGTTCATCTGGCAAAATGGCGTGACGCCGGCAATCGGCTCCTTACCGTAAGGCCAAGCGTAGGCAACAGCGCCGACCAGTTTGCCGTCGATATACACGGGACTGCCGCTCATGCCGGCGATGACACCGGTTTTCTCCAGGTTCAGCCCGGACAAGCGACAAATCACCAAATCGCGGCCGGGACTGGTGTTCCGAAGCACGCCTAGCACTTCCACCTGAAATGTCTCGACCTTGGTGCCCTTGAGGACGGTTCGGCCCACGCCCTTCATGCCCGGCCGAATGTCGTGGACGCGCCAGTATTTATCTTCTTTGGGGGCGGCGGTCGCAGCGTTTGGGCCTATCCAGCCTAAAAGCGCGAGAGATGTTCCCACGCAGAGCGTAGGGACAAGTGTTTGGAGGCAAAATTGAAAGACGGCAATCATCATTGCATCTCCAACATCAGCGTGGGAGGCAAATCTTCAGGGAGAGAATGGCGCTCGCGTCCGTGAGCCAAGGTACTGGGAGGCTCTTCCGTTGTATCTCACAGGATGGGTGAATAACTTCACTAACATTTCAACTTTATCTCATTATTGCAAAGATGTACAGGCCGACCCGACAGGGTAGGTAAACTGCGGGAGGAGGAACAGCATCTTGCAATCGACTTCACTGCCGTCTTTGCGGATAATGACAGCGAAGGATAAGACCATGACATCGGACGCCAACGTATCGAGCATTCCATGAGCGCGGACGGCTTGCATCCTTTGGAATCAATCTTGCGTATGTGCGCGGCGGCCGCACCTGAGCCGTGGTATCCGCGCCTGTTCCTCAAACAGGGAGGCGTGAATCCACAAGCCCTGAGCTATTGTCTCGAAGAATTGTGGCTCAGCGGCTTGATCGAGCGAGCAGACGGCGGTCCCGAAAAAGGACCGGCCATTTCGCTAACACGAGAAGGCCAGCGTGTCCTTCTCGATCCCGAAGCCTTACGGCGGCTGCGGGCCGACGAGCCGTTGTCTCCCGGCGATCGGGCCGGCGTCATTCGCCAGGTGCTGCGTGGCCGGACGCGCCCTTACGTCACCTATTTTCTGCTTGGGTTGAATGTCCTCATTTTTCTTCTCGGCTATTACAGTGCCAGCCAGGTGGGGGCCGGCCCTAACTTTCTCCAGGGGGCGCCTGCTACCCTACCGCTGCTGGAAGTGCTGAACAAAAGCGGCGCCATCACTCCGGTCCACGTTGTCGAAGGGCAGTGGTGGCGGCTGTTGACGGCAGGTTTTGTGCATATCGGCTTTTTGCACGTGCTGATGAATATGACTTCTCTGGTCGTCATCGGCCGCTTCATCGAGCTAATGTGGGGACGTCTTCGTTATTTGGTGATTTATCTGGTCAGCGTGCTGGGCGGCTGTTGTCTGGGCATTGCTTATACTCCCAACGCTATCCTCGCCGGTGCCTCCGGGGCCATCTGCGGGCTCTTGGCCGCCGAGGCGGTATGGTTCCTGTTCAACCGCCGCTATCTGCCGCGCGCGTTGCGACGGCGGGCGCGGACGGTCTTTCTCGTCAACCTGGTCCTTTTGATTTTCATCAGCTCGTTCAAGAACGTCAGCGGTTGGGGCCATTTTGGCGGCGGCGTCGCCGGGGCATTGACCGCCATGCTGCTTCAGTTGCACCGCTTTGGGCCGCCTGTTTGGCGCTGGCTGGCGATTGCCGGTTTTGTGCCGTTGGTCTGGTTCGGTCAGTTGGCCCTCTCTCATGCTCGGGCCACCGATCCGCGCTGGCAGGAGATCGAGTGGAGCACACTTCAACTACGCTTTACCAAACCTTTCTTCACGAAGGTGATCGAGGGGAAAAAAAACTACCGCAATAGTGTACTGCCTCTCCTGGAGAAGCACCCCACTCGCCGCGAAGCGACCGAAGTCGAGACGGTCCTGACAGAATTGGCCCAACAGCGCAGTGAGCTGCAAGCACTCGATGACGCCTTGACCCATTTTGGGCCTCTTTTCAGTCCAAAGAGCGAACAGAAAAAACAATGGTATCGCCGTCAAATTACCATTCACTCCGAGCTGATCGATTCGGCGGAGGAGGCCTTGCGCACCGGCTCCAAGTGGCCTCCTGCCGCGGAGCGCGAGCAGCGCGAATTCGAGACCTACTATTTGCGCGAAACCGACTCGACTTTGTCTGAGGCGATGGCTGCCTATCGCCAGCACATTCGTCCGGTGTTTGAGACAGATTCGCCGCAGCACGGAGTAGCAGCCGTCAAGGACGCACAAGCTACCCTGAACGATCAGCTTCCGCAATTGAGAGATTTAGTGGATGATTTGAAGCTGGCGGGGCCGTATGAAGACGAGACAGCGGAAGAGGCGCGGCAAACCGCTCTGAACTATGCCATCTCGTGCTGGCAACTGTTCGATTTCTGTCAACAGGAACTGAAAGAGGGCATGAAGGAGACCGAGCCCCTTAAGCCAGCCCTCAATAAGCACGAGAAAAAGGTGGAGGAATATCGCCACAAATGGAGAGATTTATTGGAATAAAATCTCTTTTCTGGAGGGAGGGAGCCTGATGACCGGACCGCGCACGTTGCGCCGGTTGGCTTTGCGGGTTGTCGGCGCTGTCCGCCGACTGACGGGCCGGCGTGCTGACATCGATTATCGCCGCTGGTACGCCGTCTGGGACTTGGAGCGCGATTATTGGACCATCGTGGGGCCGGCCACCAAAGAAGAGTACGATCGCCTCAGCCGCGTCAAATTGCAACTGCTGATGGATCTCGGTCTCACCCCGGAGTCCAAGGTACTGGACGTTGGCTGCGGCACCGGTCTGCTGACGGCGGCGCTGCACAATTTTCTGGGCGCGCACGGTCAATATGTCGGTTCGGACATCAGCCCGGAAGCGATTGCCTTCTGCCGTTTGCGTTTTCCTCGGCCTAATTTTTCGTTTCACGTTAACGAGATGACGAAATTGCCCGCACTGACAGAGCGCTTTGATTTCATCGTATTTTTCAGTGTGTTCACTCACACCTATCCGCGCGAGACGGCGCTGCTGTTGCAGCAAGCAAGCCGGTTGTTGGCTGAGGGCGGTATCATCTTCGCCGACCTGTTCACGGCCCCGCTTATCGAGGAGTACACCGGCGATCGCAGCGCGGTGGAGATCAACCCCGATTATCTGATGCACTTGTTGGAGGGCAGTGGCCTACGTGCGGAATTAATCGATATGCAGCCCCGACCCCGGCTGGGGCAACGGTTGTTCTATACATTCACAAAACCCAACGAGCCGGAAGCGTAGGCGACGGGATAAAGAATCGTCGCTTACGTTTCCGGCTCGTCGGGGCTCTACCGGGACCGTCTGATCCGACCATTCGATCAACCGGACAATTTTGTCCTCCAGATTGACATCTTCCGCTATCCAGCATAGATGGATCGCTTTTTCACGGCGATAGGTGTTCAGCACCATCGGTCCATGCTGCTACAGTAGCAGCTCGAACGCCGCTGGATTATGTTGACTGATCCAGCGTTCCAGCTATTGCGTGTCTGTCAACGCAGCATCGCCGCGATGAGGGATGCTGTGGCGCAGAGATTGGGTCAACGTGTGCAGCACTCGCGTCATGTTTCCTCCAGAGATGGCCTGATCCTACCGCTATATGATAAGAGCCGGGCAGACGATAAATTGCTGCACAGTACTGTAAAATATAGACGTCGTTGCGATTTATCGTTTGGCGCGAAAGGATAAATCACATTCGCCTGCAACAGGAAACAGGAGATCATCCCGGAATGCAAGACTTATCGCATGCCTTCTTACGCAAACTTCTCGAAACCCCCAGTCCCTCTGGATACGAACGGCCCGTGCAAGATCTGGTTCGTGCCTGGGCCAAAGATTACGCCGACGAGGTTCGTACCGATCGCCACGGCAACGTGTTGGCTGTGCGTTATCCCAGCCATGAACCGGGCGCGGGAAGCGATCGGACGCCGCGCATCATGCTGGCCGGACATTGCGATCAGATCGGTCTCATGGTGCAGCACATCGACGACAACGGTTTTCTGTATGTTCAGCCGATCGGCGGCTGGGACATGCAGATTTTGCTCGGTCAAAACCTGACCGTGTGGACGCGCCAGGGAGCGGTGCCTGGTGTCGTGGCCCGCCGCGCTCCGCACCTGATGACCAGCGAGGAACGCAACAAAGTTCCAACATTTCAAGATGTGTGGATCGACATCGGCGCCAAGGACAAGAAAGACGCCGAGGCGATCGTGCGGCCCGGCGATCCGGTAACGTGCGCCCTGGGTTATCGGCCGCTACGCAACAACTTGGCCGCCTCGCCCGGCATGGACGATAAGGTCGGCCTGTGGACGGTGATGGAAGCCCTGCGCTTGATGCATGGCCAGCCGCTGCACGCCACCGTCTTCTGCGTCTCGACCGTGCAAGAAGAGATCGGCCTGCGCGGGGCCACGACCAGCAGTTACGGCATCCATCCAACCGTGGGCATTGCCGTCGATGTGACGCATTCCACCGATACGCCGAGCAACGATAAGAAGCAACTCGGCGACGTGCGTTTGGGCAACGGTCCTGTGTTGTTTCGCGGTCCGAACATCAATCCGCGCGTGCTGGAGCGTCTGGAAGAGACGGCCCAGCAGCATAACATTCCAGTGCAGGTACGCGGTGCGCCGCGTGCCACCGGCACCGACGCCAACGCCATCCAACTGGCACGCGAAGGCGTGGCCACGGCGCTGGTTAGCATCCCCAATCGCTACATGCACAGCCCCGTCGAGGTGGTCCATCTCGACGACCTCGACTACGCGGCCCAACTGCTTGCCGAGTTCTGCCGGAGCGTGACCCCAGCGATGGATTGGACGCCGTAAAACGGTGTTCGGTTTATCGGTTTTCCGAACACCCAATACCGAAAACCGAGCACCGAAAACCGAAAAGGTGAACCATGTCGCGTCTGCTTGTGATTGATGACGAGCCTAACGTCCTGTATTCGCTGGAAAAGAGCTTACGCTCTGACGCTCTGGAGGTGCTGACAGCGTCCACAGCCAAAGAGGGAATCGAATTGGCCCAGCAGCGCCGGCCCGATGCCGTCCTGCTCGATGTGCGTCTGTCCGATATGTATGGCCTGGATGCTTTCGATCGCCTGCGCCAGATTGATCCGCGTTTGCCTATCGTCGTCATCACCGCCTACGCCACGACTGAGACAGCTATCGAGGCGATGAAGCGCGGCGCCTTCGAGTACCTGCTCAAGCCGGTCGATTGGCACCGTCTCCGCGAAGTGGTGGACAAAGCCCTGGAGCTGAGTCGCCTTCGTCACGTGCCAGCCGTGTTTGAGCAACAGGAAGCAGTGCCAGACGGTCCGGTCGATCGTAT
>Ga0070737_10002542_pt1 | contig 21682 bp, 23 predicted proteins | sample Coa_R1_10_FD_66438 | JGI IMG/M metagenome (GOLD analysis project Ga0070737, IMG submission 66438) | Surface soil microbial communities from Centralia Pennsylvania, which are recovering from an underground coalmine fire - Coalmine... | ecosystem: Environmental > Terrestrial > Soil > Unclassified...
AATGAGAATGTTCTCCGGTTTTGGAACTCCCGAGGACACAAACAGGAGACTGAAGTATCTCATAAAGCATGGGGAATCCGGGCTGAGTATAGCATTTGATATGCCGACACTTTACGGGCTGGACTGCGATAATCCCAGATCCGATGGAGAAGTTGGCAAATGCGGTGTCAATGTGACTTCATTGAAGGACATGGAAATTATATTCAGGGGAATAGACCTGTCAAAGGTCAGCACCTCAATGACCATCAACGCCCCTGCCCCGATACTGACCGCCATGTATGTAGCAGTGGCCAAGAAAAAAGGGATCAGCGAAGAAAAGCTGTCAGGTACCGTGCAGGCAGATATTCTGAAGGAATACATAGCCCAGAAAGAATGGATATACCCGCCGGAAGCTCATTTGAGGCTCATACGTGACATGATGGTTTACTGCACCAGGAATATGCCTAAGTGGAACTACATAAGTATTTCAGGTTATCATATCCGGGAGGCGGGCTCCAGTGCAGTTCAGGAACTGGCATTCACGCTGGCCGACGGCTTCTACTATGTTGACCTGGGTATCAAATCTGGCCTGGACGTTGACTCCTTCGCCCCGAGGCTCTCGTTCTTCTTCAACTCATCTATAAATTTCTTCGAGGAAATTGCCAAGATGCGGGCTGCTCGGCGCATCTGGGCAACTGTTCTTAAGGAGAAATACGGAGCCAGGAGCCCGAGGAGCCTGCTCCTGAGATTCCACACTCAGACTTCAGGATACTCCCTGACATGGCAGCAACCAATGAACAACATCGTGAGAACTGCCATAGAAGCTCTTGCTGCAGTTCTGGGGGGAACACAGAGCCTTCATACCAATTCATACGATGAGGCGTGGGCACTTCCATCGGAAAATGCGGTAAAGATAGCCCTGAGGACACAGCAGATAATAGCCGAGGAGACCGGCGTTGCTGATGTTGTCGATCCACTTGGCGGTTCCTATTATGTGGAATGGCTCACCAACAAGATGGAAGAGGAGGCCTACAGATACTTCGATGAGATAGACAGATTGGGCGGAATACTGGAGGCAGTGAAGAAAGGATACATCCAGAAGGAGATTGCGGCAACATCCTACAGACGCCAGATAAGACTGGAACAGGGAAAAGAGATTATGGTGGGTGTCAACAAGTACGTTGAGGAAGAAGAGGCACCCATTAACATCCTCAGAATCAGCAGGAAAGCTCAGGACCAGCAGCTCAGAAGGTTAAGGGAAGTGAAGCAGTCCAGGGACGAGGAAAAGGTGAGAAGGGCGCTAGAAGAGCTTGAAAAGGCAATGGTTAATGAGAATGAAAATACTATGCCCCACAGAATCAAAGCGGTAGAGGCCTATGCCACAATCGAGGAAATCTCTAACATCGGAAGGAAAGTCTTCGGGACCTGGAAAGAACCTGTCATTGTTTAAGGACCGCCCTCCAAAAGTCCTTCTAGCGAAGCCAGGAATTGATGGCCACGACAGAGGCATTCTGGTGCTGGCCAAGGCATTCAGGGACGCAGGTATGGATGTGATTTATGTAGGTCTCCTTCCAACCCCTGAAGAGGTCATAGACACTGCGCTGAATGAGGATGTGGATGTGATAGCACTCAGCCTCCTTAACGGTGCCCACATGACTGTGTTCAAAAAGGTAGCTGACCTTCTCAAGGAGAGGGGCATCGACGACATTGCAATCGTAGGAGGTGGGACAATTCCTGACCAGGATAAACCGAAACTCGAGAAACTGGGCATAACAGGCAATTATGGCCCGGGCACCCCCCTGAAGACTATAATAGATCATGTTTACGAGAGAGCGGCTCAGGCAAGAGCTAAGAAGCTGTCCGGAAAGTGAGAAAATGGATCTGGACAGCATAATTCATGGAATAAGGTCCGGTGATCGGAGGGCCATCTCAAGGGCAATCAGCATCGTTGAAGGTGAGGATGCCCGGGACGCCTCAAGGGAAATCATAAGGTCAATCTATCCTTTTACTGGAAATGCCCATGTCCTTGGAATCACAGGACCCCCTGGGATCGGTAAGAGCACAATGCTCGGCAGGCTTTCAGAGATGCTCCACCTTGATGGACTGAATGTTTCTGTGCTTGCCATAGATGCTTCGAGCCCATTTTCAGGCGGAACCCTGCTTGGGAACAGGATAAGGATGCAGGAATCCCTGACCAGGAATGGTATATACATGAGGAGCCTTGCAAACAGAGGTGCAGCTGGCGGTATCTCCAGGTCGGCATGGGACGCCGTAAAAATTCTGGATGCCAGCGGGTGCGACCTCATCCTCCTTGAAACAGTAGGTGCAGGTCAGGCCGATCTGGAGATTTCAAAACTTGCCCACACAGTGATGGTTGTGCTTGGACCAGGTTTGGGGGACGAGATACAGGCCCTCAAGTCAGGCCTCATGGAGATTGGCCAGATCTTTGTTGTTAACAAGATGGATTTGCCCGGTGCCTTTGCAGCTGTAAAGGACCTTCAGGAAACACTGGCAATGGACCCCAAGAAAGACTGGCCCATTCCTGTGATCGGCGTAAGCTCACTCACAGGCGAAGGATTCCCATCCCTCATAGACACTGTTAAGAAGAGGATTCAGTTTGTCAACTCCTCACTGACTATAAGGACGGAAAAGATGAGGGAGGAGATAATAGCCCGTATGACGGATGAACTCGTTTCCGCGGCCAGGTCGGTGCTCCAGAATACCGTCGTGGCTGATGAAATCCTCAATAAGGGTTCCAAAGGCGTGGCAGATCCCTATGAAGCTGTTGAAAGCATCCTGAAGAAGATTAACCTGCATGCCAAATCCTTTTGAAAGCTGGGAATTTAAAGTGCTTTTGAATTCAGAAAATCATGCCAACAGATCCCTGAGGGCAGAATTGAGGTCTGGGAATTTGAATTCATACCCAAGCTGAAGCGCCCTAGCCGGCACGACCTTCTTTCCCTTCGACATTACTTGTGCAACCTCTCCCAGAAACAGCCGCAAAACAGTTACCGGTATCTTCATCCTGGAAGGTTTTCCGAGCACGTTCCCTAACTCCCTTGCAAACTCGTCCATTCTGGGGACGTTCGGTGACCCTGCATTCAATGGGCCTGAAATATCATCCCTGTTCATAGCAAAGACGGCTAGACCGATTTCATCTTTTATGTGAATCCATGGGAACCACTGGGTCCCCGGCCTGATTGCACCGCCCAGACCTCTCTGGAACAGCCGGACCAGTTCGGGAAGTGCGCCGCTCTTAGAATCAAGAACCACAGTTGTCCTGATGTTGACGACACGAACACCCGCACGGGCGCTTTCATTCGCGGCGCTCTCCCAGTCGATGACGAGTTTACCCCAGAAATCTGAGGCAGCAGGGTGGTCTTCTGTGATATCTGAGTCATCTAAGGAGTCGTAGCCATATATCCCTGAGGCGCTCCCGTTCACAAAAACCCCTGGTGGATCAGTGCAGCCGAGTATTGCACGTGATATGTTGCTGGTAAAATCCACCCGGCTTTTTATGATCTCATTCCTGTACTCCCTGGACCATCTCCTGAATATTGGTGCTCCCGTGAAATTGAACACAGCCTTCGCCCCTTCAAGTTCGCTGGACAGTTTCTCCGGAGATTCAGGCAGAGGTTTTCCAATGATGTTGCCATGCGAGATCGCCGCAAGTTTGGAGCTGTCCCTTGCGAAGGCTGTCACACTGTAATTCGAACCTGAGAGTTCCCTTAGGAGGGCCCCACCTATTGTCCCTGTGGCACCAAAAACAGCGATCTTTTCAATGTCTGCCATCTTACAACAATCTCCTCCTGCTTAATAAAGTGAGATAAAAATATGTTTGTTTACTTTCAGGGGAAGCTATCGGAAATTAGTATCGTTAGACAATACGGAGGCTTTCCAGCAGCTTCTCCTGATTTATTGGCGTCTCCCTTATTCTAACTCCGGCAATAGTCTCGACGGCTCTCACAAGTGCCGATGGAACACCAATGGTCGGGCTCTCACCTACACCCTTGGAACCGGATGGAAGGGATGACGGATTCCTGTGCAGCTTTGCCTTGAATCTGGGAAGCAGATCTGCTCTGGGCACTCCTGAATCGGCGATTGAGGAGGTGATGAGCTGTCCGTTATCGTCAAACGCAAGCTCTTCAAACAATGTCTGGCCGACTCCCTGAGCGCAACCGCCAACGATCTGATTAATCACGTTCCTCTCATTCAGCGGAATGCCTACATCGTAATATGACAGGCACTCCTTGATCCTTATTTCGCCAAGCGACCCGGTTTCTGCGTATACCAGATTGGCCCCCAGGCTGTTAAGATGCTTGTCATAGTTGAAGAATTCGAACACTTCCCACTTTCCCTGCAGCAGCAGTTTGGGTGAGTATCTGCCGTGTTTTGCCTCCACCTGTGATTTAAGTTTCCTGGCTGCAAGTATCAGCGCCGAACCGCCCATCATTGCTGACCGGCTGCCCCAAGATCCGACACCTGATTCGGTCTGGTCTGTGTCTCCCAGCTGAAAATCTATGAAATCAGCAGGCACATCAAGCTCGTTTTTAAGTATGGTCTCAACAAAGCGATCATGCCTCTGCCCGTGTGCATTTCCTCCTAGCCATACCTTGACTCTTTCCCCTTCCACTGCAATCTTTGCGCTTTCACCAGGCATGGTTGCAGGAACAAGGACGAAGAAAGAAAAGCCCACTCCTTTCTTTCCCCTGTATTTTTCATATTCCAGCTCTCTGACAGCTGCCTCAATGAAAGGCCTGGAGGCTTCCACTTCGAGACCAGTTGGTGATTTGAATGGCGCAGTTGTTGCGTTAAGTATACGGACATCCACAGGGTCCTTGCCGATTTCGTCGGCCAGCATATCAACCATCCTTTCCATGAAGAATGACGCCTCAGGGCGGCCGGCTCCGCGATAGGGGCCCTGAACAACCTTGTTTGTCAGCACCGACATGGCATGTATGTAAGCGTTCCTGATGTGGTAGGGCCCTGTTATCTGCATTGCGATGAATGGGGCACTGAATTCTCCACTTCCGCCTGCAAAGGCGCCAGTGTCAACAATAACATCTCCCTTCAGGCCGAGGATCCTTCCTGATCTGTCTGCATAGAGCTTCATCTTCCCTATGGCACCTCTACCCGATCTTGTTGCAAGGAGATGCTCGGACCTTGTTTCGATCCATTTAACCGGGCGTTTTTCCCTCATTGCTATTGCCGCTGCTATCACGTACTCAGGATAGATGCCTCCCTTTGTCCCAAATGCGCCACCGGTGTCAGCTTGTATGACCCTGACATTCTCAGGCTTAAGATTGAGAGTTTCACAGAATCCCTCCTTGATGCTGTGTACACTCTGGGTGCTGATCCAGACAGTCAACCTTTTTCCGTCATATGCAGCCAGGACGCCTCGCGGCTCAATGGGATTGGCTGAAATTCTCTTGTTGATCAGCTTGTCTTCTAGCACTATTGGGGCATCCTTGATCTCAAAATCGTTTCCCCTGTACTTGTCAAAGAGAATATTGCTCTTTAGGCCTGGATACATGGGTTCTGACCTGAGAGATTCCTCTGGATCCATTATTGGCTTAAGAGGCTCGTATGAGACATCAACCGATTCTATGAGGTCCTCAACTGCATACCTATTTTCGGAGAATACGGCAGCAACCGGCTGGCCAACGTATCCTACATACTTATTTGCCAGCACAGGGTGCTCCAGAAACTCAAAACCCTCAGTGGCCCCCTCGCCAACAGATGAAAGCTTGAGGGGGAGATCCTTGTGCGTGATGCCCCCCCTGATGTCAATGATGCGGGCTCTAGCGTAAGGACTTCTGACAATTCCGAGGTAGAGCATCCCGGGAAAAGTCAGATCGTCCACATATCTTGCTGTCCCATTAACAAACCGTTCATCGAACTTACTCGTCATCTTCTCACTCTCACTGGTTCAGGTTCCTCAAGCTCAATTCCCTCCTCTTCGACATTTTCCTCCGCCTCCTTAACGGCATCCACGATGTTGTCATAACCCGTGCACCTGCAGAGGTTCCCGGAAAGTGCCGCTCTAATCTCTTCCTCAGTCAGTTTCTTATGCTTCTTCAGAATGGCAAAAGTTGTCATTATCATACCGGATGTGCAGTAGCCGCACTGAAATGCATCCTTATCGATAAATGCCTTCTGTATGGGGTGGAGCCTGTTCTTGTCTGGCGACAGCCCCTCGATGGTCAGGACCCTCTTGCCGTTTGCCTGCACAGCCAGTACGGTGCAGCTTTTGACTGCCCTGCCATCCAGTATTACTGTACAAGCCCCGCAGTTGGTGGTGTCACACCCTACATGGGTTCCGGTAAGGCCCAGATTATCCCTGAGATAATGCACCAACAGAAGTCTCGGTTCTACATCAGCTTCCTTCTTTTCCCCATTCACAGTTAATGATATGTGTTTCTTTTCAACCATTTTTTTCACCTCATTTTCGAAATCGTAAGAAGGGCTTCAGAGGTGAGCCTCCTTGCCAGCTTCCTCTTGAACTCGGCGCTTCCATATAGATCAGATGCAGGATCACAGCTCTCAGCCACTAGGTTTGATACTTTGTCGATTAAAGCGTCGTTAAGGGCCTTGCCAGTAATCATATCCTCGGCTTCTGTGATCTTCTTTGCAACCGGATTCAGTGATGTAGTAGCCAAGCCTGCCTTCGAAACCTCCCCGTCATTGAATTCAAGTTGGACCGCAACCCCTGCAATTGAAAAGTCAGCGGCTCTCTTTCGCATTTTTAGGTACACCCCACGTGATCCTGCTTTCCACTTTGGCACAATGATCTCCGTGACTATCTCGTCCCTGTTCAGGGCAGTGGTGTAGGCGTCCAAGAAAAAGTCCCGGGAATCAAGCACACGCTCTCCACCCTTTCCGTAAACCTTGAACTTTGCCCCGAGGGCCAGCATGACTGCTGGAAGGTCATTGCTCGGATCAGCATGGGATATATTTCCTCCGGCGGTGCCCATGTTCCTCACGAGGGGATCCGCAATCTTTGATGCTGCCTGGGGTATTATTGCAAGCGATTTATCTATCGCGGATGAATCCTCAAGATCCGCAACCCTTGTCATTGCACCTATGTGGAGCCCGTCCCTTCTTGCCTCCACATAATCGAGTTCCTTAATATCGGACAGACTCACCAGGACCGGAATAGAAGTGACCCTCAACTTGAGCATCGGTATAAGGCTCTGACCTCCTGCCAGTACCTTTGCATCTTCACCAAATTTAGAGAGAAGTTCAACTGCTTCCTTGATTCCTGTGGGTGAATAATAATCAAACTCCGGTGGAATCATAATTTCAAGAGTTTATTCTGATATTTAAGGAAATTCATCCCCTGCTGACGACGTGGAATTCAGAATGAAATGTCGAAATCACCGTTAATATCCCATGCTCATCAATTTCAATATTTAAATTCGATATCTTTTAATATCGATATACGATATCGAATTAGAGTGTTACAGAAATGATGAGGCATGGAATGCATTCCCACAGGGGAATGAGAGGATTTGGAGGGTTGCGGACATTTGTCCTTTTCCTTCTGGATCAGAAGCCAGCTAGAGGGGCGGATATAATTTCTGAATTGAGCGGAAGAACCATGGGCTGGTGGAGGCCAAGTCCAGGCTCAATATACCCTCTACTGTCATCAATGGAGAGCGAAGGCATGATTAGGAAGCTGCCGGACGGAAGATATGAGATCACGAAAACCGGAAAGGAGGAACTTGAATACAGGCTTACCTCCTTCAGAGGCATAATGCCGTTTGGTGAAGCTGGCTCATTAAAAGCCATAATAGGCGAATTGCGGGGATATGTTGCCTATTTCCAGGACGAGCCTGAAAAAGTTAAGGAGTACGCGAATGATATAAGGGAAATCATCAATGAACTTGAAACAATCCTGAAAAATATGAAGTAGGATCAGGCTGTCTCGGAAATGACGTTTGCTGCCTTCTCCCTCCTAACAGAAATGATCTCGGCAGCAATGCTAACGGCAATTTCAAAGGGGCTCACTGCCCCCAATTTTATTCCTACTGGAGCGTGGATTGATTTCAGGAAATCCTCGCTCACGCCATTTTTCTTCAAGATCTCAAAGTCATGAGCAATCCTGTTTTTGCTTGCTAGAAGCCCTACATAAGCAGGCTCCTGCTTCGATATCTGCTGCAGAACGGTGATATCCCTGTCCCCCTTCGTAAGGACTACCACGAAGTCGTTCGCCCCCAGCTTAAGATCCTGAAGATTGTAATCCAGTTCAGATATTACCCTGTCTGGCTGATTTGAGAGGTAAGGTGCATGGTCCACTACCGTGACGTTAAAGTTCAGCTTTTTGCCCAGAAGGACGAGATCATCCTCAATTTCATCCTTTCCGCCCTGTCCAATGATAATCAGCCTCTGCGAGGGAAGAAATGGTTCAAGGTAAATTTCTATGACCCCGCCGCAGAAAGTCTCGACGTAAATATCCTCTTGAGTCCGCTTTGAAATCATGGCTCTTGCGCCCTTCTTTGACTCCTCGAGATGAACTTTAATCACCTTGGGTGTTCCTGTTTTCAGAACCTTTTCTGCCTCATCAATTATCACAGATTCCGGACATGCCCCACCAAGTGTACCGTAAACTATTGAACCATTTTGGATTATGACTTTGAATCCCGGCTTTGCAAGGGAAGACCCTTCTGTGCGGATTACCGTGGCCACCACGAAAGAATTCTGGCCCCTTCCCAGTTCTCCCATCTTCCCGGCAAAATCTAAGTTCTCCATGCCTGAAGATTGCATATTGGTTTTAATTCTTTGGGATTGACTGCCGTGCACCTGATGGTTTCTTGAGGATCCTGCCCCCAGAAATATTGAAATCATAAATATGTCCTGAATTGCAAATGTGCCATCACATCTTCATAATATAGGCAAACGCAATAGCTTTCAAACTACAATGGCAGCATGTGTTGTTCTGGCATCCGGGCTTTCCAAAAGGTTCGGAGACAACAAACTCCTGCAGGCACTGTTCAGTAGAACTGTACTTGAGACTGTGATTTGCGTAGCCAGAAGCGTTTTGCCTGATGAAGTATATGTCGTGGTTTCTCCGGAAACTTATGGCAGAATTTCCCACGCTTCATTCCATACAGGTGTTATCATCAACAAGAATCCAGATGAAGGTATAGCAGGATCAATAAGAACTGCAATTCAGGAAATAGGAACATCGCAAGATCATATTCTCTTTCTGCTGGGGGATCAGCCGTTCGTTTCTCCGAATCTCCTGAAAAGGATGGTTTATGAATCCCAGAATAATCCCAGTCACATCGTATGTGCAGTTTTCCAGGGAATCAGGAGGAATCCTGCAATATTTCCACGGCACTGCTACAGTGAGCTGATGGCTCTGAAGGGCGACACTGGTGCCAATTTCATAATAAGAAGTGCGAGAAGGGTCATAGAGGTAGAGGTTGTGAACCAGGCTGAGCTTTTCGATATCGACACGCCGGAAGACCTTCAGAGAGCCAGAGATTTAATTAGAGACCGCCCAGCATGGATGAGTGACCTATCCAGGTGCGTTTAAATCCCGCATCAGAAGGGCAGCATCACCGAACTCGTGCCACCTGAACCCATAATCCTCAGCTGTCTGATATGCCGATACCATCAACCCCAGTGGGCAGAATGCCCCGAGAAGCAGTATATGCGAAGTGCTCGGATCGTGCATGCCTGTGATGAGACCGCTAATTGGGGATTTCAGAGAATTTCTTATAAATATATCGGTCCAGCCTTCACCTGCTGTGAATAGCGGTTCTTTGTATACTGTTTCAAGAGCCCGGACGACACTGGTGCCCACTGCAATAATTTTTCCGCCGGAATTTATCTGGGCGTTCAGTGCAGAAGCCGTCTTTTCTGAGACGCTGTAGTATTCTGGAAGCAATCTTTCTGACATCCAGAACTCATCCGCATCAAGAGAGGCAAGATTGCAATGCAGAGTCAGTGCCACAATATTAACACCTTTATCCTTCAGACGCAGAATGAGGTCCTCAGTAAATGGTCTGGACGCGGAGGGATATTCCACGGATCCTGGATTCCTGGCAAATCCGCTCACATATACTCCATCTGATGGCCTGTACTCAAAATTTCCATAATTTATGTAAGATCCGAAGCTCAAACCGGCGCTAAGGAGATTGAATCCTGACTCTGGAGAAGCTATCCAGTACCTGGGGAACACAGCCATTCTTTCAAGAAGACGCAGTTTACCACCGTCCGGGAAGATGAGAATGTCTCCATTTTCAGTTCTCAGGCCGTTGGATCTGATTTCTACAACATAATTACCCGGCAGGCTCCCCACGTGTACCGTTGCGGTTTCTCTGGTCCTTTCCACTGTTACGGTGAATTTCGCAGGTATGGTCAGACTGTCATTGAAGACGAGCAGAGACCCTTCTGGTAAAATATCAACAATGTCCGTGAACCTAAGAACCGAATAAGCTCTGCTAGCGCTGTTTATATAGAGCAGATTGACAGCACTGCGCTCCCTCCCGGATAACTCTGGCGGCAGTGAATATGCTTTGTCATGAAGGCTGAAGATGTGCTTAGTATCCGGCATATTTCAGGGCCCCCATTATTTTATCGTACACTTCCACTGCAGCCTTTTCCGGAGATTTAAGCGTTCTTCTGTCTGCTCCCGGTTCAGCAGTCCTATGCATTTCTGTATCCATATCACCGGGATCCACTGATAGGAAGACCTTTCCACCGGTCTCCACGGCAATATTTGCAATGATGTGATCCATAGCTCCTTTTGTGGCACCATAAAAACCCCATCCCGGGTAGTTGTGAGACGCGGCATCTGATGTGATGTGTACAGCACCAATTGTGTCTGGAAGCCTCAGGAACAGGCTGAGAAGAAGGGAGTTCCCAATCACATTAGTTTCAAGCAGCCTTCTGAGTTCGCCAACATCGCTTTCCACAAAAGGCCTGGAAGGAGTTACTGTTCCTGCATTAAGGATCAGAAGTTTAGGTCCCCGAAAACGATCTCCAATCAGACGGGTAAGGTTAATCATGTCCCTCTCCAGCCTTATGTCTGCTCTTTTTGATAATAAGAGAGCTTGACCATCCCTTATTTCCAGCTCATCAGATGATCTGGAAAACGTAACAACATTCCAGCCCCTTCGGAAAAATAGGTCGGAAAGAGCCTTTCCCAGACCCCTTGATCCTCCTGTGACAACTACTGTTTTTGCCATGTATGAAAAATTCGCTGTGAGATAATAAACACGACAGTTTATAAAGTTTATAAAGACTCATCTGCGTGATTCTGAAAGCTAGGAGCATCAATGCGTTCAGGAATTATAGTCCCACTTAAATGATGATGCCTTGGTTGATTTATAAAAGATGTGAGGTTTTTTTCGAGCTCGATAAAGTGGCCTTATCATCCTTATGATGCTTGTTATGCCGCGAACCAGATCAGAGGATGGAGAGCTTCTTCAGCACAAGGTAAGCTGCAGCCAGGTCCTCCAGGCCGATGCCCATGGATTTAAACACCGTCCTCCCATACTGCTGATCCTGGGACCTCAGAATAAAATCTTTGAGTTCTACGATCTCCTTTCTTGGATGGAGCTGCCTGAGGCCTATGATCTCAGCTGACTCCCTTAGTGCCTGTTCAAGGTGTTCCACAATGACAAGATCGCTAGTGTAAAGTACGTCATCTGATGCCTCTCTTCTGACCGGAAGATTTGCCCCGCAGAGATTGACGTGGTATCTTTCCCCAAGATGTTTCGCAGTGAATATGGGATCCTTTGAGTCAGTAATACTGGATATTAGGCTTGCCCCGCTTAGGGTTTCAGAAACGGTTTTTGTTGCAACTATTTCCCGCCCGAATTTCTTTGTCATCCTTTCCGCAAACGAAGCAGCATGATCATAATTCCTGCTGAACACCCTGATCCATTCGGGTTCAAACACCGTTAGCAGACCGTGAAGCTGTGTCTCAGCCTGGAACCCGGATCCGAGGAGAGCCACCCTCTGCTTCCTGTCCTTAAGTAGCATTCTGGAAACCATAGCAGGAAGTGCGCCTGTTCTCACCTGCCCAAGCCTGTTTGCCTCTATTACCGCAAGAAGGTCATTGTTTCTTGTGTCAAAAACCATTACAACAAAGTGTGCACCTTCTTTACCAGCTATATAGGTTTTCATTCCGGCGATATGTTTCGAGGACCATATCGCGGGCATTGTGTTGTATACAACGCCATCAAGGATAAGCCGATCTCTTGCACTGGCAAGGGCCTTTCCCTTACCGAAATCAATGAAGGCCTCCTTCAGAATCTCTATAGTATCTTCCATAGTGAGATTTTCTTCAACCTCTTTCTCTGTGATATAAATCATGGATTGCAGATGCACTCACCCGATTAATAAATGTCGCCCTAACAAAGACTATAACCTGTATCACAATACCCTAATGCCATGAGAGGCCCTTCCATAGAGTCAGCAAAACTTAGAGAGTTCGTAAAGGGAAACAATTCATACTGGCTGGAGGAACATGGGGATCTTATCGAGGTGCACTTCTCCCCGGAGTTCCCTGAGGCAATGAGCCACCTTCCAGAGGGAAAATCTGTGGAACATATAATGTTTGGAAGGGAGGAGAATGGAAGAATCTATTTCTACAGGTTCACGACCATAAGTGCATTTGGTGAGACCAGCACTGATCTCCACGAGGATGATGATCCAATCATGGAGTGGCTCAAGTACATTTAGAGAAGTGGACCTATCAGCAGGGGAAGGAGAACAGTTGCATCACCATAGAGATTCACAAATTCAGCCTCCTCCTTGACCTTTTTCCAGGAAATAGCCTCCTCAAGCTTTGCCCCTGATAGCGACCCATCGAATTCCTGGGCAGTGGTCAGGTATACAGCATAGTCCAGACCGCCCCTGAATTGGTTCCACCATATGGTGTGGTGCTTCGATATGCCACCACCTATCATAATGGCGCCTGTTTTCTTGCTGTCGAATATTATGTCTGACAGTTCGTGCTCGTCTTTCAGCAGGTCTACCGAAAAGTCTCTGTGCTGTTCGCGGAAGGACCAGAGCTGGGACCCGAATGATCCGTCTGTTATGCCCGGAACAAATACAGGTATGTTGATCCTGCTTGCTTGATGAAGGATGGAATCTTCTTTCATAATCCGTTTCCCGACCTCATGTATGAGCTCCCGTCCCCCCCATTCCTTTTTTATTGCATACAGCTCTTCGAGAATTTCCATCGTCTTATTCTCTATTATCTCTCCATAGCTCTCGTCTGGAATGAATACATTTCCGAGCCGGTTTATCCCCATATTTCTCAGGGTCTTATCACTGAAATCAAATGACCCTGAATAGTAATCCCTGAATGACCTTGCGATGTCGTGGTCGAGGGTTCCGCAGGTGGTTATGATAACATCAACCATCTTCCTCTTCACCAGTTCGGTTATCAGCCCCCTAGTTCCTGTAGAAATGATGTCAGCGGGAAAAGACAAAAAAGTCGTATTATCCTCACTCAGCATTCTCTTCACAATCTGATATGCAGTGTGCATTTTCGAAGATGTGAATCCACCGGATGACCCAAACTGCTCCATCAGGTTCCTTATGGTAGTGTTTCCGTCAATATGGATATCCTTGACAGGCCGAGATAGAAGTTCGTCCCTTTCCATAATAGGGTATTCACGGATTGCTTATTTATTATCCGAATATTCACCTTTTAGCACGAATTGTTCAGGCAGCTTATTCTCCCTCAACAGGTTGTTTACGATTAGTGGATATCTTATTGAAAGTGCGGCGCATGAAGAAGCATGAACCTGATAGTGGTGGGCGGGGGAGCAGCCGGAATGGCTGCCGCTTCCAAGGCCAAGAGACAGGATCCACGGGCTGCTGTCACTGTAATTGAGAGAGGAAAATACGTGTCTTACGCAGAGTGTGGCATACCCTACTACCTGGGAGGTGTTGTAAAGGATCTTAACCAGCTGATACATTATCCTATTGAGGAATTCACGGTAAGGCGGGGTATTCGTATCATTACGAACAGGAATGCCACAAAGATTGAGCCGGAAAATAAGGTAATTGTCCTTGACAATGGGGATAAGTTGGCCTACGATTCACTAATCATAGCCACCGGAGCCTCACCAAGGGTCCCGGAGGAGTTTAGGGACTCAGGTGCAATAGCGATCCGAAGTCTCGAGGATGCCCAGGCAGCCAAATCGGCTCTGGGTATGGGCAATGAGGTTGGCATCATTGGGGACGGAACACTCGGAATGGAAATTGCATCCGAACTCTCAGCCTCTGGTAAGAAAGTAACCCTCCTCTCCCGGCATGACAGAATATTTCCGAGGATTTATGACGACGTTGGAGAAAAAATGAGGGAAGACTTCGAAAGCAGGGTCAATGTCATCAAAGGCGCCGAGATACGCGACATTGTGAAGACCGGTTCCAGGATATCGGTGACTACGGGTCAGACCAGACTGGAGTTCGACACGGTATTCCTGGCTGTAGGGGTTGGTCCGAATTCAGCACTGGGGGCTAGCGCTGGTCTTAGGTTGGGATCACACGGCGCAATAAGGGTCGATGAAAGGATGGAGACCTCTGAACCTGGTATTTTTTCAGCGGGGGACTGCGCCACCGTAAGAAATCTTGTGACCGGTGGTGAAGACTGGATGCCACTGGCGCAGATATCGAACAAATCAGGTAGAGTGGCGGGAGCCAACGCAGCTGGTGGTGAAATGAACTTCCCTGGCGCACTTGGAACTGTCCTGGTGAAGATATTCGATTTTGAGGTTGGCTACACCGGCATCACCGAAAAAGATGCTGACAGTTTTGGGATAAATAATAAAAGGATATTTGTCAGGGCGAAAAGCAGGGCAGCCTATTATCCAGGAGGCGAGGATGTATACCTGAGTCTTCTTCTCCAAAATGGTAACAGGAGAATACTCGGGGCGCAGGTTATTTCGAAGGATGGGGGAGCGTGGAGACTAAACTCTCTGGCCCTTGCCGTCCAACAGAAGATTTCAGCTGACGAACTGTTCTTCACAGATTTCGGGTACTCCCCACCATTTGGGCCGGTATGGGATCCTGTTGTGATTGCAGGGAGTTTAGGGATGGACAAATAGGCAAACAATATATTTGCATTAAGCCTTCTGGAACGTGCCACTTATTCCATACATCCTGCTTTTCATTCACATATTTTTTGCCATAATCTTCATCGGTGGTTCCTTCTTCATCTGGATTGTCGTGTGGCCCGCTTCGTTTCAGATTTCACAGGATGAGAAGCAGCGCACCCTCATGGTAGGAAAAATAGCCAAGAGATTTGCTTATTTTACCCATATATCGCTTGCAATCCTTGTTGCTACCGGTCTCTACCTGGGTTACTGGTATATTGGCGGAAATCCAGCCAACCTCTTGCACACTGTCGGTGGGATGCTCCTTCTCTCAAAGGCAATACTTGTTGCAGTTATGATAATTACCATCTACGGCAACAACATTTATCACGGGAGAAAAATCACACGCCTTGCCAGAGAGGGTAAATTGGACCAGGTAAAGAGGATCAGACGCGTTACACATCTGATATCCTTTGCTTCTCTGGGAATGCTCATCGCAATCGTTGGACTCGCAGCTTCACTGCAATTCTTCTGAACTTTTATTTTGCAAGGATAGAATAATGAAGATTTCTGACGTTTCCAAAGTTAACGCTCGGCGAAAATTTGACAGGAGTCCAAGAGAAAATTATGGAAGAATCAGCGGGCAGAAGCCGCTATTCTTTCTATCTCTTCCTTCTTGTTGACGGCAAAGGATGCAGCGTCGTTTTTCGCAGCGTTCATTATTTCGTCGGCGAGACAGTTGGCTATAGGTTTCTTGCTCTTGAAAGAAGCATTTGTTGCACCAATGGCTATGTTTCTGAGGGCAACGTCAACCCTGCGGGATGGAGAGACATCTACTGCCTTAGGAACAGCGATGCCTCCATACTTAAGCCTTGTGACCTCCTCCCTTGGTGCAGCATTCTCTATCGCGTTGATGAGGACCTGGACAGGATTCTGCTTTGTTCTTTCAGCGACTATTTCAAATGCCTCCCTGAGAACACGGTAGGCACTGTACTTCTTTCCCGTCCATTTTTCAGACCGCATCAGCTTGTTGAGAAGCCTCTCGACGGTGTTCACGTTACGCTTTCCAGCAGAATAGCTTGAAAAACGTCCACCGCTGTGAAGGTTAATGTTGCTTGTGAGGTTTATGTATTTGGCAATTCCCTCATCATGAACCTGTACCTCGCTGACAGGATACTGACCCAGAATCTTGAGTTCGACCATTATCTCACCGTCTTCTCCTTTCTGCCCTTCACAAGCTCAAGCAGTGATATCCCATTAACCTTTACGACCTTGTACCTTACGCCCGGAATGTCCCCCTTGCTTCTTCCCTGCCGTCCCCTTATTCCTGCAACCTCGACCTCATCATGTTCATCAATGTAGTTTATCGCTCCGTCACCCGGTGCGAAGGCAGTAATCTGTCTGCCATTCTTGATGAGCTGAAGCTTCACGCATTTCCTTATTGCGGAGTTGGGCTGCTTGGCCTCAATACCTATCTTCTCTATGACGATGCCCCTGGCTGCCGGAGCCCCCTCGAGGGGATCGCTTTTCTTCTTCAGCTGCAGTACCCTTCTCTTGTATTTGCTGTCTGACCATCTGAATTTCTTCCGAACCGCCTTAAGCTTTCCGCCAGCGTTCTCTCCATTTGCCAATCTGTAATCACCTTCAAGCTGAAACGTCAGTCGATGTGGGCATGGTATATGCAAGTCAATATTTAACCACTTTGTTTGCTCCCTTATCCCCTGAGATTTGCAGCGATGACCCTGATCGGGTTGCTCCACATCACCATCTCTGAATTTTCTTCAAGAAGACTGGATAAGGCTTGCATCCTGCCTATATTCTCAAAGCCGGAAGGGACCTCAGATATCCCAAGGAAGTCTGTTCCAAGTCCTACATGTTCCCAACCGACGGAACTGGCAATGTATTTCGCATGTTCAACGAGCCTGTTGATATCCTTGCTACCGCCAAGCGTCTGGACGATAGCAGTTACCCCTACCACTCCATTTGTTGAAGCTACCGCATCCAGACAGGCATCATCAATGTTTCTCGGGTGATCTTGCAATCCTCTTGCGTTTCCATGCGAGACAAGTACGGGCCTGCTGGACACTGAGCACACATCCAGTATCGTCTGTCTGCTTGCATGTGCAAGATCGACTATAATCCCTAGGGAATTGGCTATGTCTATCACCTCTGAACCAAAGCCAGTGAGGCCATAGTCCTTCTTGGACATGCATGAAGCGGCAAACTTTGTGTCATAGTTCCAGGTGAGTCCGATGCATCTCAATCCAAGGTCATTGAGCAGGAATACATCATAGGGATCTCGGAGCACATCCGTGCCCTCAAGACTCAGGAGAAACTTCACTCCGCCTTTTAAAAGATCCTGCGCGTTTTTCACGATCCTCACGTCGTGCCTTCTTGAGAAGTAATCATAAAGCTTGAACTGCTCAAGCATAACATCCACTGAAACTGCCGTTGAGCCTGTGTAACTGCCATACATTTTTGTCAGGTACTCAGACCTCTCATTAATTGTTCCTATGTGCGGAAATATTGAGCCAAAAACTAGGCATTCTTCAAACTCCCTGAGGGCATTCAGGCTCGACTGCTGGCTTGAGGAGACAACGTCATTCTTCTGGGCTGAGAAAGCAAAATCCTCGTGCATATCCACGAAACGCATCTGTAATGATAGCAAGGTTTCTAAAAAATGTTAGACCGTTCACCTGCTCTTGGAGACTATCCTGATCACATCTCTGTCCTTCAGGACGTGATCTTTGCCAATTGCCCTGTGTGTCCTGCAGTCTATAGCCCTTATGAAGCCCTCGCCTATTTCTGTGTGTACCCTGTAGGCCAGATTAAGAGCGGTGAACCCATCAGGAACAAGAAGCGCATCTGGAAGTATGTTTCCCTGACTGTCTGACCAGCTGCTCTCATCATATACGGGATACACAACTATATATCTCAGCATCTCCCTGACAACCTTCCCGATCAGGTCGCTGATTCTTGTCACCCAGGTCTGCCCTATGAACTCCTTAATCTTCGTAAGTGCTTCAATCTGCTTCGCTGTGGCTTTTTCCGAAATGGAAAAGTCAGGCCTTGTACTGTCTATGAGACCGGAATTGAACGCCTTTTCAAGCGCGAGCTCATATTGGCCTGAAATAAAGAGGGTTCCAGGATAAACGGATGATATACGGTCTGCCTCCTGTCTCAGGATTCTGTCGGCCTTGTTACCTGCCCTTATTACAGGTTTGATCTTTGCCAGGATAGCTGATGCGAACCTGATGGCGTCTTCAAGGTTCCAGAGAGAAAGCTTCCCTGGAAAGAATTCGCTGGAAAGAATCTTCACAATATCTGTCTCAGATATTCCAAAGGAGGCGATTTTCCTGCCCAAAGTTCTTTCGATCCTCTCTCCGCCGGCGTCTGCCTTTCTTGCGAATTTGTCCCAGTCCCTAAACACCCTGTCCCCAAGCCACCTAACAACTTCCTGCTCGATCTGAGCTATGTCCTCAACAGGGTCCCTGTGCTCCTGAATGGGGTTTCCGTCAGCGTCAGTGGTCCCTGAGGCGTCAAAGACATGGATTATTGATCTTGCCTCCCGGATGTTGTCCATGAACTCGTTTCCCATACCCTTTCCCTGGCTCGATCCAGGTATTAGCCCCGGAACGTCTATTATTTCAACAGGTACATACCTGATGCCGTTGATGCATCTTCCCTCCCTTGGACTGCATTGCTTTCCTATCTCGTTGTGTGGGCATGGTGTTTTGAAGAATGAAACGCCCATGTTTGGTTTCGTGGTGGTGAATGGATAATTTCCGATTTCAGCTGAGACTGAAGTCAGGGCTGAGAACAGGGTGGACTTGCCCACATTGGGTTTGCCCACCAGACCTATGTTCAACATTGCCGGATTACTGGTATTCCACCAGGACCTGTCTCATGTCGTAACCCTTTGGACAGTCGAGCTTTTCTCCGACTTTTTTAACAAGGACCTTGGAACCTTCTCTGTGGTGAAGAAGATTGCACTTCTCAATGTTTGGGCAGGTGTAGTGGTCGCAACTCATTGATCTCAGGGTGACAGAAGATCCCTCCTGCAACCTCTTTCCAAACTGCATGTTGAAATATTCCGGGAGCTCTTCCACCTCCACCACGGAGACCCTGTCCTTGTTGAATACGAAACATGGGTTTTCCTTGTCCCTGACTTTCGTGATCCTGTAGCTCCTGCCAGCATCCAGATTGAAGCAGACATTCTTCACACGACATTCTGCACACCCGGCTAGTGGGCCAACAAATGTAAATGAGAGCCCTTCTTGTGCCAGGTCAACTCCTATCAGCGAAATTTTTGATATGCTAACACCACCTTCATATTATTCCGGTTATTTCGAGCGCCTTTTCAGCGGCATTAAGGCTGATATCCTTCTCTCCGAGTATGGTGTATCTTTCCGGCCTAATGCTGTGGGCTGTGCTGAGCGCCTTGATAATGACCGAATCAGGGATATTGTAATCCCTAGCCCTGACTGACAGTCTCATCTTTGAATAAGCGTCAAGTATGGATCCCCAGTCCCCACCATGTAGGAACATGGAAACAACCGATCCCATGGCGCATTGTTCCCCATGTATGGATGTGCCAGGATTGGACATCTCGAGAGCGTGAGCCAGAAGATGTTCACTCCCGCTTGCAGGGCGGGACGAGCCGGCAATTGCCATTGCGGTTCCGGAGGCCAGAATCTGCTTAGTCACAAGCCAGACAGATTCCTCGACGCCTTCCAGTATCATATGGCTCTTCTCGAGCAGCTCTCTTGCAGCATACTCTGATATTGCTGCGGCGCTGCTGCTGAATTCCTCCCCATGAAGGCGGTTGGCGAGCTTCCAGTCCAGTATTGCGGTTAGATTGGAAATGACGTCCGCAGCTCCCGCCCTGAGGTACCTGTATGGAGCCTTAGCAAGTATTGTGGTATCGGCAATTATGGCTATCGGCATCGAGGCACTCTGTGATAGTGTGCAGTTGTCCTTCTGACGCCTTATTGAGGCCCTGGGTGATGCGATGCCGTCATGGCTTGGTGAAGTCGGTATGGAAACAAATGGAACGAGCAGGTCAAAGGAAGCCTTCTTTGCTAGGTCAATTTTCGTTCCCCCACCAACACCGATAAGCATCCCGGCGTGGACCTCCCTGGCAAACCCCTCCAGTTCATTGAGGTTTGCCTCGTTGGCCTTGTCAGTCTTGAAAACAAACACTTCCTTGCGATCTCCCTTCAGTAGGTTCTCAACCTCCTTTCCTGCAAGATCGTAGGTAATGTTCCCTGTGACAATAACGATGGAACCCGATTTCAGATAATTATTCACCACCGGAACGATGTTTGGAAGCACCCCGTGTCCGACATAAACATCACGGGGAAAATGCATCGTTTTGAATTTCTCGAATTCCATTGCACAACTCATAAACTACTGTGATATAAATTTTGACGTCATCTGACACTCGCGAATACCGTGTGGAAATAATGCTATATAGTAAAGTGACCAGTCGCCATGCTACTATTTGAGGCAGAAGCCATCTCCTTCAAATTTATGGCGATTATGCCGGCAAGCACGCCGTTGAATTCGTCAATGTATTTGTCCAGCGTGTTCTGCAGATTCCCGCTCTCGATTTCTTCGTATACCCTGTAGCAGAGCATTCGCCTGATGATCTCCTCACCAATGCCCGTGGCGACTACTGCCCCCTTGGGGCCACAGTAAAGCCCTGCACCCGGAATGGGAGAATCTCCCACCCGACCTCTAATCATTGGAGAGGAGCCACCAGTTGAAACTGCCGCTGCAAAGTTGCCATCAACTCTGGACACAGCACCTACTGTGTCTATGTTTGGATGATTTGAATACAAATGGCTGTATTTGCGATATTCCCTATATCTATCCGGAAGATCTGCCTCACCTCCATTCAGGACTTTCATCATTTTTTCATATATTTCCTGGGATCTCTTTGTGGTGGGATCGTAATCCGGAAATCCCATGATACGCGCAAATCTCACTGCCCCGTCTCCAGATATGATCACATGTGGGGATTTCTCCATCACTGCTCTCGCAACAAGTATTGGGTTCCTGACTCTCTCTATGGCAATAACTGACCCTATCCTGCCGGGAACCATCACAGCGGCATCCATCTGGATTGAGCCGTCTATTCTTTTCACGGATCCTGTTCCAGCATTGAAATCAGGATCATCTTCCATGAGCCTGACAGCTTCTACCGCGACGTCGATGGCTCTGTCCTTTGAAGAAGAAGCCCTTGCATAGTCCATTAGCTTTGGCGTAGCCTCAATTCCAGACCCTGCGCCACCATGAATCAACACTGCCTTCTGCATAGAATATGGGATGCTGCGGAATAATAATAATTCTGGGTGATGACCTGAAAACTCAATAATAAAAAATCATTAAATATCTCGGTCAAATGCTCCACACTGTTCACGCGGGTATTCTGGGCTCGTAGTCTAGTGGTATGATGTCTCCCTGACACGGAGGAGGTCACCGGTTCGAATCCGGTCGGGCCCATTCTATATACGGGGATATAGATAAGACCAAAAAAAGTTGTGATTTTTTAAAATAATTATATTAGTGGTAGAAAATTAGTAATTTAGATTTGGAATGAAGGTGAGGAAACACGACTTATTTTGGTTTGCTTT
>Ga0070737_10002545_pt1 | contig 21672 bp, 19 predicted proteins | sample Coa_R1_10_FD_66438 | JGI IMG/M metagenome (GOLD analysis project Ga0070737, IMG submission 66438) | Surface soil microbial communities from Centralia Pennsylvania, which are recovering from an underground coalmine fire - Coalmine... | ecosystem: Environmental > Terrestrial > Soil > Unclassified...
CGCGAGCTGGCCCTGCTCTGGGTCGCCGACAAGGTGGACGAGGGGCTGCAGCGCTACCGGGCAGAACACGGCATCCAGGCCACGTGGGAGGCCAGGGAGCGGGTCGTGGTCGCCCTCACCGGCGGCCCGGAAGGCGAGACGCTCATCAGGCGGGCCGCGCGGATCGCCGCCCGCTCCTCAGGGGGTGACCTGCTCGCGGTGCACGTCACCCGGGCCGACGGGCTGACAGGCGCCAGCCCGGCGGCGCTGGCCAGGCAGCGGCAGCTCGTCGAGTCCCTCGGCGGCACCTACCACCAGGTCGTCGGCGAGGACACCCCCGGGGCGCTGCTGGCTTTCGCCCGCGCGGAGAACGCCACCCAGCTCGTGCTCGGCGCGAGCCGCCGCTCCTGGCCGGCCACCCTGCTGACCGGGCCCGGCACCGGCTGGCGGACCATCCGCGACTCCGGCGACATCGACGTGCACCTCGTCACGCACTCCCACATGGGGCGGGGCCGGGGGCTGCCGCGCCGGGGCGGCGGCCTCACCCTGCGCCGCCAGCTCGCCGGCTACGCGCTCGCCGTGGCGCTCGCCCCGCTGATCACCCTGGCGCTCGCACACCTGCGCGGCGGCCTCAACCTCACCAGCGACGTGCTCATCTACCTCGTCGGCGTCATCGTCGTGGCGCTGGCCGGCGGGTTCGTGCCCGCCCTGCTCGGGGCGGTCGCCGGGTCGCTGCTGCTCAACTACTATTTCACGCCCCCGCTGTACAAGTTCACGATCGCACAGCCAAACAACGCGCTGGCCATCGGCGTCTTCGTCGGGGTGGCGCTGCTGGTCAGCTCGGTGGTGGACATGGCCGCCCGCCGGGCCAGGCAGGCGGCGCGGGCCAGCGCCGAATCGGAACTGCTCATCACCACGGCCGGCAGCGTGCTGCGCGGCCAGCGGACGGTCACCGCGGTGCTCGACCGGGTGCGGGAGGCGTTCGGCATGCGGTCTGTCGCGCTGCTGGAGCGGCCGTCCGGCGACAGCTCCGGGCACGGCCCGGCGGGCGGCTGGACGCTGATCGCGGGTTCCGGTGAGCCGCCCCTCGCCCGCCCGGAGGACGCCGACGTCGACGTGCCGGTGACCGGCACCCTGTCGCTGGCGCTGTACGGCAGGACGGTGTCCGCGGCGGACCGGCGGCTCCTGGGCGCGTTCGCCGCCTACGCCGCGACCGCGCTGGAGCAGCAACGGCTGGCGGCGGCGGCCGAGGCGGCCAGGCCCATCGCCGAGGCCGACCGGATGCGCACCGCCCTGCTGCGGGCGGTCAGCCACGACCTGCGCACGCCGCTGGCCGCGGCCATAGCGGCGGTCAGCAGCCTGCGGTCGACGGACGTGCGCTGGGCCGACGAGGACCGTGACGAGCTGCTCGCCACCGCCGGCGAGTCGCTGGAGAAGCTGGCGCGCCTCGTCGACAACCTGCTCGACATGAGCAGGCTCCAGGCCGGCGCCCTGTCGGTCTTCCCCCAGCCGTGCGGCATCCACGGGATCGTCGCCCGGTCGCTGGACGCGCTGGGCGCGGGCAGCGCCGCCGTCACCGTGGACATCCCGGATGCCATACCGGAGGTCCGCGCCGACCCGGGAATCACCGAACGCGTCATCGTCAACCTGACGGAGAACGCCCTGCGCTACTCCCCGCCGGGCAAGCCGCCGGCGCTGACCGCGAGCGCCCTCGGGGAGACGGTAGAGCTGCGCGTCATCGACCGCGGCCCCGGTATACCGGAGGCCGAACGGGACCGGATGTTCGCCCCGTTCCAGCGGCTCGGCGACCGGGACAACACCACGGGCACCGGCCTCGGTCTCGCGCTGTCCCGCGGGTTCGCGGAGGCGATGGGCGGCACGCTGGAGGCGGAGGAGACGCCGGGAGGCGGCCTCACGATGGTGCTGTCGCTGCCCGCGATACCGCGGGACGGCGGGGCGGGGGGCCGCACCCCGCGCCAGCCGGGCCACAGGGAGCGTGAAGCAAACGAACGCCCCGCCACAGCGCCGGGGGAGGACGCCGCAGGACCGGGCGTCCCGCCGTCCGGCTGGGAGGACACCGGCTGGCCGACGGCACCCTCCGCGCCCTCCGCCAGCCCGGAGGGGCGGCCACGATGACCCGCGTCCTCGTCGTCGACGACGAGCCGCAGATCCTCCGGGCGATGCGGATCAACCTGCGGGTGCGCCAGTACGAGGTGCACACGGCCGCCACCGGGAGCCAGGCGCTGGAGGTGGCCGGGCGGCACCCGCCCGACCTGGTCATCCTCGACCTGGGCCTGCCGGATCTGGATGGGGTCGAGGTGATCCACGGGCTCCGCGGCTGGACCGGGGCGCCGATCATCGTTTTGTCGGGGCGGGACGACAGCGCCGACAAGGTCGAGGCCCTCGACGCCGGCGCCGACGACTACGTCACCAAGCCGTTCGCCATGGACGAGCTGCTCGCCCGGATGCGCGCGGCCACCCGGCGGGCCGGTGCCGCGGACGAGCAGCCCGTTGTCCGCTTCGGCGGCCTGACGATCGACCTGGCCGCCAAGCGGGTCACCCGGCACGCCGGCCCGGCGCAGGCGGCGGCAGGCCAGGCCCCGCGGGAAGCGGCCGGCGGCGTGCCGCGGGGGACCGATGACGACATCCGGCTCACCCCGACCGAGTGGCACCTGCTGGAGGTGCTGCTGCGCCACCCCGGCAAGCTGCTCAGCCAGCAGCAGCTCCTCACCGAGGTCTGGGGGCCCGGCTACGCGAACGCCACGGGGAACCTCCGCCTGTACATGGCCCAGCTCCGCCGCAAGCTGGAACCCGACCCGTCACGTCCCCGCCGGCTGATCACCGAGCCGGGCATGGGCTACCGCTACCAGCCCGCCCCCGGCGACGACCAGCCGCCTGGATCGTAACCTTGCCACTACGGGAGCAGCGGGGAAACCGGGTCCCTGGTGACGTTCCGGCATTCCCGGACGGCAGGCGCGAGGTCATTGATGTCATCTGGGTCGCCGGTGATGACAAGCGCGGCATCTGCTGCCGCGCAGACCGCCACGACATGCGCGTCCGCGATCTTTTCACTGCCGTTCGGGCAGGGCAGCGCGGTGGGCGTCACCGGCGATCGCCTCACGCAACGCCTCGTTGGCCGCGGCTGACAGGCTGCGCTCGCCCCTGGCTTCGGGCGCCTCGACGATGTCCTCGTCCAGGCTCAACGTGATGCGTCTCTTCATATAAGCATCATGCCTTCCATAGGAAGCACTATGGCCACATTCGCATCAGGGCCCGGCTTGCAGCACACTGGAGGGGGAACCGGGGCCCGGGCATGCGCGTCGAAGGAGCGGGGACGCAGGTCGTGCATGACAGGGCCCCGTCAGGGCAGTAGCTGAGCGTTCCCGCGGCGAGAGGATACCGGGGAAGCAGCCAATGACGAGCGAGCTTGACAGCCGGCCGCGCGCTGGCGAACCCGGCGGGCGCGGAGGGCGGGGGCGGCCCGCCGTGAAGAACGGGCGCCCGACCATGAAGGACGTGGCCTTCCGCGCCGGCGTGGCGCTCAAGACCGTGTCACGGGTGGTCAACGAGGAACCAGGCGTGACCGCGGAGACGGCCGGGCGGGTGCGTGAGGCGATCGACGCGCTCGGCTTCCGGCGCAACGACAGCGCGCGGCTGCTGCGCAAGGGCCAGACCGCCTCGATCGGGCTGATCATGGAGGACATCGGCGACCCGTTCTACTCGGCGCTTTCCCGGGCGGTGGAGGACACGGCGCACTGGAACGGCTCGCTGCTCTTCACCGGCTCAAGCGACGAGGACCCCGAACGGGAGCGGGATCTTGTCCTGGCACTGTGCGCCCGCCGCGTGGATGGCCTGATCATCATCCCTGCCTCCGGCGACCACAGGTACCTGCTCCCGGAAATCGCGGCGGGTATCGCCTCGGTGTTCGTGGACCGGCCGGCCGGGCAGATCGAGGCGGATGCCGTGCTCGCCGACAATGTTGGTGGCGCGCGCACAGGTGTCGCGCACCTGATCGCCCACGGTCACCGCAGAATCGGCTTCCTCGGGGACGGCCCGCACATCTACACCGCGGCCCAGCGGCGCCAGGGGTACGCGGAGGCGATGGCAGACGCCGGCATCGAGATCAGCCCCGCATGGGTGTCCATGGCCTCGCCCGAGCCCGCCGGCATCAGGCTGGCCTTGGACCGGATGCTCGGCGGCCCGTCACCGGTCACGGCGCTGTTCTGCGGTAACAACCGGGTCACCGTGCTCGTGCTGCGGGAGATCGCCACGATGACCCGCCCGCTCGCGCTGGTCGGCTTCGACGATTTCGAGCTGGCGGACCTGCTGAAGCCGGGCGTCACCGTGGTCGCGCAGAACCCGGGAGAAATGGGCCGCAGGGCGGCGCAACTGCTCTTCCGGCGGCTTGCCGGGGAGCGCGGCCCGGCTCAGCGCATCGAACTGGCAACGACGCTGATCGTGCGGGGCTCCGGCGAGATCCCGCCCGCGTGACCGCGCCAGCCGCTAAAGCGATGCGGCGATGAAGCCGATCACGATGGCGGCGCACACCACCACGACCGCCAGGATGAGTACGCGGCCAGCCGGGGTGCCGCCGCGGCGCGGCGATGAAGCCTCGCTGTCCACTCGCTCGGCGAAGGCACGGAACCGGGCCGTGCTCGCACTCGGATCGTTGTCCATCTCGGGCATGCGCGTAACTTTATCGGGCCAGGTGCGCATCACGGCGCGAAACGGCTCGTCTGGCAGCGTGGGCCGTCACGAGGATGTGAAAACGCATGCATTTGATGACGGAAGCACATCTTCGCTCACATCGGCTCCAGTAAGGCCGATACACTTCCGGCCTGCGATCACGCGGCCTGCGATCACGCGGCAGCCGCCGCGCGATCGCATCTCGCCACCGGCGCAGCCTCCGGGGAAGCACACGGGTGCTGCATGATCACGAGGAGCCACCGTGGGCATGGCACCCCGGAGATACCACGCACGCATGCTCGCCATCAGCGTCATTGCCGCGCTCGGCGGTTCCGGCCTCGCGGCTGCGGATTCCGTGACTGGCCAGCACGCTGCACCGGCCGCGCACGCAGGGGCATACCGCCCGGCCGCTGACGTGCAGCGCACCACGGCATACTCGCACCGTCCCGCCGGGGGCGTGAGCCGCTACAACGTGGGTGCCCCGCACTCCCCGCAGGTGCTCCGCGCGCTGTCCGGCCCGCTGAGCGGCACCGGCCTGCGAAGCAAACCGGCGAGCGGGAGTGCCACCAGAAGCCGCACCAGCACGACAGGCCCGCAGATGGCGCCCGCCACGTCCAGCACGGCACCTGCGTGCGGCACGACACCCACGACGGTACAGGGCGTGGACGTCGCCTCCTTCCAGCACCCGACAACGTCGCAGTATCCGGACGGCACGCCCATCGACTGGACGCAGGTCGCCTCGGCCGGGTGCAAGTTCGCCTTTATCAAGGCCACCGAGGGGAACTACTACGTCAACCCGTACTACGCGCAGGATCTGGCGGATGCCAAGGCCGCGGGCCTGTACGCGACCGGCTACCACTTCGCCAACCCCGGCGCGGGCAACGGCACCGCCACCAGCCAGGCGGACTACGCCGTGAGCAACGGCGATTACACCAAGGACGGGCAGACGCTCCCGATGGTGCTCGACCTGGAGCCCGACCCCTATGCGAGCCAGGACAACACCACCGAGTGCTACGGGCTCAGCCCTTCCGCGATGGTCTCCTGGATCTCCGCGTTCATCAGTGAGGTGCAGAGCAAGATCAGCGAGACGCCGATCATCTACACCACCCAGCAATGGTGGAACGCCTGCACCAGCAGCAGCACCGCCTTCACCTCGGAGCCGCTGTGGGTGGCCGAGTATCAGATAAACAACCCCACGCTGCCCGCCGGATGGGCGAACTGGGCGTTCTGGCAGTACACGAGCAGCGGCACCGTGCCGGGCATCGCGACCTCAGGCGGTACCGACCTCAGCTACTTCCAGGGCGCTCCCGATCCCCAGCAGGACACCGTCGGCACCAGCATCTCGCCGCTGCAGATCGGCTCGCTCAACGCGCTGGCCGGGCAGACGGTGACCTACAACCCCACGAGCACCCTGCCGCCAGGCCTGTCCATGAACAGCAGCGGCCTGATCACCGGGACCGTGACGACGCCGGGCGAGTACGACGTGAGCGTCACGGCCACCAGCACCTCCGTCGTCCCCGCGTCGGTCTCGTTCACCTGGTACGTCCACGGCACGGTGACGGTCACCTCGCCGGGTGACCAGAGCACGGGCGTGGGCAGCCCGGCCGACGTGCAGGTCCAGGCGTCCGATTCCGTCTCGGGGCAGACGCTGACCTACAGCGCCACAGGCCTGCCGCCGGGGACATCGGTCAGCCCGGCCGGGCTGATCAGCGGCTGGCCCACCACGCCAGGAACCTACAACGTCACCGTGACCGCGGCCGACTCGCTGGAGGGCACCGGCTCGGCGTCGTTCACCTGGACGGTGCAGCCGGCGACGGACAGCGCCTCCGCCGGGCCGGTCAGGCTGGCCAACGGCGGCAAATGCCTGGACGACCCCGGATACAGCACGGCGAACGGCACCAGGATCGACATCTGGTCCTGCGCGGGCAGCACCAACGAGGACTGGGCGATCGAACCTGACGGCAGCGTCCGGGTCCTCGGCAAGTGCCTCGACGTCTACCATTCCGGCACCGCCAACGGCACGCCCGTCGATCTGTACTCGTGCAACGGCACTGGCGCCCAGCAGTGGCAGGCGGGCACCGGCGGAGAGCTGATCAACCCGCAGTCCGGTAAGTGCCTGGACGACCCCGGGTACCAGACGGCGGACGGCACCAGGACCGACATCTGGTCCTGCGCCGGCGGCACCAACGAGTTGTGGACCGGCCCCGCCTCGCCCATGGTGTCCGGGGTTTACGGGCTGTGCGCCGACGATCCCGGGTACAACACGGCCAACGGTACCTTCGTCAACGCCTGGTCCTGCGCCGGCAGTTCCAACGAGGACTGGGCGGTCGAGCCCGACGGCAGCATCCGCGTCTTCGGCAAATGCCTGGACGACCCCGGGTACCAGACGGCGGACGGCACCAGGATCGACATCTGGTCCTGCGCCGGCAGCTCCAACGAGCGCTGGATCATCCGCCCCGAGGGGCCCATCGGCAGCGAGGTGGTTGGCTCCTACTCCGGCAAGTGCCTCGCCGACCCGCAGAACACCGCGGCGAACGGCACCGATCTGGTGCTTGAGACCTGCCCCGCATCCCCAAACCCGGAAACCACCTGGCACGTACGGTGAGGTCATTCAGATACCGGCCAGCAAACCCGGGCCTCACGCCCCGGTGAGCGCCCGGCGCTGCCAGCGGGCACCGGACGCAGGTTACGGAGAGGCGCCAGACCAGAGGTCTGGACCGGGGGCGACCCCGGGCCTCACGCCCCGGTGAGCGCCCGGTGTGCCGGTGAGAGGTACAGCGGGATCCCGGGGAGCTCAGGAGAGTCGTCCCCCCGGGCCAGCAGGCGCCATGCCGCCCGTCCTGTCGACCAGCCGGGACATCACGATGACGCTTCGTGTCCGCGTGATGAACGGCTCGGCCCTGATCCGCTCGACGACCTGCTCGAAGTGCCGTACGTCGGCGGCACGGATGTGCAGGAGCGCGTCCGCCTCCCCGGTGACCGTGCACGCCCCGACCACCTCGGGATATCTGCTGACCGCCGCCTGGATGTCCGCGGGCGACGTGCGCCCGCTGCAGAACAGTTCCACGTATGCCTCGGTTGTCCAGCCCAGCGCCGCGGGATCCACCCGCGCGGAAAAGCCCGTGATCGCGCCGGACGCGCACAGCCTGTCCACCCTGCGCTTGACGGCAGGGGCGGACAGCCCCACGAGAGCGCCGATCGCCGCGTAGCTCGCGCGCGCGTCCTCGATCAGCGCGCCCACGATCCGCTCGTCGATCTCGTCAAGATTCATAGCGGCTCAGCCAGCCCTGCCGTGGCACAGGGAGCCCAGCGGGGCCTGCGCCCAGACGTCCGCGTGCCGCGCGTACCTGATTCAGCGTACATACCGGCCATGGTGCCGTCTCGGCTGGAGGCCGGGCACGGTTGTCCCGGTTTCCGCTGTCCTGGCTCCCGCAGAAACGTTGCTGGGCCCGCCGGGGATGATCCCGGCGGGCCCAGCGTCCCTGCCGCAGTAGCGGGCAGTAGCTCCACCAGCAAGAATGCCCACCTGCAGGCGGAGGATCTGGGCCCGGTGTCCCGCTTGCGCCGGACCCTACACATAGGACGCGCTGCCCGTGCCGGGGGTTTACACGGCACGGGCAGCAGCGCGTAGCGGTGCACGACTCCCCTGACCGGCCCAGCGGCCCGGGGCCTTGCACCCCGGAAACGGCCGGCGCCGCCGGCGGGCATTGCACGCAGGTTACGGCGGCAATCCCTTACCGGCCCAGCGACCCGGGGCCATCGGCCCGGGTGAGCGGCTGGTGCACGGCGGGCACCACCGCGGGAACCCGCGGGGATCCGGGGGGTCGTCTCCCCGGGCCAGCACTGCCTGCCGTTCCCCGCCGGGCCCGGAGCCAGCGGCGCCAGCCGAGGCGGGCCGATCCCCTGACCGCCTGCGCGGTGATGACCACGATCCCGGCCACCGGGATCAGGAGCAGCAGGATCCTGACGCAGGCCGACACCACCCCGAGCACCTGGTCACCGGACTCCGTGGCCTGGCTCGCCAGTACGTTGATCGCGGTCCAGTCGGCCCGGACGATCCGGGGAAACTGGACGGCGATGATACCCAGTTGCGCTGCAAAGGCCGGGAGCACGCCGAGCACCCAGGCAGCGACAAGCACCTGGGGCCATCGCTTCAGCGCCCGCAGCCGCTCGTCGGCCGGCCGCCTGAACACAACCCGTGCCAGGATCGGCCCGACGTACCGGAACAGGTCGGGGATGCCGGCCAGGTCGGCCACAATATAATACCCGTCGAACCGGATCGCCGGCAGAAGCTGCTGGATGACTTCGAAGTTCGTGGACAGGATCCCGATCAGCAAAGGCTGGAAGCCGGTATACACGTAGAGGACTGTCAGGCCGATAACGAACAGCCCGTTGAAGTACACGCCTCCCAGATCGGTCCTTATACGCCCTGAACGGCTCAGGCGGTAGGAATTAGTGATGTCCGTGTAGAAGGCTGGCCAGACGATGTAGATGCCGCATCCCGTCTCACCGGGCCGCACGCCGCTATAACGGCATGCCGTGCCGTGGCCGATCTCGTGAAAGGCCGCGGACGCGAAGGCGAGGAACACGACGAGCAGGATGCTGGCTGGGCTGAGAAGGGTATCCCGGAATGCCACGCCCACCTGCTGGGTCCCAAACACCCAGACCTCGCTGGCCAGCGCCGCGGCGACAGCGGGAATGAGCACGAACGGGCGGTAGAGCCAGGCGAACAGGCCACCGAGAAACCAGGTGGCCCGTGCCGGGAGCACGGCCATGCGGAACCGGAACGACAGGAAGGGACTGGCCTTCGGGAGGTCGGGTGGCGAGCCGTCACTGTAGGTGGTGACGCCAAGGGGCGCCAGCTTGTGATCGATCAGGAAGGCAATGTGGTCGGCGGTGAACTGGCGTCCCGTCTCGCGGCTGACCGCATCGGCCACGCCGGCCAGCACGCGGCGGCCGTCTCCCGGGCCGTCATCCGCGCACCGCAGGCCATCGAGGATCCTGACGACCAGGTACAGCAGGGGCGGGAGGCGGACCACCTGCCCGTCAGGCCGGTAGACGAGCTGCGGGGGCTCCCGGTACCCGGAACCGACGAACTCGCCGGCCAGTTCCGCCCCCTCGGCGAGCGACGGTACCCCTGTCGCCGGGGTGGGGGCACGGTCATGGCTCGCTGATGACGGTACAGGTGAGTTCACGTAGCTCTCCACGAGAATGCACGAGAGGGGCAGACCGGTTCCCGGGATCCTGCCCTGGAACCGCGGGTGTTCTTGAGGTCCTGATCGTCAGTGGCTCACGACGTGGCCGGGACGCAGGTCGTGCTCGAGTGGGCGGGCGTCCCGAGGCCGAGCGCCCCCACCAGGCCCGGCGTCCCAAGGGAACTCATGGTCTGGCACGAGTAGGCCACCGTGGTCCCGTGGCCACTGCCGGCAGCGGAGACGACAGGGACGCAGGTCAGGCCCGAGTGGGCGGGCGTCCCGAGGCCGAGCGCCCCCACCAGGCCCGGCGTCCCCGCCGAACTCGTGGCCTGGCACGCGTACGCCACCGTGGTCCCGTGGCCACCACCGCCGGGGAGCGCGTCAACGAGAGACAGCACGGTCCGCGCGGGCAGCAGCTCGCCGGAGACCTGCTCAAGCTCCGCAAAGCTGATGGCCGACATTGGTTTCCTTTCCCGTGGTCACAGCCCCTCGATGGGGCCTGTGCCCGCCGCGCACGGTCCGGCGGGCGGGCTCCGGGTCTCAGCAGGGAGTTACCCGCGCAGGCCATGGGCCGGAGAAGGGGAACGAGCCCGCACCCTTCCCCGGCCCTATGGCTGTGCGTACCGTTACCAGGTCGTGATAGCCGGGACGCAGGCCTGCTGCTGGTAAGCGGGCGCCCCGAGACCGAGCAGCGGGAGCAGGCCCGAGTTCGCCTGAGCCTGCTGGAGCGAGCAAACTCCCGTGACGGTGGCGCCGTCGGATGCGCCGCCGAACGGCGTGGCAACGCCCAGAACGGCGCGCTCGGGCAGCAGTTCGCCCGAAAGGGCACCCAGTTCCTCGTAGCTGATAGCCGACATGGCTCTCCTTCCTGGTGCTTGTGCTGGAGGGTTCGAGCAGAGGACCTCACGCTTGTGCCTAATGGCCCTTGCAGGGAAACGTGTAGCAGGCGGCAATGTCAGACCGCAAGGAGACAGGAACGAAGCTCCGCCCGCACAAGTAACGTCGATGATCGACTTTGCCCTTGATCGTCCGATATACGCCGCCGCTAATTCAGCAGGCCGGAAAATTCGCGGCACGCCAGGTACGTCCCTGCGCCTGGCACCTCCGGAATGCGGCCCTGCGTGGCGTGCCCGCTAATGTCACTAACTTAATTAGCGCTCCGCGGCGGGCACCATCTCGCGCGTACCGTGAATAAGATGGCGCACGCTGGGCATGCGGTTCCCCCATGACGAGGGAAGGACCGCGGGGAGTCCAGACAGCCGGCCGGCCGCAGGACCGGGCCCGCCGGATACCGGACCGGCTGCCCGACCGGGTCAGCGTCGGCGTCCTGACCGGCGTCTTTCCCGGCGAGCTTGTGGACGAGGTTATCGAGAAGACGGGGACGCGGGAACGGCGGAAACGCCGCCTCCCGGCCCGGCTCATGGTGTATTACGTCCTCGCCCTGGCGCTGTTCGCCGAGCAGAGTTATGACGAGGTGATGCGGCTGCTTACCCGGGGCCTGGGGTGGCTGTGCGGGTGGTCACGGGCCTGGGAGGCGCCGACCGTCCCCGCGATCACGAAGGCCCGCACGCGGCTGGGCGAAGCGCCGCTCGCACTGCTCTTCGAGCGCGTGTCAGGACCGCTGGCAGCCGGGCCGGCCGAGGGCGCGCACTGGCGGGGACTGCGGCTCACCGCGCTCGACTGGGCAACGGTCGGCGTGCCCGATACGGGGGAGAACGCGGCGTCCTTCGGCAGGGCCGCCAATGCGGGGAAGAAGGCACCGCCCCAGGTACGCCTCGCGGCACTCGGCGAGTGCGGTACCGGGGGGCTGATCGGCGCCGCCTTCGGCCCGCCGTCCCAGGGTACGCAGCACCTTGCCAGGGAACTGCTGTCCGCGCTCGACTCGGCAACCCTGCTGGTGGCGGACTGGAAGTTCTCTTCCCGGGAGCTGTGGCACGAGGCCGCGTCCACCGGCGCGCACCTGGTGTGGCAGGCTGGCCCGTCCTGCGCGCTGCCGGTGATCGATGTGCTCGGGGACGGCACGTACCTGTCCCAGCTCGAGCCGCCTGCGGGGGCATCGGGGGAGCCGGTGCGGGTACGGGCGGTCGACTGCGAGATCACTGTCTCCGGCGAGCCTCCCGCGGTACGGCCCGTGACCTTGATCACCACGATGCTGGACCCCGCCACGGCCCCTGCCGCCGAGCTCGCCGCCTTGTACCAGCAGCGCTGGAAGGCCACGACGATCTTCACGTCCCTGATGCCGCACCGCCGCAGCCGGGATGTCATGCTGCGCTCCAAGAGCCCGGACATGGCGCGTCAGGAGATGTGGGCCATGCTCTGCGTGTACCAGGGCATACGCACGCTGATGTGGCAGTCGGCCCGCGGCGGCGACGGCAGCCCTGACCCGCCTCCCACGGCCGGCGCGATCCGCGTCATCCGCCACGCCGCCGCTGCACGGCCGGGCGTCCCGCGGTGCGGCCAGGCGTCCCGTCCGGCTTCCGGGGCGCGGCACGCGTCCCCGGTGATCGCCGGCGCTCCCGGCCCGCGCCCCACCGCCCGGCGGTAGGGCGGTAGATAGGCCCGGTATCGTTTCCCGGGCGAACCGATAAGCCCGGCCTATAGTCAGTACATGCTGGACGTGACCAGGCTGCGCGTCCTGGTGGCGGTCGCCAGGCACGGCTCGGTGACCGCAGCCGCCAGGGCGCTGAACTACGCGCAGCCGTCCGTCAGCCACCACCTCGCGCGCCTTGAGGCGGAGACCGGTGCCAAGCTGATCCAGCGGGCCGGCCGGGGTGTCAGGCTCACCGAGGCAGGGAGGCTGCTCGCGGACCGCGCGGCCGAGGTGCTCGGCAGGCTCGATGCCGCGGAGGCCGAACTCGCGGCGCACGCGGGCCTGAGGACGGGACGCGTGCGGCTGGCCGCGTTCGGTTCCGCCCTGGGCACGATCGTGCCGTCCGCGGCGGCCATACTGCGGGAGGGCCATCCCGGCGTGGACATCCGGCTCATCGACGCCGAGCCTCCCGAAGCCCTGCGCATGCTGCGCACCGGATACGTGGACGCCGCCGTCGTCTTCAGGTACTGCCAGGGCGGCGATGCCGCGGCGCCGCCCGGCACGGGCGATGCCGGCAGCAGGGACAGGCTGCTGCTCGACGAGCCCGTGCACTTGATCACCCCGGCGCGGGACCCCCCCGGCTCCTGCGAGCCCGACCTGGCTCGCTACGCGGGCTGCCGGTGGATCGCGGGCTGCGAGCGCTGCCGCGGCTACCTGCTTACCCGCTGCTCGCTGGCCGGCTTCACGCCGGCGATCGCGTGCACCACCGACGACTACGTGGCCGTGCAGGCGCTTGTCGCCGCGGGTCTCGGCGTCGCGACCCTGCCCGGCCTGGCCCTGCGCGCCGCCAGGCACCCCGGTATCCGCGCGGTGGAACTGCCGGGCACGCGCAGGCACGTGTTCGCGATCTGGTACGGAGATCCCCCCGACCCGCCGGCGACCATCAGGCTCATCGACGCGCTCACCGCCGCCGCCCGCGCGCTCACCGCCGGCCCTTCCGCACGGGTCATGCCCTGATCTGACACCGAAACGGTGGTGATACCGGCCTAGCCAGCCACCGGGCGGCTCCGATGAGACGGGGCGGGAAGAGCACGGCGCCCGGGCAGCCGCGGTGGTTTCCCAGTGCATACGTGCGGCGTGGTTCCGGAAACTTTACCTGACGGCTACCGGCTGAGCACCTGATGCTTTACGTTCGGTTATGTCGGTTCATTGGGATAGCCGAGGCGGGCCCGCCGGCCCGTACCTATCCCTACCGGGACGCCCCTGCAACCATCACGGAGTAAGGAGAGCATGGCCCGATGCGAAAACTCAGGCAACGCACGGTGATCACCGCCGCTGCCGCCATCGTCACCGCGGCCGCAGCGGCCGTAACGCCACTGGTCACGTCCGGAGGCGCTGATCACAGCGGGCCGCAGGCCATGACGGCCTCGCTCACCGGCCGGGACGCGGCCGCCGGTACCCTGACCACGACTCCGATCAAGCACCTGGTGGTGATCTTCGACGAGAACGTCTCGTTCGATCACTATTTCGGCACCTACCCGCACGCCTCGAACCCAAAGGGGGAACCGGCCTTCCATGCCGCCCCGGGCACCCCGACCGTGAACGGCCTGGACTACGCGCTGCTGCACGACAACCCGAACCGGTCGAACCCGCAGCGGCTCGACCGCTCCCAGGCGCTCACCTGCGACCAGGACCACGACTACACCCCGGAGCAGAGCGCTTTCGACCACGGCCTGATGGACAAGTTCGTCCAGTTCACGAACAACAAGACTGACGACACGGTGGCCAAGTGCACCGGCAAGGCGTCCGGCACTAGCCCCAACTACACCGTCATGGACTATTACGACGGCAACACCGTCACTGCGATGTGGAACTACGCCCAGCGGTTCGCGATGAGCGACAACGCGTTCGGCTCCGCGTTCGGCCCGTCTTCCCCGGGTGCAATCGAGCTGGCGGCGGGCAACACCTATGGCGCCATCTGCGGGCCGTCGGGAGCGACGATCAACGACCAGCCGTGCACCGCGCCAGCGGGCTACGACGCCAGCAACGTGACCGGCTCCCACATCACGACGAGCGCATCCGGGCCTACCCCGGTGTCCAAGCAGCCGGCGGCGGGGCCGGGAACCGACTACAGCGACCGTGATCCGACCTATGACATCTGCTCGTACCTGCCGGCCGCGGACGGCGGCGACGGCGGCACGCCCGCCCAAACCCTCACGATGGGTGGCAACAACATCGGCGAAGAGCTCACCAAGGCGGACATGACCTGGGGCTGGTTCGAGGGCGGTTTCTCCGACGGCTACGTTCCCGGCCACGGCACGCCGCCAACAACCGCGCAGATCTGCTCCGAGTCGCATAAGAATATCGGCGGGGACTCCGTCACCGACTTCATCCCGCACCACGACCCGTTCCAGTTCTGGGCGTCGACGGCCAACCCCATGCACCTGCCGCCGACATCGGTCGCGGCGATCGGGCACACCGACCAGGCCAACCACCAGTACGGTCTGGCCGACTTCTGGGCGGCGGCTGACTCGGGCAATCTGCCGTCGGTGAGCTTCCTCAAGGCTCCCGGCTACGAGGACGGCCACCCCGGCTACTCCGACCCACTGGACGAGCAGCACTGGCTGGCGAGCACCATCGACCGGCTGCAGGCCCTGCCCACCTGGCGGTCCACCGCGGTCGTCATCAACTACGACGACTCCGACGGCTGGTATGACCAGGTGATGAGCCCGATCCTCGTGCAGTCTCAGACCAGCCTGGATACGCTCACCGGACAGGGCCAGTGCGGCGCCTCGGCAAGCAAGGTCCCGGCCAGCTCCGCGGGCCAGCCGGAGGAGGCCCGCTGCGGTATGGGGCCGCGGCTGCCGTTCATGGTGATCTCGCCCTACGCCAGGCCGAACTATGTGGATAACCAGATGATCGACCAGTCATCCATCCCCGCCTTCATCGAGGACAACTGGAAACTGCCGCGGATCGGCAACGGCTCGACGGACGCCATCGCCGGGTCCATCATGTCGATGTTCGACTTCTCGCGGCCGGACATGCAGCGCCTGTTCCTCGACCCGGTCACCGGTGAGCCGGTACACCGGATGCCGGGCAGCTCGGGCCGCTACGCCGGGGCGGGCAGCGGCACTGCGGCGACAGGAAAACCCGCCAAGGTGCAGGCCACCGAGACGGCCAGGACGGTGGTCACGCTGCATCCGGAAGGCTCCTGGTGGCCCGAGAAGCTCACCAGAAAGCAGCAGGGCACGCTGATCGGCAACGCGCCAGGCGGCGGTTCGTAGGAATACCTGCTGCCAGGCCGTGGCGCTGCGGAGCCTCCGGGATACGGGGAGCCCGCAGCGCCACGGCTCCCTGCGCAGCGCGCGCCCTGGCGGCGCCGCCGCGGATCTGATCAGATGTGTGCATGGCCGGCATGGTTCGTCACACCGGGCTATGGACACTGGAGCACCGTTTCGCATCGCCGTGGCATTACCTTCCCGTCGAGGTGCCTCCCGGCACGTCCGGCCTGCGGGTGGAACTCGACTATGACCGGTCGGCTGGGGTGCTCGACCTCGGCTGCCTGGGCCCGGGAGGTTTCCGCGGCTGGTCAGGCAGCGCCAGGGATTCCTACGTCATCACCCCTGACGGCGCTACCCCCGGTTACCTGCCCGGGGAGCTGGAACCAGGCCTGTGGCAGGTGATCATCGGCACGCACCGCATCCCGCCTGGGGGCCTTCGCTACCGCCTGACGGCGGAGGTGACGCACCTGCCGGGCGCTCTTGCCCCCCAGCCGGCCGAGCCGCTGCCGCCGCCGGAACGCCCGCCAGGACGGGATCTCCCGGCAACCGGCGGGCAGCGCTGGCTGGCCGGCGATCTGCACACCCATACGGTGCACTCGGACGGCGCACTCACTGTTCCTGAACTGGCCTGCTTCGCGGCAGGACGCGGCCTGGACTTCATCGCCGTCACCGATCACAACACCGTCAGCCACCATGCGGAACTGGCCGCCGCCGAGGCCAGGTACGGGATCACGCTGCTGCCGGGCCAGGAGGTGACGACCGAGCATGGCCATGCGGGCGCGCTCGGCGACATCGGCTGGATCGACTTCCGCCAGCGCCCCGACGACTGGCTCGACGCGACGCGGCAGCGGGGTGGCCTGCTGTCCGTCAATCATCCCATCGCGGGCCCGGTGAGCTGGATACACACGATGCGCGGTCGCCCGCCGCTCGTGGAGGTCTGGCACTGGAGCTGGCTGGACCTGCACTGGACGACGCCGCTTGGCTGGTGGCTGGCCTGGGACCCCGAGACCGTCCCTGTCGGCGGCAGCGACTGGCACCGGGAGGGTTCCGGCGCTTCGCCCGGGTCACCCACCACGTGGGTGGCATGCGCCGACCGCAGCGCTGCGAACGTGCTCGACGGCCTGCGGGAGGGCCGCGTCGCGATCTCGGCCCAGCGGGACGGCCCGGTGCTGCTCAGGGTGGATGACGAACTCGTGGCGGTGGATGCCGACGGCACCGTGCTCGCCGGACCGCACGGGCCCTACGCCCGGGTACGCGGCGACCTCGTGAGGTTCCCCGCACCGGCCGGCTGCCAGCGGCTGCTCAGCGGGACAGGAGCCACCCTCGCCCTGACGCCGTGACCGCCCCGGTTCCCGCCGGCGGGGAGCCGTGCCCGCTCCGGCGGCGCCTGGCGGCCGTGCGCTGTACGGATACCGGAGTTCCCCCGCCCGCGAACCGGCATGGACATTGACCAGGGCGAACGATCGCTGCTCATGACTGCGCAGCCACGTAACTTCCCCGGACCGCAGTGCAGCAACCTGGCCAAACGGCCGGGCTTACCGGCACGGGGGAACTCCGGGCCGCCTCCCGGGCTGGCTCAGCCGAGGAGGCCGCTCGCGTTCGCGCCCTGGCCCAGGCCGGGCACCAGGCCCGCGACCCCGCTCAGGCCCGGTAGCTGCCCCAGGGGGAACCCGGGGTTGCCCGCGGAGTTGCCGAGACCGGGTACCTGGCCGGCCGGGGAGCCGCCATTGGCGGGCGTGCCGCCGGGACCGCTGGCCGACCCGGGGTTACTCCCGGGGTTACCCAGCCCTGGCACTGAGTTGCCGGGGCCGGGCACCACGTTGCCGGGGCCGGGCACCACGTTGCCGGGGCCGGGCACCACGTTGCCGGGGCCGGGCAGCGGGCCAGCCGTGCCGCCGGCCTGGGATGGCGTGCCGCTGAGGGGGCTGGCCGTGCCGCCCGGGGTTCCAGTCGCGGGGATCGTACCCAGGGCATTGGGCAGGCCAGGCACGTATGCCATCGGGCCACCCGGTATCACCGGCGAGCCGGCTGTGAGCGGCAGCGAAGGGGAGGCGTGCGGCGTGGTGCTGGTGCCCGCGAACGCGGGCCCTGCCGCACACAGGCCTGCCGCGAGAACGGTCGCCATGGTGAGGCCGCTGAGTGCAATGCGCCGTGTGTGCATGATGTGTTCCATATCGACGTTGATGGTCAGGTGAGGTTATGAGGCGGAAGAACTGCGGGGTCCGCCGGCCGCAATCAGACGACTCCGGACCATAGCACATACAGTTATTGAACGGTGACTCTATGCAGTGACCCGGTACGGCAGGTTCCCGTACGCCCGGCGTTACGGTGAGGTCAGTCCCGCGGCCTGCTCGACCCTGACGGCGTCGAGGAGGCTTTCGTAGACGGCGAGATCAACCTCTCCCGATTCGTCGGCGGCGACGGCGACGGCCAGCGCGTGGCGGAGCCGGTCCGGCCACGACCAGCCGAGCAGCAGGCCGGGCACGAGACCAGCCACCAGCGCGCCCTGCGAACCGGGTGCCTCGCCGGACACGAGCCACGCGCTCCACTGCCCGGCCGCCGTCACAGCGCGCACGCCGCGGTCTGCCGGGATCGCCACCGCGGCCGCCCCGAGGCCGAGGAGGACCGCATCAGCGCCGGCCCCGGGCAGCGGAAGGCCACCGGCGCCAGCCTCAGGACCAGCCGCACCGGGCACAGGACCAGCCGCACCGGGGCTGACGGCGTCGGGGATGACAAGGCCGGGCCGCCGGGCGGCCCCATGCCACAGCGCCCTGCCGCCCGCGCTGAGGATCACGGGCACCCCGGCCTCGGACGCCCAGCTAGCCAGCGACCCGTAGATCTCCGGCGGCAGGCCGGCGGGAAGGCTGCCGCAGAGCACCACGGCCGCCGCGTCGGCGAGCAGCCGGCGGTAGTCGGCGGCGAAGCGCCCTAGTTCCTCGGTCGTCACGTAGGGGCCGGGCTCGCGGAACCGCGCCGTCCGGCCGCCGCGCGCCGTGTCCGTGATGGCGAGCACGCGGCGCGACTCCCCCGCGATGTGTGTGAACGCCCCCGGTATGCCGGACCTGGCGAGATCCTCCCTGATCATCTCGCCCGCGGCGCCCCCGGCCAGTCCCGCCGCGACCACGTCGTGCCCGAACTTGTGCAGCACGCGGGCCACAGCCACGCCGCGCCCCCCTGCCCGGTAACGCACGCGGGAGACCTCGCTGTCTGACTCCCAGGACACGCCCGCCACGTCATAGGCCACGTCCAGCGCGGCGTTGAGCGTCACGGTGACGATCACCTGGCCGGTCCCGTGACGGCCGGGGCGTTCGCGCTGGTGGGTAATGGCCGTCTCCTCCCCGTGACACGGCAGGGCCGCCGGTCAGGCAAACGACGCTCCGCGGCGGAAGCAGCCGGCGAGATGGTCGTCCACGATGCCGCATGCCTGCATGGTCGCGTACGCGGTGACCGGCCCGGTGAACGTGAAGCCACGGCGCCGCAGCTCGGCGGCCAGCGCCCGTGACGCCGCGGTCTGGGACGGGACGTCTGCGGACGTCCGCGGGGCGGCTGCCGGCTGGTCTGCGTACTTCCAGACCAGCGCGCTCAGCCCGCCAGGCAGGTCCAGTGCCGCGCGCGCGTTGGCGATCACCGCGTTGATCTTCGCAGCGTTCCGCACGATGCCCTCGTCGGCCAGCAGCCTGCGGACGTCATCGGGGCCGAAGGCGGCAACCGACGCTATGTCGAAGCGGGCGAACGCGGCGCGGAAGTTCTCCCGCTTGCGCAGGATCGTCAGCCACGACAGGCCGGACTGGAATGCCTCAAGGCAGAGCCGCTCGAATATCGCCTGATCACCGTGGACCGGCCTGCCCCACTCGTCGTCGTGGTACCTGAGATAGTCCGCGCTGCCCAGGCTCCACGGGCAGCGCAGCCGCCCGTCCGGCCCGGGCGCGGCGGCACCGCCGGCGTCACTCACCGGGCTCTTCCTGCCGCCAGTCCCCGCGCTCCCGCGATCCCGGCGGCTCCGGTGATCCTGGCGGCGCCGGGCCGTACCAGGCGCTGTCCTGCGCCTCCCCGTGACCGGAAGGTGGCCGTACGCCGGCATGGCGGGGGATGACGTGGCCCTGGAGAACCGGCTCCACATCCCCCCCGGCGGCACGGCCCCACGCCGGCTGAGCGTACCCTCTCTGGTCCTGCCTCTGGTCCTGCCTCTGGTCCTGCCCGGCCTGCGCCTGGCCCGTCTGGTCCCGCCGGGACAGTTGCTCCGGGGCAGCTTCGCCCTGGCCGGAGCCGGCTCCCCCGGTGTCCCGGCCAGGGGCGGCCCGTCCGGGCACCGTCCGCCTGGGCAGCGGCGCACTCTGCCCCGCAGATCCGCCAGCACCCGGATCCTGCGGGACGGGACCCGCTCCCCGGGATTCGCGCAGGTCCGCGACCTGACGCTGCAGGGCGGCGATCTGGATGTCCCGCTCCTGCATGGCCTGCGCGATCCGCTCAAGCGCCTCATCGGTGACCCGCATGTTGTAACCCCAGACCGCAGAGGGCGGACGGAGCAGCGCCACGTCCGCAGCCGTCACGGGCCCCAGGTCGGGTGGGGCATAATCCGGGCGCGGGGAGGCCATCTCACCGCCACGCCCCGAGGCGACGACCACGACGGCCACCAGGATGGCGGCGGCCGCGATAAGCAGGACCACAGGCACAGTAAGAATCGTGCCACGCTGGACATGTGAAGCGGCAACCGCACGCGGTATGGCCACCGAGTGCGAATCTGAATCTAAAGGATATATCGCCACATATCACCACAGCATTGCTGGCGATCGTGGACGATCCGGCCGCCGCAGACGCGGCGATCCGGGACGGGGCGGACATGCTGGATCTCGGGCATGCCAGCCCCGAGGCGGTCGCGCGGGTCCGCGGCCATCATCCGGGCACGCTCGTCACCGGGTACGCTCACACCGCCGATGTGGTGCGGGACGCGGCCACGGCCCGCCGGACCGGAGCCGGGCTGATCTGCGGCAGCCTGCCGGACGCCGCTGCGGCGGAGCGCACCGGCATCCCGCGCGACGCCATCCTCGTGGCGGTCCCCCCAGTGCTCGCCGGCAAAGCCGCGGCAGCCGGATGGGCGGTCCTCGCGGAGGTGGACGAGGCGCTCCCCTGGACACCCGGTGCGGCCGCGGCGCCACCGGTAGCGGGGGAACCGGCGCAACCGGAAACACCGGAAACAGGGGAAACGGCCGCCGCCGGGGAGACAGCGGCACAGGACGGTGATTGCCGGCCGGGCAGCGTCGCGTCCCTCGCCGCAGAAGAGGCACGCACGGCGCCGTCCGCGACGGCGGCCGGCGGCGCGCACCCTGCCGCCCCGGTAGCCGCCGCTGCGATCTGCGCCTGGCTCGGTATCCCCGCCGTCCGCACCCGGCACGTCAAGGAGGTTCGCCGCGCCCTCGACATGACCGCCTCGATCATGGGCACCCGCCCCCCCGCCTGGACACTCCGCGGCCTGGCCTAGTCACCGGCAGCGCTGTTTCAGTGCAGTATGAACGCCTCCTCCGCACGGGGAGACTCCCGCGCCACCGCCCGGGTCGCTGAACGGCATGCGCAGCTCGCACGTGACCGGGGGGCTGACTCGCACGTGACCGGGGAACTGACTGGTCAGAGCCGGCCGGCCGCCCTGATCCCCGCTGCAACGCAGGCATGACGTGCCTGCTCGATCTCGCCCGATTCCCCGTGCAGCCCGCGGTTCCCGGGCGGGGGCTTACTCGTCCGTGCCCACGGCGAGACCCTGGTCGTTGTGCGCCTTCGTGATGATGCGGACCACCTCGCCGGGCTCGTCGGCCACGGTGATCAGGTCCATGTCGGCAGGCGCGATATTCCCCGCCCCGGCCATCGTGGCCCTGAGCCAGGACAGCAGGCCCGACCAATAGGAGCTTCCGACGAGCACGATCGGGAACTTCGTGACCTTGCCGGTCTGGACGAGGGTCAGCGCCTCGAACAGTTCGTCCATCGTGCCGAAGCCGCCTGGCAGCACGAC
>Ga0070737_10002546_pt1 | contig 21669 bp, 20 predicted proteins | sample Coa_R1_10_FD_66438 | JGI IMG/M metagenome (GOLD analysis project Ga0070737, IMG submission 66438) | Surface soil microbial communities from Centralia Pennsylvania, which are recovering from an underground coalmine fire - Coalmine... | ecosystem: Environmental > Terrestrial > Soil > Unclassified...
CACCCGTCCGCCACTCGAACGCTCCCCGCCTCGCGGCAAAGAAACGTCCCCGTTCGACTTGCATGTATCAGGCACGCCGCCAGCGTTTGTCCTGAGCCAGGATCAAACTCGCCATACAGTTTGCTTATGTATGTGAACGCTGTTCTCCAGCGCTCGGTTGATCCATTAGCCTGTCAAGGTTATCCTCATTGGCAATCACGGTGGATTGCTTGTTGAGGCGCTCACCGTCATGCAACATCACCAGGCGTGACATCACATGCGATGCGCGATTTCGCTGCTACTGTTTCTCACTCTTCAGTTGTCAATGTGCTGGTTATAGAGCAAAAGCGGTAACTTTTGCATCGGCGCACCTTTTTGAGCGCGCTCATTGAGATTACCACATTTTGCTCATCGTGTCAAGGGGCAATTTCCGACAATCTTGCGAGGCCCTAAAACTCGTTTGGAAACGTGTTACCTAGTGGAGGGAACTCGCGGTTGGGGAAACCGCCCGTTGCGCTGTACATCACTTCAGACGCTGGTCACATTGCTGCGTCACACATCTGACGAGAAGTACCATAGTTTGTTTGAGAATGTGTTCGCGCTACTTTTTGGAAGACACGCCGCGCTTTGCAGCAGCCGCCATTTCGTAGCGACAACTATGAGTATACCGGATCGCTTCAGCCCTGTCAAGGGGTTTTTAGACCAATTTGATCAGATTCGCAAAAACTGGTCATGCAGATCATGCTCACCTATCGCCTCGTGGCAAAAACGCACAGTCTCGGCGAAGACGATATGCCGCTCGATATCTTTTGTGACCGCATGAAATGAGCGTTCAAGCGTGATTAGTTCTTTGTGCTTCGAGCCGATCAACTCATAGGCTTCCAGGCCATCGCGCGCAGGCACCACATGATCGTGGAGCGCCCGCACGATTAACGCCGGACACTTCACCGCCGGTAACATCGCGCGGACGGTGGGCAGCGCCGCAAATAAACTATCCACAGCGGCGAGTGGCGTCCACGGATACACATTTCGGCGGTACAGGCTACGCGCGCCTCTCCGATCATAGACATCCTCTATCCCTGTGGGAATCGCTGGGAGGATACCCCGGACACGCTTCACCATCTGTTGTATCGGCTCACGCAGGCGCACAGGTGGACACAACGCCACCACACCGGCCACTTCCGGCTCAACCGAGGCGACCGACAACACCAGCGCAGCGCCCAGGGAATGTCCGATCAGAAAAACCTTATCATAGTGTGCTAACGCCTCAGTGGTGGCTCGGCGTACCGCCTGAAACCAGTCATCCCAGCCGTGCGCAGCGAAATCATAGATGTTCGTGCCATGCCCAGGCAACAGCAGCCGCCGTGGAATCATTCCCTCGGCCCGTAGCACATTCGCCAGATCGCGCAGATCTGCCGGTTCGCCATTAAAGCCATGCACCAGCAAGCAGTAGGTTCCTTTTCGCGCTCCATGTGGCGTAATCTCCTGTTGCGACTGCCTTTGTGCCGCAGACTCCGCCATTCCTTCACCCCTCAAAATACTCAATAGACACTCAAAAGCTAGCCCAATCTACTTAGAAATATAGCGCCAGGCGCCCTGCTGGCGCAAGCGCGCCAACTGTACCGGTACTGCTTGTATTGCCGTTATTGCCGTGCGCCACTCACTTCTGCGCCGCCACACATTCCAGATAAGATAGACCCAGACGGAGCCAAACGCGAGAAACGCGCGATAGCCATAGACCGGCGACGACTGCAATGGCAGAAACGCATAGAGCGTGAGCGCGCCGCCCGCCAGGAGCAGCGTCGCGATGCTCAGGCGTCCCCAGGGCGCCAACGCAGCCAGCGCGACTGCCCATGTCACATACCACGGCCAGAACCATCCGCTGGCGACAAGCTCATACCACAGCAGCGCCCAGCCCCACGCCAGCGCAATCCCCGTGAGCCAGCGCGCATTCACCGTTTCGCGCGTTTCCCTGGCCTGCCCGGCTGCAGCGCTCTGCTTTCCTTTTGCTTTACGCATGCGGCGTATGCGCTGTATGCGCGCGCCTATGACGACATAGCGGAAACTCCACAGCCAGAGCGCGGCAAAAGCCACCAGCGCGCCCAGTTTGAGCGCCGTCTCGACAACAGTGGCGGCCTGCGCCCGCGACAAGCCTAGCCCCTGCGCCAGCCAGCGCAGCGGCCAGGAGATCGCCTCGAGCAGCGAGTTATCCAACTGCTGCGCTGGCGGCGAATAGAGCAGCGCGCTGAGGGTTTGGCTTCCTGCCCAGTAAGGCAGCGCCGTCATAATCATCGTCAGCGCCACCACGCCTATCCGCCATGCCAATCCAAGTCCTATCCGCCAGAGCATCTCCCAGCGGCCAGCGCCCTGCGCGCGCAGCCGCGCCCACAGCGGCAGCGCCACCGCCAGCAGATACATCGGGAACAACGCCAGCGGCACATATTTTGTCGCAATTGAGAGGCCAATCGCCACCAGCGCCGCAGCCTCCCAGCGCCGCGCCAGGAAGTAGACCCCCAACAGCAGCAGTGTCAGCATCACGGCGTCGTTGTGCCCGCTGGCGCAAAACTCCACAAGGCAGAGCGGGTTCCAGGCATAGAACAACACACCCACAAGCTGACGACGCGGCGCGATCCGCCCAAGAATCAGCCAGATCAGCGCGGCGTTGGCAAGATGCGCCAGCAAGCCCAACAGCTTGAACAGCGCGACATACACCACGAGGCTGCCACCAAGCGCCTGCGCCAGCAATGCGATACCACTGGAGATGAGCAACCAGACGGGGCCATAGACCGAACGCGTGTCGCGCCAGAATACCAGCGAGAGGAAGGGATCGGAGGGGAAATTGGCTGGCGTCGCAACCAGCGGGTTGGCGTGATGAATGACGCTGATACGACCGTAGAGGATATAACTGAACACATCGTCCGAGGGCAACGCGGGTAGCACGACAAGCGTGCTACCCATGATCAGCGCGCTGCCTAGCGCCAGCCACAGCCAACGCCGACGCGCGGCTATCGCTTCCGGCGGCGCTGTTGGGCCAGTCTCGCTTGTTGTGTTTGTCGCGCCGGATGGCGAGGAGCGATGCGCCAGCCAGACGGCCTGACCTGCCGCGCAGCTTGCGCCCACCAGCAACACAGCCACCAGCGCAAGCTCCGGCCAGCCCCGCGCGCCCGGCGTGCTGCCGTTCACCAGCGCATCGCCAAAGATTGCGCGGCTGGGCGCCAGCAGCCACGGCCATGCCTTTGCCAGCGGCGAGATACTCAGTGTCACGCCGCCCAACGGCGCAACAATCCCCAGCGCCAGCAAAAATCCTTCAATCGCAAGGGCAGCCCACACCAGACGGCGCATCAGACGGCGCCCGCCTGCTCTCTCTGCGATCATCTTCTTGTCTTCGCTCAGTCTTCGCTTACCTCTTCGAGCGCCCGCGCGCCGGAAACCCTAGCGTACAACAGCCTCAGCGAGATTGGCAAAGGCGTCGGCGATACGCTCACGATGAGTTATCAGCAGATCGAGCGACGCGATCTCGTTGGCGGTGTAATAGCCGAACGCTGTCGTCTCATCGCTCAGCCCTGGCACGCCACCCACCAGCTCAACCTCAAAGGACAATCCAATCAGATGATACCGGTTTCCATCAGGATAGCACAGCAAGCGATCTGGACTGGAATAGACGCCAATCAGGCGCTTGACTTGCCCGATCAATCCCGTCTCTTCGTGTAGCTCGCGCAGGCACGCCTCGGCGACGCTTTCGCCCGGTTCGAGCTGCCCCCCTGGCAAGCACCACTGCCTGTTGTCGGCCCGTTGGGTGAGCAGGATGCGCTCTCGTGTGTCATCGAAGACCACCGCCGAACAGCCAACCAGCACATGTCCCTCGCGCGCGATGCGTACCCCTAGCAGTATCTCCATCAGCCTTAACCCTTAGCGACCCATACCGTTCACACCAGGGCCGCCTGGCATGCGTGGTCGCCGTCCTGCTCCGGAACTGCCAGGCCCACCGGGATACGCTGCGCCGCGTCGCCCGGAGTTTCCAGTGTTTCCGGTGTTTCCAGTGTTTGAAGCGTCATCGGGCCACAGACCACCGGTTGTTTGCGACGAACGATCATTCTGCCAGCTTGGCCCATTGGGATCACTCGGCCAGAGCGGCGTTGAAGGCGAATTCGCAGGAGGAGGAACGCCGGGCGCGTTGGGTGAACCCGCAGCCGGATAGTAATCGCGGGTGGGAGCCTGCAGGTTGCCGCGCCGTGGCGTATTGTCATCGCGATAGGGCGCAACCTGTCCTGAATTTCCTGACGTTCCTGGCGTGGGTTGTAGCTGCCCATAGGCGCCAGGCCCACCTGAAGCGTCCGGCGCGAGTCGCCAGCGCCCTGAGTTCGGCTGCTGCGTGTTGGGGCCTGGCCCCGAACCAAACGAGGCGGATGGCGCATCACGGAAGAGGGTCGCCTCACCTGCGTCGAAGGAGGCATAGGCGTGCGCGTCCTCTTGCCAGGGCGATGGCCCCTGCAAGCGCGCAGACGGCGATTGTGGCGTCTGTGAGGCTGGCATACGCCCACTCGGTGCGCCCATTGCCCCAACGCCAGAGTAACCAGCCGCATAGGATGGCTCTGTTCGCCCCACCGAACCTGGGCTTCGCGTCGCCTGCGCCAACCCAGCGCTGGCCTTGCGCGCCGGAATGCGCAGCCAGATCGCGCCCGCCACGATTACCATCGCCACGAAATTGAGCACGCCCACACTTACGCGGTCGAGCGCGCCCACGCTCTGCAAACCGATATACTGTGAGAGGGTCGCGGTGATGGTCAGATAGCCAATCGTCAGCACTGGCCACCGCCAGACGCCCGGCAGTCGGTCGTGCATCGAAGCGAACTCCCAAATGAGGATGAAGAAGAATGGCTCGAGGAAGTAGTAGGGCCAGTTTGTCTTGCTGAGCATAGGCACAGTCAATGTGGCAATCGCCACAATCGCCCAGGCGTCACGGCTATATGCCGAGATGCGCAGCCGCCGCACGGCAAAGTAGGCGACAATCGCCACCACAAGAATCACCGTATACATATCGAGCCGCCGCGCGATGGAATCGAGCGTATGGCGCAAGCCAACCGTGTTACTGGTGGAGAAGATCGTCCAGATCGAGTTACCGCCTATGGGCGCTGTTCCTCGCCATGTCACCAGCGAGTGAATGGTATCATGCGGATCGAAGAGGAAGAACGGGCCAAGCCCCACAGCGGCCACCGCCGCGCTGACGCCGCCAAACGTCAGCAAGCTCCTCCACTGCTTCTCCGTCAGCAACATCACGCCAACCGCAATCAGCGGAATCAACGCTGTCGTGCGCGAGAGGAACGCCAGCCCGGCCAGCGCGCCAGCCAGCCCGTCACGCCGCGCCTGCAACGCCCAGAGCGAACCAAGCAAAAAGCACAACATCACCGGCTGCTCGACATGATACCATATGCCATAGGTCTGCCAGGTCAGCGGCGAAAGCGTCACCAGCAAGAACGCCAGAAAGCGCAGCGTCTCCGGCGCTTCGGGATACAGTGAACGCAGCACGCGCAGGGTGAGATAACCCAGCAGCGGAACCAGGAAAACAAACGGAACCGTGACGAACGTGATCACCTGCCCATAGCTCGAATTCAACCCAAGCGCCTGCGCCAGCCCATACAGCGGCGCTAACAGCAAAATGCTCAGTGGCGGATTGTAGTTGGGATACGAACTGGTGACGCCGCTGCCATGGACGGCATACATATGAAAGGGATTGCCCTGCAAGACATACTCCGCCGACTTCAGGAAGAAGTTGGTCAGGTCGCTATCTTGAATGGTCACAATAGCTCGTGTGCCGCGCACGACGGACGTAATCCCCACGAGCAGCGAAAGCACAGTCGCCGCCTGATACGCCCAGGAGGGAATGTGAACGGCGCTACTGGAGCCTGTGCGTTGGCCTGCCTGTGAAGGCGAGGCGTTCACAGGCGTGGGGGATGGCGACGAATATGGCGGTGGTGGAGGGCCTGCTCGCACGATAGTTGCTCCTCGCTCTGGCGTTGGCGATGCGCTGATCGTTTGCCGAAAAAGCGCAAAGCTGGCTACGACATGGGGTGATCGTTGATCCCTGTTAGAGCGAGTGTAGCATATTTAGCGGTCTGCGCCTACTCTCTGTAGCCAGAATAGCCACGCGCCGCTCACCAAAGTTGCGGCAAGCGATCGGCAAGGGTACGGCGCCAGGCGGCGGAGCCTTCTGAACGCATCATCCACACCACAAGCGACAACGCCACCAGCGCGCCGGATACCCACACGATCCATGCGATGGATTCTGGCCCAGGAGCCAGCAACCACTGCGCCAATCCTGCGAACAACAGAGCGCCATCCATCAGCACATGGGCTGGAGTCAACCGGCCAGCCGAAAAGGGCAACGGCGCAGGCCACGCGAAGACCCATAAGCCACTTGCGAACGCCAACAGCATCAATGCGAGCGCCGACAAGCGCCATGAAGGACGATCCATCTCCCATGCGCGCCAGGTCTTCCAGGCGTTCACGACGACGCTCTGGCGTATACGATGTGCGCCAATCAGCCAGATGAGCCACGGCGAGCGCGCCAGAAGCCTGGCGGGAGCGCGTTGGTTCAACGCCTTCACTCTCCGTTGCGGCGCGTCCGCCTTGATTGCTTTTGCCGCATTTGTTCCTTTAGCCGCCTCATAGTCTGCGATGCGAGCCATGATGAGTTGCGTCAATTCCGCCGGTTCTGGGGCTGGCGTCTCGGCACATTTGGCATCCGTGAGGGCAGCGCGTAAGGTTTCGAGGTAGGCGCGTTCCTGGCGACAGGCGTCGCAGAGAGCGAGATGGCGTTCGAGCGTGGCATAGCTTTTGGGAGATAAGCGTTGGTCAACGGCAAGGTTGAGCAGACGCCGCGCCGCAGAACAGGTAATGGTTTTCATAACTCACTCCCTCCGCTCAATGGCGTACGCCCGCGCTCCAATACGGTGCGGAGACCGGCCTCAAATCCTGTACGTAGCTCATCGGCGCGCGCAAGCCCTTCGTTGCGTGCACGATCCAGATCGGCGCCCAGGGTTTCCAGGCGCTCTTTCAGCAGGGCACGCGCACGGAAAAGCTGCGTCTTCACGGTGCCAATCGGCGCCCGCATCACCTCGGCCATCTCTTCATAGCTCAGTTCTTGCAGGTGGCGCAATACGAGCGCCATACGATATTTGGGAGGCAATCCGGCGATCTCGGCGCGCACACGCTCCTGCGCCTCGCGTGCGGCGCTTTGTGCGTAGCGGTCGCTCGCCAACTGCTGGGCGCTTTGCGCGCGAACCGATTCAGCTAGCAGTTCTGCGCGCGCCGCCTGATCGCGTTTGCGGCTCTCCGCAACTTTGAGGCAGTGGCGATAGGCGATGCGATAGAGCCAGGTGGCGAAGCGCGCCTCGGCCCGGAAGCCACGCAACCCCTGCCACGCCGCCAGGAAGACATCCTGAGTGGCCTCACTCGCCTCGTCCTGGTTACGCAACATCCGGTACGCCAGCGCATACACCTGGCGTTGATGCGTCCGCACTAGCACGGCAAACGCCTCCTGATCGCCAGCCCGCGCCTGCCCAATCAGCGCCGCTTCTCGCTCGGCGTCCAGTTCGTCAGCCCGGTCAACCTCAGCGCCGATCTCGGCCTCGCCAGTGGTCGCCGAGGCATGCGGCCCATCGTGCGAGCCGTCATGCGCCCATCGCCATGCGTCCCCTGATTGGAGCGCGCCTGACAGCGAAATGTTTCGTGCGTCCAAACGCGTCTCCTTCTATCACGTACTATCACGTAAAGAGCAAGAATTGGGAAGAGATGTGATGCTGAGTTGCTCAGCATAGCGCGCATGCGTGGCGCGCCCATGTTACTATCATACACCTATGATGCACTTCCGCCAGTCCGGCGCCAACATAGCATATGCGACGTGTGGTATAGTGCGGAAAATCCGCCGGACACGAGAGAGAAATACATGGATCAAGAGCGCGGCGTCCCACAGCGATTGCTTCACACCTACCTGCAAATGAACGGCGAGTTCCCCATGGCGCCCGCCGCAATGGATCCCGCGATGGGCCATGCTGTGTTGCTAGAGATCGCCCGTCAGGGAAGCCCAGATCCCGAAGAGACGGAACCCGGCTGGCTGCATGAAGGGCTAAACTGGCTCAGCTACTTCGACTCCACATTCAATGCGCAGCAGCTTGCCGCCATCGGCCACACCGTGACGCAGTTGCATATTGACGCAGGCATTCCCATTGTCATCGCCGAGCAGCTTCCAGCAGTGGCGGCGGCGCATCCCACCAATCCAGGCAAACTCGAACAGGCGGCCACCGTGCTCACCAGAGACTTCCTGCACATCGAGCCGCCGCTCATCCCACCGCACTGTCGCATTGCAGACACTGCCTATGGCCAGCTTGCGTTTGTCTCGGAGGATGCCTTCCAATACGGCTGGGCGTGCATCAAAGAACGTATCTTTCTGGCGATGCTCAACCTCCTAGACGCCCTGCCGGATGCGCAAGCGCAACTGAGCCAGCCGCGACAAGACACGCCAACCGGCTCGCCCCTCAGCAAAGAGAACGCGCTCCGCCTGGCGCAATTCTCCTCATCGCCCCAGTTCGCCGCCCAGCAGCGCGCCATCCTTGCCTGCTACGAAGCCGCCTACACCACAATCATCGCCGCCGAAGACCTCGCCCAAGCCCAACATACCGCCTATCACCTGCTCGTGGGGGGCAGCCCCATCTTCCGTGTGACGCCAGCCCTGGCCGCGCTGATCAGCCGCATCAGCACAGCGGTGAGCGCAGCCGCCCAGGCGCTTCCTCCGCTTCCCTCAGGCGCGCCCGTCCTACCATCTGAGGCCGTCTCTGGGCTTATCGCCATCATGACACGCAAAGCGGACGAGCCGACCAGTTAGCGCGGCTTGCGGGCCGACTGTTGCCCGGTGCCAGGGGCAAAGAGAAACTCAATTGGCTTACGCGGACTCAGCCCTGCCTCGCGTTGCCAGCCTGCAATCTCAGCGGGCGACCACGTTCCAGCTTCGCTCGTCACCGCGAAATAGAGATCGGCAAGCGCGCCAAGTTGCCCCGCCTCACGCGGCGAGGCCAGACGAAACACCTCCTGCACGACCAGATAGCCCCCCGGACGTAGCGCCACCGCCGCGCGCTTGATCAATGCGCAACAGGTCTCCGCGTCAAAGTGGTGGAGCAGCGACGAGATGAAGATCAGGTCATAGCGTTCGACGCCCAAGTCTTCAGTGAGCGCGTCGCCAGCCTTATGCGTGACACGTTCGCCCATCCCCTCGCGCGCAAGTAGCGGCGCCGACTGCGCAACGGCGGCTGGCAGATCGAGGATAGTCGCGCACAGCCCTGGATGTCGCCTGCACAACGCCACCGAGAAATAACCATGCGCTCCCCCAATATCGAGCATCTCCCGCGCGCCTTTGGGAACCGGCGTACGCCGCGCCACCTCTGGCGCATAGAGGCTGGCGCCTGAACGTTGCCCACGCTGATAGACGCCCCATTGCTCCGGCGTCATCGTTGCGTGTATCTCCACTGGACGACCCGTGACCACAAACTCCTCGTAGTGTTCGATGAATTGCGCGTCGAGAAATTGATGCAGCACCGCGTCCCTGAGCGAGATGGGGCTGCTAGACAGCAGCCATCGCCGGGCGACCGGCGCCAACTGATAGTGATCCTGATTATCATGGTTCTCCTGCCCCTCGTCAGCAGCCGTATCACCTCCTGGCTGACCTTCTTGCTGATCTTCCTGACGCCGCGCTTGTCGGTGGCAGCTGGAAACGCTGGGAGCCACACGCAGATACTCGGCCCCCGCCAACGCGAACAAGAGCTTTTCGGTGGCGCGGGGATCGGTCTGGCAGCGCGCGGCCACCTCGCGCGCCGTCAGGGGCTTCTCGGCCAGCGCCTCGAAGACGCCTACCTTTACCCCCACCATGATCGTGCGCGCCAGCCACATGCCCACAATGGTCTGTGCCAGAGGCGTCGGCACGATCCCAGCCCACAGCGCCAGGCTTTCCAATGGATTCTCGGCAATCACGCCAATCTTCATGCTGCGCTCTCGCTCTCACTCATGCCACGTCACTCATGCCATCCTCCTAGCCTGACGGCAAGCCGTTCTGCCAGGCACGCGCATGGACGGCGCCAACGAAACAACAACAGAGCGGCGACAGAGCAATGGGCGCCAAAGGGCAACAACCACAGGCAGAAGTCCCGCAGGCTTGCGCCAGGCAGTGTTCAGTGGCTATACTGGCCTATGCTACCACACAAGAGTATATCTCCGCCGCCGTCCATGCGCCGGAAGATGTGTTGGCGACGCTCACCAACAGGCAGGTTATTATGGAAAACACACCTACGTCTGCTCCGTCCTCATCCCCGCGTTCCGCTCCTTCGTCCAGCCCTATCAACCCTTCCAATGCTTCAGGCTTTCAACGTCGCCCGAACGCATCGGCGCCCACCACACCCACCACACCCATCACACCCATCACACCTCTTCCCGCTGCCAGCCATGCCGAACAGACGGAGCCACAGGCAGCGCGTATTTCCGGGCCACGCGCCAGCCAGAGTGGGCCACGGCAGCCGGGCGCGCCTGTCGTCGCAGCCGGAATGATCAGCGGGCCACGCGGGCGGATGCGCGCGAGTGTTTCAACACCCCTCACCAGCAGCGCCGTCTATGGCCCAGGCCCATTCTTTGCCCTGGCGATCTTGCTCCTGCCCGTGATTACCGCGCTGGTTGGCGTCATCATCTTTGTCACCTCGCCGGGGCCGCTGCCCATCTGGCTGCCACTCCTGCTGCTGCTCTGGCTTCCTATCCTGGGCGCCATCTGGTCACTGATGAAAACGGTGCGGCTCTCCACAGCGGGAGTCGCCATTGGCAGGCCGGGAAGCGCCTGGGTAGAGATGCCCTGGGAGTATATCGAGCGCGTGGAAACACGCGGCCCATTCATCCGCATCGCCGATACCCAACGCCGTAGCATGAGCTTCGCCCCGCGGCTGCTTGTGGATGGCTTGCGGCTGCGTCGCCAGTTGCTCCTGCGGCTCCCCCCCCAAACGCTCAGCGCGTCGCTTCGCCAGGAGGCGCAAAGCCTGATCACTGGCGACATCACCGATATGGCGACCGGCGGCCTGACCGATGTGCGGGCGCGTCCACGGCGACGCTGGGCGACGATTGGCATTGGAGGATTCCTGGCGCTGGCGGCGCTGGCAGGTGTTGTCCTGCGGTTCTTGCCGCTGGCGGCGTCAATCCCACTCGCCGTACTCTTGCTGGCGCCGGGGCTGGCGTTGCTGGCGGGCGCGTTCTGGCTCCGCCAGTTGGTGTCAGTTGGCCAGCAAGGGATCAGCGTGCGGGGATGGTTCGGGCGCAAAGAGCGTACAATGGCCTGGGAGGAGATCGAACTGCTCGAGGTAGCCCCTGGCGAGATCGTGATCCGCTTTCGAGGCGTGCGCAAGCTACTTTGCCCTGGCCCAGCGCTCTTCCGCCCAATCGAGCGGAACCGGATGCGCGCCTTCATCCACGCCTATTGTCTTGATCGCGGCGCCTCGCTGGCGCCCCGCTTCTGGCTCTTCTAAGTCTCAGTCTCAGGCTGAGGCAGCGGCGCCCGCCAGACAGGCGGCGCCCACAATGCCAGAGTTGTCGCCGAGCGCGGCGCGCACGATGTCGAGCGAGCGTGTAGCCGCTGGCAGGGTGATCTCGCGGGCGCGTTTGCTGGCGCGCTCGAAGAGCAGATGCGTCGCCTCAATCAGCCCGCCGCCAAGGATGATACGCCGGGGGTTATAAAATGACGCCAGCGAGCCTAAGCCTGCGCCCAGATAGTCCGCTCCCTCGCTGATCGCCTCAATCACCAGTTCATCGCCCTCGTCAATGCACTGAGCGATCTTCTTCGAGCGGATCGTGCTATCATCGGGCGAGAGCAGTTCGCTCAGTTTGGAGGCGCGTCCCCGGCGTAGCTCAGCCAGCAACACCTGCGTGATCGCCGTGCGCGAAGCATAGGCTTCCAGGTGGCCGCGTCCGCCACAGCCGCAGAGGCGCCCACCGTAATCCACAATGGTATGCCCAATCTCACCGGCTGTCCCCGTCACACCGCGCCGCAACTGACCATCTTGCACAATGCCCGCGCCGATGCCCGTGCCAATGAACACGCAGACGAAATCATCACAGTCGCGTCCGGCGCCAAACGCACGCTCACCCAGCGTCGCCGCCTCCACATCGTTGCCCAGCGTGACGGGCGCGCCTGTATGGTCTGCAAGCAGCTTGCTCAACGGAAAGTCGTCAAGCCCCTGCCCCAGATTTGGCCCACTCAGCAGGATGCCCTTTGCGCGGTCTACCTGGCCAGCCACGCCAACGCCAACGCCAAGAATCTCCAGGTCATGCTCACCTTTTTTTGCCTCGTCGAGCGCGGCAGTCACCACATCGAGCAGGCGTTTACTGAAGAAATCAGCGCCGCGTTCGGGGTGAGTGCGTTTGCGCGCCGAACTGACCACCGCGCCTGTCTCCAGGCTGATGACCCCGGCGAGAATCTTCGTCCCGCCAATGTCTACGCCGACAGCATACCGTGCGGCCATCGCATTGCTCGCTTTCTTATTGCCTTTGTCTTGTCTTCGTCAACTCTCGCCCCTGCGTCCGCTTGTGTCCGCTTGTGTCCGCTTGTGTCCGCTTGTGTGGAACTTACGTTTAGCGCGCCAGCGAAGGGAGCACGGCGCTTGGCTGTAAGATCATGCCCTCGGCGTGGCGGCTCTGTACATCGGCGCCCAGCAGCGCGCTCGCCACCTGGTCAAACGCTGCCCCATCGGCGCCGCTTCGCCAGAACTCATCGTCTGGCCGTGGCAAGCGTGGCGCTTCAACCGACTCACCGGTGGATGACACCAGCAGATTGGCTTCCGCCAGCTTTTTGCGCGCCTGGCGGGCAATTGCCGCGCCGGAATCAATCACCCTCACAGTCGGCCCTACCACGCGCTCGAACGCTGGGCGCAACGCTGGAAAGTGCGTGCAGCCAAGCGCCAGCACATCTATCCCTTGCGCAAGCAGCGGCGCGATGTCTTCGCGAATCGTTTCCTCCACATCGGGGCCATCCAGCCGGGCAGCCTCCGCCAGCAGCACCAGACGAGGGCAGCCCACAGCGAACACTTCGACGCCCTGCGCATGCTCGTTGATCAGGCTACGTAGATAATCGCTCTGCGCCGAGGCTTCGGTTGCCGCGACACCAACCTTCCCCACGCGGGTCATCTGCGCGGCGGGCTTTACCGGTGGCGCCGTTACCACAAAGGGAATGGTTGGATACTGGTTGCGCAGGTCTGCGCGCGCCACCACTGAGATCGTGTTGCACGCCACTACCATCAGCTTGACACGCCGCGCCGCCAGGAAGTCGGCGATGGCCAGCGCCAGGCGCCTGATCTCATCATCTGGGCGCACGCCATAGGGGCAGTTGCCGGTATCGCCAAAATAGATGAACCGCTCATCAGGCAACTCGCGCAAGAGATCGCGCAGGATGGTCAGCCCACCCACTCCCGTATCGAAAACGCCAATCGGCGCGGCGGCCGTCGGCTGTGCTGCCATACTGGCTTCATTGCTCTTTTCGCTACTACGCTCGCCTGCCAAAGGGTCTACCTCCTTCTCGGATCGTTTTGCCCACCATTGTATCATGCGTATTATGCGGCTGTCTTCCGCGTGACCTACCGAGGCATCCACAACGTGATCGCAAGTTCATGAACGCCAAAGATCGCGAAAATCGCGCGTTGAACAAACGACACTAGACGTAACGAGTTACACATGGTACACTATCCTCATACCCATAGTGAGAAAGAGAGAGACACTCCCAAACACCTGACGAAACCATACGCCATTCATCGTTCAAGGGGAGGATTGCTTATGGCGTTTGCGCAGCCGACTCATGCCGATGTTTCACCGCTCGTGTCGTTGTCGCCCGTTTGCGACAGGCTACGTCAAGTGGTGGGCGCGCAGCGCGCTAACGGCGAGCGGCGGCGCAACGGAAACGGCGTAGTGAGCAAAGGTGTACAGCGGGGTATCCACCTGCGGCGGACACACAACAGGCAGACGTTCGGGTCTTCTGACCAATAACGCCTGCCTGTTTTTGCATCCGTCGCGCCGTGCGATTGATCGCGTGATCGCGCTGGCCTGCGCCAGCGCATCCCAGCGACACTGGGTAGAGCAGAAAGAGAGCCATGCCGATGTATTCAAGCATGATCGGGAAGATCGCCAAAGCCAAGCAGTACGCGCAAGAGCCGCAACGCATTCAGTTCACCCATTTCGAGGCGTCCTTCCGGGGAGAGAACGACACCCACACCATATCTTTCAATCAGGGCGCCTGGTCCTGCACCTGCAACTTCTTTGCCGAACACGACACCTGCTGCCATACGATGGCCGCCGAACGTGTCTTCGGAGTCTCCATCCCTGCCGACCAGCGCCAGGGTGAGCCGCTCAGCATAGACTTCACACCTTCACGTTAACTTGTTCTAACACCAGCTCTTTGAGCATCAGCGCAGAAGCGCGCCAGCACCAGGAGAAGAAACACCAAAACGCCCCAGCGTGGTGATCAGGACGATCACCCGTTGGGGCGTTTGCGTTGAAGCCGATACGGCCGGTTGCGAATCGCCGGCAAAAAAATGACCGGTTTGCAATCTACGCTTTGGCGAGAGCAGAGAGCTTGAGGGCTTCCAGGCGCTATTGTGGCAAGGTGAAATGGAGTACGATCAGGATTACCACAAAGACAGCGGCCACTCCTAAGATCAGCCGGAGGTCGCCCAGAACGTAGCTATAGTGCTCTGGCGAGATCATATTGGCGACGCGGGCGCGTTGGGTGGCGCGCGCGCGCGCAAGGCGAACTTCCTGCTCGCGCGCGGTCATGCCTCTGCCTCCACGCCCCGCCGGGCGCTGTTGGCGCGCCGGAGCGGCAGGACGTGTCGCCTGTCGAGCGGGCGCTTGCTTCGCGGGCGCTGGCTTTGTCACGCGCACAGCCGACTTGCTGGGGTTGCTCGCCTGGGCGCTCTGGCTGCGCATTGCGCTTGCTTCGCGGTTGGGCGCGGCAGGCGCCGTCGCCTTCGTCGCTGGCCTCTTCGCAGACGCCATAGAAGTTGCAGCGGATGCAGCGGATGCAGCAGGCGCTGTGGCTGTCCCGCTTTCAGCGGCGCTCTCTGTTGGCCGCACCAGCAGCACAGCGCCGCTACTTCCCTTCGTCGCGGTTTGCGTGCGGCGGCCCGCATTCTGCCGCGCAGTTGATGATTTCTTCGCCATCCCCATTTCCTTCTCTCGCCAAATGAGTACGTCTACCCCTTGCGGGCATTCCCAGCCAGTATAACGCGCCAGCCCTCGGAACGCAAGCGGCAAGCGACGAAATACTTGTCGTCGCACATACCTCTCTATGAAGAGGACACCAACAGGCGCTCTTCGCGCCTCATCTGCGTGCTATGATGTCATCATATCCACAACGAACGGGAAACGCCCAGTGGCACACTTGTCTTCATTCAGCAGCCCAACAGAACCCAACAGGAGGCGCCCATATGGCGCAAAACAGTCCGTCCGATAGACCTGAACTCACTCACTTCGATGAAGCGGGCCGTGCGCACATGGTGGACATCGGCGCCAAAGCAGAGACCTCACGCGAAGCCATCGCCACGGGCATTGTGCGGATGCGCCCACAGACGCTCGCCTTGATTCGCGCCGGAACACTCGCCAAAGGTGATGTACTGGCGGTGGCCCAGGTGGCAGGCGTCATGGCAGCCAAGCAGACGCCGCAGATCATCCCTATGTGCCATACGCTGCTGCTGACAAGCGTTGACCTTGCCTTTGAGCTGCATGAGGCGACTGATGGCGATGACGATGATGGCGCGCAAGAGGCGCAGGTCGCCATTCGCGCGACCGTTCGCACGGTTGGGCGGACGGGCGCCGAGATGGAGGCGCTCACTGCCGTCAGCGCCGCTGCGCTGACCATCTATGATATGTGCAAAGCGGTTGACCGCGCGATGACCATTAGCGACATCCAGTTGCAGCGCAAGAGCGGCGGCAAAAGTGGCGTCTTTGTGCGCGTCGCCAACTCTTCTGAGTAATCGCCATCACACCACTTGCTGGAAGATCGCACTCCAGCCGCCGCCCATCCGTTGGCCTAGGGGGCCGCGTGGGAACGACAGCACAATAAGCGCCCAGCCGACGAGTTCCACATTCACCTGTTGCGCGCCCGTGATGGAGCCAACCCAGGGTGCGATCAGCAGAAACATTCCCGTCAGCACATTGATGGCGCGCAGTGGGCGTGTGACCGCGCGCAATGACAACACGCCAACGAAGATCGCCACTGGCCCCGCAGTGCGCTCACACACGCCAGTCACAGACGTTGAGGAGAGAACTACTGGGGCAACCATCAACCAGATACCCAACGCAATCGTGATCACACGCGCCCACATTGTGACAAGCTCCTTTGTCTGATGTCCAACATACTCTACAGCCTCTTCTTGTATCTCTACCTATCGCCACGGCAAGCCGGTTCCGCGCAACGCCCGCCAGAGCGAAACGCCAGCCCTCCACTGCCGCGCGATGTGTTGCAAACTGGCAAGCGTCTCACCGATGCCCAGTCCAAGAATGAGTGTCGAGGCGGCGGCTGAGATCAGGCAGACCGTACACCAATGCTGGACAATCGTTCCCTGCGTGATGGTGAGCGCCAGGCTGACTATCCCCAGACCAATGATCGTTAGCCCGAAGAGGATTACCAGCCAGGGTGTTTTGCGCCAGCGCTCATCGCAGCCGGGCGCGCCAAAGAGCAGATCGGCGCTATAACCTACGATGCCAAGCGCGCCATCCGGTATGGGCAGCAGACGTGAGATGGCAGAGTGTGTCACAAGATAGCTGCTATGCGCGCCAAAAAAGGGATCCCAGAGCGTCACGGCTCCCACCTGCCCCAGCATGGTATACAGTGCGGCCAGCCAGCCGATTATTGCCAATCCCACCAGCCAGCGGCGCTCCTTCCAGGCCGAAGGATTGTAGCTCCAACCAGGGGGCGTCGCGTCAGCCAATGCCTTCTGTTGCGTCTCGTCGGCCCCATCTTCGGCCCCAGGTAAAGAAGCGAAAGAAGCGCCAGACTCATGCTCCTGCAAGCGCCTGGCGTGTTCGATGGCTGCCATGGTATCCACTCCTTCTGTTGTTTTTCTGTTGCCTGTGTTGTTCCAACGCGGTTCTTCTCTTGCCATCTACCGCCTATCATCATTGCTCGTTCTCAATCATCCCATACCATGTTCAGCGCATTGGTGGCGCCAACCTCTGATATTTTTGCAAATACGTCCTGACATGACATAGATTTGGCGCCGAAGTGGCGAGATGTATGAGAAACGGTTCTCTCCCCAACGAACACGAACACGATGAGGCTACCAGGTATGAGTACGTCACAGAAGGAACACACGCAGACAAAGACCAGCGCTAACGACAAGAGCGATGATCGCAAGAATCACGACCATCGCCACGAACAGAATGACAACGCCAACAACAGCGACAACAGCGCCAAAGCACAGGGCGCTCACGGACACACGGGACAAGATCAACTCAGCCGCCATGATCACGAGGATCATTCACAGCGGCAAGAAAAAGATGTGCTTCAGCATGGGCGCTCAACGTTCGTCTCAGACATCAGCCAGGCGATCACCACCAAACACAACGAGGTGTTTTTACTGACCACCCGCAACGGGGACATTCTCAGAGGGCAGGGCGGACTTGGCCTGTATTACCACGACACGCGCTACCTCGATTGCTATGAGATGCGGCTGAATGGGCGGCAAGCGACCTCGCTACTGGCGACAGCAGAGCAGGGGTCAACCGGCGTCTTCGAGCTGACCAATCCTGATCTGCCACTGGCCGATCAGAAAACGCTCCCCAAAGAGCAGATCAGCATCCAACGCAAACAGGAGCTAAAAGATGGGCTGACCGACACCATCCAACTGCACAACCTTACACAGCAGGCAATTGATATCGAACTGACCGTTGCCTTCGCCAACTCGTTCACCAATATGTTTGTCGTGCGCGGCGCACAGCCAGGGAAACGCGGCACAATAGAGCCGCCACACTGTAGCAAGAACACCCTGCGCTTCGTCTACGACGGCGCCGACCATCACCGTCGCGTCACCAACATCCACTTCACCCCGGCTCCCGATGCCCTCGATGGCGAAACGGCGACCTGGCGGCTGCACATTGGTGCGCGGGATCGGTTCCGGCTGGCCGTCAAAGTCTCGTTGAGCGATACACCACCCCATAGCGCACATCAGCCCAGCGCGGCGAGCATGCGCCACAGCCGGGAGGTGGCGCACAAACGATTGACACAAGCGCTGACCGATCTGCCTGAGATTTCCTCATCCAACGCGCTATTTGATCGCGCGCTCCAGCGTTCCTTCGCCGATCTCCACATGCTGGTGATGACAAACGACGACGAGGTGTTCGTCGCGGCTGGCGTGCCCTGGTATGTGGCGCTGTTCGGGCGCGACAGTCTGATCGCAGCCTATGAAACGCTTGCCTTTCAGCCGGAACTTGCGCGCACAACGTTGGAGTTGCTGGCGCATTATCAGGGCACGAAGAGCAACGACTTCCAGGAGGAAGCGCCGGGCAAAATCATGCACGAACTGCGCCTGGGCGAAAAGGCCAATCTGCACGAGGTTCCCCAGATACCCTACTACGGCACGGTTGACGCCACCCCCTGGTTTTTGCTGCTGCTTGGCGAATACGTCCGCTGGACGGGCAATCTCGACTTCTTCAAGCAGATGCGCTCCCATGCGATTCGCGCGCTCGATTGGATAGACGGCAACCTGCAAGGCCCCATCACTGGCTTCCTCTCCTATGGCTCACGCTCGGAAAAAGGGCTGATCAACCAGGGATGGAAGGACTCCGGCAACAGTATTGTCAACGATGACGGCTCCCTGGCGCTCCCGCCCATTGCGCTGGTGGAGGCCCAGGCGTATGTCTACGGAGCCTGGCTGGCGATGGCTGATCTCTTCCGTCGGACTGGCGAGGACGACCGCGCCAGGAAGCTCGAACAGCAGGCGTGTGACCTCCAGAAACGCTTCCACGAAGCGTTCTGGATGGACGACAAGCAGTTTTTCGCTCTGGCCATTCAGCGCGACCGCAAACCCGCGCGAGCTATCGCCTCGAATCCAGGGCAGGCGCTCTTCTCACACATCGTAGACGACAAAAAAGCGAAGGCCGTCGCCAAGCGGTTGCTCTCTGACGATATGTTCACTGGCTGGGGGATTCGCACGCTCTCAGCGGGAGAGGCGGCATACAACCCGCTTGATTATCAGGTGGGGTCGGTCTGGCCACACGACAACGCGCTGATTGCGCTGGGGCTGCGGCGCTATGGCTTCACCCAACAGGTCGAGCAGGTCTTCACGGGCATCTTTGAGGCGGCCACCCGCTTCACACTCTATCGCTTGCCCGAAGTGTTCGACGGCTTCAGCCGCTCACGCTTTGATCTGCCCGTCCATTATCCCGTTGCCTGCAATCCCCAGGCGTGGGCTGCGGGCGCGCTGCCGCTGTTGCTGACAACCTCGCTTGGGCTGGAACCCGACGCTCTCAACAGACAGTTGCGCGTGCATCGCCCGCACCTGCCCGCCTGGCTTCCCTCGGTAACAGCGAAGGGCATACGAGTGGGTGATGCCAGAGTGGACTTACGCTATCAGCGCCAGAACGATGTCACGCTGGTCGCTGTTATCGGGCGCAGGGGCGATCTTGCCGTCACGGTGGACTATTGAGACGCCAAAAGCATTGGCCTTACCAGGGCTGAGTGCGCCATGAAGAAGACGCGCCTGCCTCTTGATCTTGTTGATCTTGCTCGCTGGCGCGGCCTGGCGAGCCTTGCTGCGGAACGTTGGGCGCGCCAGATTGGCGTTGCGTCTCGGCCTGGCGATCCGGCTGGCGGGCGCCGTTAGCGTTAGGAGTTTGCGGGTCGGCTGCGCCTGGCCCATAGCGCGGCAATGGGGTTGGCTGCCCCGCAGTCTCCAGCGAGGGATACTGCGGATAGAGAGACGCCTGGGAGCGCGTCGGCCCAGATGGGCCAGACGGACGGGCATAGGCTCCATAGGGCGTGTAGGGGGCAGGCGTCGGATAGCCTGCTGCTGGCGCGAACTCGCCGGGAGGCATGGCCAGGTTCGACGGAGCAGCCCACGCCCCCAGCTCTGAGGCGCCACTGGTAGGATACGACAAACGTGACGATGGAGAGCGGCTGCCCTGTACACCTCCTGGCTGCGCTGGCGAACCGGTTGGGCGCATTCCCTGGCCTACCGCCTGACCTGCCAATTGTGTACGGAGCATTTCAAGCTCACGTCGGAGTTGTTGTTGCTGTTGTTCCAGCGCATCCTGGCGTTCGAGCGCGCCGCGCATCGTGCGTACCTCGCGCTCAAGCCAGATCAGCCGCTCCTGCATGCTTTCAAGCGAATCGTCGGCGGCCGGTGGCGCAAACCGGCGATCAGCCGACAGAGTAGGAGCAAGAGGCGGTGAGAGTGGCTGGCTGGGCAATCTCGCCCAACGCGACTGGGGAACAAGCTCTGCGTAGGGATCACCGGAGGAGCGCAGCGCAGCCGAGTGAACGCTTGCGGGGGACTGTATGCGCAGGGCAGTCAGGCGTTGCAGGCGTCGAAGCGAGTTGAACTCGGTAAACGAGACAACACACACAAACAACGAGAAGATGAAGATACCCGCATGCAGGATGGTGTCCGCCAGGTTGATCGCCAGCGCATGCTCCAACACACCCACCTGCGCAACGCCGACGAGAACCAGCACGCCATAGATGGCGCTCATCGTAATGGTATACGCCCGCACCGAGCGATCAGAGAGCGTCAACCCGGCCCCAACACCGATCATTCCCGTGAGCACATGCGCCAAATTATGCAATGAGTTGATAGCAAAAATCCCAAAGAGCTTGCCGTCAGGCGTCAGGATCGGCATCCAACCCAACAGGCCAACCACTAATAAGACAGCCCCCAATACGACCGAATAGACTCGCGCAATACTATTCATTCCCCACGCCCAACTTTCCGGCGCAGCGCGCTTCTATAATAGCGCGCTCGAAGCGCAACCTGACGATCATACGTCCATCGCTTCAGCCATCCCCCGCGATCTCGTACCGCTGGCTTGCGAGTATCTGGAAGTATAACGTATGTGGGTTGCTTCCACAAGATGGGTGGTACTTCACCTTGCTTTTCGCTTTTCGCTTCCTGTCTTGAGGCTCTCCAGGCGTCATGGCTCGATAGGAAGGCGAACTTGCCGGAAGATGACCCACAGTGTCAGGTCATATGCCACTTTGAGCGCGCCCGCCAGCAGAAACGGCGCGCCAATGATCAACCAGACCCCCTGCAACAACGCGCCCCCTAGCGTTGGACTGCCAGCCGCGCCGACACTCCGCGCAAGCGAGGTAACACTGGCAGTCGCGGTGCGCTCCTCCGGCGCGACAAGCGCCATTGTATATGCCTGGCGCGTCGGCACATCCAGCTGCGAAAGCGCCTGACGCGCAAGTAAGCATGTCACCGCCAGCGATAGACCTGGTACAAGGGGAACCAGCGCCAACAACACATTGGATGGCAGGTGGGTAAACACCATAGTATTCAGCAGTCCAAAGCGGCGGGCAAGCGGGGCCGCCGCCAGAAACGAGAGCGCCGAGAACGTGTTGGAGCCAAAGAAGATGAACCCCAACGTCGCTAGCGGCGCGCCATACCGCAGGTGAAAATACAGAGC
>Ga0070737_10002550_pt1 | contig 21657 bp, 14 predicted proteins | sample Coa_R1_10_FD_66438 | JGI IMG/M metagenome (GOLD analysis project Ga0070737, IMG submission 66438) | Surface soil microbial communities from Centralia Pennsylvania, which are recovering from an underground coalmine fire - Coalmine... | ecosystem: Environmental > Terrestrial > Soil > Unclassified...
GGATGTTCCGCAACGTAGTCCTTGATGTCGTCCAGGCGCTTGCCGGTGGACTTCAGGGCTTGCTCGAACTCCATGCGAGCTTTCACCTTTGCCTCGCCCAGCGCCATCTGCACGCGGCTGTGAGCGTTGATCTCCCCTTCCCCGGAGGTCTCGATCGGCAAGAAGATCATCTCCTTAAAGTGATTGGCCACCCCCGACTGGACACCGTCTGACTGCGACGATGGCATGCAGCCGAAAGGCTTCAGCGCCAGCACCATATGACACAGATGGTTCTTGGTGTAGTAGACATTCTTGCCAACTTCCAGATGACCCTCGCCGCCGCGCGCAAACTGGTTGTAGAACGGGTCAGCCATGTCCGCCATGGTCTTCTGGTCAACCAGCTCATGAGCAATGTTGCCCAGTCCTTCCACCACGCGTTGATATTGTCGTGCGTAAATTCTCTCCCCGACGCTCCACATCCACTGTTTCGAGCGGAACTTCCATTCATTCGCCGCCCGTTTCCTCAGTTCGTACCACTTGGGGTGCTTGTAGGGAGCATCCAGCGAACGGCGGGCCGCGGCCCGCGCTTTGGCCTGATACATCATGTACATCACCCAGGTGCCGATGGGCTCCACCAGCACTTGCGCCCCTTCGCGCTCCAGGAATTCGAACATGTGGAAGTTGCCGTCGCCTTCGGTGATCTGCGCCCAGAATTCGCCAATGATCTTCACGACCGGCTTCACTTTCAAACGATCAACTTCGATGGTCGCCAATTGCTCCCGCACCGCGGCCAGCGCATTTTTATACGGATGCCCGTATAACTGCTCGCGCACTTTGCCCAGCGAGTTTAGCCACAGCTCCCATTTCTCACCCTTATGCGCGCGGATCCTCTTCGCCATCCACTGTGGCAGGTCTTCGTGGTCCTCGAAGGGCTTACGCTCGCGCAGCATGGTGCACAGCGTTTCTACCGCACCCTTGAACACTGCGTCCGTCTTGCCCTTCTCCACTTCATAGGGACGGATACGGTAGATCATCTCGTTCATGACGTCGCCAAGGTTCAGCGCATTGAACATGCCGCAGCCAAAGTCGACGGTGAATTTCAGTCCCGCCTCACCCGATGCCGCCTTCACCCCGTCATTCTGCTGGAAGAGCAGAACACGAAAGCCGTCGAATCCGGCGTTCTGTAAGGCCAGGCGGTATTCGGCTTCGTACATGCCGAAGCGGCACGGACCACAGGAGCCGGCAGTGAAAAAGATGTACTTGTCGATGATCTCCTGCTTGCTCATGCCCTGCGCTTCCAGACTTTGCAAATACTGCACCAGGTTTCCTACCGTGAAGTACGTCGGATTGCACTGGCCGTTATTGCCGTATTCCTTGCCGATCTGGAAAGCGGCGACGTTGGGCACCGGTAAAATTTCGCAGCGATAGCCACAGCCCTGAAAAACCGCCTGGATTACACTTTCATGCTTCCAGGTCAGACCGCCGAAGAGAATGGTGACTTTGTCTCGCTCTTCGGCTCCAAAGGCACGTTCGACGGGGCGCTTGAAGTGGTGGACGGGGCCACTGTCCAGCCCCATCATGCTGGCCAAGCGAGCACGCTCCTGCGCCAGCTTGCGTTGGATTTCTTCCTCGCTACGAGGATGCGTCAGTTCGTCAATTGGGAAATCAATGTAGGAGACGGGCATAGTGAATTTCCTCTTCCTCGAGTGTGATCGACTTGATTTTTCTTGTCCGTGATTGTTGACTTGCACTCGAAATGTGCGGCGCAGAAGCACGGCCCCGACACAGCCGGTTTTGGCGCGGCGTGGTCAAGGCAGACGAAGAGTAAGGGGATTGCAGAGACGGCCGATAGGGGGTGAAAATTCTCACGGCGCAAACAATCTTTGCAACACAACAGTTTGTTATCACACACGTGGGAAAGTTGCAACCCGCTCCCCCACATGTGACCCTTCTATTATCAATTCGAAAGCAAATTGCATCAAGCAATGTGGAGTAGTTTCTTGGCAATTCAGTTGCAGTATGGCGCCTCGGCACCAGCGTGCTAGCCGCCAAAAAGAACTGTCTGGATATTCCACATAAATCGACTAGATGCCGCGTATACGCAGCGGGTTCACCAAATTCCTTTATCACTGCCGGTAATGCGAAAGGTAACAGCCGCTGCCGAAGCCAAGTAGGGGAGCAGCGAGAGGCGCAGCGTGGCGGGAAGATCACCGCGCAAGGCGGTAGATGTGATCTGCCGGCTGTACAGATCAGCGCCGAGGGGCAGGATGGGTACGCGCAGAAATAGGCCGCGCGCGAAAACGGATTCTCCACCAAAGCGCGCGGAGCCCAACACCAGCTTCGGCAACCGCGGAGCCTCGCCGCGATAGCGGAGCGCAAAATCGCAGACGATCTTTAGATAGGCCGCCACGCCCGCCCAAATACCACCGAGGTCAGCGGCTTGCTTCAACTCATCGAAATCGAGCTGGCCCGCATCCAGCAAGGCTACGGTGTCAACAATGTCACACACGCGGAAATAAAAGTGCCGATACATTCGTTGCAACGTGGCAATGATGATGCGCTCCTCTGGCGCCGGAACCTGAAAGATGAGACCTTCGATCATCTTCGAGACACGGCGCGTCACGAAGCGCTCGGCCATGGCCCTGTGTTCGCCGGTCTGTCCCAGGCGCTGGGCATGCACTTCCACCGATTCCGGCAAGCCGGGCACAGCAAAATTCCATTTGTTGGCCAGACGATCGCCCCAACTGCGCGGTCCAATGTGCGCTCCCAGACGAGCGAGCATAACCTGCACCACCCGCCGCGCGTCGGCCGTGGTGTAGAGGTCGAGGTCGCTGCCCAAGTCCGGCCAGTGATCGAGCGACTTGATGACCGTGTTAGGACAGCCCCCGCGCTCCAGGTCATCGCAGACGTGATGCAGAAAGGTCAGCGCGTTGACAATTCGCTGCTGCTCTCGCGCCAGGATGTGGCGGGCCCATTCGGCGAGCTCAGTGCTGGTCGTTTGCTCGCCAAACGTCCGAAAAGCGCGCATAACTACGTGGTTGGCCTCAGCCAATGCGAGCAGCCGCCTCCGGCCAACCTCGTTCAACGCGGCAACATCGTCCAGCACATCAGACGACTGGGCCGGGGCAATCGTCAGTTTTAGCAGAGCGTCGAGCTCCTGGTGGTGAGCCTTTTGAACAACCGGCATCGCGTGCCCAAATGCTGCAATGAATGTACGTACAAGGCGGCTTGCCTTGTGGCTTTGATAAGATGCAAACAAACGCTCCCAAGTTGGCGACGGCAAGAAACCGGCGCTTGCGTAACGCCAGCGGATTGCCGAAAGAAACTCCTCTGACGTAAAATACTGCCCTCGATTTTTTCCCACGCGAAGAGATTGGTTCGACCTTCGGTGCTGGGAGACAACCTTGTGGAATGCAGTGGTGTGGGGCCGCTGCACTCGTTTCTTTCTCAAATCCGGTACGAGAGGGAGGGTTCTGAATGCAAGGGATCTCCTTTATTGTCACGGCCGAACTCCGCCTCATGGCCGGGGAGATGGAAGCCGCTTCCGCTGACCCTTTGCCCGGCGTCGACCCGGCCTGGTTTCCGTCCTCGGCAAGCTTGTGGATCCATCAGCGCGTCTGTATGGCCAAATCCGCAGCCGCGGTTGCATGCGGGCTTGCTGCGTTCGTCCTGCTCGTCGTCTTGCTGTCTACTCCAGCGGCGGCCACTGATTTCTGCGCGGGCGGAATTCTCGATCAAGGTGCTCCACTGGGACAGCAGGGACCGGACTTGGTCATCACTAACATGACCTGCACCGTAGACGGAACTCACGCACCCTATAACTTCCACAACGTTTATATCTTTGGCAGCGGCACAGGAACCGGCGCCCTGGTCTTCAATGACGCGACGATGGATTTCTATGCCGCCAATATTCTGGTGCAGAACCAGGGCGTACTGCAGGCAACTGGCATCGGCGCTGGTAACGACGGTCATGTACTCACTATCCATCTTTACGGCAGTCAGAGTGATCCCGGCGTTACCTGCAAGAAGATGGACAACGGCAGTCTGGTGGATGACGACACCTGCGGAGTTCCCACCTCAAATCCCGACGTGTGGGATTCCAACAAGATGACCACCCGCTATCCGACCACGCCCTGCACAAAAACTTCACAGCTTAATCCTCCCACCAAGCTTCCCGGCGGTGTGGATGACTGCTTTTACCAATACGGCAAGCTCGATTCCCAAGACAGCGACAACATGTATTTCGGACACAAGGTGCTGGCTCTTTCCTACGGCGGCACCATTAACTTCTCCGGCTACAAAGGCGCCCAGGGAGGGGATGATAACAACCCCGCGGTGACAGGCAGCGGTTGGATGCGGTTGCAAGCAACTCTGACGGGCAATGGCAGTGAGCAATCGCTGCAGGTCAGCGGCATGCCCGCCGATTGGCAGCACAACGACTTCATTGTCGTCACCTCGACCGACTACCTGCCGGCACATTCCGAGCAGATGCAGGTGGATAGCATATCGGGTTCCACAGTGAATCTGATCGGCACGGTGAAATACCCTCACTGGGGGCAGGTGTATTCCCTGGCAAATGTGCCTTGCAAGGGCCAGAACGGCCCCCCAGGCATGGCGTGCGAGTACGGACCGGACCTCTTGCCGGGACAGGGGTCTGCGGACCGCAATGTGGATATGCGTGCTGCCGTTGGGCTGCTGAGCCGCAGTATACGGATCGTTTCCGACGGCGCTTCGGCTGCCTCGGCCTTCACCGGCTACTACGGCGGTCACACGATTGTGCGCCAAGGCTTCCTCTCGTACCAGGTCCAGGGAGTCGAGTTCTATCAACTGGGGCAGGGCGGCTTGATCGGGCACTATCCGATACACTTTCACATGGACCGGATCACGCCTCCTGACACCTACGTGAAAGATTCCTCCATTTGGGATTCGATGACCCGCTGGATCGTGCTGCATGCGACCTCGGGCGTGACCCTGCGGCGTAACGTCGGATACAAATCCATCGGCCACGGATTTTATCTGGAAGACGGAACCGAGACCGACAACATCATTGATACCAATTTGGGTGTCTTCGCCCGCGCCGCTGTGCAGAACCCGCAAAACGATCGGCAGGTACCCGGCATTTTGGCTGAGCCCGGCGACCCCGGCGCGCCGCCGCCTTACCACTCCGATTGGGAGTTCCCCACGGTGTTCTGGATTATGAACGGCTGGAACGATTTCCAGTACAACTTTGCTTCAGCGGCGGGAACCTGCGGAGTGTGCTACTGGCTGCTTCCGGGCGGTATCAGCAGCAAGTCTCAGTTCGAGTGGTTCGACGGCTATGCTGGCCAGCAGTATGTGGTTCCGGATTTCAACACTCCCGCTGGCCTCCTCGTCAACCGAGCCGGCCTGACGCCGCTGAAAAGCTTTGTTGGCAACACCTGCTCAACCGCTATGACATCGCTGTTGAATATCGGCGAGACTTCTCCTTGCGCCGGGGTAAGCAACATACCCAACAGCGGTACGCTGCTGGCGGTGAACAACCCCAACGCTCCCGCAAAGGGACGGCCGGGAAACGACGATTACTATCCCTATATCACCGGTCTGCGCAATCCCACGTTGTGCACGGGAGAGTACTGCCGCTGTGACCCCGGAGTCACGGGATGCAACGCGCCCTGCGCGGCCTTTGGCCCGTCGGAGGCGAACTGTGCCGTCACCACCGTTGACCGCTACACCAGCTCCTTCAATTGGGCGCAGAAGAATTTTGCCGCAGTCTGGCTGCGCCCCTGGTGGTTCCTGGTGCAGAACAGTGCTATTACCGACGTCCAGCAAGGCGGCCTGACCTTTGTGACCAGCGGCGGCTATACGCGTGCTGATATCGCTCAAGGCTATTGGTCGCTGTTGCGCAAGAGTGTTTTGATCGGCAACACCCAGCTCAAACCGGATGGCTCTCAGCCCGCCAATGCTTTCGCCAACAGTGCCGGTCCGTTCAATCCCAGCGGGCTCTCCTGCGACCAGCCGGCGCCGCCGGGCGTTCCTTTCTGCCTCAGCGCCGCTCAAGGCATTAGCTATCCCACTGACTTCTTCAGCGTCAACCAGAAGTTGTTCAGTATTTATGACGGGCCGGCCTATGAAGAGCATAATGCCTACCTGGATATTCCGGTCTCGCGCGTGGGCAATAAGAACAATTGCACGAACAATGGCACCCAGCAAATTTGCTCAAATGGCTATCTCTACGGCCTGGAGTTTGGAGTCACCGCCGACCCTGCCGGCCCGCCGGACAATCCGAGTTGTTATTTGCCCAACGCCGCCATTGGCTGGAAACAAAGCAATGGCTTCTTCTATCCCCCCGCCTTTCACTCCGACAGTCTGTATTTCAACAATGTGGACATTCGGCACTTTGTGATTGAACCACAGTTCCTGCCGGGGACCTTCCAAACTGACCCACAGGCAGTGAAAACCCGCTACTGCACGTGGAAGACCGACATGTTCGCCAACTTCACCGACGTCGATCGGCAGACCGTATTGAACGACGATGACGGCTCGCTGACCGGTCTGCTCGCCGACCTGGGCGCGGGAAATTATGAAGAATCGCTTTCCGTGAACGAGGATTCCTTCTTCAATGCCCCCAAGGTCACCACCGAATGCGCCTCCGACGTCCACGACAAAGGGATTCCGGCAACCGATCCCCCGGGCACGGCGGACACCAGCCCCTATGAATACGTCACGACTGCGACGATCGCAAAGTGCGGCATCAATAAAGCGGGATGCCGGGTGAACCTGGCGAATGACATCGACTGTAGTCAGGGAAATTCCAACCAGTACTGTGCCTGGGGAGACCAGTGTACTGCCGGCATTGGCCCCACTGCATGTTATGGCGTGCCGCTGTATCGCCAGTTACTCACTGACCAGGAATGGACGCAATACACCGGCAATCCCAATTTCCAACGGCCGGCGATTCGCATGATGGGCCAGGCCACCGGCCAGCGCAGCACCCTAACTGTCAACCATGCCCATTACTATATTGACGACCAGGTATCGAAGGACACGCAGCAAGGCAGCGGGGCGACCGAGTTGAATGTGTACATGCCGAACCAGACGTATTTCACCTACTTCATTTATGCTAAGGCCGACATGGATCAGACTTACCAGATGTTCGTGGGATACGGTCTGAACAAGCAAATGGTCCTGGATTCCGTTAAGCCCTACCGCGTCATCTTGAACGATCAGAACTACCAGTTCAACCAGGCCACCGGACCTTCGTTCCTCACCGTGACCTACGATGACAGGCCGCTACAAAACGGCGGCACCGGCCTCGTAACCGTCCGGGTGCAGTTAGCGGCCTATGCCGATGAGTTCAATACCGACCGGCCCAAATTCTGCCAACCGGCGAGCTACTGCGTCGCCAATGGCGACCAGTGCCGATGTGCGCCTGGAACGCAATGCACCGACAACTCTGTTTGCGTTTGGGCGATCAAAGACATTGATTGCCCGCTAGCGGGTTGTTTTGCCTTCGGCATAACCATGCCTGGCAGCTTCCAGACCGGAATAGCAAAGCCACCCGTCCCGCAGAAATTCATCGACGATAAGGAATACAACTGGCTTGTGCCATTTGAGCTGGTGGACAAGGGGGTTTCGGGCGCACAGTGCAACTATACACAGCAGCCCTAGCGTGGATTCTTCCCGCGTGCATGGCGTTGTCCCAATTCGGGCAGAGAGCCGCTTGGCGTGGCTGGGCAAGCCGTTGTTTCCGCTGCCCCGGTTTTTTCTCACACCTAACTGTGATTGCAATCACAGCACGAATGTGAACGTTTTTGGCATAACCAGTCCATGGCACGCGCGGTCTCCCGGAACAATATCCTCAAGGCCTCGGCTGAACTCCAAAAGAGTTTGGTAGCCGTTGGCCGTAAAGAACATTCTGCTCCCGGCAAGGCCCTGTTTAAGGAAGAAGACAGCACCCTCGGCGTGTTTCTTGTGGCGCAAGGGAAGGTCCGTATGGGGGTGAAAGGCCTGGCCAAACTCGACCGGACGTTTTCCTCCGGCTCACTACTGGGATTGCCCTCCACCTTTACCGGACATCCTTACAGCTTGACCGCGATAGCCCTGACGGACTTGGATGTGATACACGTGCCGTCAGATGAATTCCTGCGCCTGATGAAGGAGCAGCCCGATCTGTGCCGCGAAGCTATGGAGATGTTGGGCCGGGAGGTGACCTTTATCCAGAAGGCGCTCGCCGAGCGGCGCAGACAGTTGGCCGACAAGAAACTCTCCTACTGCGAAGTCCCCTTGTAGGCTTTTGCGGAAATCAGGGGTTCCGTCGAAATCCACTGCGGGAACAACCCCTTTCCCTCCTTCTGCCATCGCCTGACCAAGGCAGTACCCATCAACGGCTCCAGTGCCCAGGCGCTTGAGTTGCCTGAGTTTTGCTATATAGGATTCAGATTATGAATTCTGCGAGGCGACCGTGGCTCAAGACCTGTGTCCTCGTCGTCAGCCTGATCGTAGCGGGTGCCGAGGCGCGGGCACAGAACGGAGCGGCGCCGAAGTCCTCGCCTGCGATTTCGATTGGGGACGAGCCCATTGTCGTCCTGAAGCGGCCGCCGGTTGCGGACCGCAGCAAGCCTCAGTTTCTCGAAGCCACCGTGCTACCCGGCCGCGGCATGGCCGTCCTTCAGATCAAGGCCTACCTTCCCGGCAAGGGCGAGATCGACCTGCTGAATGCCCCGCCGCCGCCGGAAGCCAAGCAATTGCTGGACAAAGAAGACGATGGGTTCGGCAACGCAGTATTCAAGATCGGTGGGGCTATTCTTTTACCGTTTGCCAATCGTATTCGCGGCGCGCTCGCGCCGGACGGCAAGACGATTACAGCGACCGTTGCCGGCAAAACGGTCACCCTGCCCGCCAATTGGAGCGGCAGAGAGCCGGGAGCAGAAAAGTGCGCCATCCACGGTCTGATGCGGCGAGCGCGATTTGAGAACGTGATCACGCGCAATGGAGCTGCAGATTCTTCCGTTGACGCCGTCTATCATGCCAGGGATTTCGATGGCCACTGGCCCTCCGATACCGATGTGGAAGTCGAAACCACGCTCAGCCACAATGTTTTTTCGATGACGGTTACGGCGACCAATGTGGGTGTTAAACCGCTCCCCATGGGCATCGGCTGGCATCCTTATTTTCTGCTTCCCGGCGGCGATCGCGCACAAGTAAGGTTGCATATCCCCAGCAAAACTCGTGCCTTGATCAACAATTACAACGACACCTTTACCACTGGTCAGCGAGCATCGGTGACTGGAACGGCTTACGATTTCTCGGGGCCGAGGGGACGCGCACTGGGCTCGCAGTATCAGGATGACAACTACTCCAATCTGCTGCGCGACAGCCAGGGAAGAACGGTGACAGAGCTTATCGATCCGGTGGCAAAGTATGGCTTGCGGCTGATGACCCTTTCCCCCCAGATCAGGTCGATTCAGGTCTATGCGCCGGCGGAAAAGAATTTTGTTGCTATTGAGCCGCAATTCAATTTACCTGATCCTTACAACAACAACTGGGGAGGGGTCGATACCGGCATGGTGCTGCTCCAGCCGGGACAATCGGTTTCGTGGCGGGTTCGTCTGGCGTTGTTCACGCCGGAAGAATAGGTGAGTGAACCATGCATCGACTTTCGATCAAAACGCATAAGAAGCGCGAGATTATCGACATCACACAAAAGCTGGAGGCCATCTTGTGGAAGCACTATGCTGACAAGACCGGCATCTGCCAGTTGAACCTGCTACACACCACCGCGGCGCTTACCACCTGCGACCTCGATCCCGGCACCGACCTCGACATACTCGACGCCTTTGACATCATGGTCCCCAAGCTGGACTATCGCCACGAACACAATCCCGAGCACGTGCCCGATCACATCCTGTCGGCAATGATCGGAACCTCGGTGCAACTGGCCGTGGAAGCCGGCCTATTGTTGTTGGGCACATGGCAGCGTGTGGTGCTTATCGAGCTGGATGGCCCGCGCGAGCGGGAAGTGGTGATGTCGCTGGCCGAGACAGTATAGACACAGTCATCGCACGTCGGATGAAGATGACTTCCGGCAGCTTGTAGAGTTGTGTTTCACCGTGCCCGTGCCAGCACCAGGGTCACATCGTCGGGTTGCTCGCCACCGGCGATCCAGTCGGTCACTGCTCCAGTCACGACCTCGCTGATGCGCGCCAGCGATTGATCGCGATGCTGCAGAATCAGCTCAATCAGCCGCTCTTCACCAAATTCGCCGAATTCGTTCTCCGGCTCGGTAATGCCGTCACTGTACGCTACGAGAATATCGCCCGGCTGCATGGTCACAGCGCTCTCGTCGTACTCCATTCCGTCGAATAAACCTACAACGGTGCCTGAAGTTCCCAGCTTGCGGACGTTACCGTTGCGGCTTAACACCAGTGGAGGCAAGTGTCCGGCATTGGAGTAGGTCAGCGAGCGCAGGTCGGAATCGTAGCAAGCCAGAAACAGGGTCGCGTACTTTTCCGGCGGCGTGCTGCGGAAGAGCTGATAGTTCAAGGTGGACATCAGAAATGCGGGCGATAGATCGCCGTCGGAGCTGCGGCTGGCACCGTTCAATTTGAGAGCGTTAGCGCCTGAGACGCCTGCGCCCAGGGCCAGCGTGCGTTCCGGCTCCACCCCCCCAGCAGTCGCAAAGACGGCGCGTGCTGGGGACCCCACCTCCAGTGCATAGGCGCGGACGAAGGCGTGTACCGTCGCCATCAGCAGCGCGGCGGAGATGCCCTTGCCGCTGATATCGCCGACCGCCAACAGCAACCGGTCTTCGCGCAAAGGGATGAAGTCGTAGTAATCGCCGCTGACGGTGCGGGCTGGCCGGCAGACACCATGGACCTCCAACGTGCGCATGCCGCTTTGGTCAGCAGGGAAAAGCAAGGCCTGGACCTCGTGCGCAATGGCCAGTTCGCTCTCCATACGCTGCTTTTCCTTTTGCTCAGCGATCAAGCTGGCGAGCGATTGTGCCATAGAGTTGAACGACTGTTCCAGCGCGGCCATCTGATCGCGGGTGCGAATGGGGATGCGATGCTGCAGTTCGCCGCGATTGATGTGCTCGGTCGCACTGTAGAGGTCAGCCACTGATCTTGTCATGCTGCGGGTCAGGCGCATGCCGATAAAAAGTGCGATCAGCTCAATGACGCCGAAGAGGACGCCAATCCCGATCAGGATCTCACGGACTGCGCTGGCCTTGTCACCGAGCGTGCTGAACAGCGTGGCGTAAATCATCGATGGGCGGGTGTCGGCCCACAACAGCCCGGGCAGAGTCTCCCCCGTGCGCCAATCGACGAGATTAATGCGCGTGCCAAATGGAAAGTTGACATCCAGTGCGTTCAATGCTGGGGGAACGCTGCCGGCCTCGACGCCGCCGACGTTCACCGCGGTCCTGTAAGTCGTCCGGGAGCCGTCGTCGTCGATGATGATCTGGTCCCTGTTTGCGGAAGCTTTCGTTTTATCCGAAGGCTTATGCATGGGTGCGGTCGTGGTCTGTTTCTCGGGAGGGAAGATGCTGACTTTTCCCAGCTCCGAGGCCGCGTGCCGCAGCAGATCTGCGGTAATCGGCAGGCTGGAGATCACCGTTAAAGGATGTGCGCCATCCTCCACCGTGACCGCGCGCAGCTCAAGGCGGGTGTGGTCCAGAACGAACCCGGCAAAATCGCCTTTAAGCGCCGGCGATGGATGAATCGGTTGCGGCGCAGCTTCTCCGGGAGGAGCGAGCACAAACCCCTTGTCGCCGATCCAAACGCTGACCGAGCGATGATGAAAGCTCTCGGCGGACGCGCCGGCAATCTCGCCGGCAAGCTGTTCGTTGAATTTGCCAGCTACCGCTAGGCTGTGAAACTGAGCGGCCATCGAGCGGTTTGTGGCCTGCAAGTGCTTCAACTCGGACTGAAGTTCCGACATGGCGACGTAAGTGGCGAACTGTCCGGCGAACAAAAAGCCGGCCAGCAGCGCCATCGACAGCAGAAGGATGATCGGAATCACTCCGATGAAGACGTAGGTGACAATGAGGCGGTTGCGCAGCCGCCACATCAGCTTTTGCCGCACCCAGCGCAGGCCCGTGAGCAGAGCGCAGCAAAAAAAGACAAAACTGATAAAGCCGGCCCAGCCGCTCAACATCGAATCCGGCGCAGGGCGAAAAATCGCGCGCAGGATTTCCAGCACAAACGCCAGGTAGCCAAACCAGAGCGTGGTTTTCCCCAGCTTGGATTTGGGATGCAGGATGCGCCGTGCAAGAGTCTGCAGATCGCTAGACGTAGGAAGGTGCACTCCCATAAGGAAGCTTTCAGCCCTCGGCCCCAGCTATGAGTCTCGGCTCTATCCTAAGGCATAAGGCATCGGCCTGCCGAAACTCTAGCAACAGAATTTTCTTATCGTCAACGCCGGACAGTTCGCCGCAGCACACGGCTGGCAGTTTGCCATCCTGCTAAAATCGCCCTTTGAATCTTGTTGCCGTTGGCAGAATCAAACGAATTTCTATGGCAGATAACGTACGCAATGTGATCATTATCGGCTCGGGATGTTCGGGGCTTACTGCGGCCATCTATACGGCGCGTGCGAAGCTCGCTCCCTTGGTGATCGAGGGCCATGAGCCCGGCGGCCAGCTCGCCATCACTACGCTGGTGGAGAACTTCCCTGGATTTCCTGAGGGCGTTCAGGGACCGGAGCTCATTGACAACATGCGCCGGCAAGCGGAGCGCTTCGGAGCAGAGTATAGGCCTGGAGATGTGGTGAGCGTTGATCTCAGCCGCAAGGCCGCGGACGGCGGCGAGAAGCCGCTCGAGGTCAATCTGGGCCGCGAGACCATGCTGTGCCGCGCCCTCATCATCTCCAGCGGAGCGTCGGCGCGGTGGCTCGGGTTGCCCAACGAGCAGGCGCTGATCGGGCACGGCGTCTCCTCGTGCGCTACCTGCGACGGCTTTTTCTTCTCCGGCAAGGAGATCGCCGTCATCGGCGGCGGCGACTCAGCGATGGAAGAGGCGCTGTTCCTGACGCGCTTTGCCACCAAGGTCACGCTCATTCACCGACGCGATGAGTTTCGCGCCTCCAAAATCATGCTGGAGCGCGCACGTCAGAACCCGAAAATTGAGTTTCTGACGGACACGGTTGTCGACGACGTCTACGACGTCAGCAAGAAAGAAGTGACCGGGCTGCGCCTTCGGAACGTCAAGACCGGCGAACAGTGGGACCTGCCGACCAGCGCGATGTTTCTGGGTATCGGTCACACGCCGAACGCGCAGTTTGTCGGCGACCAACTCGACCGCGATGGTGAGGGATATCTGGTGCCAAGGGATTTTGTCTGCACACGCGTGCCGGGCGTCTTTGTCAGCGGTGATGTTGCCGACCGTCAATACCGGCAGGCCGTGACAGCTGCCGGCACCGGCTGTATGGCTGCGCTGCAAGCTGAGAAATATCTGGAGGAAATGGGGAAGTAAAGCTCCTCCCAGGTCGCCAAAGGCGCGAGACCCTTCAGCAAGCTCAGGGCAGGCTCTGGGACAGCTGGCGAGACCGCGATCGCAATGCCGCGAGTGGTCTGCTGAAGCAGACGCAAAGCGAAAATCGCGGAGGGGGCAGCTTCGTTCTGTTATCCTGTCCCCCAGTGGTGATTAAGGTTTTCTTCTCGGTGCTGGTGCTCTGCACCGCAGCCGTCGTCTCGGTGGTGTTGGCGATTCACTTTCGCGTGAAGCGGCACCTGCGCCAGAGCGCGCCGGCTACCCCTGAACTGGGGCCTGTTGCGACGGAGGCGCCCGCACTAGGATTGGTTCGGGGCGGGCGGGATGACGGTGCGCAAGCTCCGCTGGTAGCAGAAAATGCAGCGGAGGGTGCGGCGGGCGAACGCCGCCGCGCGAAATCTTCTTAGGTGATGTGAGGTTACGAGCATGTGGAAGGCAATTGATATCGATACGAGGATTGGCGAGCGGTCCGTAAGCCTGGCCAAGCAGGCGGCAATCGTCATCGGCGCCAGTGCCGTCATTGCTGTCTGCGCCCGGCTGATGCTGCCTCTGCCGTTCACGCCAGTGCCTCTTACCTTGGCTAATTTTGGCGTGTTGCTGGTGGGACTCACCTTGGGAAGCCGCCGCGGGTTTACCGCTGCAGCCCTCTATTTGGCTTGGGGAGCCATGGGACTGCCGGTCTTCGCGTCTATGGGGCCAAGCAGTTTCGCGCAGATGCTGGGTCCTACAGGCGGATATTTGTGGGCCTACCCGGTGGTTGCATTTCTAGCGGGCTGGGTTGCCGAACGCGGCCGTCCCAGCTTCACTCGCAACCTGACAGGCGCAGTGGCTGCCGAAGTCGTTCTCTTTGCCGCTGGTATTGGCTGGCTGGCAGTCCTGACTCGTAGCTGGCAACAGGCTGCATTTTTCGGACTGTATCCCTTCCTGTTTGCCGAAGTGTCGAAGGTGATGATCGCCGCCGCGGCTGCGGTGCGCCTGCGCCGGAAGCTATAGCAAGACGCTGGTTGCTTTGTTTGCGCTTTGCTGATGGCAGAATTTAGAGGCGTCCTTTGGCGTCAGTGCGCAATTGGCGCTTTTCACAGTGCACGCTGATTGTAGGGTTGCGTTTATTTGCCGCGAATCTCCGTTACCTGTAAGCTTGAGTTCAGCGCACGCCCAGGTCGGCATACTCTTATGACCCCCAGTTCTGGAAAAAGTATTCGCGAAATCCAAGTCGCACACAGCCCCGACTCGGACGACGCTTTTATGTTCTACGGCATGGCGACCAACAAGGTCCGCGTGCCGGACGTGAAGTTCACTCACACGCTCTGCGACATCGAGACCCTGAACCGCAAGGCGCTGGAGGGCTTCTATGACATCACCGCCATCTCGTTTCACGCCTATCCTTACATTCAGGACAAGTACGCGCTGATGCCAACCGGGGGCAGCGTCGGCGAGGGCTACGGGCCTATGATCGTCGCTTCCCGTAACCTTCCCGCCAGTGAGATTGCCGGCGTCCACATCGCAGTCCCGGGAACAATGACCACGGCCTACTTGGTTCTCAAGCTTTTCGCGCCGAACGCCGTCACCGAAGTTGTTCCCTTCGATGAAATCATCCCGGCAGTACTGGCGGGAAGATACGAAGCCGGACTGATTATTCACGAAGGCCAGCTTACGTTTAACCGCTCCGGGCTGCACAAAGTGGTAGACATGGGCCAGTGGTGGCGCGATCAAACTGGCCTGCCGTTGCCGCTGGGCGGCAATGCCATTCGGCGCGACCTGGGCCCAGAGCTAATGACGGCCTGTTGCATCGCTCTGCGGGACAGTATTCGCTACGCCCTCGACAATCGCGAAGAAGCGCTGCAGTATGCCATGCAGTTTGCCCGCGACCTGGAGCCGCAGATGGTGGACAAATTCGTCGGGATGTACGTAAACAAGCGCACGCTCGATTACGGCAAGGATGGGCGTGAAGCCATCGCCAAGCTGTTGGAGATGGGTCACGCCGCGGGCATCATCCCCCACCAGCCGGTGATCGAATTTGCCGGCTCTGTCGCGGCGATGCCCGCCAACTAAGGCGGCAGCCAGCAGACGCTCTGCTTCTTATGACCTTGCAGGAATTCCGAGAATCACTACTCCGGGACGAGCCTCCGCCTCGGCTCGGATTTGCCTTGGCTGGCTTGTGGTGGGATGCCAAGGGCGACTGGCAGCGCGCCCACGAGTCCGCCCAGCAAGACGAAGGCCCTGCCGGCGCCTGGGTCCACGCCTACCTGCACCGGAAGCAGGGAGACTCCGCTAACGCCGGTTACTGGTATAAACGGGCCGATAAGAACCCGGCAAGAAGTTCCTTTGAGCAAGAGTGGCTACAGATCGTCGAATTCCTACTCAACGAATGCGATTCCGCATTGTAGTTAGATTACTTCCCCCGCCCCCGGGCGGCTGGGCAGCGGCTATTCAGCGTTCTTGTCCTTCGTTCTGGCCAGGCTGAATTCGACATTTCTGAATTCACAGACCGGATCGCGGGAAAGGGCCACTCCTTTCTGTTGAAGCCGGTATTGTTGCGGATAGAAAATCAATGTTGTTGTGCTTTTGATGTGTCTGGTGCCGGTATAGTCAGCGTAAGTGACGATGACTTGGGTGGACCACTCGGCCGTTATGTTGCCGCGGCTCGTATTCCAGTCCTCGTCCATCCAGCGGAAAAGGTTGTGCCGGGATGCAGGCTCGGAGTTTTCGTCGCCAATCTTAGGCATGGCTTCCCTGGATTCTCCGACGGGGATTACCGACACTTGGGGAAATTCAACCCGCTTTCGGCAAACTGTCAACGGCTCGACTTGCACATTGTGCGCAACCCCTCCACCATGATTTCTCAAGATGAATGGGGTACCCCCCGCCGTAGCCTGGTCCGGCTCCCTGATCGTCACATAGATTCTTGGGTCGGACTCCCTGACATCGCTGCGTATGAAGGTCAGCCTATAAAACGTGCTCCAGATCAGCCCGATGAGGACCATCACAATCGAAATTGAAAGCACCAAAATCCAACGTGGTCCGCGAAAGGAAAAATACATCGTTAAAGCGAAGATGACCAACCAAATCGTGGTGACAACGCAGCCCGTAAGGATGCCGGCGACCACGAGAAGGCTAGGGGCTTTGGCAGACAATGGTATTTTCCTCCCAATTGGGTCAGGCCTCTTGCGCGGGTTGCGGCCTTCCCAGGGTAAATGCTTCTTACCTGGAATAGTGCCGGAGGTCGACGTTTTACACCACTAGGACCTCCCGATGGTCAAACCCAGCGGGGCAGACAAGTCTCCAAGACCGACCGCCGCAATTATCTCACCGGCATGCAAGAAACGCTGCCGATGGCGAGCCGAAACGCCCTCCATCTGGCCATCGCGCCGCCCTGTCGCCGCACACAGGTGCAGCGGAGGCTGGATCGAGTGCAACCGATTGCTGGAAAGATATCGCCAACAAACAACGCTATCCTATGTTGTGTGGCGAAAGAGCCGGATCACCCAGAAAGTGAACATCGCCATAGCGCCCGAAGCGGGGATGGTCAAAATCCATGCCCACACAATGCGGGTGGCGATGCCCCAGCGAACGGCAGAGACTCGCTTCGTAGTCCCAACAGCCACAATCGCGCCGGTAATGGTGTGCGTGGTGCTCACAGGAATTCCCGCCAGCGCAGTTCCAAACAGCGTGATCGCGCCGGCGGCTTCGGCACAGAATCCGCTCACCGGCTTCAGTTTGGTGATCTTTGATCCCATGGTGTGCACGATCCGCCAGCCGCCGAAGTACGTGCCCAGCGCAATAGCGGTTTGCGCCGCCAGGATGATGGGCCAATGCCAGCGGCCCCAATTCGTGGCAAAGTCATGTCGGCTCATCACGCCGCCGGCGAACAGCGCACCGGCGACCAAGCCCATGGTTTTTTGGGCATCGTTGCCGCCATGTCCCAGGCTGTAGGCGGCAGCGGAAAGTAGCTGCAACTTGCGGAACAGCGTGTCCACTTGGCGCGGCGAGCGTCGCCGGAAAATCCACAAAATACCGACCATGAAAGCCAATCCCAGCACAAATCCCATTGCCGGAGCCACCACGATAAACACCAGCGTCTTGGTCCAACCACCAGGAATGATTACTTTCGGCGCCGCCCGCCAGCCTTCCAGCAGCATGGCGCGCGCCATCGCCGCTCCCGCGTAACCGCCGATCAGCGCATGCGATGAGGAGGTGGGCAGCCCGAGTAGCCAAGTCACAAGGTCCCATAAAATGGCGCCCAGCAGCCCCGCCATGACCACATACTGGGTAACAATGTCGAGCCGTATCATGCCCGCGCCGATGGTTTTGGCAACGGCGGTCCCCAGCAGGAAAGCTGCGAGAAAATTGAATAGCGCCGCCCACAGCACGGCCAATCGCGGGGACAGCACCCGCGTCGAGACAACGGTGGCGATGCTATTGGCGGCGTCGTGAAAGCCGTTGAAGAAATCGAAAATCAGCGCGAGAACTACGGTGGCGAGAAGCAGCAGGAATCCTGTGCTCACAATCGCCCATCCTGGTCGGACTCGTGGTACCAGTACATGCTCGCCTCAAGCGTTCTTCAGCACTACTGTTTCCAGGACATCGGCGACATCTTCGGCTTTGTCGCTGGCTTCCTCCAGAATCTCGAGAAGCTCCTTCAGTTTGATCAGTGTGATGGGATCGGGGCTGTTTTCGAACAGCCGCCCAATGGCTTCGCGGCTTACCTGGTCGGCCTCGTTTTCCAAGCGGTTGACCTCGACACAGTGAGCGAGCAGGTGGCCATCTTTGCTGAGCAGGCTAACGGCCTTCTTCAGCTCTTCGGCCTGCTTGAGGACAATGCCCGCCAGGATTTTGGCCGAAGGTGAGGGCTGCTCGATTTTGTAATTCAGCAGGCGGTTGCCGGCAGCGTAAATGAAGTCGAGGACATCGTCCAAGGAGGACGTGAGCAGGTGAATGTCTTCCCGATCAAACGGGGTAATGAAGGTCTGATTGAGCTTTATGAGCAGCTGGTGGGTCATCTCATCGCCGTGCTGCTCTATCTGCTTAAGCTTTTCAATCACCTGCGGCATGTGCTGGTAGTCGTAATTGTGTAGCAGCTCGGAAAGCGTCTTCGCGCCAGCCACGAGATTGTTAGCGATCTCCTGGAACATCTCGAAAAATTTGGTTTCCCGCGGAATCAAGCGCATGCAGTGCTCCGGGCGGCCGTGAGCCTGGCCACGTGATCCATGGATAGGGGCAAACGTTTTAACACGAGTTCCACAAACACTGGGATTGGCGCAATGAACCCAACAGCTTATCATTTTCCGGTTCAACAGCATGACTGCGCGGTGATACCGGTCACCAAATGACTGTGATGGACAAATTTATACATTCCGGAAGACGTTCTTCACTATTGAAAAAAGCAGCCCGGAGCGCTTTCCGGGGATTTCGACAAGCTGATCATCGCCACGGGGCATGCAACGCGAAGGCTTTCATAGAGCGAGCATTCCGCTGGCTGGTGCAAGCGAAAGCAGGACGAAGCCGTGCGGGACGCTCATGTTTGCCGCTTGCGTCTTCAACCCCGCGGAGAGCATGGGGCAGGTCTGAAACCGCAGCGAGACCCGCTCGTTCGGTTCGCGCTTCGGGTCACATCGCTCCAATGCGTGCGGGGCGCTCTCCACCACCTGAAGCTCTGTTCTTTGAATCATTTCCTCCCATAAGGAATCCGGATCGGAAGCGAAAACCGTTTTGGCATCCCCTTGGAAAATGAACCAGGAGCCCAGCTCCACTTCCATCCGGAGTTGCTCGTTGGTCCATCCGGCATAGCCGAGGTAAACATGAAAACTTCCAGGGTCGGGCCGGCCTGAGATGGCCTTTTCGAAGGTGGCCTTCGTGGAAATCCAGTAAACCCCGCTAAGCACCTGCTCTGCGCCTTCGGGTTTCGCCTTCGATCGGAGCAAGGCAAACACCGCTGGCGTGTCGACAGGGCCACCCAGATAGACCGGATCGGAACGGCCCTTTGCCGCGGCCAGCTGCTCCAGCACTCGTGAAAGCGGGACATTCGTACGCCGGTTAAGCACCAGTCCGACTGCACCATCGGCATCGTAGTGAACCAGCAAGATTACCGTTTCTGCGAAATTTGGATCGCCCAGGTCACGGCTTGCCACCAGCAGCTTTCCGGCGGCCAGGTTGTCGGGATTCTGCGATTGCACCGGAAGAAAAACGCTGGAATTTTTCCCCGTTTTCGCCGGGAACAACAAATCTGATCGGCCAAGCTCATTCGATGACCGGCCCATATACCACGGCGATGCGTCGGGAGCAACTGCTGGATGGTGCGACCGCGAATTCAATGCCGGTATGTTAGCTTTGCTCGTGCGGAAGTCAATCCTAGGTACAGCCGCGAAGGCAACCACCACCAGCGCGGCAAGCAAGCACAGTTTGTTCAGAGACATTGCTGCTCTCCTGATACCGGACCGCGTTCTCTACTCCGAATACCTTTGTTCCTTGGTGCAAATTATAGTCAATAGCCCGGTTGATTCCTCTATTGCCGGCCAGGATCTGCCTGGGTCGGCGTCAATACGTAGTTAAGCGCAACACCGACTAACGGCAGGACGATGAGTTATCCGCGAGACGCCATACATCAGTACCGCAACCAGCCAATGCTTTGGCGGTTGCCAGAGGAAGAGTGCAGCTTCGCGAGCTTTGTCCAAACGAAACACTGGGGTGGTGGCTTGCCACCGCGCCAATCGTCAGAGGTCCATCGCCGATCTGAGATTATCGCGCTCGGCGCGGCGAACATCTGGGAGGCGGCACATCGGACCGCATACAGCACAATGCCTCCGTCAGGCTACAGAACAGGTGAAGCCGATTAGCGAACAGGTGTGTGAACCAGGGGACGTGGGGCGACTATCACGAAACGCTGTTTGGAAACACTACGGAGGCTTCTGCATGTCTGACGATGCTGCCACACCGTATTTTATTGTCCTCTGTAATTTCATTGCCCCGTCCGCACCACTACCTTGCCGACTCCCATGTTGTCGAAGCGGTCGTAGGCGCGGACGATGATGACGTATTCCTTCGATGAGGAGCTACGCTTAATATCATGTGTGTTTTGCCCTGCGCCTTCCGGCACAGCAATGGTGAAATCGTAGTTTTCGGTCTTGGAGTCGGAAATCTGGCCAACCGGCTCTACGACTTGCCACTCGCCTGCATTGATGGAGTACTCAGCATGGCTGATGGGCGAAAAGCCATCCACCGCACGAAAGCTGACATAAATCTCTCCGCCCTGAGCGTTCGCGCGCAGCGATTCGATCTGGGGCGGCGTATTATCGACCTCAAAGTGCGGGCTGGTGGCTTCGCCGGTCAAGGTGTCGTCAGCGGAACGCGACGGGGCATCGGAGGCGACGACGCGGATCGTGTATCCGCCGTCGGGAAACAAGTCAGAATCCAGATTGACGAAGCGCTCCGCGACATTCTTGCGCAGCAGCTTCCACTCCGTTTCTCCATCGCCGCGATAGTAGACGTCGTAAACCAATTTGTCGCCGTCCTCATCATGTGCCTTCCACTCAACCGCGATGGACTGCCGGTCCTTGACCGCCCGCCGCGGAGCTTCATCGGCTGTTGCGGTTGAGTTTGCCGCCTCGCTATGGCCGCCCGCGGGCACGCGCGAGCCGACCAGCACGGTGACCTCATCCACATCGGGAGCAACGTTGCTGGGCAGGTAATTGACCAGCACGCTTTCGATTTTGGGCATGGGTTGGGCGGACTTCAGCACTGCTTTCCACTGGATGAAGCGCGCCGCGGGCGCATCAATGGGCAAATCTCTCTGCAGATCGACCGGCTTCCACGGGCTCCAGTTGCGGTCAGGATTGTCCACATTGCCGCTCCGCGCGAAGATCTGGAAAGTGCCGCGGCCGCGCACTTCCACCCGACCCCACTTGGAGAAAATCCTGGCGTCCAGGACATCGCTCTCGTAAGTGCCTTCGCTCACCGGCTGCGGGCCAAGGCGAAAGACTTTCCCCAGATTGCTCGTGGCGGCGTAAAGGCCGCCCTGGGGTGCCGGGGCAAACGCGGTCACCTGGCTGGCGCTGGCCTCGGCCAAGTCGGTGTATGCGTGTCCGTCGACGGCGTAAATCTTTCCCCGATTGCCAGTTCCCGCCAGTAAACGTCCGTCTCTGTCGAACGCCAGCGCATAGACCAGATCATCGCGGGAGGACCAGATCGTCTTGGGCGGACCCGCGAGCGAGAG
>Ga0070737_10002553_pt1 | contig 21613 bp, 20 predicted proteins | sample Coa_R1_10_FD_66438 | JGI IMG/M metagenome (GOLD analysis project Ga0070737, IMG submission 66438) | Surface soil microbial communities from Centralia Pennsylvania, which are recovering from an underground coalmine fire - Coalmine... | ecosystem: Environmental > Terrestrial > Soil > Unclassified...
CGGCGCGGGGTGGTGGGGCGGCCGGGGGATCCCAGGGAGGCGTAGGAGGCAGGGGGATGGCGAAGGCAAAGTTCGAGCGGACGAAGCCGCACGTCAACGTGGGGACGATCGGGCACATCGATCACGGGAAGACGACGCTGACGGCGGCGATCACGGGGGTGTTGGCGTCGCTGGGGAAGACGAAGGCGATGGCGTTTGGGGAGATCGACAACGCGCCGGAGGAGAAGGAGCGGGGGATCACGATCGCGATCAGCCACGTCGAGTACGAGACGGAGAAGCGGCACTACGCGCACGTAGACTGTCCGGGGCATGCGGACTACATCAAGAACATGATCACCGGGGCGGCGCAGATGGACGGGGCGATCCTGGTGGTCGCGGCGACGGACGGGCCGATGCCGCAGACGCGGGAGCACATATTGCTGGCGCGGCAGGTAGGGGTGCCGTACATCGTGGTGTTTTTGAACAAGGTAGACATGGTGACGGACCCGGAGTTGCTGGAGTTGGTGGAAGTGGAAGTACGGGACTTGCTGAACCAGTACGAGTTTCCGGGGGACAAGATTCCGGTGATCAAGGGATCGGCGCTGCGGGCGTTGGAGGCGGCGCAGGGGAAGGCGGCGGTGGGGCGGGGGGGCGACGAGCGGGCGCAGTGCATTTGGGAGTTGATGGACGCGGTGGACAGTTACATACCGACGCCGCAGCGGGACGTGGACAAGCCGTTTTTGATGAGCGTGGAGGACATTTTCACGATCACGGGGCGGGGGACGGTGGCGACGGGGCGGGTGGAGCGGGGGCGGTTGAAGGTGGGGGAGGACGTGGAGATCGTGGGGTTGCGGGCGCAGGCGAAGAAGACGGTGGCGACGGGGCTGGAGATGTTTCGGAAGGTGCTGGACGAGGCGGTGGCGGGGGACAACATAGGGGTGCTGCTGCGGGGGGTAGAGAAGGACGAGATCGAGCGGGGGATGGTGCTGGCGAAGCCGGGGACGATCCACCCGCACACGAAGTTTCAGGCGGAAGTGTACATATTGACGAAGGAAGAGGGGGGGCGGCACACGCCGTTTTTCACGGGGTACCGGCCGCAGTTCTACTTTCGGACGACGGACGTGACGGGGGACGTGAAGCTGCCGGACGGGGTGGAGATGGTGATGCCGGGGGACAACGTGACGATGGAGGCGGCGTTGATCACGCCGATCGCGCTGGAGGAAGGGCAGCGGTTTGCGGTGCGGGAGGGGGGCCGGACGGTGGGGGCGGGGGTCGTCGCCAAGATCCTGGAGTAGGCCGCACCCGAGCCGCGCACGAGACCGGGAGGGAGTGAGCGATGCCGCGCGACATCATCACGCTGGCTTGCAACGAGTGCAAGCGGCGGAACTACACGACCCGAAAGAACAAGAAAAACACCCCGGATCGGGTGGAGCACACGAAGTACTGCCGCTGGTGCCGCAAGCACACTGTACACCGCGAGACGCGCTAGCGTATACTTGCGCCGGCGACACCGCAGGGGCGTAGCTCAGTTTGGTAGAGCGCTGGTCTCCAAAACCAGTGGTCGGGGGTTCGAGTCCCTCCGCCCCTGCCAGTTCTAGGCCGTACATCTCATCGCGCCCTCGCCGATGCGCACTTCGTGGGCGTCTGTCTCCGCTGCCGAGTCGTTCGTGGCGCGGGGCAAGGCGCATAGACAGCGTCCATCGTCCGTCACCGCCGCGTCTCGTCTCATGGTTTCCATAACCCCAGGGTCGAGCGGCTTCCGAGTCTAAGTACCCCCCCGTGCGAACGGCGCCACACACGGCGGACCCGACCGCGGCGTCCCCGGCGCAGGTTGCCACGCGCCGCATGCGCGTGTGAGCGACGGATGCGCAGGGCCGCCCTCGGCATCATCGTCACCGTCGCGTACCTCGTGGCGGCCGTCTCCGGGCCGCCCGTCGTTCCCGGGCGTCTCCTCTACGATGGCTACACGCCTCCGCCGCCGTATCGCTGGGTGCGTCCGCCGGCGGGCGCGCCGTCCTCCAATCAGCCCCCGGAGCCCGGCGCGGGGACGGTCGCGCTCGGGCCGCTGGGCTCGGCTCCGGCCACCGTGTCCACGGGGGATGAGCAGGCGGTGGTCGTGTTTCCCCGGAGCGCCATTGCGCCCCGCCGCGGCGAGGCGTCCGTAGCGATCCGCATCACACCGCTGGACGCGGCCAGCATCGGGGCGCCGCCGAGCGGCCTGCGCTACGACAGCAACGCCTACCGGATCGACGCGACCTACACCGCTTCCCGCGCGCCGGCACCGCTGCTCGGGCCGGTCAACATCGTCCTCCGGTACGCGACCGGAGCGCACGAGATCGCGCGCTACGACGGCAGATCATGGCAGCCGCTGGCGCCGTCGCGGCTGCCGCTCACCTTTCAGATCTACGGCCCGACCAACGATCTGGGTACGTTCGTCGCGGCGGGCCAGCCCCAGCAGGGCGCGTCGTTGGGGATGTGGGCGTACCGCATCGTGACGGTACTCCTCTGGCTCGTCGCGGCGGCCATCGCGGCGATGCTCGTTCGAGACTACACGCAGCGGGGACGCCGGCGCAGAAAAGCGTGAGGTCTCAGGCGCTCGGGTCGCCTCCGGGGCCGCCGCCCTTTGGTTACGGCAGGACGATGGCGTGCGTGGCGAAGGCCGGCGGCCACACCAGCGCCCGCGTGTACGGCGCGATCCACTCCCACACCACGCTGGCCGCCCGCACGTTCTCCCCGGCCTGCGCCGAACCCGGCGGGCCGAATGCGAGTCCGCTGCCGTTGGGAAGCGTCCCGGCTGGAAGCCTGACCTGGCGGGCCGCGGCCGCGACCGCGGCAGGGGATGAGGCGCCCGCGCGGGGCAGGACGTCCTGGAAGAGCGCGATCCCGCCGGCAAACCCCGAGAGCCCGGGTTCCCACAGAGGGTGGCCGTATTGCGCCGCATAGGCGCGCCGCGCCCACTCGAGCTGCTGCGCCGCTTGCCTCGTCAGCGCGCGCGCTGGGAGCAGGTCCCCCGTCTTGTCGGAGGAAAACACGCCGGTCGCCGCCGGCCCGAGGCGCTGTCCAAACTGAGGCATAATGTACGCCGAGCAGCCGCCGATATTCACGGTGAGCGGCACGCGCGCGCGGAGGACCGCCTCGCGCAGCGCGACGGCATTTTCCATGTACGCCGCCACGATCAGGACGTCGCTGCGCGCCCGCGCGATGCGGGCGGCGAGCGCGGCATAGTCGGCGTGCCAGGGATCGTACGGCAACGTGGCCGCAAGCGGCAGGTGGAGGCGGCGCACCTCCGCGATCTCTCCCCGGGCTTCGGCACGGCCAAACCCGTCGTCGACGTACGCGACCGTGTAGCGAAGCCGTCCCACACGGCCGAGGCGCGGCGCCAACTCGGTCTCGACAAAATCCACCGCCTGGCGCCCCAGCGTCTCACCGTTTGGGGCGACCCGGAAGAAATGCGTTCCCGGACCGGCCGCCGCGCCGATCTCGCCGACCGCGCCGGTCTCCCAGTACAGGAGTCCGAGGCGCGCGGCGGTGACCGCGGCGGGCCTGGCGATGACGCTGCCGTAGGTCCCCACGATCACCGTGATGCCGCCCTCGGCGAGTTGCTGGACCGCGCCGGCCGCCGCGTCCACCGAATTGGCCGGGGCGAGCCGCACCTCGACGGGGCGTCCCAGGACGCCGCCGTGCTCGTTGACGTATCGGGCCGCCAGCAGCAGCCCGTGGTATTCATCGATCCCCGCGCCGACCACGCCCTGCGGGCCCCCGGTGGGGTAGACGGCGCCGATGACGACGGGGCGCGCCTGGCCGTCGGCCGGCCACACCGGCGAGACGGCCATCCAGGCGAGGACGATCACGGCGAAACCCACGGTCAAGATACGGCGCATGCGCGTCACCTCGTGTTGCACCGGCAGTTTGACGGCGCGCCCGCATCCCCCTGTCGGCGGGCGCGCGTCACGATGAGCAGGATTCTTCCCGGCGCCGGAGCGTAACTCAGTACGGCCGGCCCGCGGCGGCGAGCGCAAGGTCACCGGCACAGGCCGCGGCGAACCGGCAGTCCGCCGGGACCGATATTGTGACGAGACTCTCCGCCACGCCGGCGGCGCCGCGGTCGCAGGGTGCGCTCCTGCGGTGCGGCACACGAGGATGCAGCGGACCCTAAACGTGTTCGGCTTCTTGATCGTCGCGGCGCTCGTCTGCGCGGGGTGCAGTTCGCACGCCCAGACGGCGGCGCCGCCCTCGCAGCCCGCGGCGGCACGGCCGCGTTCCACGGCCTCGCTCTCGATCCTGTCCCCTGAACCCGGGGCCGTCGTCCCGGGCCCTAAGGTGACGGTGCGGCTCGCCTTGCGGGGAGCTCGCGTCGTTCCTCAAACCTCGACGCATCTCAGCCCGGACAAGGGGCACATTCACCTGTCGGTGGACGGACGAGTCATTTCCATGCTCTACGGGCTCGACCAGGTCATCGAGGTGACGCCCGGGGTGCACATTCTCACGGCGGAGTTCGTGGCGCAGGATCACTTCCCGTTCCAGCCGCGTGTCGTGAAGACGTTGACGTTCACCGTCAGGTAAACCGCGATGCGCGCCTGGCACGTCCCGGTCGTCGGGACGCTCGGTTGCCTCGCCCTGGCCGCGCGCGTCGCGGACGCGCGGGCCGCGCCGCTCGCCGACCTGGCTGTGGGGATCGTGGGGATCGCGGGCGCCGTCCCGCGAGACCGAGAGCCGTCCGTGCCCCCCGGGCGGTGGGCCGCCGTGACCGCCATCGGAATCGCGGCGTTCGCCTTGGCCAGGCTGCTCATGCCGGCGCATCCCGCCGGCGCGTTCCCGCCGGCGGCGGGCATCGTCGTGCTGCTGATCGCGTCGGTCGCCGAGGAAGCGTTCTTCCGCCGGTGGATGTACGGATGGCTCGCGGTCGCCGGTGTGGGCCCGGCCCTCCTCGGGTCGTCGGCCGCGTTTGCCGCGGTGCACGTCCCGATCTACGGCCTGCGGGTCCTGCCGGTGGACTTCGCGGCCGGCCTCCTCCTTGGGTGGCAGCGACTCGCGACCGGCGCGTGGACGGCGTCCGCCGCCACGCACGTGGCGGCGAACCTGCTGCAGCTCGGGTGAGGAGCGTGCTCGCGCTGCGCCGCACAACCCCGCGTGGCCTCACCGCCGGCGCTGCGCTGGCCCTGCTCTACCTCGGCGCGATCCTCGGACTCGGGGCGCCCTCAGCCCGGCTCCTCTACGACGGGACCGTCCCCATGCCGCCGTACCAGTGGGTGCATCCGCCGAACGGCGCCGGCACGGCGCCGCCGTCGAGCGCCGCGGGAACGCTCGCGCTGGGCGCGGGCGGATCCGCCGCCAACGAGATATCGACGGACGACCTCCAGGCCTCGGTCACCTTTCCCGAAGGCGCGGTCGCACCTCATGCCGGTGATTCCTCGGTCAAGGTGACGATCACACCGGTCGACGCCGCCACGGTGGCGCGCGCGCCCGCGGGGCATCGCTTCGACAGCAACGGGTACCGGATCGAGGCCGTCTACGCGGCGTCAGGGACGCCCGCCACCCTCGTGAAACCCGTCGACGTCGCCCTGACGTACGCCGTTCACGCGACCATCGTCCTCCGGGCGCAGGACAAGAGTTGGACGATCCTCCCCGGCACTGTGTTCCCCGCGAGCCAGCAGATCGTGGCGCACAGCGACCGCCTCGGGACGTTTGCGGCGTCGCCCTGAGGAGCTAAAACCCAAACACCCGCACGACCCCCGCCCTGAGGAGCGCGTTATACAGCGCCGGAAGCAGCGGGTAGGCGAGGGCGACGAAGGCCGCAGCCAGCATCGCGATGAGGGCCATCTTGCGCTGGAATCGCCGGTTGTCTGCCTGCAGCTGCAACTCGAACTGCCGGCGGCTGCGCTCGAGCTGCTCCTCGAAGGTGCGCAGGTTCCGCTCCATCTGCCGCGCAAACTGCTGCTGCTGCGACAACTGAAAGTGCTCTTTGGGGCTGAACTGCGGCACGTAGGCTTCCCACTTGGGGCATTTCCGATTGCGCTCGAGAACCGACCGGAGCAGGGCACGGGCCGGCTGCCCGGCGCCCGGGTGGAGGTACTCCTGCTCGAGATCCGCCGCCTTGACATAGCACGACAGCGTGAATCCCTCGGGGATGTCGAGGCGCCCGGCGCGCTGCTGCTCGTTGACCTCGCGAAGCTCGGTGCCAAAGACGGGGTTGGTGGCCCGCTGACCCAAGTACCCGCAGGCTCCGCATTTGCCCTGCTCGTGAAACAAGGTTTCCATGAGCCTGCTCCCGTCGGTCCGGCGGCTCCTTCAAAATACACTGACAACCTGCGCTGCACAAGCCTCGGACCTGGGGTCGCCTGGGGTCGGCCACACCCGGGGCCCCGAAAAATTTTTGAGGCGCTGGGTTTGAAGAAGGTAATCCTAGGATACTATGTATCAGGGAGAGCGCCAGGGTGCCTGTGCGTTCGCTTTTCCTAGGCGGCGCGGGCGCAGTTCACCAGGGGCCAGTTCTTCTCCCCCCGCCCTGGTGGGCGCGTTCCGCGCCGCCGAGTTCCGTGTGAAGCGTGGCGATCAATAGACGGCGCGGACGTGCCGTGCCAGGGATTAGTCCTTCTCCCCCCGCCCTGGCGCGCATGCTCCGCGCCGTCTCATCTCCGCCGGCGCATTTCCGGAGAGGCTCTCGAACCGCGCGGATATCGCGCCCGCTCGCCCGGGATGCGTGGCCGGGGGCTGTTGTAATTTGCCGGGGGCTGCTATAATAGCACCGGCGGAATCAAGTCTTTTTTTGTTTGGGGGGACCTTTTATGGCACGGGCGCCCGAGGGAACCACAGGACCGGTGATCGGCAAGCCCGCGAAGGCCGTGACCGGCGACCGTTCGGGTCGCTTGAGGGCGCCGCAGGCACGGCGGCTTCCGCCGTTCGCGGACACGGCCGCGCGGTTTCTCCGTGATGTCCGCGCCGAACTGACCCGCGTGGCATGGCCGGACCGCCAGGTCGTTATCGCCTCATCCGTGGTCGTCGTGTTCGTGCTCGTTGTGACGTCGCTCTATCTCGCCGCGTGCGATTTCGTGTTCGCCAAGGTCTTTGAGCAGGTCCTCAGCCATTAGGGGTCCGTCCAGGGGAGTTCTTCGCTATGCCGGAAGATCGTAATCGGCCAAAGCCGCAGCAGCCCGACCGCGCGGCCCTGATTCGCAGTGTATTCGGTGACGAGCCGCAGGCGCCGCCGGCTGAGCCGACCCCGGTCGGCGTCGTCGTGCCCCAGGGGGAGCGGCCCGAAGGGGAGGCGCCTCCGCCGTCCGCGCCATCGCCCGCGGACACGGCCACGCCCGAGGGTGTCGTCGAGGCGCCGCCCGGGATGGAAGACACCCTGGAGGCCGCGAGGGCGGCGGCCGGCACCCGGTGGTATGTGATCCATACCTATTCGGGTTACGAGAACAAGGTGCGCACGAACCTGGAACGCCGCGTGGGGTCGATGGGGATGCAGGAAAAGATCTTCCGCATCCTCGTCCCCACGGAGGATGAGATCGAGATCAAGGACGGCAAGCGCCGCATCGCCAAGAAAAAGGTGTTCCCGGGCTACGTGCTGGTCGAGATGATCATGGACGACGACTCCTGGTACGTCGTGCGGAATACCCCCGGGGTCACCGGCTTCGTCGGCTCGGGGACGAAGCCGCTCCCGCTGCAGGAGAAAGAGGTCAAGGCGATCCTCCGGCAGTTGGGGGACGAGACGCCGAAGTTCCGCATCACGTATCAAAAGGGATCCGCCGTCAGGATCAACTCCGGTCCGTTCATGGACTTTAGCGGCGTCGTCGACGAAATACTGCCGGAGAAGGAAAAAGTCCGCGTCCTCGTGTCGATCTTCGGACGGGAGACGCCGGTGGAGCTCGATTTCGCGCAGGTCGAGAAGATCTAGGGGGGATCATGAAGAAGGTCGTGGCCATCGTGAAGCTGCAGATCCCGGCGGGGAAGGCGACCCCGGCGCCGCCGGTCGGGCCCGCGCTCGGCCAGCACGGGGTCAACATCATGGAGTTTTGCAAGTCCTACAATGAAAAGACGGCCCGCCAGGCCGGCACGATCGTGCCGGTGGAGATCACGATCTACGCCGACCGGACGTTCGCCTTCGTCACCAAGACGCCCCCGGCGTCGGTCCTATTGAAGAAGGCCGCGGGCCTGGAGAAAGGCTCGGGCGAGCCGAACAAGAGACAGGCGGGACGCGTGACCCGCCAGCAGATCCGCGAGATTGCCGAGTCCAAGATGCCCGACCTGAACACCAAAGACCTCGAGGCTGCGATGCGCATGATCGAGGGGACCGCCCGCAGCATGGGAATCGAGGTCGCTTAACCCGCGGAGGCCAACCGATGGCGCAGAGACACAGCAAGCGGTTTCGCGAGGCGAGCAAACTGGTGAACCGGGCGCAGCTGCACGAGCCGTCCACCGCGCTCGCACTGTTGAAGCAGGTCCCCGCGGCGAAGTTCGATGAGACGGTCGAGGTGCACATCCGGCTGGGGGTGGATCCGAAGCAGGCCGACCAGCAGGTCCGCGGGACCGTGGTGCTGCCCCACGGGACCGGCAAGCCCGTCCGCGTGCTCGTGTTCGCCAAGGGCGACAAAGTGAAGGAAGCGCAGGACGCCGGCGCCGATCACGCCGGCCTCGAGGAGTTCGTCGAGAAGATCCAGGGCGGCTGGTTGGAGTTCGACGTGGCGGTCGCGACGCCCGATGTCATGAACGTGGTAGGGCGGCTCGGGCGCGTGCTCGGCCCCCGCGGCCTCATGCCGAACCCCAAGGCGGGCACCGTGACGTTCGACGTTGGACGGGCGGTCAAGGAGGTCAAGGCCGGCAAGATCGAGTACCGCGTGGACCGCTTCGGCATTCTTCACGTTCCGCTCGGCAAGGCGTCGTTTTCCACGGACGCCTTGCTCGAAAACTTCGCGACCCTCGTGCACGCCGTCGTCCGCAGCAAGCCGGCCGCGAGCAAGGGCCAGTATCTGCGCAGCATCAGCCTCACGTCGACCATGGGGCCCGGCGTCCGCGTGGACCCGGCGAAGACGGAAGGGCGGAGCGCCGCCGCGGTCTAGCCGGAGTCGCCTCCGGCGCCGTGCCGCGCCGGTCGCGCGACGGCGACGCATTGGTTGACCCGCCCGCAGGCGGGTGATATGATGCCACGTGCGCGGCCCGGGGGCCGCGCCGTACCATACGCCGTAGACAGCGGGTGCGCGGTGCGCGCCTAAAGGCCGTTGGGCCGCCCGCCGAGGCTCCGTCCGATGAGGGGGACCCCACGTCTACGGGGGTCCTGTTTTCTTTCCGTACACGGGGAGGGACGGTATGCACGAGCCCAGGCCGGAAAAAGTTGCGGAGGTCCAGGATCTGGAGCAGCGGCTCCGGACCTCTCCGGTCGTGATCCTGACGGACTACCGCGGGCTCAGCGTGAGCGAGATCGGGGCGCTGCGGAGTCGGCTGCGCGAGGCCTCGCTCGAGTACCGGGTGGCCAAGAACACGCTCCTGACCCGTGCGGCCGAGCAGGCCGGGCTTACGGGCCTCGCGTCGTATCTCGTGGGCCCGACGGCCGTGGTCTTCGGGCGGGACGATCCGGGCGCGCCGGCGCGCATCCTTCAGGAGTTCATCAGGCAGTACCGCAAGCTCGAGATCAAAGGCGGGATGGTCGAGGGGCAGGCGCTCGGTCCCGAGGGCGTGCAGGCGCTGGCGACGCTCCCCAGCAAGCGCGAGCTGATCGCGAAGTTGCTCGGTACCATGCAGGGACCGCTTCGGAGCTTGGTCACGGTGTTGACCGGGCCGGCCCGCGGCCTCGTGACCGCGCTCGACGCCGTCCGCAAGCAGCGGGAAGCCGCGGCGCTGGCGAGCGTCGCCTCGGACGCCGGGCCGGTAGCGGCGCCCGCGGCCGCCGGTGACGGCGCGGAGCCGGCCGCGGACCAAGGGGCTCAGGGTACCGCATCGCCCGAGCCGGCGCACTGAGGCCGGCTCGGGGCCTGGACGGAACGGGGCAAGATTTGAGGCACGTGGGACGGGCACGATCGCGGAGATCCGCGGTTCTGGTGCGATCCTTGGCTGGGAGGGGATAGCGATGGCAGCAATTGAGCAAATCGTCGAGCAGATCGAGGCGCTCTCGGCGCTGGACCTGTCGAAGCTCGTCAAGGCCCTGGAGGAGAAGTTCGGGGTGTCCGCGGCGGCGCCGATGATCGCGATGGCCGCGCCGGGCGCCGCGGACACGGGCGCCGGCGCGGCGGTGGCCGAGGAGCAGACCGAGTTCGACGCCGTTCTCACCGCGGTGGGCGACAAGAAGATCCAGGTGATCAAGGTCGTCCGTGAGTTGACCGGGCTCGGCCTCAAGGAGGCCAAGGACCTGGTCGACGGCGCGCCGAAACCCGTAAAGGAGAAGGTGAGCAAGCAGGAAGCCGATACCATCAAGACCAAGTTGACCGAGGTCGGCGCGACGGTCGAGATCAAGTAACCGGTTTGCAGGCTAGGGTCGGGGGGCCAGAGCGGTCGGTGCTCTGCCGCCCCCTTGACGGGCTTGTCTTCAGGGAGTACTATTTTATTTACTCCTATAATGCCACGTTTTGCGTCACCTCTATGCTGGGCCGCCCAGCGAGCGAACGGTCTCCGGGGTGGGGTGCGTCTGCGCTCAACCCCGGATGGTGTGTGATCCTCACCTCACCTGGAGGCGAAGAGCGTGAAGGCAAAGGCCGCACCGCCAAAGGCCAAGGCTAGGACTGCTGCGGGTCGCAAGACCGCGCGTGCCAAGACCGGGGCCATGCGTCTCGTGGTCAAGGACGCCGCGCGCGCCAGGCTGCAACAGCCGCAGCAGCGTGGAGCGGCAAAGGCGCGCCCCCGGCTGGCGCGCACGATCCTGCTCGATACCAAGGCGGAACGGGCGCCGGTCGCCCTGTTCCAAGCGCCTCCGCCTCCGCCGGCGTCGCATGTCTCCACGCGGCAGGTCAAGGGGTTGGGGGAGGTGCGCGTCACGCGGCGCGGCCGGCGCCAGCGCGTGAGCTTCGCCAAGATCCCCGACGTCCTCGAGGTCCCCAACCTCGTCGAGATCCAACGCGACTCGTTCAAGTGGTTTCTCAAGGAGGGCATCCGGGAGGTCTTCGAGGAGATTTCGCCGATCCGGGACTTCACCGGCAACCTGGAGCTCCACTTCGCGGTCGGCCGGCGGCGGTCGAAGAGCGCGCAGGAGGACGAGCACGGCGACCTCGCGCTCGAGTTCGACGGGTACCGGTTGGAGCAGCTCAAGTACTCCGTCGACGAATGCCGTGAGCGCGACTACAACTATAGCGCGGCGCTGAAGGTGCAGGTCCGCCTGGTGATCCGGGAGACCGGCGAGGTCAAGGAGCAGGAAGTGTTCATGGGGGACTTCCCGCTCATGACCGAGCAGGGCACGTTCGTCATCAACGGCGCGGAGCGGGTGGTCGTGAGCCAGCTCGTGCGTTCCCCGGGTGTGTACTACAGCAAGTCGCCCGACACGAACGGCCACCTCCTGCCCACCGCCACGGTGATTCCTCATCGGGGCGCCTGGCTGGAGTTCGAGGTGGACGTCAACGGGGTCGTCTACGTGCGGATCGACCGCACGCGCAAGCTGCCGGTGACGATCCTCCTGCGGGCCATCTCCCAGCACAAGGACGGCCGGCGGGGGGAGCAGCTGCCCCTCCTCACCGACGAGGAGATCTCGAAGTACTACGGCTACGACAAGACGATCGCCGCCACGCTGCAAAAGGACGAAGCCAAGACGCCCGACGACGCGCTCCTGGCCATTTACCGGCGGCTGCGCCCCGGCGATCCGCCCACCATCGAGAGCGCCCGCACGTTGCTGAACACGCTGTTCTTCGACCCGCGGCGGTACGACCTGGGGCGGGTGGGGCGGTACAAGCTGGACAAGAAGCTCGGCTTCAAGCCGGCCGCGGAGGACGCGGCGCAGCCGCGGGTGCTGCACCCCCGCGACATCGCCGAGATCGTCCGCTACCTGATTGCGCTCTACAACGACCAGGGCAAGCCGGACGACATCGACCACCTCGGCAACCGGCGGGTCCGGTCGGTGGGCGAGCTCCTGCAGAACCAGTTCCGGGTCGGCATGCTCCGCATGGAGCGCGTCATCCGGGAGCGGATGACGATCCAGGACGTCGGGGCCATCACGCCCCAGGTGTTGATCAACATCCGCCCCGTCGTGGCGGCGATCAAGGAGTTCTTCGGGTCCAGCCAGCTGTCGCAGTTCATGGACCAGACGAACCCGCTCGCGGAGTTGACGCACAAGCGGCGCCTGTCGGCGCTCGGCCCCGGCGGGCTCAGCCGGGAGCGCGCGGGGTTCGAGGTGCGCGACGTCCATACGTCCCACTACGGCCGCATGTGCCCGATCGAGACCCCGGAGGGGCCGAACATCGGCCTGATCTCCTCGCTGGCGACGTACGCGCGCGTCAACCCCTACGGCTTCATCGAAACGCCGTACCGCAAGGTGCGCGACGGCCGCGTGACGCGGTCGATCGAGTACCTCACCGCCGACGACGAGGAGCGCTACACGATCGCGCAGGCGAACGCCAAGGTCAACCCCGAGGGCAAGCTCACCGAGGCGCGCGTCATCACCCGCCAGGCGAGCGGCAACGTGCTCGTTTCCCCGGACAAGGTCGACTACATGGACGTGTCGCCGAAGCAGATGGTGAGCGTCGCGACGGCGCTGATCCCGTTCTTGGAGCACGACGACGCCAACCGCGCGTTGATGGGGTCGAACATGCAGCGCCAGGCCGTCCCGCTCCTGCGGACGGAGGCGCCGCTCGTGGGCACCGGCGTGGAGCACCGGGCCGCCGTCGATTCCGGCGCCGTGGTGATCGCCCGGGAGCCCGGCGAGGTCACGAGCGTGACGGGCGACGCCGTGGTCGTCAAGCCGGATCGGGGGAAGGAGCGCACCTACCGGCTCGTCAAGTTTCAGCGCAGCAACCAGGGGACGTGCATCAACCAGCGTCCCATCGTCGAGGTGGGCGAGCGCGTCACCGTCGGCGACGTGATCGCCGACGGCCCCTGCACCGATCAGGGGGAGATCGCGCTCGGCCACAACATCCTCGTCGCGTTCATGCCGTGGGAGGGCTACAACTACGAGGACGCGATCCTGATCAGCGAGCGGCTCGTGCAAAAGGACCTGTTCACGAGCATCCACATCGAGGAGTACGAGGTCGAAGCGCGCGATACCAAGCTCGGTCCCGAGGAGATCACCCGGGATATCCCCAACGTCGGCGAGGAAGCCCTGCGCGACCTCGACGAGCGGGGCATCGTGCGGATCGGCGCGGAGGTCCGCAGCGGCGACATCCTGGTCGGCAAGGTCACGCCCAAGGGCGAGACGGAGCTCACGGCCGAGGAGCGCCTGCTGCGTGCCATCTTCGGTGAAAAGGCGCGCGAGGTGCGGGACACCTCGCTCAAGGTGCCGCACGGCGAGAAGGGCAAGGTCGTCGCGGTCAAGGTCTTTTCGCGCGAGGCCGGCGACGAGCTGTCACCGGGCGTCAACCAGCTGGTGCGCGTCTACGTGGCGCAGAAGCGCAAGATCACGGTCGGCGACAAGATGGCCGGCCGGCACGGAAACAAGGGCGTCATCAGCCGCATCCTGCCGCAGGAGGACATGCCGTATCTCCCCGACGGCACCCCCGTGGACATCGTGCTGAACCCGCTCGGCGTCCCCTCGCGGATGAACGTCGGCCAGGTGCTGGAGACGCACCTGGGCTGGGCGGCGGACCTGATCGGCTTCCACGCCGAGAGCCCGGTGTTCGACGGCCCGCGCGAGGACGAGATCCGGGAGCTGCTCAAGAAGGCGGAGCAGACCGAGGCCGGCCGGCTGGTCCAGGTGAACGAGACCGGCAAGACGCGGCTCTTCGACGGCCGCACCGGGGAGCCGTTCGCGCAGAAGGTCACGGTCGGCCAGATCTACATGATGAAGCTGCTGCACCTGGTGGAGGACAAGATCCACGCGCGGTCCACGGGGCCGTACTCGCTGATCACGCAGCAGCCCCTGGGCGGCAAGGCGCAGTTCGGCGGGCAGCGGTTCGGGGAGATGGAGGTGTGGGCGCTCGAGGCGTACGGCGCGGCGAACACGCTCCAGGAGCTGCTCACCGTCAAGTCCGACGACGTCGTGGGGCGCGTCAAGACGTACGAGGCGATCGTCAAGGGCGAGAACATCCAGGAGCCGGGCGTGCCCGAGTCCTTCAAGGTGCTCGTCAAGGAGCTGCAGAGCCTCTGCCTCGATGTCAAGGTCCTGAGCGAGGACCAAAAGGAGATCGAGCTCAAGGAGATCGAGGAGGACATCGCGGAGACGGCGCGCGCGCTCGGCATCAACCTCGAGGGCGAGGAAGCACTGGTGGAGGAGTACTAGCATGCAGGACGTCAACAACTTCGACGCGGTCAAGATCGCGCTCGCCTCGCCCGACCAGATCCGGTTGTGGTCGCGCGGCGAGGTCAAGAAGCCCGAGACCATCAACTACCGCACGCTCAAGCCGGAGCGCGACGGGCTGTTCTGCGAGCGGATCTTCGGGCCCACGAAGGACTGGGAGTGCCACTGCGGCAAGTACAAGCGCATCCGCTTCAAGGGCATCATCTGCGACCGGTGCGGCGTCGAGGTGACGCGCGCGAAGGTCCGCCGCGAGCGGATGGGACACATCGAGCTCGCCGCCCCGGTGTGCCACATCTGGTATCTCAAGGGCGTGCCGAGCCGCATCGGCCTGCTCCTCGACATGTCGCCACGGGCGCTGGAGCGCGTGGTCTACTTCGCGTCCTACGTCGTCACCGATCCCGGTACGGTCAAGGGCCTCAGCCGCAACCAGTTGCTCAGCGAGGCCGACTACCGCGATCTCCGGGAGAAGTACGGCAACGGATTCAAGGCGGGGATCGGCGCGGAGGCGATCAAGGAGCTGCTCCAGCAGATCAGCCTGGAGACGGCGGCCAAGAAGCTGCGGGCGGAGCTCAAGACCGCGACCGGCCAGAAGCGGATGAAGATCCTCAAGCGCCTGGAGGTCGTGGAAGCGTTCCGCAAGAGCGGCAACGACCAGACGTGGATGATCCTGGACGTGATCCCCGTGATCCCGCCGGATCTCCGGCCGATGGTCCAGCTCGACGGGGGCCGGTTCGCGACGAGCGACCTCAACGACCTGTACCGCCGGGTGATCAACCGCAACAACCGCCTGAAGCGGCTGCTGGATCTCGGCGCCCCGGAGATCATCGTCCGCAACGAGAAGCGGATGCTGCAGGAAGCGGTGGACGCGCTGATCGACAACGGCCGGCGCGGCCGTCCGGTGACCGGGCCGAACAACCGGCCGCTCAAGTCCCTGTCCGACATGCTGAAGGGCAAGCAGGGGCGGTTCCGCCAGAACCTCCTCGGCAAGCGGGTGGACTACTCCGGGCGCTCCGTGATCGTCGTCGGGCCGAAGCTCAAGCTGCACCAGTGCGGGCTCCCCAAAGAGATGGCCCTGGAGCTGTTCAAGCCGTTTGTGATGAAGAAGCTCGTCGACCGCGGGCTCAGCCAGAACATCAAGAGCGCGAAGCGCATGGTGGAACGGGCGCGCCCGGAAGTGTGGGACGTGCTGGAAGAGGTGGTGCACGAGCACCCCGTGATGCTGAACCGCGCCCCGACGCTGCACCGGCTCGGGATCCAGGCGTTCGAGCCGGTGCTCATCGAGGGCAAGGCGATCCAGGTCCACCCGCTCGTGTGCACCGCGTACAACGCGGACTTCGACGGCGACCAGATGGCCGCGCACGTGCCGCTGAGCGCCGCGGCGCAGGCCGAGGCGCGCATCCTCATGCTCTCGGCGTACAACATCCTCTCGCCGGCGTACGGGCGCGCGATCACGTCGCCGACGCGCGACATCGTGTTCGGCGCGTACTACCTGACGCTCGAGGCCGACGGCGCGCGGGGCGAGGGCAAGATCTTCAGCCGGCCGGACGAGGTGGTCCTGGCCTACGAGAGCGGCGTGGTCGACCTGCACGCCAAGATCAAGGTGCGGTTCAGCGGGGAGATGATCGACACGACCGTGGGCCGCGTGATCTTCAACGAGGCGATCCCCGAGGAGCTGCGGTTCGTCAATGAGGTCTGCGACCGCAAGATCCTCTCGCAGATCGTGTCCGAGGCGTACAACCGGCTCGGCTCCACAAAGACCGTGCAGTTGCTGGACAGCATCAAGGATCTCGGGTTCCGCTACGCCACCGTGAGCGGCAGCGGCATCGCGCTGTCCGACATCGTGATCCCCAAGGAGAAGGACGAGATCCTGAGCCAGGCGGAGAAACAGGTGGACTTGATCGACCACCAGTTCGGGCGCGGCCTGATCACCCCCACGGAGAAGTACGAGCGGACCGTGAACGTCTGGACCGAGGCCTCCGCGAAGATGAAGCGGCTGATGCACAGCGCCTTCGACCCGTTCAACCCGCTGTACATGATGTCCCGATCCGGCGCCCGGGGCAACCCCGAGCAGATCGTGCAGCTGGCCGGCATGCGGGGGCTCATGTCGGATCCGTCCGGCCGCATCATCGAGCTGCCGATCAAGGCCAACTTCCGCGAGGGCCTGACGGTGCTGGAGTACTTCATCAGCACCCACGGGCAGCGCAAGGGCCTCGCGGACACGGCGATTCGCACGTCGGAGTCGGGGTACCTGACGCGCCGGCTGGTGGACGTGGCGCAGGACGTCATCGTCCGCGAGGAGGACTGCAAGACCACCTCCGGCGTGGAAATGACCCCGATCAAGACCCCGATCAGGGACGGCAAGGAGGAGGTCGTGGTGGTGCCGCTCGCCGACCGGATCGTCGGGCGCGTCGCCGCCGAGGATATCGTGGCGCCGCGGAGCAAGCGCGTGATCGCGGAGGCCGGCCAGGAGATCGATGAGGCGATGACCGAGGAGATCGAGGAGGCGGGGATCGAGTCGGTCACGGTGCGGTCGGTGCTGGCCTGTAAGACGCGCTACGGCATCTGCGCGAAGTGTTACGGCCGCAACCTCGCCACCGGCAAGCTCGTGGAGATCGGCGAAGCCGTCGGGATCATCGCGGCGCAGTCCATCGGGGAGCCGGGCACGCAGCTGACGATGCGCACGTTCCACCTGGGCGGCGTCGCCGGGCAGGACATCACGGCCGGCCTGCCGCGCGTGGAGGAGCTGTTCGAGGCGCGCCGGCCGAAGGGCCAGGCGCCGATCGCCGAGATCGACGGCAAGGTGCACGTGTCGGAGAACAAGGGCAACCGCGTCATCACCGTGAGCGGCCGCGACGACGAGCGGGAGTATCCCGTGCCGTACGGGGTGAAGGTGCGCTACGCCGACGGCGACAAGGTCTATGCGGGCGACCAGTTGAGCGACGGGTCCGTCAACCCGCACGACGTCCTGCGGATCAAGGGGTTGGCGGCGGTGCAGGCCTGCCTCGTCAAGGAGATCCAGGCGGTGTATCGGGGCCAAGGCGTGGACATCAACGACAAGCACATCGAGATCATCGTCCGCCAGATGCTGCGGCGCGTGAAGATCGAGGAGCCCGGGGACACGGAGTTCCTGCCCGGCGAGCTGGTCGATGTGTTCGCGCTGGAGGCGGAAAACGCGCGCGTCATGGCGGCGCGCAAGGAGCCCGCGACGGCGCGTCCGGTGCTCCTCGGGATCACCAAGGCGTCGCTCGCGACGGAGAGCTTCCTCTCCGCGGCGAGCTTCCAGGAAACGGCGCGGGTGCTCACGGACGCCGCGACCAAGGGCAAGGTGGACCCGCTGCTCGGCCTCAAGGAGAACGTCATCATCGGCAAGCTGATCCCGGCCGGCACCGGCATGACCCGGTACCGGTCGACGAAGGTGGCCGTGGAGGGGTTGACGTAGCGCGATGATCGCGCGATCAGATCCGTTGACACCCCTTCCGGCCGTTGCTATACTGTCCGGGTCGGCGCTCGGCCCCGGGAGAGCGTCGGGCGCCGGCGCGTGCGATGGAGTCGGCGGTTGTGGACGCTGGATGATCTGAAGACGGCGACGCAGCGGGCAATCGGCACCAACCAGACGACCAAAGCCATCAATCGCGGACACGCCCGGGTGGTCTATGTCGCCCAGGACGCCGATCGGCGCGTGATCGAGCCGGTGCTTCGAGCCGCGAAGGAGCGGGGCGCCGACGTCATCGAGGTCGCGTCGATGACCGCGCTTGGGCGGGCGTGCGGGATCGCGGTCGGCGCCGCGGTGGCGGCGATCACCGGGTAAGGCGCACGCGACGGTCCGGGTGATTCGGGGACACCCCTAGGAATGCGCCGCAGGGTGCCGGCTCCGGCACCGCGTATGGCGCATGATCAATCGTAGACACACGGACGCGCGATAACCCGGCCGGGCATCCCGGCCGCCGGCATCGCACAGAGCCTCGGCGCGGGGGCAAGGGGCAACCCGCCCCGGGGAACTCTGCGCGTGGCGGCGGCCCCGCCGCCGGGCGCGGCGCCGCGACAGGACGGTCAGGCGAACGGAACGGCGGAACCGGGGGACGCCGCGGCGCCCCGTGGAGGTGGAGCGTGCCGACGATTACCCAGCTCGTGCGGTTGGGCCGGAACATCGAGCCGGTGAAGAGCAAGTCGCCGGCGCTGCAAAACAGCCCGCAGCGGCGCGGGGTATGCATTCAGGTCAAGACGACGACGCCCAAGAAGCCGAACTCCGCGCTGCGCAAGATCGCCCGCGTGCGGTTGACCAACGGCCAGGAAGTCACCGCGTACATCCCGGGGATCGGGCACAACCTCCAGGAGCACTCCGTGGTCCTCATCCGCGGCGGCCGTGTCAAGGATCTCCCCGGCATTCGCTACCACATCGTCCGGGGCACGCTGGATACGGCGGGGGTCCAGGACCGGAAGCGCGGCCGCTCCAAGTACGGCGCCAAGCGGCCGAAGAAGGCCGGGGCGGCGTGAGGCCGGCCGATGCTGATGGACGGGAGGCACGCTGATGCCGCGTAAGGGGTCGGTGTCGCGCCGGCTCGTGGTGCCGGATGCGACCTACGGCAGTCCGATGGTCACCCGGCTCATCAACAAGGTGATGACCCGGGGCAAGAAGAGTCTCGCGGAGCGGATCGTCTACGCGGCGCTGGCCACGGTCCAGGAGAAGGGCGCGAAGGAGCCCGCGAAGGCGCTGGACCAGGCGCTCCACAACATCATGCCGGTGCTGGAGGTCAAGCCGCGCCGGGTCGGCGGGGCCACTTACCAGGTGCCCGTGGAGGTGCGGCCCGAGCGGCGGCTGTCGCTCGGGGTGCGCTGGCTCGTGCAGTACGCGCGGCAGCGGCCCGGCCGGACGATGCGGGAGAAGCTCGCGGCGGAGATCCTGGACGCCAGCAACAACGCGGGGGCCGCGGTGAAGCGGCGCGAGGACACGCACAAGATGGCGGAGGCGAACAAGGCCTTCGCCCACTATCGCTGGTAGGAACCGGGGGCATATGCCGACGCAGCTGGAGACGAAGCAGGGAGCAGCCATGACGGCGGAGCGGTCGCTGGACAAGATTCGCAACATCGGGATCGTCGCCCACATCGACGCGGGCAAGACGACCACGACGGAGCGCATCCTTTTCTATACCGGGCGCACGCACCGGATCGGCGAGGTCGACGAGGGCTCCGCCACCATGGACTGGATGGTCCAGGAGCGGGAGCGCGGGATCACGATTACCTCGGCGGCGACCACCGCGCAGTGGCGGGGGCACAGCATCAACATCATCGACACGCCGGGGCACGTCGATTTTACGGCCGAGGTGGAGCGGTCCCTGCGCGTGCTGGACGGGGCCATCGTCGTGCTGAGCGCGGTGGAGGGCGTGCAGCCGCAATCCGAAACGGTGTGGCGGCAGGCCGACCGGTACGGCGTGCCGCGGATCGTCTTCATTAATAAGATGGACCGCACGGGGGCGGACTTCTTTCGCACGGTCGGCATGATCAAGGACCGTCTCGAGGCGCGCGCCGTGCCGGTGCAGTTGCCCGTCGGCGCCGAGGACGGCTTCGAAGGCGTCATCGACCTGATCAGGATGACCTCGATCATCTACACGGACGACCTCGGCACGCGGAGCGACCAGGCCGACATTCCCGCGGCGCTGCGGCCGCTGGCGGAGAAGCACCGCGAGGTGCTCGTCGAGGCGGCCGCGGAGATGGACGACCGCTTGACGGAGAAGTACCTCGAGGGCACCCCGCTCACGGAGGACGAGATCATCGGGGCGCTGCGCAAGGGCACGCTCTCGACGAAGCTCATTCCCGTGCTGTGCGGCACCGCGTTTCGGAACAAGGGCGTGCAGCCGCTCCTCGACGCCGTCGTGAGCTACCTGCCGTCCCCGCTCGACATCCCGCCCGTGGAGGGCGTGAACCCCGACACGGATCAGCCCGACACCCGCGCCGCCGACCCGGCCGCGCCGTTCTCAGGCCTCGCGTTCAAGATCGTGAGCGATCCCTACGTCGGCAAGCTCACGTACTTCCGTGTCTACTCGGGGACCCTGCAGTCGGGCTCGTACGTGTACAACGCCACCCGGGGCACGAAGGAGCGCGTCAGCCGGATCCTGCAGATGCACGCGAACCACCGGGAGGACATCGAGGCGGTCACCGCGGGCAACGTCGCCGCGGCGGTCGGGCTCAAGGTGACGAGCACCGGCGATACCCTGTGCGACGAGGCCCACCCGATTGTGCTGGAGTCGATCAAGTTCCCCGAGCCGGTGATCTCCGTCGCGGTGGAGCCCAAGACACGCGCGGACGAGGAAAAGCTCGGCGCCTCGCTGGCCAAGCTGGCCGAGGAGGACCCGACGTTCAAGGTCCGGTTCGACTCGGAGACGGCGCAGACGATCATCTCCGGGATGGGCGAGCTGCACCTGGAGATCATCGTCGACCGGCTGCTGCGGGAGTTCAAGGTGGAAGCCAACGTGGGGCGGCCGCAGGTCGCGTACCGCGAGACGATCCGCAAGGCCGCCAAGGCCGAGGGGCGGTACATCCGGCAGACCGGCGGTCGCGGCCAGTACGGCCACGTGTTCCTGGAGGTCGCGCCGCTCGAGCGCGGCGCCGGCGTGGAGTTCGTGGACAAGATCACCGGGGGCCGCATCCCGCGGGAGTTCATCCCCGCCGTGGAGATGGGCGTGCGCGAAGCCGCCGAGGGCGGCGTCCTGGGCGGCTATCCGATGGTGGACGTGCGCGCCACGCTCACGGACGGGTCGTACCACGAGGTCGATTCGTCGGAGATGGCGTTCAAGATCGCCGGCTCGATGGCGTTCAAGTCGGCGGCGCAGTCGGGCGGCCCGGTGCTGCTGGAGCCGGTGATGAAGGTCGAAGCGGTGACCCCCGACCAGTACATGGGCGACGTGATCGGCGATCTCAACGCGCGGCGCGGCCGGATCATGGCCATGGAGCAGCGCGGCGCGCTGCGGATCGTCCAGGCCGAAGTGCCGCTCTCGGAGATGTTCGGGTACGCGACGGCCCTGCGGTCGAACACGCAGGGCCGCGCCACGTACACCATGGAGTTTTCGCACTACGAAGAAGTGCCGGGCAACATCGCGCAGGAGCTGATGGCGAAAGCGGGAGCGGGCAGCAAGGCGTAGGCGCTTTGCGCCCCGGCGGCGCGGGGTGGTGGGGCGGCCGGGGGATCCCAGGGAGGCGTAGGAGGCAGGGGGATGGCGAAGGCAAAGTTCGAGCGGACGAAGCCGCACGTCAACGTGGGGACGATCGGGCACATCG